>Ga0079224_100016821_pt1 | contig 10288 bp, 6 predicted proteins | sample Stecom2015_FD_80414 | JGI IMG/M metagenome (GOLD analysis project Ga0079224, IMG submission 80414) | Agricultural soil microbial communities from Utah to study Nitrogen management - Steer compost 2015 | ecosystem: Environmental > Terrestrial > Soil > Agricultural land | place: USA: Utah... | reverse complement strand
GAGGCAAATAATTTTTTTCATGCTTTTTCTTTATTCGGCAATTTTATACGCACAACAAACAGATGTTATTGATGTAAAGAAAGGTTCGGCACGAATAGCCATAAGCCCTGAAGACAAAACCGTTTCAGGGTTAATAGCTTATAAATTTGAGGTGTTAAAACCTATCGATTCTATTTATATAGACGCTAGGAATATGGAGTTTAGTGTTGTTTTTTTTAATAATGGTCCGGTAGAAACAATATACGATGGAAATCAACTGACTTTAAAAGCAAATTTTGCACCTTCAAAAAACAATGAAATTGTGCTGGGTTTTACAGCGCAACCAAAGCAAGCAATGTATTTTGTGGGCTGGGATAACCAAGCGCCAAATCAAGTGTGGACGCAAGGTCAGGGAAAGTATACCAGTAATTGGTTGCCAAGCTTTGACGACGTGAATGAAAAAATAGAATTTGATCTGTCTGTTTCTTTTAAAAATGGATATCAGGTTATTTCCAACGGTAAGCTTTTAGGGGAAGATGAAAGTGAAAATTTCACACAATGGCGTTTTGATATGGAAAAACCCATGAGCAGCTATTTGCTTTCTGTGGTAATTGGGGATTATGCGAAAAAATCAGAAACCTCAAAGTCGGGTGTGCCTCTGGTAATGTATTATTACGCGAACGATTCAAGTAAAGTAGAACCTACCTACCGCTACACAAAACAATTGTTTGATTTTCTTGAAGAAGAAATAGGTGTGGCTTATCCTTGGCAAGAATACAAGCAGGTGCCTGTACATGATTTTTTGTATGCAGGTATGGAAAATACAGCGGCAACCACTTTTGCCGATACTTTTGTGGTAGATAGCATTGGTTTTGCGGATGGCAATTACGTAAACGTAAATGCACACGAGTTGGCTCATCAGTGGTTTGGCAACTTAGTAACCGCAAAAAGCAGCGAGCATCATTGGTTACAAGAAGGTTTTTCAACTTATTATGCGCTTTTGGCAGAAAAGGAAATCTTTGGAGACAAATATTATTTCTGGAGGTTGTATCAATACGCGCAGGAATTACAAGATCAAGATAAAGCTGAATTAGGAACGTCGCTGCTTAATCCAAAATCAAGCAGCTTAACCTTCTACAGACGTGGCTGTTGGGTTTTACACGCGTTAAGAGAGAAAATAGGCGATGTGCATTTTAAAGCTGCTGTAAAACAATATTTAACTGATTATCAATTTAAAAGTGCAACAACGCAAGATTTTATAGCTATTGTTGAAAAGTTAAGCGAGACAAGTATGGAATCGTTTGTGGAAACCTGGATAAAAGCTCCGGTTTTTCCCTTGGATATGGCGCAAGAACTATTACTGAAATCAACATTTATTCAAGAATACGAAATGGTAGACTGCGAGGCTCTTAATGCCAAGTGCAGCGAATACCTAACTTCCTATATTTCAGATGAAGCTAAAATTAAAATCATAAAGCAACAACCGGAATTAATTACAGCCGAAACATTTGAAAATCCACTGAAAGTAAGAAATGCCATAGCTGAAGTGTTGACTACCATTCCTGAAAAGTTGAAAAAAAATTATGAATCTTTACTTGAAGATGCATCCTACAACACCATAGAAAAAGCATTGTATAACTTGTGGAATAATTTTCCAAATGACCGAGCAACCTATTTAGATAAAACCAAGGATATCAAGGGAAGAAACAACAATGTAAGACAAATTTGGCTGCTACTGGCACTTTCTACACCAGATTACAACGAACAGAAAAAATCTGAGTATTTTGATGAATTAATAGAGTTTACCTCAGCACAATTTAATTTTGAAGAACGACTCAATGCGTTTCAGTATTTATTTATGTTAGATGCGTGTAATGACATTTGTTTAAAACATTTGGAACAGGCTTCCGGACATCATAACTGGAGATTGGCTTCTTATGCAAAAAAACAACTGGAAATACTTAAAAAAAAGTCCTGAGCTATGCGTGCATTAGTTATTTCCGGAGGTGGAAGTAAAGGTGCTTTTGCCGGTGGTGTAGCCGAATATTTAATAAATGATTTAGGTAGAAAGTACGACATGTTTTTAGGAACGTCTACGGGAAGTCTTTTAATTCCACACCTTGCCGCAAATAATATTCCTAAAATTTACAATATATTTACCAATGTTCAGCAAAAAGATATTTTTAGCGTAAGTCCTTTTATTCAGCGTAAAAAAGACGACAGAGAGTTTGTTTCCATAGACTTTGTAAATTCCATCTGGCAGTTTATAAAAATGAAACGCACCTTTGGAGAAAGTAAATCGCTTAAAAATAATATCAGAAAAAACTTCACTATAGACGAATACAATACTATAAAAGCCACCAAGCATGATGTGGTGGTTACCGTTTCAAACCTTTCCATGAATACGGTAGAGTACAAGTCTATTAATGAATTTTCTTACGAAGAATTTTGCAACTGGATTTGGATATCCTGCAATTACATACCTTTTATGTCGCTGGCTAAAGTGAACGGATATGAGTACGCCGATGGCGGGTTGGGTTGTGTAGTGCCTATTCGAGAGGCCATAAAAAGAGGTGCAACAGTAGTTGATGCTGTTGTGCTGGAATCTGAACGCATGGAAAAACGTAAAGTCTTGGGTAAAAATCCATTCTCGCTAATGATTAATCTCTTTAGCCATCTACTGGAGCAAGTAGAAAAGCATGACATAACTATCGGGAAATTAGCTGCAAAAACGAATAGTACCACACTTAATCTTTATTATACACCCACAAAACTAACAGAAAATTCACTCATTTTCAGTAAAAAACTTATGGAGAAATGGTGGCGAGAAGGATATGAATATGCTAAAATGAAACACGAAAGTTAAAAACAAATTTATTTCCAAAGTTCGGAAACTTCATTCTTGATAAAAGACAGCGCAGCATCACTTGGTGCTCTTTTTTCCATCATTTCTGTTAAAACTACTTCACGTAATTTATTGGCTGTATCTGTTTTTTCAAGTAAACTGGCTTTACGAATCAGTTGAATGGTGGCATTTTTTGCCGCGGTAATTATATTCCAGCATTCGTCACTAAGGTAAATTTGCTGGGTTAAATTGTGTTCAAATTCTTGTTCAATAGTTGCTATAAGTAAAGATTCGTAATCCTCTTTATTTGAGGAATTTGGAGATACTCTTATTAATATTTTTGAAGGAGTTATTCGTTCTAAAAATAACGCCATGCGCTCATAAGCTTGCAGTCGAATGGGTAAAGCATTTATCTGTAAATCTTTATGGAGAAGAAACCTACGTCTTCCATCTTCATTTTTGGTATGCTCCTTAAAAAAATAGTAAGCAATGAGTCCGGTAATTAACGCAGGTACGGCATATAAAAATAATTCAAAAATTTTGTCAGTTTCCATAGTATGTTTTTAAAGAGTAGCAAATATACTTTTTTCTGTTTAAAAGTGAATAAACAAGTATATACTGACTTTACTGGTTTTCTTAACGTATATCTTTGATTTTTTAACTCATTCAAAAACAGGAATTTAAAAATCGAGTAATGCATTTAATCGATAATATTTGCATTTCATGGATATTTTTCTTTATATTTGTCCCGTTGTCTAAAAAACAATTAGAAACCCCAAAACTAATGAAGACAAAACTTAACCTACTTATGCATGGCGAAAGTCCGGTGTTCGGTTTCAGGAATCGTATAGAGGCTTTGCGCTATTTTATAATAATCTTGTGTTTTGCCTCAACAATACATGGATATGCGCAAAATACGTATGTTCCCGACGATAAATTTGAACAGGCATTAATTGATTTAGGATACGATTCCGGTAGTTTAGATAATTTTGTTCCTACTGCAAACATTTCTGGGATTGCAGAGTTAAATATTTTTAATAAAAACATACAAGATTTAACCGGAATAGAGGATTTTACGGCGCTCAAAGTGCTCGATTGTTCTTCTAACAATCTGACACAGTTGGATTTAAGTCGAAATACAGAGTTGCGAATTCTTCGATGCCATTACAATAACATTTCCAATTTAAATATATCACAAAATACCTATCTGAAAACCATAGAATGCCATAGTAACAGGCTTACTTCACTAGATGTTTCAAGTAGTGAAAACCTGGAAGTATTAAACTGTGCAAATAATTTACTGACTCAAATTAATACTTCAAACAACCCAATGTTAACCCGTTTGTATTGTTTTAATAACAGGTTGACAAGTTTAGATATAACCCAAAATACACTCATTACAGAACTGAATTGTTACTCCAATTTTTTAACGACACTTAATGTCATGCAAAATGAAAATTTAAGTGTGTTAGATTGCAGCAATAATTTAATAACTACTATGGATGTTAGAAATAATTTGGCTTTAACTGATTTGTATTGCTACAATAACCAACTGGAAGAATTAGATATTACAAACAACATAAATTTAGTAGACCTAAACTGTAGTTTTAATGAAATAACCTTTATTGACCCGCGGCAAAATATAGAACTTATGCATTTTAATTGCAGTCACAATAATCTTTCTGAAATAGATGTGTCACAAAATGTAGAGTTGCAAACCTTTTCTTTTTCCAATAATGATATTCAGGACATTGAATTAAGTAATAATGTCAAGCTGCGACAGTTGTATTCATTCAGTAATCCTCTAGAAACACTGAATGTTAGCAGCAACCCGCTTTTAACACATATTTCTTGCGGAGATAATTTGCTAACTGAACTGGATTTAAGCAACAATCCTCAATTAAGTTACCTAAACTGTGCTAATAATAGCCTGGAAAACTTGGCGCTTGAGGCTAATAACCAAATTACCTATCTATACTGTCAGAATAATTCACTTGTAAGCATAGATGCCTCTAATTTAAGTAGGCTTACGCGTATGCGATGTGAAAACAATAATTTGGAATCGCTAGATATGGCGAATGGAAACAATTTATTTGTAAATAACTACAATTCCACGGGAAATGTAAACCTGAACTGTGTAAATGTAGATAATCCTGCATATAGTACTGCCAATTGGCACAACAGAGATACGCAAACTCAATTTAGTGATGCTTGTGCCTCTTTGTCAATTGAAGACAACACAGAAATGAACTTGGTCTCATTATTCCCAAACCCATCAACAAGCTATGTTTATATTACCTTAAAGGCACAATCTAATTATATACTCTATAATGTAAACGGACAAAAACTATCACATGGAGCATTTTCCTACGGAAAAAATACACTTGACTTATCATCCTTGCCACAGGGTATGTATTTCGTAAGCCTTACAACCGAAAATAGAACAGAAGTATACAAAATAGTTAAAAACAGAGGTTAGGCCTTTTTGCCACCTAAATGCGGACAGTTTTTTAAAGCCTCCATTCCTTCAAAAGGAACCGGAGTCTTCAGGTATAGATAGGTTCTGTCCAGTTCTTTAGACAGGTAATGGTCATCTACATTAACATCTACATCGCTCATTTTAAATTGACATGGATGCTCATATCCGGCTGCGTGTGTAATTTCAATAAGTTCTTTTCGGAAAGTTTTAAAATACTGCGCCAAACGTTCTGATTTTAAAGGAACATCGATTCCGCTTTGCAGCCATTTATTTTGTGTAGCCACACCACTTGGGCATCTATTAGTGTGACATATTTGGGCCTGAATACAGCCAATGCTCATCATTGCTTCCCGCGCTACATTAATACAATCTACACCCATGGCAAATGCCATAGCAGCTTTTCCGGGAAATCCTAGCTTGCCGCTGCCGATAAATACCACACGTTCAGTAAGTTTTTTTGATTTAAATAACTTGTATAAATCACTAAACCCATAAACCCAAGGTAAGGAAACATGATCTGCAAAACTTGGCGGAGCGGCACCGGTTCCACCTTCGCCACCATCTACCGTAATAAAATCAGGTCCTTTTCCGGTTTTCAACATAATATTGGTAAGTTCTTCCCATTGTTCCAGTTTTCCAATCGCAGCTTTAATGCCTACCGGTAATCCGGTGTTTTCAGCAATAGCTTCAATAAAGTCTACCATTTCGGCTACAGTTGAAAAGGCAGAATGATTGGGTGGCGATAGTACATCTTTTCCCATTTCTACATGCCTTATTTCGGCTATTTCTTTAGAAATTTTTGCTGCTGGTAAAACTCCGCCTTTTCCCGGTTTAGCACCTTGTGAAAGCTTTATTTCGATGGCTCTTATAAATGGATTTTCTTTGACCAGCTGTACCATTTTTTCCATTGAAAAATTACCTTCTCGGTCACGTACTCCAAAATATCCGGTACCAAAATGAAATACTACATCACTGCCATTACAATGATAAGGAGATAAACCACCTTCACCGGTATTGTGGTAAGCATCGGCTAATTTTGCTCCTTTATTTAGCGAGGCTATGGCGTTTGCGGAAAGCGAACCAAAACTCATTGCAGAAACATTAATGATTGATGCCGGCCTATAGGGTCTTCGACGGTTATTAAACTTGCCAATCACTTTGGCACAAGGTAAAAAGCTTTTGTCAATACTATTAGGATGATTTTTGTCAATTTTAAACGGAATCATAGCATTATTGATAAAAATATGCTGATGGGCATAAATATCTCTATCTGTACCAAAGCCTTCATAATTGTTTTCGCTCTTTGCAGAGGCATAAATCCAACCTCTCTCTATGCGGTTGAAGGGAAGTTCTTCTCTATTGTTTGCCACAAAATATTGTCGTATTTCAGGACCTATACTTTCGAAAAGGTAACGCAAGTGTCCTATAATGGGAAAATTATGACTTATTGTGTGTGCTCTTTGCACAAAAATATCTCTGATGGCAAGCAGCACCAGAAAAATGAGTATCCACATCCACCAAGAGATACTTCCAAGAAATTCAAAAACGGGTTCCATAGTAAAGGCTTAATTAAAAGTAAAGATATTTAAAAATTTACAGAAAGCATTTTATCAATTGTTTATAAAAATTGATAAAACTACTTAATAAAAACAAGCACATTAGCTATTTTCACACCATAAAAAAATAAATCTCTTGGAGAAGTTTTTAGCAGAGTTAAATGAAGCACAATTGGCACCTACCTTACAAATGGATGGGCCTATGATTATTATTGCCGGAGCAGGATCGGGAAAAACGCGCGTACTTACCTACCGAATTGCATATTTAATGCACAAAAATGTGGACCCTTTTAATATCTTGGCCCTTACCTTTACCAACAAGGCTGCTCGCGAAATGAAAGAACGTATTGCAAGCATAGTAGGTGAGAGTGAAGCCAAAAATTTATGGATGGGTACTTTCCATTCGGTTTTTGCACGTATTCTCAGAAGTGAAGCAGATAGATTGGGTTACCCCAGTAATTTCACGATATATGATACTCAGGACTCTGACAGGTTAATAGCTTCCATCATAAAAGAAATGAATTTAGACAAAGACATATACAAGTACAAGCAAATACGTTCCCGTATATCTTCGTTTAAAAACAGTTTGATTACAGTAAGAGCCTATACAAACAATCCTGAACTTGTGGAAGCAGATGCCATGGCTAAAAGACCTAAAATGGGTGAGATTTATAAAAATTATGTAGATAGGTGTTTTAAAGCCGGCGCAATGGATTTTGACGATTTGTTGTTGAAAACCAACGAACTTTTAACCCGATTTCCTGATGTATTGGCAAAGTATCAAGATAGATTCAGGTATATTTTGGTGGATGAGTATCAGGATACCAACCACTCGCAATACCTAATAGTTAGGGCTTTAGCCGATAGGTTTCAAAATGTATGTGTTGTCGGAGATGATGCTCAAAGTATTTACGCCTTTAGAGGTGCAAATATCAATAATATATTAAACTTTCAGCGCGATTATCCGGACGCGGTACTCTACCGGTTAGAACAAAATTACCGCTCTACAAAAACCATTGTAAAAGCAGCCAATTCCGTTATTGAACACAATAAGAGTAAAATAGACAAAGTAGTTTGGACAGCCAATGAAGAAGGCTCAAAAATAAAAGTAAACCGGCTGCTTACCGACGGTGATGAAGGCCGTTATGTGGCCAGTTCTATTTTTGAAAACAAAATGAACAAGCAATATAAAAACAGTGATTTTGCCGTTTTATACCGAACCAATGCACAATCCAGAGCCATAGAAGATGCCCTTCGGAAAAAAGACATTCCTTATCGAATTTATGGTGGATTGTCCTTCTATCAACGAAAAGAAATTAAAGATGTATTGTCCTATTTACGCCTAATTATTAACCCTGCAGACGAAGAAGCCTTTAAACGGATAATTAACTTTCCCGCCAGAGGCATTGGACAAACTACTGTTGATAAGCTTGTTGTCGCTGCAAATGAACATAATTTATCTCTTTTTGAAGTAATAAAAAAGCTGGATATCAAACAGTTAAGTATCAATGCGGGAACCAAAAATAAGCTACAAGACTTTACGACAATGTTGGAAAGTTTTCAGGTGATGAACCAAAAATCCAATGCTTTTGAACTGGCAGATCATGTGGTGAAAGTTAGTGGTTTACTGAAGGAATTCAATAAAGACGGAACACCTGAAGGCGTTGCCCGAATGGAAAATATAGAAGAACTTCTCAACGGTATAAAAGACTTTGTTGAAGGACAAAAAGAATTGGCAGATGCTACAGGCTCATTGGCTGAATTTTTAGAAGATGTAGCCTTAGTAACCGATTTAGACAATGAAAAAGGAAAAGCCGATAGTGTTGCATTAATGACCATACACTTGGCAAAAGGCCTAGAATTTCCGGTGGTTTATATCGTAGGTATGGAAGAAGATTTATTTCCAAGCGCCATGAGTATGAACACCCGAAGCGAACTGGAAGAAGAACGCAGGTTGTTTTATGTAGCGCTTACACGAGCAGAAAAACAAGCCTACTTAACTTATACCTTATCCCGGTATCGCTGGGGAAAACTTATAGATGCTGAACCCAGCAGATTTATTGAGGAAATGGATGATGCCTATTTGGATATTTTAACTCCGGTTGAAGAACGCAGATTTAATCCTATGCTTAGTCCGGATATTTTTGACGATGTTGAACCCGAAAAAATGCGCTATAAGAAACCGATTAAAAAACCACAACAGAACATCCCTAAAATCAATGTCTCTAATCCCAAAAACTTAAAAAAATTGAATTCATCAAGAGATACGAGTTCTAATTTGTTTGACAGCAAACTGGTTGTGGGTAACGTCGTGAATCATCAGCGTTTTGGGAAAGGTGAAGTTGTAAAGATGGAAGGCGCAGGAGCAGATACTAAAGCTGAAATAAAATTTGCCAGCGGCGAGGTGAAAAAATTGCTGTTGCGATTTGCTAAATTAGAAATAATAGGATAAACATACTATGGCTACTTTACTGAAAATTTACCCGGAAAATCCCAATCCAAAGGCCATAAAGCAAGTGGTTGATGTTTTAAAAAAAGGCGGATTAATAATATATCCTACGGATACGGTATATGGACTGGGTTGTGATATAACCAATACCAAAGCATTAGAAAAAGTAGCTCAAATAAAAGGAGTAAAACTGGAAAAAGCCAATTTCTCCTTTGTTTGTCACGATTTAAGCAATTTAAGCGACTATGTAAAACAAATAGACACAAGTACTTTTAAAATTTTAAAAAGGGCACTTCCGGGTCCGTATACATTTATACTTCCTGGTGCAAAATCACTGCCTTCAGTTTTCAAAAAGAAAAAAACTGTAGGTATTCGGGTGCCAAATAACAGTATTGCATTGGAAATTGTTAAAGCATTGGGCAACCCAATAATATCAACTTCAATACACGACGAAGATGAAATTTTAGAATACACTACTGATCCTGAGTTGATATTTGAAAAATGGAACAAACGTGTAGACCTAGTTGTTGACGGAGGTTATGGCGATAACGAGGCTTCAACCATTATAGATTTGTCAGAAGAACAACCGGTAATAATTAGAGAAGGCAAAGGTAGCCTAGAAATATTTTAAAAAAGAAAAGCCCAACAGTAACGTTGAGCTTTTTCCAATAAAGATTATTTATTTAGTTGCCTTCTGCAGCAGCTAAATTTTTCATTTCTTTTTCAATCATATCGTAGAACTCGTCAATTTTTGGTAAAATTACGATCCGGGTACGTCTGTTGGCAGCTTTTCCTTCAGCAGTATCATTGGATGCAATAGGAACATATTCTGAACGGCCTGCGGCAATAAGTTTACTGGAATTTACACCAAGCTCTTCTAAAACCCTTACTACAGATGTAGCGCGTTTAACACTTAAATCCCAGTTGTCCAAAAGTGGAGGCTTGCTATAAGGAACAGGATCGGTATGTGCTTCTACCAT
>Ga0079224_100016820_pt1 | contig 10289 bp, 8 predicted proteins | sample Stecom2015_FD_80414 | JGI IMG/M metagenome (GOLD analysis project Ga0079224, IMG submission 80414) | Agricultural soil microbial communities from Utah to study Nitrogen management - Steer compost 2015 | ecosystem: Environmental > Terrestrial > Soil > Agricultural land | place: USA: Utah... | reverse complement strand
TTTTTTTGTTTCACGATGACTCCAGTACCGCAATTCGCTGGACTACGCCAAGGCTCGATACAGCAGGTTTATCAATCACTTAGGCGAGTTCAACATATGCCGGTGCTTTCCGAAACCTGACCCGGCTTCCCCTCGCGTGGCTCCCATGCGGCTCTTGGAAACCGGGCTTTCCGAGGAGTCATCATGGCGAAGATCAAGCTCACCAAGTCCGCAGTCGATGCGGCACAACCCCAGGCCAAGGCCGTCGAACTGCGGGATACCGTGGTGCCCGGCTTCCTGTGCAAGATCACCCCGGCGGGCCGCAAGGTGTTCATGCTTCAATACCGCACGAACGCCGGTGAGCGCCGCAAGCCCGCCCTGGGCCAGTACGGGGAACTGACGGTAGATCAGGCACGCACAATGGCGCAGGAGTGGCTTGCCGAGGTGCGCAAAGGTGGCGACCCAAGCGCGGCCAAGAACGCCGCCCGCAAGGCGCCGACCATGAAGGAGTTCTGCCATACCTTCATGGAGGACTACTCCAAGCAGCGCAACAAGCCCAGCACGCAGCGCGGCTATCAGGGGGTCATCGACCGTTGCATCATCCCGATCATGGGCCGGATGAAGGTACAAGACGTAAAGCGGCCGGATGTGGCGGCGCTGATGAAGAAGCTGGCCTACAAGCAGGCCGAGGCGAACCGTACCTTTGGCGTGCTGCGCAAGATGTTCAACCTGGCCGAAGTATGGGGGCTGCGCCCTGACGGCACGAATCCGTGCCGCCACGTCCCGATGTACCCGCCCGGCAAGGAAACCCGGCTTATCGTGGACGATGAACTGGTGCGGATCTTCCGCCAGTTGGAGCATTTGGAAGCCGAAGGGCTGGAGAGCTACGTCATCCCGCTGGCGATTCGCCTGCAATTCGAGTTCGCTGCCCGCCGCTCCGAAATCTGCCCGCTGGAGTGGGGCTGGATTGATCTGGAAAAGCGCCGCGTCGTCTGGCCTGACAGCAAGACCGGCGGTATCTCCAAGCCCATGAGCGAGGAAGCCTATCGGCTGCTGTCCACAGCGCCGCGCCGGGAAGGTTGCCCCTACGTCCTGCCGTCGCCGAATGACCCGACCCGGCACATGACCCACGGTGAGCACTACGGCGGCTGGACGCGCGTGCTCAAGGCTGCTGGCGTGCCTCACGTCGGCACGCACGGCATCCGCCACCGGGCGACCACCGATATTGCCAACTCGGGCGTGCCAACCAAGGTGGGCATGAAGCTCACAGGTCACAAGACCGTGGCGATGTTTATGCACTATGTTCATACCGAGGACAAGCCAGTGCGGGATGCGGCCGAACTGGTAGCAAATCGGCGGCTGGCGATTACCGGGGCATCGCGTTCTATGGAGGCAACAGCATGACAAGGAAGACGCCCGTGGCAACGCGGAAACCCGCTGCCTTACCGGCTGGCTATGCCGGCATCCACGGCGGCATCGTGGAGCTGCTGGATGCGGCGCGCCAGGCGGCGGCGCGCAGTGTCAACGCGCTGATGACGGCCAGCTATTGGGAGATTGGCCGACGGATCGTCGAAGCCGAGCAGAAAGGGAGGCGGCGGGCCGGTTACGGCGAGCAGTTGATGGAGCGGTTGTCCGCCGACTTAACGGCCCGATTCGGGCGCGGGTTCGGTGTCAACAACCTGGAGAGCATGCGGCGTTTCTTCCTCGCATACCCGCTGCCTGAGATTTCCCAGACACTGTCTGGGAAATTGGGAAATGAGTTGCCTGCCGAGAAATCCCAGACGGTGTCTCGGAAACTCGATCTCTCCGAACTGGCTCAGGCCTTCCCCCTACCGTGGTCGGCCTATGTCCGGCTGCTGTCGGTCAAGGATGACCATGCCCGCCAGTTCTACGAGGCCGAGGCGCTGCGCGGTGGCTGGAGCGTGCGCCAGCTTGATCGGCAGATCGGCAGCCAGTTCTATGAGCGCACGGCCTTATCGAAGGACAAGGCGGCGATGCTGGTTCGGAATCCGACCTGGAAGCGGCCTTGATCCAGCGGCTGGAAGACTTCCTGCTGGAACTGGGGGAAGGCTTCACCTTCGTCGGGCGGCAACGTCGGTTGCGCATCGACCAGACTTGGTATCGGGTCGATCTGCTGTTCTTCCATCGCAAGCTGCGCTGCCTGGTCATCATCGACCTGAAGCTGGGCAGCCTGACCCATGCCGACGTGGGGCAGATGCATATGTACTGCAACTATGCCAAGGAGCATTGGGCCTACCTGGACGAGAACCCGCCAGTGGGTCTGATCCTGTGCGCCGACAAAGGCCATGCCCTGGCCCGGTATGCGCTGGATGGTTTGCCGAACAAGGTAATGGCGGCGAACTACCGCACTGTGCTGCCTGATGCAGAGTTGCTGCAAAAGGAACTGGAGAACACGCGGCGGCTGCTCGAATCTCGCGGAACGCTGTCCCTCAAGGACGACAAGCAGTAGTCGTGTGTCCCGGCGTTCCGCCTTCGGACTCGCGAGCTGCCCTCTGTGCTTCTTGCCGAATCACAGCCATTCGGCGCTGATTCCTGACGCCTTCGGCCTGGATCGTTGATCCGGGCCTGCGCGTGCTGCGCACTTGCCAACGGCGGGTGTGTGGCTGAGTGGGGTGTAGGCGGTCTTGCTGTTCCCTTCACCGTATCACGGCGTTCTCGCCGTCAATGACTGCGCGTGCTCGCACGCTTGCGGCCTGTCGGCCGTCTTCGATCCCTGACCGCTTGCGCTGCGCCGTGCTTGCCACGGTTCCGGGCAATTCCGCCCGAGCAACCGGAGCACGATCATGTCGCAACTGTCCTTTTCCTCATTCGATGACGTTTTGCTGGTGCGTGACGCCCAAGGGCGCTACATGCCGGCATCGGTGGATCAAATTCTCGAAGCTGCGCGCCAGGCCATTGAGCTGAAGATGCTGCGTGGTGCTGAGTTCACTTCCCCGGCGCTGGTCAAGGAGTACCTGCGCAACAAGCTGGCAGGTTTCGAGCATGAAGTCTTTGCTGTGCTGTTCTTGGATACACGCCATCGGTTGATCGAGTACCGGGAGATGTTCCACGGCACCATCGACAGTGCCTCGGTCTATCCACGCGAAGTGGTCAAGGAGGCGCTGCGGCTCAACGCGGCGGCGGTCATCCTGTCGCACAACCATCCGAGCGGGAATCCTGAGCCGTCGCAAGCCGACAAGCTGCTGACGCAGCGGCTCAAGGAAGGACTGGAGCTGGTGGATGTGCGAACGCTGGATCACGTCATTGTGGCTGGTGCAGACACAATGTCGTTTGCAGAGCGTGGACTTCTCTAATCCTTGGGGCTTCGGCCCCTTTTTTATTTCAATAAATCTGTTTGACCCAACCCTATCGCTTGTTCGCCTAATCAGGTTTATCGGATATCTAGACCCCCTTGGGCAATTCGGCGCTTTATGCGAAGGGGGGCCGGTTCATATGGGCGGATGCCTGCACAAGAACAACACATCGTTCCTTCGCACGCGTCACTGCGTTATAGAGCAAACGCCTCTTCTGGTCGTCACTACCAGCAACCGCCGCTGGCCACAGAACAATGACGTTGTCGAACTCTCGGTTCTTGGCTCCATGAACTGTCATCCCTTTCCATCCACGCACCTCGTTTCTGCGAGATTGGCGGCGCTGGGAAAAGGACTGCTCAATCGACTTCACGACCTCATCCTTTGAGAACTCCAGCTTCGCCCGGGTCCGACGTTGAGTCTCTAGCCATTCGAACACATCCTTGGTTGTTCTGGCGTCACCAGCCGTCGCGAGGACGGCAATGATGGAGGGAGCGTCGGTCCAGTCCGCAAGTTTGATCGCGGCGAGGTACTCGCTTGCGGCTTTAGCCTCTGACTGCTCCCATGCGACTTCATACGGGCCCGCACCTTTCTTGGTCTTGTTGGCAGCAGCCCAGGCCAAAGCGCCTTTGGCAAACGATCCAAGGGTCGGGGTGATAATGGCGACGCTCTTACCTCCGCCATACCAGCTCAAATTGGAGTTGATCCAGGCACCAGCCAAGGGCGCAGTGGGGGTCTGCGCAACGACGAAGAACTTCCCCGACTTAGGCGCCTCGCCGGCGCGAATTGCTCTGGCTGCATTGAGTAACTCGTCAACGTTTGTCCGACGAGGCTGTAAAAGCTCCTCAGGGGCGCATATTTGGGCCAGCCAAGCGCACGCAGGGTTGGGGCGTAGCTCCTCGCTCAGACACTGAAACTCGTCCGCAGCAGCAAAGACCTCCAACCTGTTGGCGAGGCCTGCCACCATGCCTAGGCGGTGCGCTGTCATGTCCTGGGCTTCGTCCAGGACAAGGATAGGAAACGTCGAAGCCACCCAGCCTTGGACATCTCTGACCTGTGCGAGTGCACTGGCGGCCTCGCATATGCGCTCGTACTCACTCGGTTGGATGTTCACAAAACCGAAGGCTGAAGCGAGCGAACGCCAACGTCGGAATAGACGCCATGCGAAGCTGTCGATGGTCGTGCACTCTGTCTTGGCCCTCAGGTTCTGAAGCATCCCAAGGCGCTCTTCCAAGCGCCTGCGAGATCCATGCATGAAGGTGAGAGCCAGGACTTTCTGTCCGCTTTGGAGAGGAGCACCCTCCAGATGCGCTGACAGCGATGCCATGAGCATGTGGGTCTTGCCACAACCTGCACCGCCGGTGAACGCGCGGACCGTCATGGCTGAAACACCCACACACCATCGTCTCCGCGAACAAAGCGCTGGGTAGCGTCATCGTCGGCACAGGCACAGGCCAGACCGCTCAAGAGATCTGCGGCCCGCTCCCTGCATGCGGGCGTCGTGGAAATGGCTTCCGCGAGACTTTCATAGGCGATGACGTCCATCTTTTTTGTCTTCAAATAGGCCACGACATCCGCGCTCGAGGTTGGATGCTGAGGGGATATCTCCGCGAGCTTGGCAACCACTGCGTCCTCATCCGCATTGAGAATCCACCCGATGGCATCTTCGATCATTGCGCCATCGTTCCAACGGATGATCGAGCTGGGCGGCTCGGCCTCCAGCCGCAGTTGATCTGCGTACTCCAGACCTGCGGCGTCACCATCGACGAGACAGCACACACGTTTGTGGATGCGCCTCATTAGCCTGTGGGTCTCGATGACATTTGCGTCTTCCGTTGGGACCACGCCGACTTCGATGCCGAAGGGGCGAGTCATTGTTTCGACCCAGCCTTCAGTCATCATCAACGGCCGGAGGATGCAACGCATCAGTTGGAAATCGGCACGGCCTTCTGGAACGAGGAGTGCCGGCTGCATCAGCGCACTCAGTACGTCAATTCTGCTGTGCTGGAAAAACTTGCGCTTCCAGTTTGGCGCCGCGGCAGTAAGTGGGCTCGCTAGGAACGGTTCGGCTGAAAGTACGCCGTCATGCTTCTTCAAGATCAGCACAGAGGTCGGATCGGCCATGCTGGCAACAAGAGGTGAATGGGTCGTGACGAATGTTTGAGTGGAGAGAGCTTGAACCCTCTGGACCAACCGTTGCTGCGCAGATGGCGGTAGATGGACTTCGGGTTCCTCCAATGCCATCAGGAATTCACCACCGCTTGCAGCACGAGCACGACCGAGCTCGAGCAGTAGTAGCAGACCCTGCATGGAAACCAGCCCGCTGCCCTGTCTGCCTGCAGGAATACTGAAGCCATCAGTGCCTGCAAAGTGGGCTGAAACTGCTTCCATCACAGACCGACTGTCTGTGTTAGTAAGCCTCAACTGAACTTTTGGAGCATTTGGGAATGAGAGCGCAAGCTCGGTATTCAAGTTCTGAATCAGCGGTTGAATGCCCGGGTCGGCGTCGATAGGTTGCGCCGGTTCTCGCAGACGGTCCCGCTCGGCCAGCAACGCAGCTGCGGGCTGAGCCGCAGCTGCAAGCACTGTGCGTTTGAAGAGCTCGTTCCCCCACGAGAATACTTTGTCCCACGTCCGGCTCGCACGTACCAGATAGAAGCTCAGTTCTTGAATGAGCTTGCCTGGAATGGGGGCCGGAGCCTCATCAGCAAACGGATCTATAGGTTCATCGTGGTCATAAAAGTAGCGCACAGTCTCCACGGCTAGGGTGTCATGGTCGAAGCGTGCTTGAACGCCGAGCTGACAGCATAGTTTCCATTCCGGGTTGTTGCGCACGGGATGCACTTGGCCTGACGTCTCGTCAAGCCATTTCACTACTGCTCTTTCATCACGAAACCATTGGCTACTCTGTTCTGGGTCGTCGCCGGTAAAACCTGTGACCGTTGCTACGACTTTGATCCTATCGGCTGCTTGTGGATTGGACCCGAAGAAGTCATGCTCGCTCAGTTCGCGAATAAGACGATCCCTGCCAAGCACGAGAGTCAAAGCTTCGATCAGGGTAGTCTTGCCTGAGTTATTGTCTCCGACAAGAACAGGATGTTTTCCAAACTGAAGAAAACCGCTTCTTACACCCCTAAAGTTCTCAATCCTCAAGTTGGCTATTCGCATCTTCATCATCCTTTTTGAGAGCGCTCAGATCAAGAATTCCGCTGCCAAGACCCCATAGAGGCGTGAATCTTCGAAATGACAAAACAGCGTTTCTATGATTGCAGTTTACGTTCAGCGCATGCATTCATGAACAGCAGCCTGGATAAAGTTGTTTTTTTAAAAACCTCTACTCTGCGGAATTATTATGCTGCTGTGTCTGACTAAATCCTGCAAATATAAATATGAGTGATTCAACTCGGCATATTATTCGAAGGCTCTGTGATTAATCCATCAAAGTTAAGCAAAGATCGGCACTCTGTGTAATTCGTCTCTTTTAGGATTTTCTGTTCGTCCAGTTCGATCACATGTGCCTCACGTTTGTAGTCCTTGATTTCGTCGCGATTCATGGCGCATAAAATCAGTTGTGCGTTTGAAGGTACTGTATCCATCAAGAATTGGAGAATTTTTTCATAGTTGAAGTCAGCTTGTTCCTGCTGATTCGGAGTGTCGATCACAATAGCCGAAAAAGCTTCATTTTCTGCTTTGTGTGCCTGCCGGATAACGGACATATAGTAAGCCAATATGCCACGGGTGCTTTCCGCTGCGCCTCCGCTTCCATGGATTTTCTTGTAATCGAGGGGGGATTCGACTGGTGCCAGATTAACGCCTTGCGCATTCAACTCCTGTAAGTAAGAGGTCAAAGAGTTTTTGAATGCAGCGTTCAGATCCTCCCGCTGTTCCTTGGTCAGTAGTTTTTTCTGTTCGGCCCTCAAGTTTCTATTCGTAGAATTTATGGAACGTATCAAAGCTGTTTTTGTCTCCATCGTCCGCTGTACATGCTTTTGAACTGCACGAGATGCGATGCTGTCTAGAAATGATGCTTCGAAAGTACTTTCCTCATTTTCAGGCATGATCGAGGGTTCAAGCGATTTGTATTTGCTGTTTATCTCATCAATTTCGGCGCGAGTACTCTCAAGCCTTTTCTGAGAATTAGCCAACTCTTTATTCAGCCGCTCGATTTTCCCGCTGATTTGCATTACTTGCCTTTCAGCCTCGTCTTTGTCGGCGAGAATGGAGGCTCGACTCGGTGACGAATTGTCGTGCACGGTTCCACACAACGGGCAAAGAAGAGACTCACCTTCAATACACTCGACAGAAAAGGTGTAATCCTTATCAAGTTCAGAAGATGCAATCGCTGCCAGATCAAGTTGGCCTTGCAAATAGACACGTTCCGTTTGAATTTCGGCAATCGTCCCAAGCAGATCCTCTTGCTTAGCCTGCAATTTTGCGATGTCGTCAGAGACCTCGGAGGCGAGGATATCGAACTCACCTTTTGATAGGGTGACCATTTTGCTGGATTGAGGTACGTACGTTTTGACTACATCAATAGCTGTCTCAATCTTTCTAACTTCACCTTCTGCAGTTTTTTTCTCAAGGTTCTGAGCAGCAATCTTCTCTTCGAACGTGAAAAATTCAGGCCGTAAATAGCCTGTGTGGTATTCGATGATGGTCTTCTGCCATCTCGCGTATTGCTCAAGATTGGTAAAGCCGTTCCATGCGTGGGACCAACTGCGCTGCTGATCTACGTAGAAAGGCAGGAAGTAGAAAGCAGGAGGCGGTGTTTCGAGTTTGGTTGAGTCGCTCCGGCTAGGCAATAGAGCCTCGAAGCCTACGATCTCAGCAAAGGCATCCGAGTATGCGCCTGTGATTTTGGGAAATTTTTCCCATTCTCCATTTGGGCGACGAAGGAACATGATGTTCCCGTATCTTCCCGCCTGATAAGTCTGATTGCCGACACTGAAGTCAACCAGGCAGCGAACATCAAACCCCGTCCACGTAACATCTAAGACGGGGTCTCCACCTAGAGCCCAAAAAAGCAACTTTGCTAGAGTCGATTTCCCAACGCTATTGTCGTTCGCCGTTATCAAGTTGAAGCGAGGTTTGAACTCGAACTGATTTCCGGATTTTAGGGTATCGGACGCTACTACTAGTCGTTTGAATACTAAGTTTTCCATGCCGCTTTGTCCTAAGATTTCTGATCAGCAGTTTGAAGTTGTCGATAGTTGGCTCATTTTTCATGACACTTGCTCAATAGTTCGTAAATGATAGCGGCTTGGATTGACTCCAAGTTCACCAGATTCTTTTTGGTTGCCTCTGGCAAAACTCCAAGTGTCAGCTTCATAAAATCCATCACGCCTTGTTTTTCGAATACTTCAAAGTTTTGTTCAACCGCATCCTTAACTGCTTGTTGGTTGTCAATGGCAATCAATGAACGCTCCAGGCGCACGGCGTTGTGATAGCGTTCAAACGCTCTGCGTACCTGAATCCGCTTATTCGATTTCAGTTCCAGATCCTTGAGAATGTCGTCCAAGTCTTTCTCGAATGCCTCGAGTCCCTTCTTCTCCGTATAGGACGAGATAACCCGCTCAACATCGCTATGAGTGGTTCCTTTGTTCTTTATGAGATTTTTCCAATCAGTAAAATCAAAGGCTACAGTTCCCTTGCGATGTAAGTCATCAATTAACACTCGATAAATCGTTGATGAGTCATACATGGCTCCGGGAGCTTTAACGTTGACAAGCTTGGAAATTCGGCCAATAGCTACATCCTGAAAGCCGGTGGTGGCCAGATCAGGTGTGATGAACCTTAGGGTTCTGGGAATAGGGTAGGAGCCAAGCTCTTTGTCGATTGCAGCCTGGATGTCTTTCAGACACTCATCATGAAGATCACCGATTGAAATAATTGAGAGCTTCAAGCCATCGGTTTTAGGAGGCAGTTTAAAACCACAGGTCGCAACCAAATCGAGCGAGTTCAGCTTTTCGAAAAAGGGCTTTTTGCGAATCCCTTGGAGCATTTTTCCGAGAATTGAATTTGAATCTTTTTTGGTAGTGGATTTTGGGATCGAAGTCAATTTCTTCTGATTCCAAGGTGTGGCATTGACGTTTTTTATCTGATTAAATTCAAACCGCGCGAGAGATTCATCGGTCGAAGTCGCCAATACCACGTCCTCATGAAGCTCGATAAAGACAACGTAATCATCTGAGTTTTCATGAGCACCAAGAATTCGGCAGAGAGCCCAGTGGTACTGGTACTCGTACTTTTCGAATGTTTGCGCACCAGCTCTTTCCCTCTGTGCTGCGGCAAGAGGGTTTCTACCTGGCGATCCATTTTCTGTATCCAATTCTTCCCCCTGCATCCTTTGACTTTCTATCATCCTGTCGGTACAAACTGCCGTTCTTGACTCAATAACATCCTGTTCCACTTGCCAGCCTGATTCTGGCCAGAAACGTAGGCGGATTTGGTCAATGTGCTGACCTGATCAATATGGCAGCTTCCACGAACAAAGTTGTTTTTTGCCATTCGGCTTGCTGGCAGAAGAGCTACTGCTTATGGCCGAAAGAAGTCGATAGCACAAATAGATAATAAACGAAACACATGCTTGCGTCTCCGCTTCGCGGACCGTGCTGCTCCAGGTTCGCTGTTCGCTCATCCCTGACGGGACTGGCATCCGCCAGCCTTCCACATCCCTGACGCCTTCGGCCCGGCTTCCAGATCCGGGGCCTGCGCGCTTGCGCTTGCATGCGGTTCGGCACACAGGGGCGGCCGTTGCCATGTCCAGCCGTCTCTCCTGACTCCATCCCCTTGCTCGCGACTGTAGCCCGTGGCCGCGTGCCGTCAAGGCGCGCCAGGCCGTGTCCTCGGCTGCGCCTGCGGGCCGCACCACCCTGACGCTTTTCTCCTTGACGGCCCACGTCCGTGGGCTCCTGACCGTCGCGGGCGATGAACTCAGGAAAGACGGTGGCAACAGGGCCAACCGGGTTCCTCGTGCCAACCGCACCGAACAGCCGAAAG
>Ga0079224_100016817_pt1 | contig 10289 bp, 9 predicted proteins | sample Stecom2015_FD_80414 | JGI IMG/M metagenome (GOLD analysis project Ga0079224, IMG submission 80414) | Agricultural soil microbial communities from Utah to study Nitrogen management - Steer compost 2015 | ecosystem: Environmental > Terrestrial > Soil > Agricultural land | place: USA: Utah... | reverse complement strand
GTATTCGGGAGACAGGGAAAAGCCGCCGGAATTGATGATGTTATCCGTGTAAGTGATGACGCGGCTCATGTCTTCTGCCGTGAAATCCGGCGTTCCGTACGGGTCGCGGTAAACGGCGGCATTCAGGTGCAATTTGGCCAGAAAGCCCCACACGGCGGCCTGTGTCATCCTACCAGGACCCCGGTCGGTATTGATAACATCTACTACGGACAGGAACTCACTGTCGATATAGTTGATGGCGTCCTGTCCGCGCAGGATCTCAGAGGTTTCGGTACCCGATTCCTTCTTGAATACAAGTCCCCAGCTATCCAGCATCAGCATGTTCAGATACGCGCGTAATGCTTTCATTTCATAGAGGGCGGCGGCGGCTTCCGCGTTGGTTTCCGCCAGAGGCGTAAGCGCTTCAATGGCTGTCAGCGTCCGGGAGATGTTCCGGGTCAGGTAATTCCAGGAATCCCTTACCAGCGCGTTGCTCGGGGTCATGTTGTGCGAATGTGCGTCGAGATACATACCGCCGTCATACCATTGGTCTCCACCCCGGGCCGGCAGAATAGCTTCGTCAGAAGGAATCAGCTGCAGGCCGAAGTACCGGGTATGTCGGAACGTAGAGGGAAGCATGCCATAGGCCGGGGCGATGGCACCGCTGATGATTTCAGCCTGCCCGCTACCGGTAAGCGATTCGTCCAGTACCTGTTCTTCCAGGTCGGTACAGCTCCAGCTCAACGAAAGGGTCAATAATGCTATCGTGATTTTATTTTTCATCTGAGTATTTTCTATTAGAATGATACGTTTACACTGAATACAAACGTGCGGACCTTGGGGTACGTAAAGTAGTCGATACCGAATGTCTGGATGCCGCCTGTGGCGATCCCTGTGTTCAACTCGGGGTCGAAACCGCTATAGTCGGTCACGACAAACAGGTTCTGGCCGGTAACGCCCAATCGTATCTGCTGCACCTTGCCTGCCAGGCCGATAGCGGCCGGATTCAGGTTATAGCCTAATGTCGCATTATTCAGCCGGAGGAAGTCTCCATTCTCAAGGTACCGGGTGGATACTTCATTGGTGTTATTGGTCACTTCAGCGGGGTACTCTATAGCTTTGTCCGTGGTGTTGAAGGACATGGCGAGGTTGCCCTTGGTGAAATTTGACATGGCAGTGTGGTTGTAAATCTGGTTGCCCGCCACTCCGTTGAAGTTCAGCCCCAGGTCGAAATTCCGGTAGAAGAAATTGAGGTGGAAAGCGTAGACGACGTCCGGCAGGGCGCTGCCCACGACTGCCCGGTCGTTGTCCAGGATCTGTCCGTCTCCATTCACGTCCCTGAACCGGCTGAAGCCGGCTTCATCAATACCGATGAATTCCCGCATGTAGAATGCACCGATGGGGGAGCCGTTGATGTATCCGTTGATGGTGGATCCGGTTTGTCCCGCGCCCTGGGCCGCTCCGGTGGTCAATACCGCATAGGGGGAGTTGACCACCTTGTTTTTGATGAAGGAGATGTTGCCGCCCACATTGTAGCCGAATGCACGCGCGGACCGGTCACTGGTGTATTCCAGCGCGGCCTCCACGCCCTGATTTTTGATTTCCATGCCGGGGATATTGGTCCAGTAGGTGGTGGTAGGCTGTATGGGGTCTGCGGGGACCACCTCCAGCAGTACGTTCCCGGATACTTTGCTGAAATAGTCCACCGTACCGGTCAGCCGGTGGTTAAACATGCTGAAGTCCACGCCTATGTCCGTCTGTGTGGAGACTTCCCACTGGATATCGGGGTTGGCCAGGCGTGTGTACACGATGCCGTAAGGATAGTCTTCTAAGCTGCTCACCCCTTCATGGAGGGGATAGGTGTCGTCATCGGCCCGGCTGTCAATATAGCTGGCCTGCGTGATCTTGGACGGGATTTCCTGGTTGCCCGTACGTCCCCAGCTCGCCCTGATCTTCAGTTCGTCAAATGGGGAGTTTTGCATAAAGTCTTCCTTCCCGATGTTCCAGCCCGCTGACACGGAAGGGAAGTAACCGTATTTATTGTTGCCCCCGAACTTGGACGAGCCGTCGGCACGCATTGTGGCGGTTAATAGATATTTGTCAGCATAACCGTAGTTGATCCGTCCGAAGAACGATTGAAGCTCATTCTTGATGGCTTCCGTACCGGTCCCGCTGGTCAGCATACGCGTGGCGGCCTCGGTCTGGTACCGGGGTTCGATGCCGTTGCTCGGAAAGCCCTCGTAAGCCCAGGTTCTCAGCTTATAGAAGGTTTCCTGGTAGGTATGGCCCGCCAGCAAGGTCGCCTGGTGGTTTCCCTGGTTCAGCTCATAGGTCAGGTAGTTTTCAACCAGTGTATTGGTGTTGTCCGTATAGTTCAGGTTCAAGGAGCCGATTTCGTCTTCCCGTGCGGCAAAAGGAAGGTTCTGCACATCGCGGTCCGTAGTTGAATAGTCCACGCCGAGATTCAGCTTATAGGTAAGCCCCTTGATGATTTCCACCGAAGGCGTGAAGTTGGCCAGGATACGGTTGTTATTGGCGTTATCACTGTACAGCTGTTCGCGCACCAAGGAGTTGAACTGGTCACCGCTCAGGACCGGTGTGGGCTGGCCGTCCGTATATGCAGGGAACGTGGGGTTGGAACGGACCATGTCTGACACGATGGTCGTGATCAGGGGGCGCTGGTTTTCCGTCCGGACGCCGGCCAGGTTCAACGATACCTTGAATCGGTCATTCCAGGCGTTCTGTGTGAGGTTCAGCCGCGCGGAGTAACGCCTCAGGTTGCTGTTATTCAATATCCCTTCCTGGTCATCCACACCGGCCGATCCGAAATAGGAGAACCGGTCACTTCCGCCGTTGACCGAGAGGTTAATGTTATTGGAGAATGCATTTCTGGTGAACTCATCCTGCCAGTCCGTGCTGGCCCCGCCGTCCCGCAGGGTGCCGCCCACGGCAGCTACCTGTGAACGGAATTCGTCGGCACTGAACACGTCCATTTTTCTGGCCAGGGAAGAAATGGACGTAGAACCGGATACGTTTACCTGCGTAATGCCGCTTCTGCCTTTTTTCGTTGTGATCACCACAACGCCGTTGGCTGCACGGGCACCGTAGATGGCCGCAGCGGAAGCGTCTTTCAGTACATCGATTTTTTCAATGTCATTCGGGTTGATGAAGTTCAGCGGGTTGGAGGCCACGCCGGTGGCCGTATTGTCCAGGGCAAACCCGTCCACGACATAGAGGGGCGTGGTGCCGGAGCGCAGACTGCCCACGCCGCGGATGATCACGTCCTGGGTAGCACCCGGCTCGCCGCTGTCAATGGAGACGTTCAGGCCGGCGACCTTTCCCTGTAAGAGTTGACCGGGATTGGTAACGATTCCCCGGTTGAAATCCTCGCTATTCACCGAGCTGATGGAACCTGTCACATCAGCCCTCCGCTGATTGCCATAGCCGACCACAACGATCTCATCCAGGGCATTGCTGGCATCGTCCAGTGTAATGCGGAGATTGGTACCGGTCACGGGAATCTGCTGTTCGGCATAGCCTATGTATGAAACCAACAGCGTATCGCCTGTGGATGCTTGCAGGGAAAACTCACCGCGCTCGTCGGTAGTGGTAGCCCGGGCAGTGGCCTGGGAACGTACCGTAGCCCCGGCTATCGGCGTGCCGTCAGCAGCCACGACCACTCCCCGGACAGTCTGCTGCACCACGGAGCCGACCCGTAGGTTATTCTTGTCAAACGATATGCCGGCGTGGGTAACACCGGCACAAGAGAGCCATGCGGCCAGTACAAATAGTGTTTGTTTTCTCATGAAGTTGGTTGTTGTCCAAATTGAGTGCAATGTTACCGCATTGACGCTAACTTGCGTTTAACTTAAGGTTACGTTTGTTTTACCCTTTCCGTAACTGCGGCGGCCGGATACCTTAGGGCCGGTGTATTAAGTTACGGTTAAATTACCATCCCGCTATTGGTGAGTATAGAAATAGGATGTAACTTAGTTATACGTAATGAAAGCTGCAACCTACACCCAATATGGCCCTCCGGAGGTAATCAGTTTAGTGGATGTACCCGAGGCTAAGCCGAAAGCCGGTGAAATCTTGGTCCGCGTCCACGCCGCCACGGTTAACCGTACCGACTGCGGTTTCCGGAGTGCGCAGTACTTTGTATCCCGCCTGTTCAGCGGGCTGCTTCGCCCGAAAAACCGAGTGCTGGGCTGTGAATTTGCCGGGACCGTTGAGGCAGTCGGCGAAAACGTCTCACGATTCAGGACGGGTGATAGGGTGTTCGGATACGATGACGCCGGTTTCGGCTGCCATGCGCAATATAAGGTGATCGCGGAAAGTGGGGCGGTGGCCATGCTGCCGGAGGGTTTTAGCTTTACCCAGGCAGCCCCCTTGACTGAAGGTAGCCATTATGCCCTTTGCGCCATCCGCGCGGCGAAGGTCGGCTCCGGCAGCTGCGTTTTGGTCTACGGCGCCACGGGTGCTATCGGATCCGCAGCTGTACAACTGATGAGGCATATGGGCGCTTACGTGGTGGCTGTAGCGGGAACCCCACATATTGCACTGGTCAGATCGCTGGGCGCCGATGAAGTCATCGACTACCAGACCCAGGACTTCACCCAGACACCGCACACCTTTGACTTCATTCTCGACGCTGTGGGCAAAAGCTCCTTCGGGCAATGCCGACCCTTGCTTAAACCAAAGGGTATCTATATTTCCACGGAACTCGGTAAGCGCTCGGAGAACGTTTTCCTGGCTTTGACTGCGCCGCTCCGGGGCGGAAAAAAGGTGCTTTTCCCCATCCCGGTGATGCGGCGGGATGATGCGCTGTACCTGCGGGACCTTGCAGCACGGGGCGCTTTCCGGCCGGTCATTGACCGGATGTTTCCCCTGGAGCAGATCGTTGAAGCCTACCGTTATGTAGAAACGGGGCAAAAGGTGGGCAACGTGATCCTCACCATGCCATAAGCGGCTATTTTGGTACCAAAGTATGAAGCCGGTACCAACCATTAACCTTAAATTTGCGGCGGAACCAATATGAACAGCGATGAAGCCAACTCCGGAACACAATGAACGCATTGCAAAAATGACCTTCGCGTCGGTATATCCGCACTACGTGACCAAGGTGGAAAGCAAGGGCAGGACGAAAGAAGAACTGCATCAGGTGATTGAATGGCTGACGGGATTCGATGACAGCAAGCTGCAGCAACTCATTGATGAAAAAGCAACGTTTGAAACCTTCTTCCAGCAGGCAAAACTGAACCCCAACGCCGGGCTGATCACAGGCGTCATCTGCGGTTACCGCATAGAGGAGATCGAAAATCCCTTAACCAAACAGGTAAGGTACCTGGACAAGTTAGTGGACGAACTGGCCAAGGGGAGGAAGATGGAGAAGATTTTACGGTAGCAGGGCGGTATGTAAAGGGATATGGATACAACTGTCAGGGATATAGATAAGTTGGCCACAGTATGGACGCCGATATTTGTAGTGTGAAAAATAAGAGCATTATGAATACCATCAAAAAAATCAGACTGGGAAGTCAGGGACTTGAAGTGCCGCAAATCGGGCTGGGTTGCATGGGTATGACCGGATTTGAGGACGGCGACATGTATGGCAAAGCCGACGAAGAAGAAGCCATTGCCACTATTCATCGTTCACTGGAGCTAGGAGGCAATTTTTTGGATACTGCAGATCTCTACGGCCCTTACCGTAATGAACTGTTGATAGGAAAGGCAGTGGCAGGCAATCGTGACAAGTACATCATCGCAACCAAATTTGGTTGGGAAATTGACGATACCGGCCGGCTGACTTGGACTATCAACGGTAAAAAGGGCTATGTAAAGAAAGCTATAGAGCGCTCATTAAAACACCTGAACACGGACTATATCGATCTGTATTACCTGCACCGGGTCGATAAGTCCACGCCTATTGAGGAAACGGTGGAGGCGATGAGCGAACTGGTCAGGGAAGGCAAGGTCCGGTATATCGGACTTTCAGAAGTGTCGTCAGCCACTATCCGCAGGGCACATCTTGTGCATCCGATAACGGCCGTGCAAAGCGAATACTCGCTCTTTGAGCGGACGGCTGAAGAACAAGGTGTGCTGGATACATTGCGCGAATTAGGCATTGGGTTTGTTCCATATTCTCCGTTGGGGCGAGGTTTTCTGACCGGACAACTTCGCAGACCTGAAGACTTGCCGGAAAATGACTTCTGACGCGGCATACCCCGCTTCCAAGGTGAACAGTTCTACAAAAACCTTGAACTTGTCACGGCCATCGAGCAGATGGCAGCGGAAAAGGGTATCACCGTCTCGCAATTGGCGTTGGCGTGGGTACTATCGAAAGGGTTTGTGCCGATTCCAGGCACCAAGCGGCGCAAATACCTGGAAGAGAATATGGCAGCCGTGACAGTCGTGCTTACGCCGGTGGATATTCGGCATCTGGAGAGTATTGTGCCTCTCGGCATCGATACAGGTAATCGCTATGATGATTTCAGCATGGCGCTGAATGATTATTAATGTCATGAATATTATCAATTCCATATCTGAGTTTCACCGCCTGCTTTCGCTTAAGCCACCGCTACATCCGCTGGTCAGTGTTATCCACCTGGAAGAAGTGACTTTTCGGCAGGATGGTATCTGGGAGCAATTCTTTTTGAATTTTTATTGCATTTCGTTAAAGCGAGACGTTCGGGGTAAAATCAAGTATGGTCAGCAATACTACGATTTCAACAAGGGCATAATGAGCTTTACCGCGCCCCGGCAGGTGCAGTCATTGGACGTCGTGAATGTAAAGCCCGGAACCGGCTATCTGCTCGTATTCCATCCTGATTTGCTAAGCAATTACCCCTTATCTACAACCATCAAGACCTACGGGTTTTTCGCTTATGCCGTCAGCGAAGCACTCCATCTTTCCGAGAAAGAGGAGCAGGACATCATCACGATTTTGGACAAAATGGATGACGAATACCGGCATATTGACCGGCATACCCAGGATATCGTCGTCTCCCAGGTTGATTTACTGCTCAACTATGCCAACCGATTCTACGAGCGGCAGTTTATCACGCGGAAGAAAAATGCCCATGATTTGCTGGCCAGGTTCGATGCCGTGCTGACCGACTACGTGGAAAGTGGGAAAACGAGCGCATCTGGGTTGCCCACAGTTCATTTTCTCGCTGAGACGCTTCATCTGTCACCCAATTACCTGAGCGATATGCTTCGGGTTCTTACTGGTCAAAATACGCAACAGCACATTCAAGACAAATTAATCGAAAAGGCAAAGGAGCTACTTGTTACCACATCCTTGTCCGTAGCCGAAATCGCCTACCAATTGGGGTTTGAATATCCGCAGTCGCTCAACAAACTATTTAAAAACAAGACCAATCTTTCGCCACTGGAGTATAGGCAGTCGTTTAATTAGTTTGGCTAAGAAGTGCGCCACTTGCTATATTTCCTTTATAAATGTTCGCTTTCAGCGGCAAAGGAGAGACCGATAAATTCGCTTTGATGTACGACATGATCGAATTGCATATAAAAGCGAATTTATTTAAGTTTGAATATGCACGCATCGGACGGCCGGGGTGCCGGTTATATGGATTACAGGATTGCAGTACCGCATGAATTCGGGGAAGTGTTTTCCCATTTTTATGTAGCACGTAACGGTACCGGCAATACCGTGAGGAAAACCTTGCTTCCTTCCTATAGGACCATCCTTGTTTTCGGTTTCGGAGCCCGTGCGCTGCTGCATACTGCTGATGGTTCCCGGTTTGAATTGGATAAATGCCTGGTGCTGGGACCTATCAGAAGGGCCTTTGACTATTCCCTGCCCGCACAGTCGTGTATTCTGGTGGCCAATTTCAAAGGCGATGCGTTTTACCGCTTTTTCGGAACGGCCTCGATCGGCCATTTACCGCTTGATCCGGATTCGTTGCTGGAGGAGAACTGTTTTACTGCATTGTGGCAGCAGTTGGATAAAATCGAAGATCCGGAAGATCAGGCCGACCACGTCCTGGCGTACTGCCGACCCTACCTGGGACCGAGCGATTCCCGGACCGGACAACTGGCAGCATTTAAGGATGCCGCCTTTAATCCTGTAAAAGTAGTCGCCGCGGCCGAACAGCAAAGCGAGCGCAGTATCCAGCTCCATCATAAGAAGCGCCTGGGCTACTCGGCCAAGGAGATCAGCCGCTACCAGCGTTTCGTGAAAGCCGTGGGATTGATCCAGGACGTAATAGGGAGGGGCTTAAAAGTAAACTGGTTCGAAATCATTGACCGGTGCGGTTACTATGATCAAAGTCAGCTGATCCACGATTTCAGGCATTATATTAACCTGAGCCCAACCCGCTATGTGAAGCTTCAGCAGAACATCTGCAACCCCGGGGAGTAGGTTTCGTTTTCTTACAATTTCCGCCGCGTCAGGAAGACGACTTTTGCTTTATGAAACCTCCATTGTAGTACATCCAATACAAAAGGCAACGGAAATGGAGGTTCCACGAGGCAATTAAAGAACTAATTATTTTCGAGTGAAACATTTGATCATTTGTGCGCATCCGAACCGCGCCAGTCTCAACGGGCGGTTTATGCGGATGTTGGCGGAACATCTCCGCGACCATGGTAACCAGGTAGTCATAAGGGACCTGTACACGCTTAACTTCAATCCCGTCCTGTCACAGGAGGACCTGGAAGGTCAACGGAACGGCCGGGTATCCCATGATGTGAAAACGGAGCAGCAACATATCATCTGGGCGGATTGTATAACCCTCATCCATCCGATCTGGTGGACAGGTCTGCCGGCTATGCTGAAAGGGTATATCGAACGGGTTTTCAGCTATGGATTTGCTTATTGCTATGACCGCGGCGTCCAGAAGGGATTGCTGGCAGGCAAGCAGGCTATCATCATCAATACCCACGGGAAGTCCCATGAAGAATACCGTGCCTCGGGGATGGATAAAGCCCTTCTGCTCACTTCTGATACCGGGATATACCACTATTGTGGCCTCGAAGTCAAGGAGCATTTCTTTTTTGACAAAGCAGACAGGGCTACTGTTGAAACCTTGGCAGAATGGATTGAACGAATTAAGTCGGTCTATTGAGCCATAAAACACCCATCTGAAAAATCATGGTTTCCGAGGATTGTTTAGTACTGGAGCGGAGCGGAACTTTGTGAAAAAGAGGTATTAATCATGAAAAAGCTGAAATCAATGTCGGCATGGGTAATGTCGGTGTTCTGCCTGACGGCTGTACTGTCCTGCAGTAAGGACGAGGACGTGGCCCCCGATGATGAAACACTTCCTGGTAACGTGGAACAGCTATTCCTTATGCTGGATTATGAGACAGGTTATGGAGGATATATTTATCCTGTGTACAACCCCTATGTCTTTTTCAACGATGGCAGGTATGTGAAAGAGCCGAAAATACCGGTCGAGGAACTGAACCTGGACGCGCTCACAAGCGAGGAGGCGTACAGTTGGGGAACCTGGAAAAGGGAGGAGGACCAAGTCTTTCTGACAGACCGCAATGGTGAAGAATGGGACTATGAGTGGCCAGGTGAACCAGCATTTGCGGCGACCAAAGGCGAATCGATCGCCGGCGCGTTCAGTTCCATTTCTGGCGGCGGTAACCTTGCCGTCGGCGGCGATATCGGCGTGATCTCTTACAGCAGTATGACCTTTACGGCCGATGGTTGGTTTACCAATGAGCAGCTGGGTGGAGGATCGGGCAGCAGCCATTCGGCTTATGCCGAATTAACGACTGCCGGAAGGTATGAGCTGGACGGCTATACGATCACGCTGCGCTTTAACAATGGGGATACCAAGCGCTTTTTCTTTTGCTATTACGGTGCCGATAAACGTGTTTTCCGCATAGCGGGAAGGACCTATACGGAGTAATGGCGTGCTTTTGCTACCTTAGTGAAAGTTTTTACGAATAGTGCATGCGCCGGATTTTTGTTTTCTGTATGATTTTCACGCCGACGGTAACGCTCCACCCGGGTTTAACGGCGGCAACATGGCAGACTCCGATTGAGCATCGTGCCGACAGCCTGCTCAGGCTGACCAGACAGGCGCAGGACGACAGTGTGCGTTTTGAACGACTCCTGGAGCTGAGTTATTTCTGGAGCGACTGGGATACCACCAGGGCGTTCTCTTATATGCGGGATGCTGAAGCGCTGTTTCCCGAAGCTACGGCCTTCCGGAAAGGGCAATTGCTGTTCAATGAAGCGGGCATCATTTATGACAATGATATTCCCAGAGCCAAGCGTCTGTACAAAGAAGCTGACCGGTATTTCAGCAAGCGGGAAACGCCCGGGGCGTTCC
>Ga0079224_100016816_pt1 | contig 10290 bp, 8 predicted proteins | sample Stecom2015_FD_80414 | JGI IMG/M metagenome (GOLD analysis project Ga0079224, IMG submission 80414) | Agricultural soil microbial communities from Utah to study Nitrogen management - Steer compost 2015 | ecosystem: Environmental > Terrestrial > Soil > Agricultural land | place: USA: Utah... | reverse complement strand
GTGTCGCGCACCGCCCGGTGGAACCGCTCCACCGGGATGGGGTCGCCGCCCGCCTCGTAGAGCAGGTACAGCAGGATCGGGTAGGCCTCGCCGAGGCTCATCCCGAACAGCGACGGCGCCCCGTACACGTTGGTGCCGCCGAAGTGCTCGCCGATCCCGCCGATGGCCTCGAACGCGCGCTTCCACAGCTCGATCGGTCGCGACAGCAGCGGCGCCGCGCTGCGGACCTGCACCAGCCGCCCGCGCACCACCCGCACCAGCCGGGCCTCCTTCGCCCAGTGCATGAGCAGGGTGATCTCGGGCAGGTCGTCGGCGGTGCGGGCGCGGTCGCGGGAGAAGTGGTCGAGGTCGAGCGCGTCGGCGACGGCGCGGGCGTCCGACAGCAGCAGCCGCCCCTCGCGGGTGAGCGCGCGGCCCGCGCGCACCCACCGGGTGAAGGCGCGCAGCCGCGCGAGCGCGACCGAGGAGTCGGCGGCCGCGAGCAGCTGCGCCGCGTTCGGCGGCAGCACCGGCGGCAGCTGCGGCTGCGGCGGCTCCGGCTTCTCGTCGGCGTGCCTGCGCTGGATCTCCTCCAGCGCCGCGCGGTCGATCTCCAGCTCGCCCGCGTCGACCTGCTGCAGGAACTTCGCGACGGCGGCCGGGTCGGCGGTGGGCACGCCGTGGCGCAGCATCTGGACGGCCCAGAACGTCCCCAGGTCGTGGTTGCGCTCGTCGTCGAGGGCGTCGTGCAGGGCCGGGGTGGAGTCGCGGATCTGCTCGTGCAGCTCGGACGCGGGCGCCGAACGGGAGTCGAGCCACTCGTGGTCGTCGAGGAAGCCGATCAGGGCGTGCAGCGCGGTGGGGACGGCGTCGCGGTCGTCCTCGAGCAGCGCGACGGTTCGAGGGAACCAGACGGCGAGCGCGTCGGCGATGTGGCGTCTCGTCCAATGCCCCAGCCGGCCGTCGACGCTGTGCTTGTGGTCGAGGGCGGCCGCCACCAGCGACGGCTCCACCGCGATCCCCCGCCTGCGGGCCCACGCGACGATGTGCAGCCGCAGGCGGTCACGGACGGCGGAGTACTCCTCCAGATCGTCGGGGCCGAACACGAGTCGCACTCGGCCAACCATGGCAGGTCCGAAAAGTTCCCGATCGAGGGGGCCCCCTACTGAAGATCGCCCGATGGGGTGGCGGCCGCTGACCGCGGCTGATGCGCCGAGGGGGCGGGAGCGGCGCGGCCCGCGCTCCGGCACCCGTCGTCGGACCGCGCGCCTGCTACGAGCCCGGCGTCCTGGTCCGATGCACCCCGCGGTGGCGGCACGCCTCCAGCGCGGCCTCCCACCTCGCGGGGTCGACGCCCTCGGGTGCGGGCGGGACGGCGCGACGGGTCACGGGCGGGCCGTCCGGTGGCGCGGGTCGGCCGCGGACCCTCGCCGCGGCCGGCGCCGACCCGTGCGGACGAAGCCGGGGATGAGCTCTCGGCGCGATCAGCGCGAGCTGGGCTTCGACCCGGCCGACGTCCCGGCGGGTCGACGGCCGCGCGGGGCCGGGCCGGTCGAGTCGCGCACGATCAGCTCGTGCCCGGTGTTCTTGCGCCGCCTGCGCGCGGACGGCGGCTTGAGCGCCATGGTCAGCGCCAGCTCTCCCATCTCGGTCATCGGCAGCCGCACGGTGGTGAGCCCGGGGGCGAGGTCGGCGGCGACCGCGACGTCGTCGATGGAGGCCACTGACACCTGCTGCGGTACCGCGATCCCGCGGGAGCGCAGCACCGACAGCACGCCGATCGCCATCAGGTCGTTCAGCGCGACGAGCGCGGTGAGGTCCGGGTGGTCGGCGAGCAGCTTCTCCGCCCCGCTCGCCCCGCCGTTGCGGGTGAAGTCGGTGTGCACGACCGGCACGTCGTCGAGCGTGAGCCCGTGCGGGGCGAGCGCCCGCCCGACGCCGGCGAGCCGGTCGGCCACGGTGGTGAGGATCGCAGGCCCGGCGATCACCCCGATCCGCCGGTGCCCGAGCTCGAGCAGGTGCGCGGCCACGGCGGCGCCGGCGGGCTCGTTGTCGGGCCGCACGGCGTCGGCGGAGAGGTGGTGGCGGCCGATCACGGCGACCCGCCCGCCGCTCTGCTGGAACGCGGTGAGCACGGCGTTGGACTCCGCCTGCAGCGCGGGGTCGGTGTAGCCGGAGCCGGCCACGATGATCGCGTCGGTGCGGTGGGCGATGAGCGTGCGGATCTGGTGCAGCTCGGCCTCGGGGTCGCGCCCCGAGTGGCAGATCTGCACGGTCAGCCCGCGCTGGGCGGCGACCCCGATGACCCCGCTCGCGATCTCCGAGAAGTAGGGGTCGCCGATCTCGTGCACGACCAGGCCGACGGTGGAGGTCGCGCCGCCCGCGAGCGTGCGCGCGTGGACGTTGGCGACGTAGCCCATCTGCATCGCCACCTCGCGCACGTGCGCGGCGACCGCCTCGCTGACGCCCGCGCGGCCCGCCAACGCCCGCGACGCCGTGGCGATCGAGACGCTCGCGCGCGCCGCGACGTCGGCGAGCCGGGGCGCCGAGCGGGGTTTGGGCATCGGTTCTCCTTGCCAGGCGGCGGGGGCGTCCGTAGTCTACGCAAACGCTTACGGAAAGCGCTTACGTTCCTCGACGAGGAGGAGATCCCCCGATGAACGCCCGCACCGCCCTCCGGCTGGGATGCCTCGCCGGTGCCGCTGCGCTGGTCCTCACCGCGTGTTCCGGCGGAGCTGGGACGGGCGGCGAGGACTCGTCCGACCCGATCACGATCGGCATCTCGCTGCCGCTCACCGGGGACTTCTCCGAACCGGGCAAGGGCGTCCAGCGCGGGTACGAGGCCTGGGCCGCCGCCGTGAACTCCTCCGGGGGCCTGCTGGGCAGGCAGGTCGAGCTGCGCATCCTCGACGACCAGTCCAACGCCGACCGCGTGGTGGCCGACTACGAGCAGCTCATCGCCCAGGACCAGGTCGACCTGGTGTTCGGGCCGTTCTCCACCCGCCTCGTCGTGCCCTCGGCGCGGGTGGCACAGGAATACGGGATGCTGTTCGTCGAGCCGGCGGGCGCCGCGGCCGAGGTGTTCGAGCAGGGCTTCGACAACCTCTTCTACGCCGCCCCCGCCGTCGCCAACGACCACTACAACCACCTGGCCGACGCGATCCTCGCCATGCCGGAGGGCGAGCGGCCCCGCACCGCGGCCTACGCCGCGATGGACGACCCGTTCGCGCAGGGCACGGCCTACGGGCTGAAGGAGAAGCTCGAGGCGGCGGGCATCCAGACCGTGGTCGACGAGGTCTACCCGCCCAACACCACCGACTTCTCCTCGATCGCGGCCCAGATCGCCGACTCGCAGGCCGACGTCGTGGTGGGCGGCACCCAGTACCAGGACGCGGTCAACCTGATCGTCGCGCTGCGCCAGCTGGGCTACCAGCCGAAGCTCGCCGCGTTCAGCACCGCCCCGACCAGCTCCGAGTTCGCCGAGGCCATCGGCGGGGCGACCGAGGGGATCGTCGCGCCCACCGGGTACACGCCCGAGGCGCCCTACCCGTCGAACGTCGAGTTCGTGCAGCGCTTCACCGCGCAGTTCGGCACGCCGCCCGGCGAGGACGAGGCGAACGCCTACACCACCGGGCAGGTCGTGGCCGCCGCCGTGGAGGCGGTCGGGTGCGCCGAGCAGGGCGAGTGCCAGCAGCGGCTGATCGACTGGCTGCGCACCAACACCGTGGAGACGGTCGTCGGCCCGCTGTCCTGGGACGCGCAGGGCCGCCCGCAGAGCGCCCACCTCATCCAGCAGTACGTCGACGGCCGGATCCGGATCGTGCTGCCGGCCGAGGCCGCCGAGGCCGGGCTCACCTACCCGAAGGCGCCCTGGTGAGCGGCTCCCTCCTCGTCCAGGGCCTCGTGCTCGGCATCCTGCTGGGCGGGCTCTACGCGCTGCTCGCCGCCGGGCTCACGCTGTACTTCGGCGTGATGCGGGTGGTGATGATCGCCCACGCCGCGTTCCTCGTGCTCGCCGCCTACCTCGCGTGGGACGCGAACGTGCGCTTCGGCGTCGACCCGCTGGCGTCGCTGATCGTCACCGTTCCGCTGTTCTTCGCCGTCGGCGTCGGGTTCCAGCGGCTGCTGATCGCCCGGCTGCGCCCGGCCACCGTGACGATGATGTCGCTCCTGCTGACGTTCGCCGTCGCCCTCGTCATCGAGGGGATGCTCGGGTTCGTCTACACCGGCACCCAGCGGCGGGTGCAGCTGTCCTACGGCGCGGCGAGCTTCGAGCTGTTCGGCGCCCAGGTCGCGGTGGTCAAGCTGATCGCGTTCGGGCTGGCGGCGCTGTCGCTGCTCGCGCTGTACCTGCTGCTCACCCGCACCCGGTTCGGGCAGGCTCTGCACGCCACGATCCAGCACCCGCAGGCGGCCCGGCTGATCGGGATCGACACCGACAAGGTGGCGGGCTACGGCTTCGGGCTGGGCCTCGCCACGCCCGCGGTCGGCGGGGCGGCGCTGTCGCTGGACTCGACGATCTACCCGTCGCTGCACTGGCACTGGATCGGCCCGCTGATGGCGATCATCGTGGTCGGCGGGCTCGGCAGCATCCCGGGTGCGGCCGTCGCGGCGATGCTGCTCGGCATCGTGCAGAGCCTGCTGCAGCTGCCGCTCGGCACGACCTGGGCGCAGACGGTCTTCTACCTCGCGCTGTTCGTCACCCTGCTGGTGCGCCCGCAGGGCTTCTTCGGAGGTCGCCTTGCGCAGCGCTTCTAGCCGGGCCCACCGGTGGATCGCGCTCCTCGTCGGCGCGGCGGCGGTGCTGTCGTTCCCGCTCTGGAGCCCGAACCCCTACATCCTGTCCGCGGGCGTCGTGGTCCTGTCGTACGCGGTGCTGTCGACCTCGTGGAACTTCGTCGGCGGGTTCACCGGCTACGTGTCACTCGGCCACGCCGCCTGGTTCGGCCTCGGCGCCTACGGCACCGGCCTGCTGATCGTGCGGGCGGGCGTGCCGAGCTTCCTCGCGCTCGGCCTCGCGGGGCTGATCGTCGCGGCGCTCGCCGTGCCGATCGGGATCGCCGCGCTGCGGGTGCGCGGCGCCTCGTTCGTGATCGTCTCGATCGCGCTGGTGCTGGTGCTGCTGCTGGTGTTCCAGAGCTGGCGGGACTTCACCGGCGGCTCGGAGGGGCTGTCGGTGCCGCGGCCGTTCCCCGACCTGCTGCGCCCGCAGCACCACGCCGTCTTCTTCTACCTGTTCGCCGCGCTGCTGGCGGTCGCGCTGCTGGCCTGGTGGACGATCGACCGCTCCCGGTTCGGCCTCGGGCTCAAGGCGATCCGGGAGGACGAGGACAAGGCCCAGTCGCTCGGCGTGCCGACGTTCGCCTACAAGCTCGTGGCGTTCGTCGTCTCGGCCACGTTCACCGCGCTCGGCGGCGGGGTGTACGCGCTGTGGTTCGGCGACCTCGACCCGATCTTCCAGTTCTCCATCCTGCTCGGCTCCTACCTGGTGCTGATGGCGCTGCTGGGCGGGGTGCGGCACCTGTTCGGGCCCGCGCTGGGGGCGCTGGTCGTCGGCACCGCGATCGAGTACTTCAAGGTCTCCTACGGCGACACCCAATTCCACCTGGTCGCGACGGGGCTGCTGCTCAGGGCCGTCGTGCTGTTCATGCCCGACGGCGTGATCCCCGCCGGGCACGCGCTGCTCACCCGGTTCCGCCCGCAGCAGAGCTCGATCCGCGAGGTCACCGCGGCCGAGCTCAGGGAGCAGGTGAAGCTGTGACCCCGAACCTCGCGACGACCGGTCTCACCAAGTCCTTCGGCGGCGTCCGTGCCGTCGACCACGCCACCGTCGAGTTCCACGACGGGAAGATCAACGCGGTGATCGGGCCCAACGGCTCGGGCAAGACCACGTTCTTCAACTGCGTCACCGGGATGATCCGGCCCGACTCCGGCACCGTCCGCTACCGCGGCCGCGACATCACCGGCAAGGCGCCCCACCGGATCGCCGCGGCGGGCATCGGTCGCAGCTTCCAGCTCTGCCGGGTCTTCCCGCGCATGACCGTGCGGGAGAACGTGCTCGCCGCCGTCCGCCCGCGCGGCCTCGCCGGCCTGCTGCGCTCGGCGCACGACGAGGGCGACGTCGAGCGGGCGCGCGGCTGGCTGCGGCGGGTGGGCCTGGACCACCTCGAGGACGTCGAGGCCCGCAACCTCTCCTACGGCCAGCAGAAGCTGCTCGAGCTCGCCGGGGTGCTGATGGCCGACCCCGAGACGATCATGCTCGACGAGCCGGCGGGCGGGGTGAACCCCGCGCTGATCGACCGGATCGCCGTGCTCGTGCGCGAGCTCAACGCCGAGGGCCGGACCTTCATCGTCGTCGAGCACAACATGGAGCTCGTCATGAACCTGTCCGACCACGTGGTCGTGTTCGACCGCGGTCGGCCGATCGCCGAGGGCCCGCCGGACACCGTCCGCGCCGACCCGGCCGTGTTGGAGGCGTACCTCGGTGTCTAGCCCGGTGTCCGAAGAACCGCTTCTCGAGCTCCGCGACGTCGAGGCCGGCTACGGTCGCGCCGCGCTGGTGCTGCGCGGGCTCTCGGTCAGCGTCCCCGCGGGCCGCGTGGTCTGCCTGGTCGGCCCGAACGGGGCCGGCAAGTCCACCGTGCTGAAGGTGGCGAGCGGGATGCTCGTCCCGCGCTCGGGCAGCGTCCGCGTCGCGGGCCAGGACGTCACCGGCCATTCGCCGCAGCGCATGCTCGCCGCGGGCGTCGCCCACGTGCTGCAGGGCCACAGCGTGTTCCCCGAGATGACCGTGGCCGAGAACGTCACGCTCGGGGCCTACACCGTCTCCGACGAGGAGCGGGTGGCCGAGCGGATCGCGTTCGTGCAGGAGCTGTTCCCGGTCGTGCGCCAACGCTGGCGCTCGCTCGCCGGGCTGCTGTCGGGCGGGCAGCAGAAGCAGGTGGAGTTCGCCCGCTCGCTGATGGTGAGCCCCAAGGTGCTGCTGCTCGACGAGCCGTCCATGGGCCTCGACCCCAAGGCCACCGGCGTCGTGTTCGACCAGGTCCTCGCCATGCGCGAGGCGGGCCTGGCGACCCTGCTCGTCGAGCAGAACGCCCGCCGCGCCCTGGAGACCGCCGACCTCGGCTGCGTCCTCGACCTCGGCCGCGTCCACATCAGCGGCCCCGCCCCCGAGCTCCTCGCCGACCCGCAGCTCGCCGAGCTGTACCTCGGTGGACGTCCCGCAGTTCGACCGGAAGAAAGCAGGTAGTACGCATGCGCATCGTCATGAACGGCGTGACCGGGAGGATGGGCTACCGCCAGCACCTCGTGCGGTCCATCCTCGCGATCCGCGACGACGGCGGTGTGCTGCGGCCCGACGGCACCCGCCTCCCCGTCGAGCCGATCATCGTCGGCCGCAACCGGGAGAAGCTCACCGAGATCGCCCGCAAGCACGGCATCGAGACCGTGCACACCGACCTCGACGCCGCGCTCGCCGAGGACGACGTGCAGGTCTACTTCGACTCGCTCGTCACCAGCGAGCGCAAGAAGACGATCCTGCGCGCCATCGCCGCGGGCAAGCACGTCTACACCGAGAAGCCCATCGCGGAGTCCGTCGCCGAGGGCGAGGAGCTCGTCGAGGCCGCCCGCTCCGCGGGCATCGTCAACGGCGTCGTGCACGACAAGATCTACCTGCCCGGGCTGATCAAGCTGAAGCGGCTGATCGACTCCGGGTTCTTCGGGCGGATCCTGTCGGTCCGCGGCGAGTTCGGCTACTGGGTGTTCGAGGGCGACCTGATCCCCGCCCAGCGGCCCAGCTGGAACTACCGGGCCGAGGACGGCGGCGGCATCGTCCTCGACATGTACTGCCACTGGAACTACGTGCTCGAGCACCTGTTCGGTGGCGTCGAGGCCGTGATGACCAAGGCCGTCACCCACATCCCGCAGCGCTGGGACGAGAAGGGCCGCCCCTACCAGGCCACCGCCGACGACGCGGCCTACGGGATCTTCGAGCTGCCCGGCGGCGTCATCGCCCAGATCAACTCCTCGTGGGCGGTGCGGGTGGACCGCAAGGAGCTGGTGGAGTTCCAGGTGGACGGCACGCACGGCTCGGCGGTCGCGGGCCTGTTCGGCTGCCGCGTGCAGCACCGCGTCCGCACCCCGATGCCGGTGTGGAACCCGGACCTGCCGACCGAGCAGGACTTCCGCGCGCAGTGGGAGGAGGTCCCCGACAACCAGGAGTTCACCAACGGCTTCCGCGCGCAGTGGGAGCGGTTCCTGCTCGACGTCGAGGCGGGCCGCCCGCACCCCTACGACTTCGCAAGCGGCGTGCGCGGGCTGCGGCTGGTCGAGGCGGCGCTGCGCTCCAACGCCGAGGGCGTGCGGGTCGAGCTGCGCGGGGCGGCCCGATGACCGCCGTCGACACGAGCATCGAGCTGCCCGCCGCGGGCGGGGGCTGGCGCACCGTCGAGCTCGCCGCCCCGCGCCGGTGGGAGCCGCACCCCGGGCCGTACCGCAGCCGGGTGGCGTTCGCGGCCGCGCACGTCGTGGGCGACCCGTGGGGCGAGAACGTGCCGGGCGCGCCCGCCGTCGTCGACTGGGACTCGACGCTGGAGTTCCGCAGGCACCTGTTCTCCTACGGCCTCGGCGTGGCCGAGGCCATGGACACCGCCCAGCGCAACATGGGCCTCGACTGGCCCGCGGTGCAGGAGCTGGTGCGCCGCAGCGCCGAGCAGGCGCACGAGCACGGCGCCCGGATCGCCGCGGGCGCCGGCACCGATCACCGCGCCGAGCTCGCGACGGTGGACGACGTGCTCGCCGCCTACACCGAGCAGGTCGAGCACGTCGAGGGCACCGGCGCCCAGGTGATCCTCATGGCGTCGCGCCAGCTCGCCGCCGTGGCGGCGGGCCCGGACGACTACCTGCGCGTCTACTCCGAGCTGCTGCGCCAGGTGCGCGAGCCGGTGATCCTGCACTGGCTCGGCGAGGCGTTCGACCCGCAGCTCGCCGGCTACTGGGGCTCGTCGGACGTGGACGCGGCCACGACGACGTTCGTGCAGCTCGTCGAGGCCCACGCGGACAAGGTCGACGGCGTGAAGGTCTCGCTGCTGTCCGCGGAGCACGAGGTCGGGCTGCGCGCCCGGCTGCCCGAGGGCGTGCGGCTCTACACCGGCGACGACTTCCACTACCCGGAGCTGATCCGCGGCGACGGCACGCACCACTCCGACGCCCTGCTCGGCGCGTTCGCCGCGATCGCGCCGGCCGCGTCGGCGGCGCTGGCCGCGCTCGACGAGGGCGACCTGGAGCGCTACGACGCCGAGTTCGCCCCCACCCTGCCGCTGTCGCGGAAGGTGTTCGAGGCGCCGACCTTCTACTACAAGACCGGCATCGCGTTCCTGTCGTGGCTCTGCGGGCACCAGCCGGGGTTCACGATGGTGGGCGGGCTGCAGTCGGCCCGGTCGGTGGTGCACCTGTCGGAGGTGTTCGCGCTGGCCAACGCCGCCCGGCTGTTCCCGGACCCCGAGGCGGCGGCCGCGCGGATGCGCAGCCTGCTCAGCGTGGCCGGGGCGGTGCGGTGACCGCCCTCGACGTCCCGAGCGGGACCCCGGCGCGGGTCGACACGCCCGCCCCCGGCGACGCGCGGCTCGCCCGGCTCTCGCTCAACCAGCGCACCACCGCGAACTGGAGCCTCCGCGAGGCCGTCGAGGGCGCCGCCGCCGCGGGGCTGCCCGCGATCGGGCTGTGGCGCGAGCCGGTGGGCGAGGTCGGCGTGGAGACCGCCCGGCGCATCGTCGACGACGCCGGGCTGCGGGTGTCCTCGCTGTGCCGGGGCGGGTTCTTCACCGCCTCCGACCCGACCGAGCGGGCCAAGGCCCACGACGACAACCTGCGCGCCCTCGACGAGGCGGCCGCGCTCGGCACGACCGTGCTCGTGCTGGTCCCGGGCGGGTTGCCGCCCGGCGACAAGGACCTCGCCGGGGCCCGTCAGCGCGCCGCCGAGGCGGTCGCCGCGCTCGTGCCGGCCGCGGTCGAGCGCGGCGTGACGCTCGGGATCGAGCCGATGAACCCGATCTACGCCGCCGATCGCGGGGTCATCTCCACGCTCGCGCAGGCGCTCGACATCGCCGAGGGCTTCGCGCCGCACGAGGTCGGCGTCGTGGTCGACACGTTCCACCTGTGGTGGGAGCCCGGCGTGCCCGAGCAGCTCGCGCGGGCGGGGGAACGGATCGTGGCCTACCAGGTGTGCGACTGGATCACCCCGCTGCCGGCCGACTCGCTGCTCGCCCGCGGGATGATGGGCGACGGGCACATCGACTTCCCGGCCTTCACCCG
>Ga0079224_100016815_pt1 | contig 10290 bp, 8 predicted proteins | sample Stecom2015_FD_80414 | JGI IMG/M metagenome (GOLD analysis project Ga0079224, IMG submission 80414) | Agricultural soil microbial communities from Utah to study Nitrogen management - Steer compost 2015 | ecosystem: Environmental > Terrestrial > Soil > Agricultural land | place: USA: Utah... | reverse complement strand
TTCGGCGGTGCGTCCGCGCTGAACGACGGACCGCGCCCCCTCGCCGGAGCCCGTCGCTGTTCGAGGGGATCGTCCGTGTCGAACGGAGGCCGTCGATGGAGCGCGTGGCTCCCATCGACCTGCGAGCGCGCCCCGGGCGCCGCGCAGTCGCGTCACCAGCTGCCGGCGAGCCCCACCTGGGCGCCAGCGTAGGCGGGGAGCAGCGTGGGACGAGCTTTGGAGAGGGCCTGGAGTGGGTTCGCGGGGGCCCGGGCGGTTTGCTTCGTCCCCTCGTCCCCCCGGTCCGGCTGCATGCCGGAGGTGAGGACCCAGCTGGACGCGAGCCCGGTCAGCGCGCCCACGTTCATCGCCCAGAGCGTGCCGTGGGTCTCCAGGGAGGGGGCTGCGGTCGCGTACACACCGAGGCCGAGCAGACCACCCACCAACCCGCCGAGGTCGAGGAAGCGCACCCGCGCCAGGGAGGGGGACACGGACTCCGCCGTGAGCAGTCCCGCCACCGTCCCCGCCGTGCTCGTGAGGGCGGCGCCGAGCAGGGCGCGCTCGTCGGTGCGCGCATCGTCGGGGACCACTCCGCCCACGGTGAGACCCCCGATGGCCCCTCCCCAGAGCGAGGTCGACCCCACCCACGCGGCGCGCCCGGGCGTCGTGCTTATCCGGTGTCCGATGACGCCGCCTGCGAGCGCTCCCAGGGTCGCGCCGCCCCACATGACGCTCGACACAGCCGTCGCCGACCACTCTTCGGCGGCCCGGGCCTGCGCGTTGTAGGCGAGGGACCAGAGCATCCCCTGGCTGAGCCCCACGTACATTCCAGAGGAGATCGCCTGCGGCACGCCGTAGGCGAAGCCCACCTCCTGATCCACCACGGCGACCACCCCGAGAGTTGCGCCGGTGAGCGCCAGGGCGGGCACGAAGAGCCCCCCGGCGGAGTCGAGATCCGCCACCACCCCGAGCCACGTCCCCGTGCCGAGCCCGTAGACCACCGCGTTCACGTAGAGCGAGGCGATCTCACCGGAGGAACGCTGGCGTGGACCCGCAGGGGCGTGGGGGGAGCGGGCGGGCTGGGCGCCGTCGAAGCGAATGCCCCTCGAACTCCAATGATAACACAGGGCCGCCAGCTCCCGGGCGATGGCCGCCTCTTCGGCGGTGGGTGCCCGGGGCCCGATGAGCTCGAAGAGAGCCGCTGCCTCCGTGAAGCGCCCATGGCGGAGGAGCTGCTTGGCCCGCTCGAAGTCACCCTTCCAGGCGGCGAGCAGATCGTGGCTCAGGAGGGGAGCGGCGGGGGGATGGAGCGGATCGTCGTCGTCCTGCGCCTCGGGGCGCGTTGGACCGTGTGCGTCGCCCGTCGGGGCGTGGAGGGGCCAGTCGGAGCCGTCGTCGAAGGCGCCGTCGTCCGAGGCAGCGTCGCCGGCGGCGGCGCTCGGGGCGTCCGTTGCCGGGCCGGCTCCCGGGAGGAGAGCCGCGGGAGGTTGCTCTCCCTGGGGCGGCTGAGGTGCCTGAGGAGGGACCGAGGGGGGGGAAGCGTCAGGCGGCGGCTCAGGGGGCGCAGTGCCCCTGGGCGGCGCAGCGTCGCCGGGCGGCGCGGCACTGGGCGGCGGTCCGTCGCTGGGCGGCGCCTTCGAGGGCGGCGCTTTCGAGGGAGGGGGGGCCTTCGAGGAGGGGGGCTGCGGAGCCGCGTCCGAAGGGGCCGTCTCCCTGGGCACGTCTGGGGCGGGAGCGGGCTCGGCGCGAGCGGTGTCGGGGACGAGCCACGTGCCCGATGCGAGCGCCGCGAGCCACCAAGCGTCTCGAAGAAGGTGTCGGCGACCCGGACCCGCCCTGCGCATCCCGCCAGCTCTACCGAGTTCCGCGAGTTTCGGCAATGCAGGCCCTGCTGTGGCCGAGATCTCTCGGCGGGAGGTGCGTCGGCGCGAGCTCGAGGTTCGTCCCGTCAGGGCCGTCCCGTCGGCGCCGCGCCGCCGACACCGCGTCGCGAGTCGGGCTCCGTCGGACCAAGGCTGGTGCCACGCAGACCCTCGGCGGTCACTCCGTGCGCTGGATCACGTGAAACCCGAACTCCGACTCGATCACCTCGGAGACACCGCCGGGCTCGAGGGCGAAGGCGGCGTCGGCGAAGGGCTTTACCATCTGGTTGCGCTTGAACTCTCCGAGCTCCCCGCCGACCTGGGCGGAGCCCCGATCGTCGGAGTACTCCCGCGCGATCTCGGCGAAGTCCTCGCCCGCCAGGATCTGCTCGCGAATCTCGCTGGCGCGCGCGTAGGCCTCTTCCCGGGTGCGCGTCACGTAGGACGCCGCCCGGGTCCCTCCAGCGAAGGACACCAACACGTGACGCGCGCGGATCGTGCGAGGTCCCGTGTCTTCCTCAGCCACGGGCGTCGCGGGCGGCGGCTCGGGGACGTCCGGCGGAGTCCCCGGCGGCGTGTGGGTCGACAGCACGCAACCGCCGAGGCCGAAGGCGACGCCGAGTGCGATCGCTGCGTCGCGCAGCCGTTCGCTCATGCGGGGGCTCCGGAGGGCGCGATGTCCGCCCAGGCGCCTCCGACGACCGCTTCAGGGCGATCCTCGGCGAAGGTCTCGAGGGCGATCTTGTCGTCCACCGCGTAGCCGACCGTGCGGAGGGTCTCACCGGGCCACACCGGCTTCTTGAACTGCACCCCGAGCGCGCGCAGGCGCCGGGGATCACCCGCGCAGGCCTTCGCGACGACGGCGCGAGTCACGTAACCGAAGGTGCACAGCCCGTGCAGGATGGGCCCTTGCTCGAAGCCCACGGCGCGGGCGAACTCCGGATCGGCGTGGAGCGGGTTGAGGTCACCGGAGAGCCGATACAGGAGCGCCTGCTCGGGGGACGTCCGCTCCGTCACCTCGAAGAGCGGCGCGGTGTCCGCCGGGATCTTGGGGACCGACTGCTTGGGGGGGCGCGGCCCGCCGAAGCCACCGGTGTCCCGCACGACCAGGGTCCACTCCGTCTCGAACAGCAGCTGCCCTCCTTGCTCCGTCCGCGTGGAGAACACGACCTGCGACAGCCGCTTGAGATCGTAGATCCCCTCGATGGTCCCCGTCGTCTCCAGGCGGCCCTGAGCGGGGATCGCCGCGTGCAGCCGGATCGTCTGCGCGCCGTGGACGACCTTCGTCATGTCGGCGTTGGCTCGCTCCACGAGGGGGGCGAGGGCGGGGTAGGCGGGGACGACCGCGAAGGAGGGGAGGACGAGGGGGCCGCGCGCTTCGTAGAGGTAGTCGAGCTCGTCTCGCGTGGCTCCGACGCCCAAAGCGTAGAGCACGGTGGTCTTCCAATCGTACTCGAAGGTGAAGGGGACGGTGCGATGACCGACGGCGGACAGGTCGAGGCTCATCCTAGGCTCCTGGAAGAGGCACACCCCTCGCTGGGGGGTGACCCGAGGCGGGGGAGAGCGTTAGCGTGCGCCCGCCCATGGCGTCAAACCCGCTCGTGGAGTCCGTCATGACGGGAGAGCTGCGTGCCCTGATCCTCGGCTGGTTCCTCTGGGCTCCTACGGCGCTCCTGGTGCCGGCCTTCGGCTGGCCGGGGAGCCCTCTCGCTCCGCGGCTCGCCCTCGGGCTGGGTTTGAGCCTGTGCGTCGCACCCGCCACGACCGGCTTGCCGGCGGGGTGGGGTGAGGCGCTCGTCTGGGCCCTGGGCATCGGGGTGAGCGTGGCCGTCGGAGCCGCGGGGGTGCTCTGGGCGGCCCTGATGGCAGGCGGCGTCGCGGATCGATTCGGGCCCGGAGGCGGGAGAGCCGAGGACGGGCTCTGGGATCCGCCCGGTCCCCTCAGCTTCTTGTTCGGGTTGCTCAGCGCTTTGTTCTTTCTCGCCGGAGGCGGACCCGCCCGCGCCGGGGCCGCCCTCACGAGGCTGGCGCGTGTCCCGTCGCAGGGGGAGCTCCTCCAGCCGATCCTGGACGCGTGCCTCGCGTCCATCACCCTGGCCGTGGGTGTCGCCACCCCGATCCTGCTCACGGTCTTGCTCCTGGAAGGCATCGTCCTGCTCCTGCGGAGGACGGCGCTCCCCCTGGCGACGGAGCACCTCTTCGGGCCCCTCAAGGCGCTGGGACTGCTCTTCCTCCTCGCGATCGCCTTGGAGCCGATGCTCACCGCCCTCGCCGACGCCCTACGTTGAGGGCGTCGAGCTCCGCGCGACCGCTCGGAGAGGGACCGGCGGAGCGGCCATCGGAGGAGCCGACTCAGAGGATCTGCTGGAAGGCGACGCTGATGCCGGCGTAGATGATCGTGTTCGTCCCGGACAGGGAGGCCTCGTCGTTGAAGGGGCTCCGGGCAGGGTTGTCCGGCAAGCGCCAGATCCCCGCGCGCCCCACGAACCCGACGGTCCACGCCTCCGAGAGCACGACCGAGGCGCCCACGGCGCCGAACAGGGATAGCCCCTCCGTGCGGAGGGTGACCCCCGGCGTCCCCACGAAGGCGTAGGGCTGGTCGCCCTGCTCCGGGATGAACCGATCATTGACGATGACGAGCCCGCCGCCGGCTCCGATCCATCCCTCCACCTCTCCGGTGAGCCAGGGATAGTAGCGGACCATCGACTCGATGGTCATGTAGCCCCGCTTGTGGTCTCGTTCGATCCCGGGCGGGTTCTCCCGCGGGGCGTCCGTGGTCGGCACGAGCCCGAGGGAGAGGCCCGCCCCGAAGGCGAGCCCGAAGTCGAGGCGCAGCAGGTTCCACACCTCGACCACCGGCGTCGTATCACCGCGCCGGCAGGCGGTGCCTTCACCGCACACGAGCGCGCGGGGGAGCGTCAGCCAGCCGAGGCCCAGCTCGGCGATACCGGTGACGCGATCCGGGGCCTGAATTCGGCCCGCCTCCACGTCGACGCCCTCCAGTGATGGATCGATGAGCTCCCCCTCGGTCGTGGCGGCGAGGTCCTCGTCCTCCGGGGAGGCGAGCGCTGGGGAGGACAGCAGGAGCCCCCCCATGAGCCAGCCGAGAACCCGCGCCGCCACCCGCATCCGCGGGTTATAGCCATCTCTCGCGCGGAGTCTCGGGGGGGAGATCACTTCCGTCGTCGTTCCGCTGTCCTTCGCTGGTCGGCGGCGGCGAGGCGGGCCGTGAACCGTTGGACTTGCTCGTGCTCGCCTTGGGAGCGGTCGCCTTCGGCTTCGTCGCGGGGCGAGGCGTCGGGCTGGGCGGCGTGGGGGCAGCGGTGGGCTGCGTCGGGCGCGCCGCGGGTTGGACCGAGCCGGCTTCGGCTTGTGCCGAGCCCCCCGCCGGTTGCGCGGGGTTCGTCGTGGCTGAGCCCGCCGGCTGGGTTGCCGTGGCTTGGACCGATTCCGCGCCCGCGGGCTGGGGGAGCGGATCGGGGATCTGCGCCGCCATTGCTCCGGGCGTCTCTGGTTCCGTGATCGGTCCAGGGTCCGCGAGGGACGGGTTTTGCTCGGGGGCTTCCACGCTGGCCAGCGCCGGCGCGGGCGGATCGAGGAGGGGCGCGGTGAGCCGCCGCACGGCGTCGTCCTCTGGAGCCAGCTCCACCGAGAGGCGCGCGAGCTCCAGGGCGCGGTCTGCGTCGCTGTCCTGGAGGCGACGCGCTTCCCGAGCCATGCGCCTCGCGCCTCGCGTCTGGAGCTCCCGGAGCGCGGCTGCGTCCGGGTAGCGGGAGAGACCGGCGCTCGTGATCTCCACGAAGCCCGTGCCATCGTCCGAGGTCCAGCTGCCGAGGGCGAGGGCGCCGTTGGCTCGATCCACGTAGGCGGCGAGGCTCTGGTCTTCCGCGGAGAGGAGCTGCGCCGCGAAGTACGCCCCGCCCGCGGCGACCCCGGCGAGCACCGTGAACGTCGCCATCCAGCGCAGCACCCGGGGCCTCCGGGGACGCCGCGGCGCGCTCGGCGGCGGCGCGTCCGCGGCCCAGAGCGAGGAGGCGTGCCCCGGGAGCCCTGGGGTGTCACCGAACGTGTGAAACACCGAAGGGGACGGGATGGGACCGGTCGCGTACTGGGAGGGCCCGTGGGAGGCAGCGGGCGCGGGTGCGGTCGTGTACTGGGAGGGCCCGTGGGGGGCCGTTGGAGCGGGCGTGGGACCGGTCGTGTACGGGGAAGGTCCGTGGTGGGTCGCCGGCGCGGCGTCCACCGCTTGCTCCAGGAGCGTCCTCCGGGCCTGTCGCTGGATCGCTTCTGCCTCCTCGAGGGAGCGCTCGGAGGGCGACTCGTCGGGCACGGCCGTGAGCGCCGTGCGCCGACGCTCGTCGAAAGCGCCGGCTTCCTCGAGGAGGGTGGTGCCGCGCCGGGGGGCGTCGACGCACGTGGCTTCCTGGCAGCTCGTGCGCGCCTCGTGTCGGGTCCTCCGGGGCGCGTCTCCCGCGGGAGTCCCGGCGAGGTCCGGATCGATGAGGGTCGTCTCCGACGGGGAGCGGAGCGCCGTTCGCGGTCGGCAGTCGCCTCTGCGCGAGAAGGGGTCCGTCGGTGGGGGCCCCTCGGCTCCGTGCAAGGTGGGACGCGCCGCGGTCGCGAAGCCCTCCACGCGGGCTTCGCGGGCCGCGGCCATGAGGGCGGCGCCGAGCTCCCGGGCCGTCGCGCAGCGCTCGGCGGGGTTCTTGGAGAGGTTCTGGTGGACGACCCGCGCGACCGCGGCCGGGACGTGGGGGCTGATGGTCGACAGCTCGAGGGGCACCTCGCTGCACTGCTTCACCAGCACGGCCACCGTGTTGGTGCCGTCGAAGGGCGTTCGCCCCGCGAGGCACTGATAGAGCAAGGTGGCGATCGAGTAGACGTCGCTGCGCGGGGTCACCAGCTCTCCCCGCGCGGCCTCCGGCGCCATGTAGCGTGCGGTCCCGAACACGGTGCCGACCTGCGTGGCCTGTGCCCCGTCGAGCCAGTCGACCTTCGCGACGCCGAAGTCGAGCACCTTGACGAAATCCGGGTCGCCTCCTCGGCGCACGAGCATCACGTTCTCGGGCTTCAGGTCCCGGTGGACGATGCCCTGGTCGTGGGCCTCACCAACCGCGTCGCAGACCTGCAGCGCGATGTGGAGCGCGCGCTCGAGGCGCAGGGGGCCCCCGTGGTTCTCCAGGACCGAGGCCAGCGAGTCCCCATCCAGGTACTCCATGACCAGGTAGGCGACCCGTTGCGTCGAGGGGCTCTCTCCGTCGCCACCTCGCTCGGCGGAGAGGCTCACGGCGCGCCGCCCGACCCCCTGCTTGGTGGTGGGTCCCCCCTGGCTCGACGGGTCGTGCCAGGCGACCTCCCCCGTCATGAGCACCTGCACCACGTTCGGGTGGTTGAGTCGACTGGCGACCCGCGCCTCTCGGTGGAAGCGCTCCATCACCCCTGGACGGTGCAGGAGATCCGCGTGGAGGACCTTCACGGCCACGGGGCGCTCGATGCCCCTTTGATGGCCACGATAGACCCGTCCCATGGCGCCCACGCCGATGAGCGTGCGCACCTCGACCTGTTCGGCGAGCTCTCGACCCACCCAGGGGTCGTCCTCGGTTTCGTGCGATGGCATCTTCTCCCCCTTTGCCATCGTGGGCAAGCTAGCAGGTCCAAGGGGCCGCGGTAGGGTCGGGTGTGACCCCCCCAGCGCTTCGGCCCGGGCCTCGGGCGGCTGGAAAATGCCCATGGAACTTCTCGGCCAGACCACTAGGCTCCGCCGGGCGCATGAGCCACCAGCCCGAGCCCGAGCCGAGTGAGCAGCCGGAGGCGAAGGACCTCCCGGCGGCGGGTGAGGAGCCTGCGCAAATCGGCGAGCAGTCCCCGTCGGAGGCCGTCTCGGCGCGGGACGGCGCGGAAGGCGACGCCCAGGAGCGGGCGAGCAGCGGCCCGCAGGGCCCCCCCTCTCGCTCCGAGAAGCTGGCGCGCCGCGCGGCGCAGGGGCGGAGCTCGTCGACGCCCTCCGCCAGTCCGGAGGTCTCCACCCCCGTCTACCAGGTGGTGCTCCCCACCTTCGAGGGCCCGCTGGACCTGCTGCTGCACCTGATCCAGCAGCACGAGATCGACATCCGGGACATCCCCATCGCGTTCATCAGCGAGAAGTACGTCGAGTACATCATGCTGATGCAGGGTTTGAACATCGACCTCGCCAGTGAGTACCTGGTGATGGCGGCGACCCTGGCCCACATCAAGTCGAAGATGCTCTTGCCGGCGCCTCCCCAGGACCAGGAGGACGATCCGGAGAACGACGTCGATCCCCGAGCGGAGCTGGTTCGGAGGCTTCTGGAGTACCAGAAGTATCGTCACGCCGCCGAGGAGCTGGGCAGCGCTCCGGTGCTCGGGCGCGACGTCTTCACCAGGGGGGCACCAGCGCCCTCCGTCGAAGGTCCGGCGCCGTTGGCGCAGGTCAGCGTGTTCAAGCTCCTGGACGCGTTCCAGGCGGTGCTCAAGCGGGTCAAGCAGACCGCCGAGCATCACATCGACGTCGACCGCATCTCGATCTCCGACCGCATCAACGAGCTCACGGACCTGCTGCGCGGCAAGGAGCGGGTCTCCTTCGAAGAGCTGTTCCCGGAGACGATGACCCGCTCCGACCTCGTGGTCACCTTCCTCGCGCTCCTCGAGATGACGCGCTTGCGAATGACGAGGGTGTTCCAGGAGGGGCCCCTGGAGCCCATTTACGTGGAGCTCTCCCTCACGAACGATGAAGAAGAGGTTGAAAGCCAGGAACCATCTGACCTCTCCGCCGAGACAACGGATCCCGAGTGATGGCTAGGAAGAAGCGAGCACCCAAGCAGCAGGCTCGTCGGCAGCCACAGAGGAGACCCACCGCGCGCTCCAAAGCCGCGCCGGCGCTGAACCCCGACGCCTCCGAGGAGGTCGACGAGAGTGGTGCGCTTTCGGGGGAGGTCGAGAAGGAGCGGGCGAGCGGCGCCGAGGCGCCGGTGACCTCGACGGAGCTGGCGGAGGGCGAAGCCCCGCTCGGAGACACGACGGCCAGCGACACCGCGGCCGAGCTCGACGGCGCCCCGGCGCGCGCGGAGTCGGACGAAGCGGACCGAAACGCGCCGGAGCAGGGCGTGGACGAAGGGGCACCCGTGGAAGACGGGGAGGCCGAGGACGCGGAGCTGGGCGCGTCGACGGAGGAACGGAGCGCGGACGAGGAAGCGTCTGGAGACGAGGAGCCGCGAGAGCTTCCCGCCGAGCCTGCAGAGGAGGAGGCCGTGTCGGACGAACCCGCCCGGGACGCGGAGCTCGACGCCACTGCCGACGATTCCGCCGCTGCCGACGACGGCGAGCGACCGGGCGAGTATGCTCGGGGTGGCTCCGGAGAGGCGTTCACGGGGGAAAGGGCGGCCGACGACGGGATGGATCCCGAAGGGGCCGACGTGGAGGAACTCGACGGGGCCCAGGAGGGCGTCGAGGAGGGAATGGGGCTCGTGGGCGAGGGAGTGGAAGCCGATGACAGCCAGGTGGAGGACACCGAGAGCTTCCTGAAGGGTATGGTCGAGGCGATCCTCTTCGTCTCCGATCGGCCCCTGAGCGTGCAGGAGGTGGCCCGCGCCGCGAAGATCGACAAGAAGCGCGCGGGAGAGCTCATCGCGCTGCTCCAGGAGGAGTCCGCCCACCGGGGGATCCGCCTGGTGGAGGTGTCCCAAGGATTCGCGTTCCGGACGAGCCCGGTCTACTCAGCCCAGGTGCGGGGCTTCTTGGCGCAGCGTCCCGTGCGGCTGTCGCGCGCTCAGCTCGAGACGCTGGCCATCATCGCCTACCGACAGCCCATCACGCGGCCCGAAGTGGACGACATCCGCGGGGTCGATTCTGGGCAGGTCATCAAGGGGCTGCTCGAGCGCGAGCTCATTCGCATCCTGGGGAAGAAGGACGAGCCGGGGCGGCCCATGCTCTATGGCACGACCCCGCAGTTCCTCGATCTGTTCAGCCTCACCTCCTTGCGGGATCTGCCGACCCTCAAGGAGTTCACGGAGCTGAGCGAGGAGTCGCGCCTCACCTTCGAGGCGGAGATCGGTGAAGCGGCTCCTACGGGGCCGATCGAGTTTCCCGAGGAGGGCGCCGAGGAGGCCGCGGAGAAGGACGCCGAGGCCAGCGGCTCCGACCGCGACGGCTCCGAGAGCGGGCCCGGACTCGAAGGCGAGGACGACGGGGCCCGCGAGGGAGCGGAGTCCGACGAGGCCGAAGCTCGTCAATCCGCGGACGTCTCGGACGACGACGACGCGGACGACGACGACGACGACGACGCGGACGACGACGACGAGGACGACGACGACGCGGACGACGACGACGCCGACGACGACGACGACGACGACGACGACGACGACGACGACGACGACGACGACGACGACGACTGACCGAGCGGCCGTTCAGCCCGGCCGCTCAGGGTTCGCGATTC
>Ga0079224_100016814_pt1 | contig 10290 bp, 5 predicted proteins | sample Stecom2015_FD_80414 | JGI IMG/M metagenome (GOLD analysis project Ga0079224, IMG submission 80414) | Agricultural soil microbial communities from Utah to study Nitrogen management - Steer compost 2015 | ecosystem: Environmental > Terrestrial > Soil > Agricultural land | place: USA: Utah... | reverse complement strand
GTGAATGGCGGACAGCGGACGGGGGACGGTGGCAGATCCGTAAGAGAGTTGACGCTGATACCACGTCTACGTGGTCCCATCTTTGGCTTTCACTGTCCGCCGTCCGCTGTCCGCCGTCCGCCATTCTTCGCCCGTCCGCTGTCCGCCGTCCGCCGTTCACCATCAGAGGACCCCTCGCCGAATCTGATCCAATTCGATGGATTCGAAAAGCGCCTTGAAGTTGCCTTCGCCGAAGCCCTCGTTGCCTTTGCGCTGAATAATTTCGAAGAAGATCGGTCCGATCACGTTCTGCGTGAAAATCTGCAACAGCAGCCCCTCGCCCTTCTCCGGATTGCCGTCGATCAGAATGCGGCGCTTGCGCAGCTCTTCGATCTTCTCGCTGTGGCCGGGCACGCGCGCATCGATCCCTTCGTAGTACGCATCAGGCGTATCTTGGAACTGAACGCCCTGGCTTCGCAGCACATCGACCGTGGCAAAGATATCGTCGGTGCCGAGCGCGATGTGCTGAATGCCTTCGCCTTGATACTCGCGCAAGTATTCCTCGATCTGCGACTTGTCGTCCTGCGACTCGTTGATCGGAATGCGAATACGCCCGCACGGGCTCGTCATCGCACGGCTGAGAAGACCGGTCTTCTGCCCTTCGATATCGAAGTAGCGGATCTCGCGAAAATTGAAGAGCTTCTCGTAGAAGCCCGCCCACTTGTTCATATTTCCGCGCGCGACGTTGTGCGTGAGATGATCGATATAGGTGAGCCCGGCGCTGCGCTTCGTGACAGAGCCCTGCACCGGCACGAAATCGACGTCGTAGATCGTGTGCTCGCCATAGCGATCGACCAAATAGATGAGACTGCCGCCGATCCCTTCGATCGCGGGGATATTCAGCTCCATCGGCCCGACCGACGTCTCGACCGGCTTCGCGCCGAGCTCGAGGCAGCGACGGTAAGCGTAAGCGGCGTCCTTCACGCGAAACGCCATCGCGCAGGCCGAAGGACCGTGCGCTTCCGCAAAGCGCTGACCGAAACCGCCGGGTTCCGCATTGATGATGAAATTGATATCGCCTTGACGATGCAACGTCACATTCTTACTACGATGGCGCGCGGTCACCGGGAACCCGAGCCGTTCGAACAGGGTGCGAAGCAGCTCGGGATCGGGCGCTGTGTACTCCACGAACTCGAAGCCATCTGTGCCGGCAGGATTGTCGTGCGTCGCCGCCTGCGGACTCGGACGGCCGGTTGATCGACTGTTCGCGCTCATGTACCCGCTCCGAAAAATGTCCAGCGGTGTCCGACTATCGCTCGCGTTGCGCCGCCACATTGCATACGCTACGCCGCAATCCGACTTCGGGGGTGAACACCGCTCGCTTCAATGGTTACAATTGAAACTATCGCAACAGGTTCCGTCAAGCAAAGACCCGGTATGCCTCAATCGGCCCGCGCCTCCACAAGCTCCCGAGACAAGCTCCATCTGGATAGTTTCGTTCCGTATCGACTGTCGGTGCTCTCGAACATCGTCAGCATGAGCATCGCGCACACGTACGAGCGCGAGTTCGGCCTGTCGATTCCCGAGTGGCGCGTCATTGCCGTGCTTGCTCGCTACCCGAATCTGTCGGCAATCGAAGTCGCGGAGCGGACCGCGATGGACAAGGTCGCCGTCAGCCGGGCCGTGCAGAGCCTGCTCGCCGCGCGCCGTCTCGTGCGCACGTACGACAAAGGGGACCGCAGACGCTCGATGCTGCGCCTCTCCGCGGCCGGTCGAGCTGTATACACACGCATCGCTCCGCTCGCGCTCGGCTACGAGCGAAAGCTGCTGAATGCCTTGAGCGCGAGCGATCGTCGCGCGCTGGACCGCCTCATCGGCAGGCTCATGGAACGAGCGCGTCTTCTCGATCATCTGGACGGCAAGGGCTCATGAACGATCGCAACACCGTAGACGAACTCCTCGGCGAGATCTCCGCGCGGACCGACGACGGTGAAGACCTTCGCTATAATCCGCGCCGCGTCGAAGCCGGCCATGCCGAGCAAGGAGATTCACGAGTGAGAACAGTGGCCGAGTTTCAGATCAAGTATCGTCAGATCCTCGATCCATCTGGCCGTGTTCACGGCGAGCTGCCCGAGTTCGCCCAGGACGACGCACAGCTCCTCGAGATGTATGGCGCGATGTTGCGTGCGCGGATCTTCGACGGCAAAGCAGTGAATCTGCAGCGCACCGGCAAGCTCGGCACGTATGCGCCCTGTCTCGGTCAAGAAGCCACACACGTCGGTGTCGCCGCGGCGCTCCGCCCGGAGGATTGCGTAGCGATCGTCTATCGCGAGATCGGGACCCTCTTCTGGCGCGGCGTCCGAATGCTCGACGTGCTCCTCTACTGGGGCGGCGACGAGCGCGGCAACGACTTCGCGGGCCCTCGTCACGATTTTCCCTGGTGTGTGCCCATCGCGACGCAAACGCTGCACGCCGCCGGCGCGGCGATGGCGTTCAAGATCCGACACGAGCCACGATGCGCGCTCGCCTATATCGGCGACGGCGGCACTTCCGAGGGCGCATTCTACGAAGCGATCAATCTCGCAGGCGCCAAGCATTTGCCGATCGTATTCGTCGTCGTCAACAACAAGTGGGCGATCTCGGTGCCGATCGAGGAGCAGACTGCCGCACGGACGCTCGCGCAAAAGGCCATCGCCGCGGGGATCCCCGGCATCCAGGTCGACGGCAACGACGTGCTCGTCGTGCGCGATACGGTCGCGAAAGCGGTCGAGAATGCGCGCGCCGGCGGCGGCCCCATGCTGATCGAAGCATTGAGCTACCGCTTGAGCGATCACACGACCGCTGACGATGCGACGCGCTACCGCTCGAACGAGGAAGTCGAAGAGGCGTGGAAAGTCGAACCGCTCGTGCGCACGCGGACCTACCTCCAATCGCGGGGCATTCTCGACGAGGCGCGCGAGCAAGCGATGAAATCGGAGTACACCGCAGAGGTCGAGGCTGCCGTCAAGGAGTATCTCGCCACGCCCAAGCAGTCGACGGACGCGATGTTCGACTATCTATTTGCCAATCCGCCCCGTTACATCGAAGCTCAAAAGGCCATTGCGAGGCGCTACGCGGGAACTGGGAAGCCGTCGCACTGAGGCTGGGCTGGAGGCTGGAGTCAGCAACGCAAGCGGCCTCCGATGCACTAACCTAACCCTATAAGCAGACTTCCGGAAATGCAGTTGAACACGAGTTTCGAAACCCTCTTCGGCTACAGCGATGGGCCTTCGGGCCATCGTCGAGGATCTCTGTCTGGCACCAGCCTCCAGCCTCCAGCCTCCAGCCCGCCTGCAAGGCAGGCCTAGCCATGCCGAAAATCACCATGATCGAGGCGATTGCGATGGCGCAAGCGTGGGAGCTCGCCCACGATGAAAGCGTCGTCGTGCTCGGCGAAGATGTAGGCAAGAGCGGCGGCGTGTTTCGCGCGACCCAGGGCCTGTTCGAGCGGTTCGGCAGCGAACGCGTGCAAGACACGCCGCTCGCGGAGAACATGATCGCCGGCATGTGCGTCGGTATGGCGGCGCAAGGCATGCGGCCGGTCGCGGAAATTCAGTTCATGGGCTTTCTGTATCCCGCGATCGATCAGATCGTCAATCACATGAGCCGCTTGCGCCATCGCACCCGTGGACGCATGAGCTGCCCCGTCGTGCTGCGCATGCCTCACGGCGGCGGTATCCACGCGCCCGAGCATCACTCCGAGGCGGTCGAAGCGATGCTCGCGCACATCCCCGGAATTCGCGTCGTATGTCCGTCGTCGCCCGCGCGTGCCTACGGCTTGCTGCTCGCCGCGATCCGCGACCCGGATCCGGTCGTATTCCTCGAGCCCACACGTATATATAGGTATACGAAACAGGAGGTCGCCGACGACGGCGCGGCGCTGCCGCTCGATGTGTGCTACATCCTGCGCGAGGGCGAGGACGTCACGCTCGTCACCTGGGGCGCGATGGTCGTCGACGCTCTGAAGGCCGCGGACCAGCTCGCATCGCAAAACATCAGCGCCGAGGTCATCGATCTTGCGACCGTGAGCCCGATCGATTTCGATACGATCCTCGACTCCGTCGCGAAAACCGGCAGGCTCGTCATCGTGCACGAGGCCGCGCGCAACTGCGGCGTCGGCGCGGAAATTGCGGCGACCGTGGCCGAGCACGGCCTGTACGATCTCATCGCGCCGATTCAGCGCGTCACCGGCTTCGATACAGTGATGCCGCTGTATCGCCTAGAGAACGAATTCATTCCGAGCGTTCCAAGAATCGTCGACGCCGTGAAGGCGACGATGGAACACAGTTGAGCGTTGACGGTTGACTGTTGACGGCAAGAGGCAGAATGAAGATAGACCAGCGCACCGAGAGCACGTCCGTCCTTACACACGGGCAAGACGAGCTCCTATTCTGCAGACGACACGAGCGGAGTGGTGACTTTTTCGGCTCTAACCGCCAACCGTCAATTGTCAACCGTCAACCATCCAGGTGTCTGCCATGACTACCTTCAATCTCCCCGATCTTGGCGAAGGCCTACCCGAGGCCGAGATCGTCGCGTGGCATGTCAAGGAAGGGGATTCCGTCACCGTCGATCAGCCGATGGTTTCGGTGGAGACGGCGAAAGCGGTCGTCGACGTGCCCAGCCCCTACACCGGCCGCATCGTCAAGTTCCATGCGCAGCCCGGCGATATCGTGGAAACCGGCAAGCCGCTCGTGGACTTCGAGCTCGAAGAAGGCGCGCAAGCGGCCTCTTCCACGTCTGGCACAAGCCCCAAGTCCCAGGCCCCAAGTCCCGCCCAAGGCATGGTCGTCGGTCACATGGAGAGCAGCGACGAGGAGCTCGTCGATCACGCGATCGCGGGGGGCACGCGCCGCGGCAGGCGCGAGCGCGTGCGTGCAGCACCCGCGGTGCGCATGCTGGCGAAACGACTCGGCGTCCAGCTCGCCTCCTGCCGCGCCACCGGACGGCACGGGCTCGTCAGCGTGGACGATGTTCTAGCGGTTGCGAATTTATCGGCGAAGGGCGGCGCAAGCTCCCCGACCGTGCCCGGGCTCACCGACGCCGATCGGCTGCGCGGTCCGCGCAAGGCGATGTCGATGAGCATGTCGCTGTCTCGCGATCAGGTGGCGATGTGCACGATCTTCGACGATGCGGACATCGAAGGGTGGACGGAGCGTCGCGACTTCACCGTGCGCCTGATCCGCGCGATCGTCGCGGGCACGAAGGTCGAACCCGGTTTGAATGCACTGTTCGATCCCGCGGGCCCTTCCAAGAAGATCATGGAGAAGGTCGATCTCGCGGTCGCGATCGACACGCCCGAGGGACTCATCGTGCCGGTGCTGCGCGACGTCGGCAGTCGCTCGGCTCGCGAGCTTCGCGAAGCACTGAACGACTTGAAGGAGCGTACGCGCTCGCGCACCGTGACACCCGACGAGATGCGCGACTACACGTTCACGCTCTCGAACTTCGGCACGATGGCCGGTCGCTACGCGACGCCGCTCGTCGTGCCGCCGGCGGTCGCGATCCTCGGTGCGGGCAAGCTCCAGCGCGACGTCGTCGCGGGCGAAAGCGGCCCCGAGATTCACACGCGCATTCCCTTGTCGCTCACGTTCGACCATCGCTGCATCACGGGCGGCGAAGCGTGTCGTTTCCTCGGTGCGGTGATTGCGGACTTGGCGTTACCGACGTGAGGGCGCGAGGCTCGGGGCGTGGGCTGGAACGCCACCAATGGATATCACACACGACCGCTGACTGAAGTTGAGGTACTCGACCTGAAAATCGTAATTGCCTCTTATCCGGCCGAGGCCCCAAGCCCCCAGCCCCAAGCCCTGCGAATCGCTTATCCGGCCCAGACCCCATGCCCCGAGCCCCGAGCCCTCAGATGAGCACGATTCCGGTTGCCCGCCAGAAACTGATCGAACGCATCGTCGGCGCGGCTCGCAGCCGCAAGCGCCGCGACGATCTCCCCTCTTCGGACACCTTCCTGCGCGAGTACTTTCGCGGCGTCGCCGAAGAAGATCTCAGAGCGTATTCGAGTGCCGAGCTCGCTGCAGCGGCGCTCGCTCATTTACGTGCCGCGCGCGTGCGCAAACGCAATCAGCCGATCGTGCGCGTATTCAACCCGGAAGAAGCGCGCGACGGCTGGACCTCGAAGCACACGATCGTCGAGGTCACGATCGAAGACATGCCCTTTTTGGTCGATTCCCTCGGCATCGTGCTGAGCGACCAGGAGCTCACGGTGCATCTGATGGTCCATCCCGTGCTCGGCGTGCGGCGTGACCGCAGTGGCCGCATCGTCGAGATCCCAACGAGCGACGACTCGAGCCGCTTCAGAGAATCGTGGCAGCACGTTCAGATCGATCGCATCGAGGATTCCGAACGACTCGAAGCGCTTCGCCGCAGAATTCTGCGCACGCTCGACGACGTGCGCGTTGCGGTGAAGGATTGGTTACCGATGAAGGAGCGTGCGCTCGAGATCGCGGCCGCTCTACCCTCGCGGCCTCACCCAGTGCCGCAGCACGACATCCAAGAAGCAAAAGAATTGCTCGAATGGATCGCGGACGACAACTTCACGTTTCTCGGCTACCGCGAGTACCGGCTGAAGCGCGGCCGCACGGAGGATCGGGTCGAGGCGATTCCCGAAACTGGTCTCGGGCTGCTGCGTTCGCGTCGGCGACGCGTGCAGCCGACGATTCTGAAGGGCGATTTGCGCGAGCACGCGCGCGCACCCGATCTGCTCACGATCACGAAGGCGAACTCGAAGTCGACGGTCCACCGCTCGACCTACCTCGACTACATCGGCGTCAAGACGTTCGACCGATCGGGACGCGTGACGGGCGAGCAGCGCTTCTTGGGGTTGTTCACCTCGCGGGTCTATCATCGCAGCCCGCGTGAAATTCCGCTCCTCGCGCAGAAGATTCGGCGCGTCATCGATCATTTCGACCTCGACCCGGCGAGCCACGACGCGAAGGCCCTCGTGCACGTTCTCGAGACCTATCCGCGCGACGAGCTGTTCCAGGCCCGCGTCGCCGACCTGATTCGCATCGCGCGCGGCGTCGTCAACTTGTACGAGCGGCGGCGCGTGCGCGTGTTCTTGCGACGCGATGTCTTCGGCCGCTTCTATTCGGCGCTCATCTACGTGCCGCGCGATCGCTACAACACGCAAGTTCGCGAGAGCTTGGAGCGCGTCATTCGCGAAGCGCTGAACGCGACGGCGCTCGACTCGCAAGTGCAGATCTCCGAGTCCGCGCTCGCGCGCGTGCACATCATCGCCCGCCTGCCCGAACAAGGCGGGCCGCGCATCGACGTCGCGGCGCTAGAGGAACGCATCGCCGAAACGGTGCGCACGTGGGACGATCGCTTGCGTGATGCGCTGATCGAGGCGTACGGCGAGTTCGAAGGCCGCACGATCTCGGATCGCTATCGCAATGCCTTCCCCGCGGCGTACGAGGCGGAGGTGCCGGCGGAAGAAGCGATCGCGGACTTGCGCGAGATCGATCGGGTCGTCGCCGACTCGGGCTACGTGGGCCTTCGGCTGATCGGCGCGGAGAACGGCACCGCCTACTTGCGCCTCTTTCGCTCCGGCGCAGCGATCCCGCTGTCGCAGGTGCTGCCGATACTCGAGAATTTGGGTTTCTTCGTGATCAGCGAGCGCCCGTACGTGGTTCGCGCGCCGGAGAACGGCGAGATATGGATCACGACCTACGAGATGCAGCGCACGGACGAACGAGACGTCGAGTCGTCCCTCGAAGCCCGCTTCAAGGAGGCCTTCAAGGCGGTGTTGAGCGGCGAGGCCGAAAACGATCGCTTCAATCGGCTCGTCGTGCTCGCCTCGCTTCGCTGGCGCCAGGCGATGGTCCTGCGCGCCTATTGCCGCTACTTGCTGCAGACGAGCTCGACCTTCAGCCAGTCGTACATGGAACAGGTGCTCGGCGCGAATCCGCAGATCGCCGCGATCTTGTTTCGCCTGTTCGAAGCGCAGTTCGATCCCGCCCTCAAGCCCATTCGACGCGATGCGCTCGCGACGCGCGCCAAGCAAGAGCTCGACGCAGCGCTCGACGGCGTCAAGAGTCTCGACGAGGATCGCATTCTGCGGCGATTCGCCTCGCTCATCCAAGCGACGCTGCGCACGAACTACTACCAAACCGACGCATCCGGCCGGCACAAGCCGTATGTCTCGCTCAAGCTCGATCCGCGCCGCATCGCAGAGCTGCCGCAGCCGAAGCCCGCGTTCGAGATCTTCGTCTACTCGCCGCGCGTCGAGGGCGTTCACTTGCGCATGGGCCATGTCGCGCGCGGCGGCATTCGCTGGTCGGATCGGCGCGAGGACTTCCGTACGGAAGTGCTGGGTCTCCTGAAGGCCCAGAACGTGAAGAACACGCTCATCGTGCCCGTCGGCGCGAAGGGCGGCTTCGTCGCGAAGCGCTTGCCGACCGGCGGCAGCCGCGAAGAGATTCAGCGCGAAGGCGTCGAGTGTTACCGCTCGTACGTCCGCGCGCTGCTCGACATCACCGACAACATCGTCGACGGTCGAATCAAGCCGCCGCCGCAGGTCGTGAGGCGCGATGGAGACGATGCCTATCTCGTCGTTGCCGCGGACAAAGGAACTGCCACCTTCTCCGACATCGCGAACGCCGTCGCCGCCGAGTACGGCTTCTGGCTCGGGGATGCGTTCGCGTCCGGCGGTTCCGCCGGCTACGACCACAAGAAGATGGGCATCACCGCACGCGGCGCATGGGAATGCGTGAAGCGCCACTTCCGCGAGATCGGCATCGACACGCAAACGCAGGAGTTCACCGCCGTCGGCATCGGCGACATGTCGGGCGATGTGTTCGGCAACGGGATGCTGCGCTCGCCTCACATGAAGCTGCTCGGCGCGTTCAATCACCAGCACATTTTTCTGGACCCGAACCCCGACCCTGCCAAGAGCTTCAAGGAGCGCGAGCGCTTGTTCAAGCTGCCGCGCTCCACGTGGGAAGACTACGATCGCAAGCTCATCTCGAAAGGCGGCGGCGTCTATTCGCGCAATGCGAAGACGATCAAGCTTGCGCCGCAAGCGCGCGCAATGCTCGGTCTGGATCGCGATAACGTCTCGCCGATCGAGCTGATCCGCGCCGTGTTGTGCATGCAAGTCGACTTGCTGTGGAACGGCGGCATCGGCACGTACGTCAAGGCGAGCGACGAAACGAACGCCGACATCGGCGATCGTGCGAACGATGCCGTGCGCGTCAACGGCCGCGACCTGCGCTGCAAGATCGTCGGCGAAGGCGGCAATCTCGGCTTCTCTCAGCGCGGACGGATCGAATACGCGCTCGCAGGCGGACGCATCAATACCGACTTCGTCGACAACTCGGGCGGCGTCGACTGCTCGGATCACGAGGTCAACATCAAGATCTTGCTGAACACCGCGGTACAGCGCGGGAAGCTCACGCTCGCGAGGCGCAACAAGATGCTCGCGAGCATGACCGAGGATGTTGCCGCGCTCGTCCTGCGCAACAACTATCTGCAAAGCCAAGCGATCTCTACGATGGCGCTTCGCGCGACGACCGATCTGTTCGAGCACGCGCACACGATCCGCTCCCTCGAGTTGTCCGGAGCGCTCGATCGCGCACTCGAGTTCCTGCCTTCGGCCGAGGCGATCGAGGATCGACATCGCGCCGGACAAGGTCTCACGCGGCCCGAGCTCGCCGTGCTGCTCGCGTACGGAAAGATGACGCTCTATACGCGCCTCATCGATTCCGACGTGCCCGAGGATCCGTACTTGAGCCAGGAGCTCGAACGCTATTTCCCGGCGCTGATCGAACGGCGCTTCAATCGCTTGCTGAAGCAGCATCGACTGCGCCGCGAGATCATCGCCACCGCGACGACGAACAGCATCGTCAATCGCATGGGACCGACTTTCGCTCGCCGCGTGCACGAAGACACCGGCGCGAGCGCGGCGAGCATCGCACGCGCCTATGCGATCGCGCGCGAGTCGTTCGGCATGCGCAAGACGTGGTCGGACATCGAGGCGCTCGACAATCGCATCGCCGCCTCGACGCAGTACGACATGATGCACGAGACCGCACGGCTGCTGCGATTCGGGACGTACTGGCTCCTGCGGCATCAGCCGGATGCGCTCAACATCGATCAGCAGGTGCAGCGCTTCCGGCGCGGATTGACCGAGCTCGACGATGCGATTCCGCGGGTGCTGTCCGGTGCGGATCTCGCGGCATTCGAAACGCGCTACGAGCACTATCGTTCGGCGAACGTGCCCGAAGCGCTGAGCAATCGGATGGCCACGCTGAACGC
>Ga0079224_100016812_pt1 | contig 10290 bp, 8 predicted proteins | sample Stecom2015_FD_80414 | JGI IMG/M metagenome (GOLD analysis project Ga0079224, IMG submission 80414) | Agricultural soil microbial communities from Utah to study Nitrogen management - Steer compost 2015 | ecosystem: Environmental > Terrestrial > Soil > Agricultural land | place: USA: Utah... | reverse complement strand
GGGGGGCGAGGACTGGGGGCGCGGCACGTACAGCGTGACCTGCGAACCCCGCCCGGCGCCGGCGCCCACCGGCAGGCCGCCGACCAGCCCCCGCCCCACCCCGACGGCGACCACCCCGACCAGCCCAGCCCCGACCAGCCCAGCCCCGACCACTCCGGCTCCGACGCCGACTGCCGAGCCCACCTCCACGCCCACGTCCACGAGCACCCCGACGCCCGGCAAGCCCGTCGCGCGGATCGTGTCGGTCACTCCCGGCACGTACGAGGGCAGCTGCGTCGAGCCCCTGGACTACCGCGCCACCGGGCAGATCACGCTCCCGGCCGGTCCCGCCCAGCGGGTCACCTACTGGTGGCAGCTGAACGGCACCGCGTGGCAGGAGCAGGTCGCGGACTTCCCCGCCAGTGACCAGCCGCGCAGCCTCACCGTGGACGCCGCCTGGACCGTCGATCCGGCCGTCAACGGCGGGCACACGCTGAACCTGATGGTGCGCGACGGCGAAACCGCCGCTCACCAGTTCTCCATCACCTGTACGCCCGAGCCGGACAGCGCGGACCTGACCATCCGCTCCATGATGACCTCCGTGTTCCGCGGCGACTGCGCGCGGGCGACGCCCGTCATCAGGACCAGCGCCACCCTCGCCACCGACCGCGAGGCCGAGGTGCGCTACCGCTTCGTCGTCGACGGCGAGCCGACCGCGGTCCGCACGCTCCAGGTCAGGCCGGGCACGCCCGGCGGCGTCAGCCACAGCTTCAGCAAGCCGGCCACGACCAGCGGCGGCGGCACCATCCTGCTCGAAGTGCTCAACCACGACATGCCGGTCATGGAGATCCCGTACTCCTGGACCTGCGAACCGATCCAGACGTCCGGCACGGTGATCATCTCCGAGCTGTCCCCCGTGGCCTTCTACGGCGACTGCACGACCGCGCCCTACGTCACCGCCTTCGCCGCCCTGCACGCCGCCAACGACACCGAGGTCCAGTACCGCTGGGTCCGCGACGGCGTCCCGGCCGACCCCATGACGGCGACGGTACGGGCCGGCGGCATGGTCCAGCTCCAGTCCGCGTACTGGACCCGGGCCGAGGCGACGGACGGGACGATCAAGCTGGAGGTGCTGAACCACGACAAGCCGTCCGCCCAGGCCACCTACAGGATCGTGTGCAACTGACGGTTCCGGGATGCGGCCCTGACGGCACCCGACGCCGCCTGCTCCTTGGTGGGGCGGGCGGCGTCGCCGTGCACGGACGTCCGCCTCGGAAAGATCAACTCCTGTGGGTGGCCGTGCGGCCCGCTTCCGGAAGATCAACCCGGGCAGGGCCCCGGGTCAGTGCGTGGGGTGACGGTGGGGTGCCGGCCTGCGGCGTCCCGTGCAGGCCAGGCGGCCGCCACCCAGGCCGACGCCGGCCGTGCGCGGCCGTGCGGTGAGCGCGCCGCACGAACCCGGCGAGGCAGTCACGCCCTCCGGCTCTCTCGCCCCGGCGATCACGCCCGCCGGTTCCTCCAGCGCGACGGCCACAACCTCCGGCTCGGCCCCGCCCGGAGCGGGCTCACCCGAGACGGTGAACTCGCCGAAAACCGGCTCCTGGGCGGGCACCGCGGGAGCGGGAGCCACGGTCTCCACCGGCGCCTCACGATCAGGAGGCGCCGGCCGGGAGGAGTCGGCCAGCAGGGCTTCCTCCAGCCGTTGCATGAGCAACAGACCGATCAGCATCAACAGTGGTACGGCCAGGGCTGCTGCATACATGAGCGGACACCTTCGAGAGTCGGCGGCAAGCTGTCCGAGCCCGCCACTGCCCGTCCCGTCAGCACCTATGCGCGCGATCCGCTACACGCCTGGAAGAAGCGCCACAATCAGGGCAATCAGCGCGATCGGCCCCATCAATGCCCAGGACACGATGATCGCGCTCTGCCCGGGCAGCACCCTGGCCAGCAGGCGCGATGCCGTCCACCGCACCGGCCCCGCGCCCGGCAGCACGAACAGGCCCAGCGTGAACGCCCCCGCCGCCAGCGAGTCCACATAGGCGGCGGGCAACGGGCCGGCCCAGTGCAGCACGATCGCGGCGACCATGCCGAACGCCAGGGCCAGCACCGTGTGGCCGAGCGCGGCGAGCCCGGTGCGGATCAGGTCCGGCCGGACGTCCTCGCCGAGGTACGCGCCCACACGCAGCGCCAGGGCGAGCCCGGCTGCCACCAGGCCCATCCGCACCGGCATCTCGACGGTCAGCGCCATGAGGGTCACCAGCGCGAGCACGCCGGTGAAGTCGCTGCTCCTGAGGAACCGGCGCAGGTCGAAGGGCTCGCGCGGCCCGGGGTCGGGCCGCCGCAGCGCCGGCCGGAGCCGCGGCCAGCGGTGCGGGCTCTCCTGCTCGGGCTCGGTCTCCACGTACTGGACGGCGGGCAGCATCGCGTGCACGGTCTCCCCGTACGGGGCAGCACTCCGCCGGGACGCCTGCCCACCGGCGGAACCTCCCACCCCGGCCGGAGTGGAACCGGCGGGTGCGGAAGGAGCGCTCGCCCCTGGAGACGCGGCTCCGGGGAACACGGCTCCGGGGAACGCGGCCCCGGAGGACGCGGGAGCGCCCGCTCCGATGCGCTTGGTGGGGGCGTTCCCGTCAGGAGCGCCCGTCCCGCCCGGGACAGGCCCACCCGCGACGGGACCGCCCGGAGTGGGACCACCAGGCGTGGCACCGCCCGGACCATGCGGAGCACCCGGCCCGGGGTGCGCGGCCCTCGGGGCAGGGAGCCCAGAGGACCGTGGGGCGCCCGGGCGGACGCGTCTCGTGGGGAGGTCCTCGTCCGGGGACGCAGCGGGATCCAGGACGCGGGTGCGCTCGGGTCCCGGCGCCGGGTCGAGGGAGTCCAGCATGCGCAGCAGCTCACGCGCGTGGGGCCGGGATGACGGGTTGACGTCGAGGGCGCGGGACAGCCAGCCCCGGAGCCAGGCGGGCGCCAGGTCGAGCCGGGGCCGGCCTTCCATCGTGTTGTAGCAGATCGACTCGAACGGCCCGGTGCCGAACGGCGGGGTGCCGGTGGCGGCGAAGAACACGGTGGAGGCGAGCGCGTGCACGTCGGCCGCCTGCGTGATCTGCTCGCCCTTGATGATCTCGGGCGCGAGGTAGCCGGGGGTGCCGACGAACATCCCGGTGCGGGTGAGCCGGACGGCGTCCACGAGGTGGGCGATGCCGAAGTCGATGACCAGCGGCGTCTCTCCGACGATCATGACGTTGGACGGCTTGAGGTCGCGGTGGACGACGCCGGCGGCGTGGATGTCGACCAGCGCCCGGCAGAGGCCGCGGGCCAGCCCGAGCACCTCGCGCCTGCCCAGCGGCCCGTGGGCCTGGACGGTCTCCTCCAGCGTGCGGCCGGGGGCGAAGCGGGTGACGACGTACGGGCGATCACCGGCCAGCTCGGCGTCGAGCACCTCGGCCACGTACGGGCTGCGCACCCGGCGCATGGCGTCCACCTCGCGGAACAGCCGGTCGCGGGCCTTGAGGTCGGCGGCCACGTGGGGGTGCAGGACCTTGATCGCGACCTCGCGGCCGGCGTCGTCGACGCCGAGGTGCACGACGCCCATGCCGCCCTCGCCGATCTTCCGCATCACCCGGTACGGGCCGAGCCGCTCGTGCGTGTGCGTGCTCATCTACCGGCCGTTCCTCCGTCTGGTCCGCTGTGCTTCCCGATCATTGCTTCCGGTAAGTATGGTGCGCGTTGCCCCTTGCAATGCACCGTAAGCGAGAATCGTTCCCCGCGCGGACCGGACCGTTCAGCGCGGAAGTGCCTTGTCAGGACAGCAGGGTCTCCAGTTCGGCGACCGCGTGGGCGCGGTGGACGGTGAGGGTGGCCACGGCCTCGTCGGCGTCGCGGCGGCGCAGCGCGTCGAGCGTGACGCGGTGCTCCTTGACGACCCGCTCGCGGTTGGGGGCGCCGGCGTAGTACATCGACCGGTACGCGTCGGTGGCGTCCCAGAGCGTCCTGATCAGGCGGGACAGGCGGGGCATGCCCGCGAGGTCGAACAGCGTCATGTGGAACTGCCGGTTGGCGGTGGTCATGGCGAGCACGTCGCCCTCGGCCGCGGCCCGCTCCACGTCGGCCTGGATCTCCTCCAGCCGGTCGAGGTCGGCGTCGGCGAGCCGTTCGACGGCGCGCCGCACGGCCTCCTCCTCCAGCAGCTCGCGGATGCGGTAGACCTCGCGCAGGTCGTCGAGCGAGAGCGTCTCGACGAAGTAGCCGCGATGCGCCTCGTAGCGGACGAGCCCCTCGCCCTGCAGCGTCTTGAGCGCCTCGCGCAGCGGCACCCGGCTGACCTGGAGCTCCTCCGCGAGCGCGTCCTGCCGGATGGGAGCGCCGGGGCGCAGGCGGCCGGTGGTGATGGCACGGCGCAGCTCGCCCAGCACGAACTGCTGGGCCGTCGGCGGCCTGCGCCGCGCCTCCTCCGGGCTCACCCGTCCAATATCTCACGGCCCCGCGGCAGCCCCAGCAGTTCGCGGACCCACGCCTCGTCCTGTCCCAGCGACGGCGGCGGCAGCCGGTAGGCGGGCGGGGTGGCGCCGAGCCGGATCGGGTTGGCCACCTGGCCCACGCCGTCGATCTCCACCCGGGGCTCCAGGCCGAGGTCGCCGGCCAGGGCGAAGGCGGCGGCCAGGTCGTTGATCGGCCCGCACGGCACCCCGGCCTCGGTGAGCAGCGCGAACCACTCGTCGGCGGTGCGGGCGGCGAGTGCCTTGTTCAGCTCGTCGGCCAGGCGGTCGCGGGCGGCCACCCGGCCGGCGTTGGTCGCGAGGGCGGGGTCCGCGGCCAGGTCGGGCCGGTCCAGCGCCGCGCAGAGCGCCCGGAACTGCCGGTCGTTCCCGGCCGCGATGACGATCGGCCGGTCGGACGCCTGGAAGACCTCGTACGGGACGACGCTCGGATGCCGGTTGCCCATGGCCTTCGGCACGACCCCGGCGGCCGCGTACGCGGAGGAGAGGTTGGCCAGGCCCGACAGCAGGGAGGACAGGAGCGAGACCTCGACGCGCTGGCCCTCGCCGGTGCGGTCGCGGTGGCGCAGCGCGGCGAGGATGCCCAGCGCGGCGTGCAGGCCGGTGATGACGTCGACCACGGCGACGCCCGCCTTGGTGCCCGCGCCGCCGGGCTCGCCGGTGACGCTCATCAGCCCGCCGACGGCCTGCGCGATCAGGTCGTAGCCGGGCAGGTCCGCGCCCTCCCCCGAGCCGAACCCGGTGACCGAGCAGTACACGAGCCCGGGGTTGAGCTCCCGCAGCGCGTCGTGGCCGAGGCCGAGCCGGTCCATGGCGCCCGGCTTGAAGTTCTCCACCAGCACGTCGGCGCGGGCGGCCAGCGCCCGCGCGACCTCCAGGTCCCGCTCGTCGCGCAGGTCGAGCGCGATCGACCGCTTGTTGCGGTTGACGGCGAGGTAGTACGTGGCCACCCCGCCCGGCCCGTACGGGGGACCCCAGGAGCGGGTGTCGTCCCCGGCGCCGGGCCGTTCCACCTTGACCACCTCGGCCCCGAGGTCGGCGAGGAGCATGGTGGCGTACGGCCCGGCCAGCACCCGGCTGAAGTCGGCGACGAGCAGCCCGTCGAGCGCGCTCATGCCGGGGCTCCGAGGTAGACGGTCACGGTCCTGGTGAAGAACTCGCGGGCGGCCCTGCCCTGCTCCTTGGGCCCGAAGCCGCTCTGCTTGGCTCCGCCGAACGGCACGTGCGGGAACGTCCCGGCGGACTCGGAGTTGACGTGCAGCACGCCCACCTCCAGCCGGTCCACGGCCGCCAGCGCGGCGCCGAGGTCGCGGGTGAAGACGGCGGCGGACAGGCCGTGGTCGCTCAGGTTGGCCAGGGCGAGCGCCTCCTCGGGGCCGGAGGCGCGGACGGCGCCGACGACGGGGCCGAACAGCTCGGTGCGCCAGAAGTCCACGCCGGTGCCGGGCAGGCCGAGCACGGTCGGCGGCACGAACCAGCCGTCGCGCTCCAGCGGCTCGGCTCCCGCGAGCGGCTCGGCGCCCTCGGCGACGGCCCGCGACACCCCGGCGGTCACCCGGTCGCGGGCGGCGGCGCTGACCAGCGGGCCCATGTCGACGCCGGGGTCGAGCGGGTCGCCGACGACGAGCCGGGAGGCGCGCTCGGCGACGCGGGCGAGCAGGTCGTCGGCGACCTTGTCGGCGACGATGAGCCGGGAGGTGGCGGTGCACTTCTGGCCGGTGGACCGGAAGGCGCCCAGGCACACCTGCTCGGCGGCGTGGTCGAGGTCGGCGTCGGCGAGCACGATCGCGGCGTTCTTGCCGCCCATCTCGGTCTGCACGGGCTTGCCCAGCTCGCCGCAGCGGGCGATGACGGCCCGGCCGACGGCGGTGGAGCCGGTGAACGACACGGCGTCCACGCCGGGGTGGTCCACGATGGCCGAGCCGGCCTCGCCCTCGCCGAGGACGAGGTTGAGCACGCCGTCCGGCAGCCCGGCCTCGCTGAGCGCGGACGCCAGCCGGTGGGCCAGCAGCGGTACGAGCGAGGACGGCTTCCACACGACCGTGTTGCCGTGGACCAGCGCGGGCCCGATCTTCCATGCGGGGATGGCGATCGGGAAGTTGAACGGGGTGATCATCCCGGCCACGCCGATCGGTCTGCGGACGACGAGGACGTTCTCGCCGGGGCGCGGCGAGGCGTAGATCTCGCCGTTCTCCCGGTCGGCCTCGGCGGCGAAGTAGCGCAGGATGCGGGCGGCGCCGCGGACCTCGGCGACGGCCTCGGGCAGCGTCTTGCCCTCCTCCCGGGCCAGCTCGGCGCCCCACGCGTCGGCGTTGCCGTCGATCAGGCCGGCGGCGCCGGTGAGCACGGCGGCGCGGGCGTGGTGCGGGGTGGCGGCCCAGCCGGGTGCGGCGTCGCGGGCGGCGGTGATCGCCCGCTCCACCTGGGCCGGGGAGGCGAGCCGGCCGCGGGCCACGACCTCGGAGGGCCTGGCGGGGTTCGTGTCGGTGAACTCCGCGCCGTCCCCTTCGGTCCAGCGGCCGCCGATGAGGTTCAGAACATCCATGGTGAACGGACCCTAACTGTGCCATATTGGATTTTCAATATTGGATCCAATATTCGGAGGTTCGACGATGCTCTCCCCCGCCGCCCTGTTCGCCTTCGACTCGCTGCTGACCGAGGAGGAGCGCGAGATCCGCGCCACGGTCAGGCGGGTGTGCGACAAGGAGATCCGCCCGCACGTCGCGGACTGGTTCGAGGCCGGGCGGCTGCCGGCCAGGGAGCTGGCCCGCACGCTCGGCGCGACCGGCCTGCTCGGCATGCACCTGCACGGCTACGGCTGCGCGGGGACGGGCGCGGTCGCGTACGGGCTGGCCTGCCTGGAGCTGGAGGCGGCCGACTCCGGGCTGCGCAGCCTGGTCTCGGTGCAGGGGTCGCTCGCCATGTACGCGATCTGGAAGTACGGCAGCGAGGAGCAGAAGCAGCGCTGGCTGCCCGGCATGGCGGCGGGCGAGCTGATCGGCTGCTTCGGCCTCACCGAGCCCGACTTCGGCTCCGACCCGGCGCGCATGCGCACCCACGCCCGGCGGGACGGCGGCGACTGGGTGCTGAACGGCACCAAGCTCTGGATCACCAACGGTTCGGTCGCCGACGTGGCGGTGGTCTGGGCGCAGACGGACGACGGCATCCGCGGCTTCCTCGTCCCGGCCGGCACGCCCGGCTTCACGGCGAACGACGTCAAGCACAAGGTCTCGCTGCGCGCGAGCGTGACGAGCGAGCTGGTGCTCGACGACGTCCGCCTGCCCGCCGACGCCGTGCTCCCCGGGGCGCGGGGCCTGCGCGGGCCGCTCGGCTGCCTGAACGAGGCCAGGTTCGGCATCGTGTTCGGCGCGATGGGCGCGGCGCTCGACTGCCTGGAGACCGCGATCGCGTACGCGGCCGAGCGGCAGGTGTTCGCCCGGCCGCTGTCGTCGTTCCAGCTCACCCAGGAGAAGCTCGCCGACATGGCGCTGGAGGTGGGCAAGGGCCTGCTGCTGGCGGTGCACCTCGGACGGCTGAAGGAGGCGGGGACGCTCACCCCCGAGCAGGTGAGCGCCGGGAAGCTGAACAACGTGCGCGAGGCCATCGAGATCGCCAGGAAGTGCCGCACGCTGCTCGGCGCGAGCGGCATGACGCTGGAGTACCCGGTGATCAGGCACGCGGTGAAGCTGGAGCCGGTGCTGACCTACGAGGGCACCTCGGAGATCCACCAGCTCGTCCTGGGCCGCGCGCTCACCGGCGTCGGGGCGTTCAGCTAGAAGATCTGCCATGTGGACCCGCTGACCCGGCACGGCCCGCCCTGGTGCACGAGCAGCCGCCCGGCGGCCACGTCCAGCCCGATGGTGGCGAGCGTCTCCCAGCGCTCGTTCATCGGGAGCGCCGGGTCCGGGTGCGCGCAGACGGGGGCGCCGTCCGGGGCGTGGCTGATCAGGGCCTGCGCCCGCGCCGTGACGTCCTCACCGCGCAGCTTCTCCACCTGCTCGCTCAGGTGCCGCTGGCGGGCGTACGTGCCGGGCCGTTCGGCGCCGAGCCGCTCCCCCTCGGCCAGCTCCGGATCGAGGAAGTGGTTGCAGTGCAGCAGGACGCCGCGCTCGTCCGGCGGCACGACGGCCACGCCCGCCGGGGAGATCTCGATGGCCCCGGCCGACTCCGCCGTGACGGCCGTGATCACGGAGGAGGCCGAGACCTCGGCGGAGCGGGCGATGGCGGCGGCCTCGGCGACGGTCGCGGCCTCGTCCAGGATCCGCCGGGCGATCAGGTGCACGGGCACGCCCGGGTCCGCGCCGTCGGAGCCGTGGCGCAGGATGTTGAAGTGCACGCCCAGGCCCGCCGTGTTCACCCCGATCTTGGCCAGCGCCCCGGCCTCGGTGAACGTGCGCACGCCGTGCCCGGCCGCGGTCTCGTACGACCAGAGGACGGGCGCGTCGCGCAGGTGGTCGTGCCAGTCCCAGGTCTGCACCGTGCGCGGGGCCAGGCCGCCGCCGGGCAGCACGACGGAGGTGGAGCACTCGCCCTCCCCGGTCGCGCCCAGCACGGCGATGATCTCGGTCCTGGCGTTGATCACGGCGACCTGCCAGGGCTCCAGCCCGGCCCCGGCCGCGATGCCGGCGATCTCGTCGGCCAGGCGGGGCGCCCAGGCGGCGGTGCGTTCCAGCGCCCGCTCGCCCCAGGCACGCACCTGGCGGTCGGTGGCCCCCGAGGCGGCGAACAGGGCGGTGTAGCCGGTGAGGTTGGCGGTGATGACCTCGCGCAGGCCGGCGCCCAGCTCCTCGCCGCGGGCGCGGGGCTCGGTCCGGGTGGAGACGAACGAGGGGAAGCTCATGTGCGGTCCATCAGGTCGGCGAGCCGCGGGTTCTCGGCGGCGGCCCAGGCGCGGACCCGCCCGTACCGCTCCTCGTCCTGGTCCTGGCTCAGCTTGAACAGGCTCTGCACCGCGCGCACCCGCACGCGGAAGGCGACCACGCCGGGCAGCAGCGTGCGGAACCGCTCCCGCGAGGCCGGGGTGGGCTCCCAGGAGGGCGTGCGCAGCGACTCCAGCGCGGTCACCGTGCGCTCGACCACGCCGAGCGTCTCGGAGTCGTCGCCGAGCAGTTCGAGCGTGCCGGTGACGTGGACGGCGGCGTAGTCCCAGGTGGGCACGGACGGGTCGGTCGCGTACACGGTGGGCGAGACGTAGCCGTGCGGGCCGGAGAAGACCACGAGCACGTCGGTGCCGTTCTCCCAGGAGCGCCAGTGCGGGTTCACCCGGGCCAGGTGGCCGAGGAGGGTGCCGCCCTCGACGGTCTCGCCCTCCAGGACGACGGGGACGTGCGTGGCCACGGGCGGGCCACCGGCGGCAGTGACGACCAGCGCGAACGGGTTCTCCCGGACCAGGGCGTCGACCAGGGCCGGGTCCTCGGCGGCGAAGCGGGGGAAGGTGAACATCGGGCTACACCGCCGCGCTCAGGATCGCGTCCCAGGCCACTTCGGAGGCGAGCGTGCCCAGGCCGGTCGGCTTGAGGTCGTCGAGCTCCACCTCGTCCGTGGTCAGCGCGAACAGCACGTCGCCGTCCGTCAGCGTGTGGAACGGCTGGATGCCGCGGTGCATGGAGCTGTGCACCTGGCGGCCGACCTGGAGCAGCTCGGTGTCGTTCAGCCTCACGTTGGTGACCATGACGGTGAGCGTGGTGTTGCCCATGACGGACGGAGCCGGGTCGCCGATCGTCCGGGTGTAGTCCTCGCGCGGGTGGCGGCGCACGCCCTCCTCGGGGTGGTAGTTGCCGCGCACCACCCGGCCCTCGCGGTCCACGATCGAGCC
>Ga0079224_100016809_pt1 | contig 10291 bp, 11 predicted proteins | sample Stecom2015_FD_80414 | JGI IMG/M metagenome (GOLD analysis project Ga0079224, IMG submission 80414) | Agricultural soil microbial communities from Utah to study Nitrogen management - Steer compost 2015 | ecosystem: Environmental > Terrestrial > Soil > Agricultural land | place: USA: Utah... | reverse complement strand
TATAAATCCTTTTGTTGTTCTAGTTACTTGAATATACCCATCCCCATCTATTAAACCAGCCAAAAAAGCTAGAAATGATGGAGGAACTAGAGAACCACCATATTCTTTTTTGTCTAATCTTATTTTCTTATTCCCTTTTCTTAATGCATGTGGACTAACAGTACCTATAGTAGGCAAAACTAAAGCAGTTGCTACTATTGTACCATATTCTGTGATGTTTTTTGACTCAACTATATCCATACCCACTCAAGGTATAGCACTCATAAGGTTAGTAATACTTAAATCTAGTTATTAAATTAATTTTTCGTATCTTTGGCTATAGATCCCTCCCTGCGAAACAGGGAGGGGATCTCCTGCTTCGCAGGAGAGAAAAGAAACTCCATTAGTAAAATTCTAAGGCGAACCAATATAAAGGAAGGATAATTTTAATAACTAGATGTGGACTTTATCACACAAAGATGTATAAACACCCTAGGGATATATTACTTTAAGTCTCTGAGGACCCTTTATCTTATTAGTAAAGGTTCCTGCGGATAATCTTAGGTCTAAATATTTTTACATATTTTTTAAATATTGTTATTTAGTTTTTAAAGAGTTCCCCGCATATTGTAATATTTTAAAACAGCTATACCCCCTTTTAACTGTTTGCATTAAACATCATTTAAAGTTTTGGCCGATACTTATCCTATATATAAACGTTAGTGTTTCCTTTTTCTATGTTAATCTCTTTCTAATTTTTTCACCAACTTTTTCTAGTTCCTCATAATACCTTCTATTAGTTTCAAATGCCCTTTTCATTTCGTCTTGACCCATGTTTCTTGCTTCTTCAAAATTAGTTTTTACATCGTTCAAAAGATCCTTAGCTAAAGCATAATCAGTATCATTATAAGCTTTATTTAGAAAATCCTTTACCAGTGGTATCATCTTGAATTTGTAAAGATTCTCTTAGATTTTCCGGGTCTACAATCACTGCTTTTGATTGTAATACTAATTATTTGAAAAATCTATAAATCGTGCATTTTTAGAAAAAACAAAAAAAAATTTTTTATTTAACACTGGACGAGTATTACCGGTTATAAGTATAGCAAAACTTTTTGTAGTAATACACTATTTGTTATTTTTTCTCTCTCTCTCTTTTAAAACCAGTTTTGTTGTTTTAACTTTTGGTTTTACTTTTGATTGTAAAACCAAAAGGAAAACCAAAACCAAAAATTTTAACTAAATGATGGGGACTATATCTTTACCCATCGGAACAGGGAAGGTATACCCTACGATGGGATATATCACTTATAGTCTCTGAAGACTCTTTTATTAATAAAAGTTTCCTGCGGATAATCTAATATCTAAATATTTTTACATATTCATACTTTAAATATTGTAATTTAGTTTTTAAAGAGTTTCCCGCATATTGTGATATTTTTAGACAGCTATTACTATCCCTAACTGTCGCCAAATCTTTAATTTGCCTATTCTCGCATAATTGCGCATATAGTGTTTTAAACAAGCAAACCATGTACAATATACATATTCTAAAAAGATAATATTGTAATTTAATACAGTATAAAGCCTTGTGCCCATTATTATAATGGTAAAGATTCCGACTGTACATTAAGCACCATTTCAGGCACCCACCGATGACCCAGTCTGTAGCGATATTTTATTCTACCGACGATCTTAATGCAAAACAAACATCTTTGATCTGTTTTCATCAGCATCGCTATATGGCTTACGATATAAATTTTTAATAAAAATTGCTTTATATATCACCACATAACTATGTATAACTTTTAGACTATTCGGGGGTAAGATATATTATCTTACCCAGCACTCCTTAAATATTCTAATTCCATGGTAATCAGCACCTATTGAACGGATAAGTACCGATATAACAGATTATTCTAAGAAATACAAATAAAAATTAAATTATAGTTTTATTCATTCCTGATTTGATTTTTTTGATCTCTTCTACTCCTTCCAAAGTTAAATGAGATTTACTGTTCATTATTTCTGCTACTTTCTTAAAATTTTCAAATTCTTTTAATTTAACTCCTTGAAGAGGATATTGATTTAAGAAAGGAATTATTTTTAAATTTATATCTGCGAATTTTTGAACAACTAAATCTATAACATTACGAGAATAATAAACATTCCCACAATCTAAATAAGACATCAAAACTTTAAGTAATTCCTTATCCCGAACATGTTGAGTTATTGAAAATATTAATTGAACCTGTGTACCTGTTTGGTATAAGGATGATTTACCCATTCTAACAGAGAAACAACCTTCAGCATCTATAAAACCTGCTAATCAATTTGGTGCTGCGCCTGGAATCGTTTGATTTTCAACTAACGGTCTCGTTACTGGAATTATATCTGGAAAAGCTTTCTTTAATGGATCTGAGAGACCTAAATTAAGAGATGCTTTAATAACTAATATTTTTTTTTAACCTTCTAGAGAAAGATGTTCTTTGTTTTTAATTAATTCAATTGCCTGTTTAAATAATAAATAATCTACCCTTTTTTGAGTTATTAATGGATAATTATCCAGATGACTTATTATTATTTCTAAATCTTTAATTGAAGATACTACTAATTGACAAGATTCTTTACCTTGTTTATAAATTGTACCTACTCCGAAACTTGAGCTAATCAATTCTAACAGAACTCTATCTTTTGAATGTAATCCTATTTGAAATCTTGGTTGAACTCTTAATCCAACCTCACTTTTTTTTATTTTCAATAACTGAAATTCTAAAACATCCTTCACCATCCACAAATCCTGTAACAAATCAAGGATTTAATTTGTCCTTTAAGCCCCCAAGAACAACTGGGACTAAACAATAAAATGGATTATCTGAGATGTATTCAATACCTCATTCTGTCAATTCTAAATGAATTATTACCAATAATATTATTCCTACTAATCATAAAATTAACGCAAACATTAGATGTAATACACCTACATCTTTCGCATATGGTGTCAATTCACCCTTCTGTTCCTTTCCTTTAACACCGGATAAGTGGCTAAATAATGATAAGTTTAAAGTTTTCATTACTTTTAGGTAATTTCAGGAATTTAAGAATTTAAAAATTTAAGATATAGAAGATTTAAGGATTTCCCCGGAATTTGGCAATTTAATACAGGCACTTATTTGTAATTCCCTACACCACAAAGCCATCTATTTTATATTTCATTTCAGCTATAATATATGGAGATACAATATTTCTAAGATCATCCATAGATTCTTTTCATATATAAATTATATATTGATCTGACGCTCCAGCTGATTGTATGGAAGCTTTAAGATTAAAATTATCATTTAAAGCTTTAACAAGAATTAAACATTCTTTGTAAGTAAAAGAATTAGTAGAAAATTTTAATCCATTTCCTACTTTACTTCCGTCGTCCATAATTCAAATAGCTAAAGCTAAAGGAGTTAAATATTGACCAATACACTCTGGAACTCTCTTTATACCGTTATCATATCAAATTTCATGTATTCAATTAAAACTGTAGTAAGTTCAAGTTGAAAATCTAACTATTTTACGTACTTTACCTTTAGTACCTAATCTTCTACTTACAACAGGTACTTTTGTATTACAATAACCGAAATTAGAGAAAAATTTATGTAGACTATAAAGATATTCAACATGAGAGGCTTCTTGAAAAAAGCTAATTCTAGTCCCTATTCCCATTGATCTTTTTTCAGCATGAGCGTCTCCAAGAAGAGATCCAAATATAACAGATAAGACATCTATATGATGGGGACCTATTCTATAAAGACCTTTTAGTCTGCTTACCTTCTTACTATTAGTATTTAAATCTATAGGACTAATTAACAAAAATGGTTTAAATATTAAAAAAGTTATACATGTGAGGCTAATACCTCATAGTGACCGAGTAAGGGGCTTACTTCTCTTGAACGAAGTCAAGTCAAGTCTTTAAATTCGAAACGAATTGAGGCGCCCTTTTCCATAGATATTTTAACTGATAGATGACTGTTTTCTCCCTTTATCGCAAGGGAGGGTTGCTGCCCTAGGAGGGAGTCGTAAACTACAAGTACCCCTTCAGTAAAAAGATCCTCCCCCTCTTGCAAGGGTTGATTCTTTCGAACCAGGTCCGACTATATCTTCGTCTTCCTTTCGGCTTCGCTTCAACTTAAACTTTGTCATGAATAAGTTTACAACTCGCGGGTACTCACCTCTAACGTGAAACGTATAGTCTGTTAGCTTTGTCGGGAGTAAATAACTACTCTGACGAGTTAGCACCGTCTTATCCATTTCCTTCTCAGGAGCTTCCCTAATAGCTCTAGCTATTTAATTATAATAAAAGGTAAAAGGGAAATTGACATCCTTACAACTATTTCTTCGTCAATGAGGCTCTCTCTCATAACTTTGTACGTAAGGCTTTAGGATTTTGACAGATTTTGATCCATTCTTAAACTAATCCGAGGGACCTCACCCCTCTTTAATTTGTCCATACATGGCAATCAGATTTATCTAACTAATATAAAAAGATGGTTTAGATTTTAAATAGTAAACTTATGCTGTTAATCACATAAACCCTACATATGTTGAGGTTTAATTCTATCGCTTCCATCTTTTTCTTGTTGAATTATGTCGAAGGGATTCTGATTTGATAATCTCTTTAGAAACCCCATTAGAGTATACCTTAAAATAACACAAAGCCTTTGGTGTATTATTTAAACTATCGTCTACTCGTTGCTCTTTTACAGACATTAGAGTCTGATTTAGATCCGCGATATCCCATTTATTTTTCAAGATATCTTCTGAATTATTACCGTACCTACAATAATTAGTTAAGCCACTTTAGTCTTTTGACTTAAGATTGGTATCAGAAGCTTTAGGGAGTCCCCAGAATTTGATAGTTTAATACCCACTTAAAGACCCCTGCTTTATAGCAGGGAAGAGCAATTCCCACTACGCTCAGCTAGGTAGAACATACTTTACTTGCTTTTATAGTGTTTGTAGAAATTATAAAAATTTTTAGACTAATCTTACTCAGTTTACCTAAACCGAAATAAGTATTAATATTTATATTATCCTAAAGAAATTATAATTGTTTTGGTTTTACAGATACAAATAAATATTTTTTGTATAATTTATTAGTATCTATTTTCTAGATACTGTAGAAGAAAGATTAACATTACCCAAAGCTAAAGCTGCTTTTGCACAAGAAGCAAAAGGAGAACCTTCTATTAGTTTACCATTTTCATAAATATTTACACATAATCCTTGGTTTCTACCTGTACCCCCTTGAGGATTATTTAGATAACCTAAAGCTCTTAGACGTACTGCTACCTCTCAGTAGATAAAATCCACATGTTTTCGAGATTTAAACTCTAAAGACTTAAAGAAAGGCAGTATATAATGAAAAATTTGGAATATTGCACTAATATCTAGTCTTGCCACCTCTTTAGTAACACGAACTCTAGGTTTAGGTTTACAGTCTTCCTCTTTTAGGTCGCCTATTGTTGAATTATAAGGCAAGTTACTAAAAAAAAAATTCGATATTTCATATAAAAAAATGTAAATTTTTAGAATGTATACCAATATGTATTTCAGGTGACTTGTTAGTTATAGTAAAAGAACCATCACCTTCAATAAACCCCAATAATCTGTATCGAGTTAAATCACGTTTAGGTAAAGCATTTAGATCAAAGTTTTTTCTTTTAGTATTCATATTAGATTTTAATGCGCTAATATTTCTAATAATTATTCATTATTTAACGCGCGATCCTCCAAGTAAGCTTTGACTTTTATCTCGGCAGCTTTTTTGAAATCACTAAAATCTAGATGTTTAGTAGTTGTCATAAAATATTCTGTAAAGATAGGGATAAGTATTTCATATATATATATCCTGGAATTTACCTATATAATAGTAAGATTCCGCTACTCTTTTGGATTCTACAATACTACCTATCTCTCTATTTGCTAATTCACTTAACAAACTTTTAATGTATTTTAGAGAAATTAAATCATCCGAATGTAAATTAATAGAAAACTGAAGTTACCTTCCTTACTAATAGCAAACATACCTTCAGCTTATGTAAAGCCCACAAACCATTCTAATTTATTCTTTTCCAAAGTAAGAATATCTGTCCTTTGGAGTCAAACCTTTCATTATTCTTTTTTATCTTCATGGTCGGGATAATTATGAAGAATCATCGTTGAGTTTTTTAAAAAAAAAAAAATATAAACTAGATTCAAAAAACAAATAAAAATAATTATAATAAACATACAAACTTACTTAATATAAATTATAAGCATTATAAAAACTAGAATAACTTTATTTTTTCGTGTATTCTATAGTCAAAATTAGACTAAAGTTCCGACTGTGCATTAAGCAGCATTTCAGCCACCCATTAGTGACCCAGTCTGTCGCGATCCTCTATATGACCGACGATCTCTTATTATTTATTCCAAGCTCTTGCAAGAGGGGAACAAAAAGAATCCTTTGATCGTTAATTCACTAATATCGCCAAAGAAATACTAATAAATATTTCTTCAATATCCCTGTCGGGTTATTCCACTTTATTTCCAGGACCTTTTACCAAAAGGTAAAACCCAGGCCCAGGTTTCCACTCATCATAGACGATAAGGAAACTATTTTTCTATAGAGATTGCATAGAAATTTATACTCATGGGACTATTATCTAAATTAAAAGCTTTGGCCTCAAGCCAAGTTTTTAAGGCGTATCCTTACATAACATTTTAACAAATCAACGCCTTTTTAACAATTTTTGTTCAGTTCTTAAAACTTTACTTATTGTTGATGCATCACACCTTATAGATTTTGCCGCTTCTACTAGACTAGGATACTCACCATAGACTGTATAATCCTTATTATATAATATAATAGGTTTAGAGCGCTTTTTCATATTTAAAATACCTTGTTCAGTATAAGTAGGAGTTACTCTGGCCAAAGCTTTTTCTATTTTTTCTTTTGTTTCATCACTTAATTTTTTACCTCTATTTAAACTACCTATCCTTTCACGCCGCTCTATACTATAATTAGATTTCATCTTTATACGAGTTATTTCAGTATGTTTATAACCAAAACTTGAACCAGCTTCAGTTAATATATTATAATTAGGTAATAAAGATTTTAAGTAAAAATCTTCTAAGTCTAATAATTTTTTATTATTCTCTTTATTAACTATTTCAGGAAATAATTCTAGTATTAGATACGCAAATGTAGGTAATTTATACTTTTTAACTGCTAATTTAACAATTTTACTTCCATGAAAATTAAGTAAATGCTTGGAAAATCTCGCATAAAATCTATTTGTAGCAGCTGATCCAATATAATAATCTAATGTTACTTTATTTAATATTAGATAAACACCACTAAGATTTTTAGTCTCAGTTTGTATCTTTTTTCTTGTAGATTCTAAGTGTAAATCTTCATAACAATAAATAGGCTTTAAGTTATTTTCTTTAATAAAATCATTTAATGTTTTTGAATGATTATTATTTACAAGTTTAGCTGTTGAATAATATCTTTTTGTTAATTTTATAGAATTAACTTTAAATTTATTATTAAAACCAAAATTGTTTAATTTAGATAATTTTGGGCTATGTTCATAACCCAAGAAACCTGTCAAAGTTTCGATTACTATCTATTTAACCACAAGATAGCAGCAAAGCAGCTCCATCAAAAACTAATCCCTTCCACCGCAGGTGGAGATACTCTAAGTAAATTTTATAGTTTTTATCTTATGGAACCTTTATCGGTTAATACCGAGAAACTTCCGACTGTACATTAAGCAGCATTTCAGCCACCCACCAGTGACCCAGTCTGTAGCGATTGTGTATTCAACCGACGGTCTTTAATAGTGGTTATTATTGACCGTTTTCACTAGTATAGCTAGATAATTAATTATCCAATTCCCCTGTGGGGGAATTCTATCGTTATAAAAGATTATAATAGCATACTTCTAAATACATATTGCATATGCTCTATACGATAGAACTTTGAATACTCTAAATATTATTTATATTTTAATTTTATATTGCATCTCAGGAATAATATGTTTTGATACGATAGAAACTAATAATTCCATTGATTCTTTCTTTACACTGATTACCCATTGATTTTAAAATCCAGATTTTATAACACTAGTCTTTAAACCATATTTATCCTCTCTGCGTACGCAGCGTACGCCAGCGTACGGCACTAAAAATTTTAGCTAAAAAGATACACTCTTCTTTAGCTAAAACCTATTAGTTGCAAACACAATACCCTGTCTTGGTTTACGAGAAGCGTCTTGCATAATAATAATTTATTTATAAGTTATTTTATATATATTTTTTAACTTTTGGTTTTACTTTTGATTGGTAAAACCAAAAGGAAAACGAAAGAAAGAAAGAAAGAAAGAAAGAAAGAAAGAAAGAAAGAAAGAAAGAAAGAAAGAAAGAGAGATTGAGAGAAAAAGTTCTTGCTTATTTAATCCTCTTCGTATTGTACTTTGATTTGAATAAACCCTCTAGCCGCCTCACGTATAGAAGGATATTCTACTGTTTCTTTTTATTAATATTAGTAACCAATATACGTTTACCTTTTGTATCTACATTAAATTTTATTAAACCTGCAGTTATTTTAGCCCTTATTTCACTAGGCATTTTTCTTCCATTTAATTTAGCTAGATGCTCTCTTAATTTAGCTTTGTATTCTTCTGAACGATTTAAAGCTATTTCTTTCATTAGCCAAACTTTCTTCTCTATGTTTGAAACCTAAGCTAGAACCAGCTTTATTTAATATATTATATTCTGGCTTTAAAAGATCTATATAATATTGTTCTCTTACTAATAATCAGAAGGATCACAATATTCTAATATCTCTAATAAGAACTTTGAATAACCATATTTTAATAAAGCTTTATGAATTAACATATTTCGCCCAGGATCAGTTATATAAGAATAATTAAAGTAGTTTGTTAACCTTTTACTTAAATTTATACTTGATCCTACATAACAATTACCATTTTCTTTATTTATTCAACGATATATACCTACCTTTCCCCTATTATCTTTTATAATAGATTCTTTTTGAGTATCAGCATTATCATAAACTACAACAGCAATAATCATTAAATTAACTTCAATTTCCAAAAATATTTCCAATATACATATCAAAAATAACGCGAATATGTGATATAATACACCTATATCTTTTTTATATACGAGCATTTCACTTCACCAAAGTGAAGGCCTGTTTTTTGTTAAAAAGTTTAATTTTTTCATATTACTTATATATATTTATAATCTTTATATTTTACCTATTATTTATGCATAATTCAATGGGCTAATCCTAGAGGTGTTAGATACTCACCTATTCAATTAGGCACTCTTTTTACAGTAACACCATTTACTTTATGATAAAATCCTTCATATATTCAATAAAAACTTGTAAATGTAAACAATGTTAATCTATAATTGAATCCTGTTACTTTTATCTATTCGTTTGTCATTTATCCCTTAAGATTTTTTGTTTTTTTACTAATTTTGGTACAAGAACAATCACCACGTTCAAAGAAGAAGGAATTTAGATGATGTATATAGGCTGAATTATAAACTGATTGTTCAATATTAAATCGTACACTTGGTATTGTATTAGATTTTATTTCGTCTCCTCATCAATCACCCAACATCCCACAGACAATAACTGATAAAACTTATTTACTATGAGGCCCTATTCGTAGTATTGCTTTAGTTCTAGCCCTACTAAATGGGAACAAACTTAAACATCTAACTCCTCCTTTATAAATAATATTGACTATCCAATTTGGCCACTTAAATGTAGCCATCATTAAAACTAATATAATTGTTCCTATAAATCATACTAGACCTCGTGGAGCTCTATATGATCCATAATATATTCCTTTCCCGATGTGCAGATAAACCAAAAAAAAGAAGAAGGATGCAGTATTAGAATGTAAATAACGTATTAATCATCCATAATTTACATCTCTCATGATCATACATATGTTTGACCGAGTCTGTTCCACATTATTTTTATTCGCAATGATTAAATACCAACCTTTTATCACTAACCCCCGGCCCTGCACGTTGCGCAAGGGCAACGGGGGGATGTTAAATTTAACTTTTTTTAACTTAATAATTTTTAATATCTTTCCCATTAAAGGTTCATAAGAAGAATATAACTACCTTTTAACTATTTTCATTTTTGTACTCTAATATAGGTACAGAAGAAAAGATGTATTTACCTTTATATGCCTTTCCTGTATCAATATATCTTCCGGCCACT
>Ga0079224_100016808_pt1 | contig 10291 bp, 10 predicted proteins | sample Stecom2015_FD_80414 | JGI IMG/M metagenome (GOLD analysis project Ga0079224, IMG submission 80414) | Agricultural soil microbial communities from Utah to study Nitrogen management - Steer compost 2015 | ecosystem: Environmental > Terrestrial > Soil > Agricultural land | place: USA: Utah... | reverse complement strand
TGCACCTTGACACCCTGGATTGGACGCCTGCGCAGCCCGTGTTCATGCCACCCGCGTTCTCATGGTCGGCCTTTTTCGGCGTTGCCATTCCCCTCTTCATTGTCAGCATCACCTCGCAGAATGTGCCCGGTCTGGCCGTCCTGCGCGCCAATGGCTATGCCACGCCGGCCAGCCCGCTGGTCGGGTGGACAGGCTTCACCGGGCTGGTGCTGGGCCCATTCGGCGGCTTCTCCTTCAACCTCGCCGCCATCACGGCCGCCATCTGCATGAGCCGGGAAGCCGACCCCGACCCCGAGCGGCGCTACATGGCGGCGGTCTGGGCCGGGGTCTTCTATGTGCTCACGGGCATTTTCGGTGCCACGGTGGTCAGTCTATTTGCTGCGTTTCCTGCAGCGCTGGTGGCGGCCATTGCCGGGCTGGCGCTCCTGGGCACCATCGCCGGCAGTCTGGCAGGGGCGCTGGCCGAGGAACGGGGCCGCGATGCCGCCGTAGTCACCTTTCTATGCACGGCGTCAGGGCTGGCCCTTTTTGGAATTGGCAGTGCCTTCTGGGGGCTGGCGCTGGGCATGCTAGTGCATGCGGTTCGTACACACAAAGCCTGAAATGAAGCGGCCCCACCCTGCAGAGGTTGGGGCCAGATGCTGCGAGCGCAGGGAACGATCAGGCAGAAACGCCTGACGCTTGGGCCGACATCGCCTTGACCTCAATGCCGGCGCCTTTGAGCGCCTCACGAATGGTTTTCGCGAAGACGACCGCTCCGGGCTGGTCGCCGTGAATGCACAGGGTATCGGCGCGTACGAGCACCTGCGAGCCATCAACGGCCGTGACGCAGCCTTCCTGCACCATCTGCAAGACCTGGCGAATGGACGCCTGAGGGTCGGTGATCATCGCTTCGGGACGACTACGCGGCGTGAGGCTGCCGTCGGGCTGATAGCTGCGGTCGGCAAACACCTCGTGAGCGACTGCCAGACCGACGTCTTCGGCGACGCGTGCCATGTCGCTGGAAGCCAGCGCGAAAAAAACCAGGGAACGATCGACGTCGCGCACCGCTTCCGCCACGGCTCGCGCCAGATCCAGATTTTTCACGGCCATGTTGTAGAGCGCGCCATGCGCCTTCACATGGTTCAGCCGCCCGCCCTGACTGGCTGCGGTGGCTGCCATGGCGCCCACCTGCACGACCACCATGTCGTAAGCCTGTTGCGGCGTGATATCCATGTTGCGGCGGCCGAACCCGGAAAGATCCGGGAGCCCGGGGTGTGCCCCCAGGGCGACGCCATGCGCCAGCGCAGCCGCCACCGTTTTCCTCATGGTGCCCGGATCACCCGCGTGAAAACCGCAGGCAATGTTGGCCGAGGTGATGAGCGGCAGCACCTCGTTGTCGTTACCCATGACCCAGGGGCCGAAGCTTTCCCCCATGTCGCAGTTCAAATCAATCGACAAGGCCATTCCGGCGTCCCCTCCCAAGCAAAGTTCTTCTTATGTGATTCAGACGGTGAACGATTCACCGCAGCCGCAACTGGCTTTCTCGTTGGGGTTCACGAACTTGAACCCTTCGTTGAGCCCTTCACGCACGAAATCGACTTCCGTGCCGTCGATATATTGCATGCTGTCGGGGTCGACAAACAGCTTGACCCCATGCTGCTCGAAAAGCAGATCGTCGGGGCGCGCTTCGTCGACGTATTCCATCTTGTAGGCCAGCCCGGAACACCCGGTGGTCTTGATACCGAGACGCAGGCCAATGCCCTTGCCCCGCTTTTCGAGATAACGGGCAATATGGTTGGCGGCCCGTTCGCTGATCGTGATGTTGCTCATGCGTACACCTTCTGCTTGTCCTTGTAATCCTGAATGGCGGCCCGTACCGCGTCTTCGCCGAGCATTGCAAAATGCAAGCTGGCTGACGGCAGTGACAGCGCGCGCACAATGGGCTGATGCGTCAATGCTTCGGCCGTTTCCAGTGCCAGGCCCTGCATGTGCTCTGCCAGCCAGGAACCGGTGGCGATCAATGCCGGCGGGCCATCTGCCTGGAAGCGCACCTCGATGAGGGTGTTGTCTTCATTGACCCGGATCTGCATGCGCAGTACACCGCCCGATTCCCGCGAGCCGGCAAGCCCTGTGCCGATATCCCTGGCTTCCGGCAATCGCCCGACATGGCGGGGATGCTCGAAGTGATCGAGCAGCAGTTCACTATATATCATACGCATGTTATCGCCCTCAGACTTCTGCTTCCCAAAGGGGCGACAGTTGGCGCAGACGCTCGACGACCCGGTTCACTTCTGCAATGGCGACGTCGATGTGCGTTTCCGTGGTCTGGCGACCCAGACTGAAACGGATGGAGCTTAGCGCCAGCTCGTCGCTTCTGCCCAGCGCCTTCATGACATAAGACGGTTCCTGGCTTGCGGAAGTGCAGGCCGAACCGCTGGAGACCGCAATGCCCCGCAAACCGGCCATCAGCGATTCTCCATCGACATGGCCGAAGCTCACATTCAGATTGTGCGGGATGCGCCGCACCGGATCACCATTGAGCCACACCTGCTCCAGCCCCGAGATGCCGGCCCAGAGCCGGTCGCGCAACTGACGAATGCGCGGCAGCTCGGTGTCCATCTCGAGCCGCGCCAGACGGAACGCTTCCCCCATGCCGACAATCTGGTGGGTGGGCAATGTGCCGGAACGGAAGCCTTTTTCATGGCCCCCGCCATGCATTTGCGCCAGCAGCCTGACGCGCGGCTTGCGACGCACGTACAAGGCGCCCACCCCTTTGGGACCATAGGTCTTGTGTGCCGACAGCGACATGAGATCCACTTGCCAGTGTTCGACGTCAACGGGAACCTTGCCCGTGGCCTGGGCCGCGTCGACGTGGAACAGGACACCCCGCTCCCGGCAGATCTCGCCCAGAGCGGGAATGTCCTGGATTACGCCGATTTCATTGTTGACCGCCATGACGGAGGCCAGAATGGTGTCGGGTCGCAGTGCGGCGGCGAAGTCGGCCGGGTCGATCAGACCGCTGGCCGGCACCGGCAGGTAGGTCACCTCGAAGCCATCAAGCTCCAGCGCCTGGCAGGTGTCCAGCACCGCTTTGTGCTCCGTGCAGACCGTGACGATGTGTCGCCCGCGTTCGGCCAGCACCTGCGCAGCGCCCTTCAACGCCAGGTTGTTGGATTCGGTCGCACCCGACGTCCAGACGATTTCGCGCGGGTCGGCGTGTATCAGGTGGGCCACTTGCTCGCGGGCGTTCTCGACGGCCTCCTCGGCTTCCCAACCATAAATGTGGGTGGTTGAGGCGGGGTTGCCGAAGTGATCGCTCAGCCAGGGCAACATTTTCTCGACGACACGCGAATCAACCGGCGTGGTCGCCGCGTAATCCAGATAGACGGGACGCTGAACCATCAAAGCTCCAGAAACAGCCAAACCCAGAAACTCAACCCGGCTGACGCGACAGCAAAGCCTCGCCGTGCGAGGCGCTGCGGGCCCGGTTCTCTTCTTCAAGTTGCCGCATGCGCTGCTGATCGACCAGGTCTTGCAAAGAGACCGAATCGAGGTAATCGATCATGCGACGATTCAGGTTGGTCCAGAGGTCGTGGGTCATGCAGGTGGCCGAGCCGGGCGAGCGCCCCACCTTGCAGTTACCCTTGCCTCCGCAATTGGTGGCGTCGAGCGGTTCGTCGACGGCGAAGATGATGTCGGCCACGGTGATGTTGCGCGCCAGCCTGGCCAGCGAATAGCCGCCGCCGGGTCCACGCACGCTGTCGACCAGCTCATGGCGCCGCAGTTTGCCGAACAGTTGCTCGAGATACGAAAGCGAGATGTTCTGCCGCTCACTGATCGTGGCCAGCGTAACGGGACCGCGTTGTTGACGCAGGGCCAGATCGATCATGGCTGTGACGGCGAAACGCCCTTTGGTGGTCAGCCGCATGACGGATCCTTTGTCGGGAAGACGGGTAAACGTGGCGGGCGAAGACTTGCGCTCGGAGCCGCTTCAGTCTTCACATTATATCAAATTCCCGAGTAAATCATTCCGGTAATGCGGCCGGGCAAAAGAAAGCCGCGCTCGGGCGCGGCAGGCATGCATGGCCGAAGGACGGCGAAGCGGTATCAGGCCGCCTGGTGCTGCAGGGCTCGCTTGCGAACCAGCTCCATCACCCCTTCACAAGCGTCTTCGAGATAGTCGAGCACTTTGTTGAAGCCTTCCGGACCCCCATAGTAGGGATCGGGCACTGTCGCTTCCTCGAATTCATTCGAGAAGCGCATCAACAGCATCAACTTGTGCTGATACACCTTGGGGCACATCTGCTGGAGGGCAGCCAGGTTTTCCCAGTCCATGGCGAGAATCAGATCGAACTCGCGGAAATCGTCCGCCTTCACCTGACGCGCCACGATATGGGAGATCTCGTAACCGCGCTTGCGTGCCGCCGCTTGCGAACGCACGTCGGGTGCTTCCCCCACGTGATAGCCATGCGTGCCCGCAGAGTCGACGCTGATCACGTCTTCCAGGCCGGCTTCCTTCACGATGTGGCGGAATACGCCTTCGGCGCTGGGGGAGCGGCAGATATTACCCGTGCAAACAAACAGTACCTTGGTCATCTTTAGGGCAGCAAATAAGTGAGAGGGATTCCCGAGCCGCGCCGGCATGAATGCTGCAGCGCATCGAGAAAGAATGTTTAATGGTAAACCCTAGTGCGTTTCTGGGCAATAGTTATCCACTCCCCGATCTGCAAAGCGGATGCCCGCCTATGAAAGCCGGGCACGCCTGTCGCTTATCCCCAACAGGTCATGCTCAGCTGAGCAGGGCCTTTTCCTTGAGCCGGTTGAGGGCATCGCGTGCGGCGGCGGCCTGTTCGAATTCCAGATTGCGAGCGTGGTCCATCATCTGTTTCTCGAGGCGCTTGATCTCGCGCGCCAGCGCCTTGTCGTCGCGCAGGAGCTCCGGCGGAACGTCGGCGTCGGCGGCCGCGGCAGCCGTTTCGGCTGCCGTCGACATGACCCCGTCGATCATTTCCCGTACCGCCTTGTTCACCCCGCGGGCAGTGATGTGATGTTCCGTGTTGAAAGCCAGCTGTCGCTCGCGGCGCCGCTCGGTTTCATCGATGGCGCGCCGCATGGAATCTGTAATGCGATCCGCATAGAGAACGGCCCGCCCGTTCAGATTGCGGGCCGCACGCCCGATGGTCTGAATGAGGCTGCGCTCGGAACGCAGAAAGCCTTCCTTGTCAGCATCGAGAATGGCCACCAGCGACACTTCGGGAATGTCCAGCCCTTCCCGCAGCAGATTGATGCCCACCAGCACATCGAAGACGCCCAGGCGAAGGTCGCGAATGATCTCAACCCGTTCGACCGTGTCGATGTCGGAGTGCAGATAGCGCACCTTGAGCCCGTTTTCGATCAGATAATCGGTCAGGTCTTCGGCCATGCGCTTGGTGAGCGTGGTCACCAATACACGCTCGCCCCGCTTGACGGTCTGATGAATTTCGCCCAACAGATCGTCCACCTGCGTGGCGGCGGGGCGAACCTCGACCAACGGGTCCACCAGGCCCGTTGGCCGGACCACCTGCTCGACCACCTGATCGGAGTGCTCAACCTCATAGGGGCCCGGTGTGGCAGACACGAAGACGGTCTGACGCATGCGCTGCTCGAATTCCTCGAGCTTGAGCGGCCGGTTGTCCATGGCCGAAGGAAGCCGGAACCCGAACTGCACCAGGGTGGATTTGCGCGAGCGGTCTCCCAGATACATGCCGCCCAACTGGCCCATGGTGACGTGGCTTTCGTCGATGAACATCAGGGCGTCGGAAGGCAGGTAATCGATCAGCGTGGGCGGCGGTTCGCCCGGAGCCGCCCCCGACAGATGGCGCGAATAGTTTTCAATGCCCTTGCAGAAGCCCAGTTCCTGCAGCATCTCGAGATCGAAACGGGTGCGCTGTTCGAGGCGTTGCGCCTCGACCAGCTTGCCTTCGGCCGTGAGCTGGGCGAGCCGTTCGCGCAGTTCCTGCTTGATGGTTTCAATGGCGCGCAGCACCGTCTCGCGCGGGGTCACATAGTGGGAGCTCGGGAAGACGGTAAAACGAGGCACTTTCTGCTGCACCTTGCCCGTCAGGGGGTCGAACATTTCCAGTGTTTCCACTTCATCGTCGAACATGGTGATGCGCAGGGCCAGCTCCGCGTGTTCCGCCGGAAAGACGTCGATGATTTCCCCGCGCGCCCGGAAAGTGCCGCGCGCGAATTCCACGTCATTGCATTCGTACTGCATGGCCACCAGACGTGCGAGCAGCTCCTGCCGGGACAGACGGTCGCCCGCCCGCAGCGTGAGGACCATGGCGTGGTAATCGCCCGGATTGCCGATCCCGTAAATGCACGACACCGTGCCGACAATGATGGTGTCACGCCGCTCCAGCAGGCTCTTGGTGGCAGACAGCCGCATCTGTTCGATGTGCTCGTTGATGGAGGAGTCCTTCTCGATGAACAGGTCACGCGAAGGCACATAGGCTTCGGGTTGGTAGTAATCGTAGTAGGAGACGAAATACTCCACCGCATTGCGGGGAAAGAACTCCCGCATTTCCGCATACAGCTGCGCGGCCAGTGTCTTGTTGTGCGCCAGCACGAGGGCCGGACGCCCCGTGCGCGCAATGACATTGGCCATGGTGAAGGTCTTGCCCGAGCCGGTCACCCCCAGCAGGGTCTGATACATCAGACCGTCGTTGATGCCTTCCACCAGGCGGTCAATGGCCTGCGGCTGATCGCCGGCCGGTGGATACGGCTGGTACAGCTGGAACGGACTTCCCGGAAATTCGACGAATCGCGCAGCTTCGGCCATACTGGACACACCTAAGGGAAACCCCGTATTATCACACTCTTACACCCTATTGAGCCAGCCCTCATTCCTGAGCCTGCCCTCATTCTTCCATTGTCCGCTGATATGAACTCGCTATTCGAATCCGTCGAACTCGCCCCGCGCGACCCCATCCTGGGCCTTAACGAACAATTCAATGCCGACACCCGTCCGGGCAAGGTGAACCTGGGCGTCGGCGTGTACTACGACGACGAAGGTCGAATTCCCCTGTTGAAGGCCGTCCACAAGGCTGAAGTGGCGCTGGTCGAAGCTGCAGCTCCGCGCGGCTATCTGCCCATCGAGGGCATCGGCGCCTACAACAAGGGGGCTCAACGCCTGCTGCTGGGCGAAGGCAGCCCGCTGCTGGAATCGGGCCGCGTTCTCACGGCTCAGGCACTGGGCGGCACGGGCGCACTCAAGCTTGGGGCCGACTTCCTGAAGTGGCTCACCCCGAACGCCAAGGTCGTCATCAGCAATCCCAGCTGGGAAAACCACCGCGCCCTGTTCGAGCGCGCCGGTTTCCAGGTGGACACCTACCCCTACTACGACCCCGCCACCCACGGGCTCGATTTCGAGGGCATGCGCGGCGCCCTCAGTCAGCTGGATGCCGGCACGATCGTCGTGCTGCACGCCTGCTGCCACAACCCGACCGGCGTGGATCCCACCCTGGATCAATGGAAGGAAATTGCACGCGTCATCAAGGAACGCGAGCTGGTGCCCTTCCTCGACATCGCCTACCAGGGCTTTGGCGACGGCATTGAAGAAGACGCCTCCGTGGTGCGCATGTTCGCCGACCAGGAAATCACCATGCTGGTGAGCTCCTCCTTCTCGAAGTCGTTCTCGCTCTATGGCGAACGCGTGGGCGCCCTGACGTTGATCTGCGACTCCTCCGACGAGGGCGTGCGGGTCATGAGCCAGCTCAAGCGCGTCATTCGCACCAACTACTCCAACCCGCCCACGCATGGGGGTTCGGTGGTGGCCCGCGTGTTGAACACGCCCGAACTGTATCAGCTCTGGACACAAGAGCTGGCCGGCATGCGTGAACGCATTCGCAACATGCGCAGCCAGCTAGTCGCCAAATTGCAGGAACACGGCATCCAGCAGGATTTCAGCTTCGTCCTCAAGCAGCGCGGCATGTTCTCCTATTCCGGTCTCACCAAGGAACAGGTCGACGCCCTGCGTGAAGAGCACGGTGTTTACGCCGTATCCAGCGGCCGCATCTGCGTGGCAGCGCTCAACAGCCGCAACATCGACTACGTGGCCAAGGCCATTGCAGCCGTCCTGAAGAAGTAAGCCTCTGGCACCAATCGCGGCGCCGCCCGGCTTTCGAGCCGGCCAGGCGGCAGTAAAAGGGCTTTCCAAACGGAAAGCCCTTTTTCATGAACACGCCCACTTCACGGGCCGTCCCCCACAACCGCATCACCCGCCGATTCGGTGTCTCGCCGCGCTCATGAATGCGCTTTTTCCACCTCCGCGTCCTGTGCTTCGCGGCTGCGTCGCATCAGCTCACTGACGGAAAACGGTACGGAAGGACGTGCTCCCTTTTGCTTCACCTTGCGCAAATCCTCCAAGCAGCGATTGCGCCAACCTTCGATGGTGGACGCGCACAACACCGCCCACATTCGACGATGACGCGCCACCCGCTCTTCGCGAGGCATGGACAGGGCCACACGCATGGCTTCTGCGACTTCGCCCGGATCATGAGGGTTCACCAACAGAGCACCGTCCAGTTGACTGGCGGCTCCGGCAAACCGGGAAAGCACGAGCACGCCAGGATCTGCCGGATCTTGTGCCGCCACGTATTCCTTGGCCACCAGATTCATGCCGTCTCGCAGTGGCGTGACCAGACCGACCCGTGCCTGACGGTAAAGCGGCATGAGCGCGGCCCGATCGTACTGCTGTTCCACATAAATCAGGGGCTGCCAGTCCAGCATGGCATATCGGCCCAGGATCTCACCCGTGAGAGAGGTCAGCTGGTGACGCAGATCAACATAGGCGGGCACATCGGTGCGGGACGGCGGCGCAATTTGCACGAGCTGCACATTCCCCCGCAATTCGGGGCTGTCTTCCAGAAGCTTGGCGTAGGCCTTGAAGCGCTCGGGCAGGCCTTTCGTATAGTCCAGCCGGTCGACACTCAAAATGCCCTGGATGGACTCATTGGGCCACAACTTCACCTGCGGTGCCAACTCCGCCTCCTTTCGCAGGGTGTGCGGGTCGACGCCGATGGGATAGACACCCGTCTCCGGAACGGGTTTCTGCGGCCGCCGCTCACGGCAAAGGTTCACGAATGCGCTTCGATCATCTTCCGTCTGAAAGCCGAGCAAATCATAGGCGCACATGGCATCGAGCAATTCGTCGATGCGGGGGATGGCCTGCGCCACGCTGGGGACGGGAAAGGGAATGTGCAGGAAGAATCCCATGCGCTGCTGCAGCCCCTGCGCCCGGCACATGTCGGCAAACGGCAACAGATGATAATCGTGCACCCATAGCAGATCGGTCGGCCGCAACAAGGGGCGAAGCTGCTCCGCCATATGCCGGTTCACTTCGAGGTAGCCTGTATAGTCGGTCTCCGAGAACCGCATCAGATCCAACCGATGATGAAAGGCGGGCCAGAGCACGCCGTTGGCAAAACCGTTGTAATACCGATTGTGGGCTTCGCGTGCCAACGGAATGGCCGCCACGGTCAGGGAGTCGATACTGGACAGCTGCACAGAATTGCTGTCGTCTTCCCGGAGCTCACCGCTCCAGCCAAACCAGAGACTTGGCTTTTCTCTCAGGGCATCGAGCAGACCGCAAGCCAACCCTCCTGCCGTTTTGGTCGCTGGAGTGCGGTTTGCGACGATCACCACGCGTTCATGCTGTTCCATATCCCCATCCTTGAGGCGCCGGGTAGCCGACACCAGTTCGTTCATCAATCTCTCTATTTCCCGATCACACGACGTCGACCTTTCAACAAAATCTGCTGCCGTCTCAGCCACTGCACCAGGGCACCGGCATCGGCAAGCTGCCAGGGGGCCAGGGTTTCGCGAGCTGGGCCGACACGAATGGCCCCGCCCCCCAAAGCCAGGGCGGCCTCAAACGCGTCTTCATCCGTTCGATCATCGCCAATGGCCAAAGGCCATCGACCTGCAAACTCGGGCTGGCGCATCAGCCGTCGGAGCGCCCTGCCCTTGTGCCGACTCTTCAGCTTGACCTCGTGAACGCAGCGCCCCGGCATCACGCACCAACCCGGGGCACGCCGCAATGCCTGATGCACCAGATCGTCCACCGCGGAGCTCAGGTCAACGGCCTGCCGCCAATGCACGGCAACCGCTCCGGGCTTGCGCTCCACCCAGACGCCGGGCATGTTCGACACTCCCGCTTCCAGTGTCTGTATCAGCCGGGATGGCACTCTTGGAGACAAATTCATTACCCGGCCGGCGCGAAAAGAGAACTGCGCGCCATGGGATCCTCCCGCAGCCAGGCCAAGCGGAT
>Ga0079224_100016806_pt1 | contig 10292 bp, 16 predicted proteins | sample Stecom2015_FD_80414 | JGI IMG/M metagenome (GOLD analysis project Ga0079224, IMG submission 80414) | Agricultural soil microbial communities from Utah to study Nitrogen management - Steer compost 2015 | ecosystem: Environmental > Terrestrial > Soil > Agricultural land | place: USA: Utah... | reverse complement strand
AGTGAGGCAGGTACGGGACCTTATAGCACTACTGTAGCAGGCACCACATTAAGAACTGTTACACCTACCATAACCCATGCAGCTTCTGGAGGAGCTTCTGCTACCATCTCCTTCACTCATCCGACATATCCTGTTGCCTCTTATGATGTTGGTTTTATGGTAGACGGATTATGGAACAATTTCACTACAACCAACATGACACTAACACGCCCATTAAGTAATGTTACCAGGGTAAGGGTCAGGGCTAATTATAACTCTTCAGGAGCTACTCCTGCCGAATCTAGTGCATATGCAGAACAAGCTATATAAATAAAATTCATGATAAAAATATACTCAAATACCCTATTGAAAATCCTTACGTTGGGGCAAAGTTTTTCGGCCATCACACTAGGGGTCTTTGTCATTTTCAAAAACAGGTCAGTAGCTACAGCTAGGGTTGTTAATCATGAGCATATTCATGTAAAACAACAAGTAGAACTGCTTTTTATAGGCATGTGGCTGCTTTATGCGCTGAGTTACATATTCAACAGGATAAAGCTGCTTGTAGGGAAGGAATTGCCCGTGAGGACTTACTGGAACACAAGCCACATGAAGGCATATAGGAATATCATATTTGAACGGGAAGCTTATGGCAACGACACCAATTTGGACTACATAAAAAATAGAAAATCATTCGCATGGCTTGCATACATCAATAAAACCAAACGATCATGAACATCGACCAAACCACAAAAATAATTACATCACGGCCTCAAAGCTTCCTCGACATAGGGATCATTGAAGGTGGCGAAAAAAAACTGATCCACCGAAAATATGATGCATCAAATGGCAACTGGAAAAAGCTTATAGCCGATGTCTTCACCGATTTTGGTGTGCCTTCAGTATTCATAGACATCTATGCGCCCAATGGCAGCAGCTTCAAGCTTGTGCGATCCGTCACGCTCAATAATGACGGCAGCTATTTGCAGCAACAACCGCAATTCCCTATGGCTGGCCTTGGAGCTGCGCCTACTCAAATTCCCGACCATTTCACGGCTTATGTGCTTCGGGAAAAGGACGAAAAGATAAGAGAGCGGGAAGACCGAATTTTGGAGTTGAAAGATCAGCACAAGCTAGATCAAGACACTATCCGTGAACTACGAGAAAAGAATTGGGAGTTGGAGAAAGCTGCCAAGTTCATGCAAAAGGAATTTGAATTGCAGCGGGCAGAGGAAAACCTACAGCGTGAGAATGACAGAAAAGGTAGCCTAGAAGGCATTGCTGAAACTGTCATGGCCAATGATAAACTGATGGACATAGCTCATGCCCTTATCATGAGCAAAATACAGCAACAACCGCAGCAAGTAGAAGCTTCTGGCATGACGGCTTTGGACAGTGACCCGAGCATAAGCGAAGGCAAAAAGCAGATCATCCGAGAAATAGCCGAATGGCTAAAAATGCAGCATGATGCCACGGCCAGCAAGATATACGCCATCTTCAACCAGTTGGCAATGAACCCAAAAACCATCGACAAATTAATCAACGATTTCAGCAATGAGCCAGTACAAAAAGCAAATAATCATTAATGCAGGTAGCGAAATGGAGGCTAGCATGAAGCTGCAAGCCCTTACCATCATAGCTGAAAAAATAACCGCAGAAAACTTAGCGATATTAAGTGAGAAGGCTATGAAAAATGGCATCAATCAAAAAATAAAAACTTTTAAAAACTTCATCTGATATGTTACCAGCAACCATTACAAAAGGCATAGCCAGTAGCAACATCATGAGCTATCTGCTCAAGGGCGGGTTTTTTATAGCCATGGCTACGGCTACTTTCCTTGTGCTTCGCTCTGTGATCAGGAGGGTAAGGCGCAATAGCATCACGAACAAATTTGGCAGCGACACCGCTCAAGGTCGTGCGGCACAGTATGCAGCCAACTTTTACCAAGGTATATTTCCTTCGGGCATAGAGTGGCTATCAGATTTCATGGGGGATGGCACGGATACCAACATCATATTTGGTACAGCCCAAGAAGTATATGCCAATTCCAGCATGACGGAAGTGGTGAAGGCATATAGGAGGCTCTACAACAGAGATTTGATCATAGACCTGCAAAAGGATTTGAGCAGTACTGAATTTGCCAAGTTCAATCGGATAGTGAACGAAGGATTAGGGGCAATCAGAGTAATAGAAAATCACATTATTTCTGCCCGCCCTACCATGGTATATACCGAAAACATGATCCCTCTTGGGATAGTAAAAGGCCGCACCCACTTTGGGGGTCACATGGAAAGTATCATTGAAAACAATGGCCGTGTGCTGCACGGCTTTGATTACAAAGGGCAGATGCGGTTTGTGAATGCTGAGGATGTTTTACTGATAAGCAACTGACATGGCCAAGACAAAGAAAAAGAAAAGCAGTGAAAACCTATACTGGCTGTTAGCCAGCCTAGCAGCGGGAGCAGCCTTGGTTTTGATCACAGACAATAACAGCGGTGGTTTGGAAGCAAGTGGTGGTGAAAAGGGGGGCAGTAGTTCCCCTTCACCCACACCTGCGAAGCCTGCGACACCAAACCAACAGCCTGTGCCTACTACACCGCCCACACCTAATACACCGGTGCCAGCTCCAGCGCAACCGGTGCTAGACAATACCAGGAAGGAACATGTGATCATAGATAGCTTCAATGGAGAAACAATCTATGAAAACATCAATGAAGGGCTATTGGCGGTTTTCCCGTGGAAAGATGCCATAATAAAACTTGACAACCGAACCTATATCGGCAAACTAACTGGTAGGAAATACAAGATAATGGCCGAGGTGACGGGAGTAATAGAAGGCACTGTAAGACGGTATTGGGTAGACGAAAAGGAGGTTCAATTGGTGACTGAAAAAGAGCTTAGCGACCTACTTACCTATTCCAACGTGCGACATATGTCACCAGAGACAACAAAAAAAATTGACCAATACTTTAAAAAATTCTGAAATGGCACAATTTGAACCTGCATACGCAATTACAAAAAAAGCAGAAGGCGGCTGGGTTAATCACCCAAACGATCTTGGTCTCGAAACATATGCCGGTATCAACCGCAGGGACAATGCCGGTTGGCCAGGTTGGAAGATCATAGATGCTTTCAAGCTTAACCGTCCATTAAAAACCAATGAAACAATTTGGGATCAGGAGCTTATTGCCTTGGTAGAGAAGTTTTACCGTGACAGGTTCAATAAAATCAGAGCCGGAGAAATCAACAGCCAGGCGATTGCCAACCTATACTTCGACTTTCATGTGCATAGCGGCAGGCAGGCTATACTAGAGCTTCAAAGGGCGGTCAATGATCTGGCTTTTCCGAAACAAATAGCTGTGGATGGACTGATTGGCCCCGAAACGCTTAATGCCGTCAACTCGCTAGACATTGGGCTGCTACATGATAGGTACAAGCAGCGAAGGAAAGAATTTTTGGAAAGATTGATTATCAACAACCCTTCACAAAAAGTGTTTGAGGCGGGTTGGTTTGCCAGGCTAACACAATTTCCAGACCTCATTGAAAAAAAAAAGATTTAGTCCTTAGCAGCTTGGCGCTAGGGTTAACTATTTACGGGATTTACTGGATTACAAAGCAAAAATGAAAAGGGTAAAAAACATAGAGGAAGTAATAGGAACAGGAATAATGCTGCTGCTTTTGGCTATAGCGGTTGTTTTTGCTGGCTGCACCAGTTTCGACAAGATCAAGTCAAAATATGGCAACAAAAGCATTGAAATCGAAACTATTCCCTACAAAAAGGAAATTGCTGCCGATTCTGCTATGATCTATACCAGGCTCGATGGTTTGCGGCCAAACATTCCTTTTACCGTTAGCTCTGACAGATCCCGCATCACCTTAATGGCCGATGCTTCCGGAGGGCTGATAGCCAGTGCCTATTCTGCCCCAATCTATATCCGTGATTCCTTCCCTTATCCTGTGGAAAAAATAGTATTCAAAGAAGCTGATTTGGACAAGTATATTCTAAAAAAGGATGCAGAAAAGGAAAAGAAACTGGCCGTAGAAATGGCAGTGCTGGAGGCGCAAATGAAGCAAGCGAAAAAAGACAACAAACTTACTTTTTTCGACAAGGTGAAAAACACGGCAAAAGATATTGGCTTAGGCCTTGGACTGCTGGTGCTAATCGCACTCATTATACTGTTTGTGGCCAGAAGAATAGCAAATAGATTTTTAAAATGATCAAATCAAAGGAAATAGAAATCAATGATAGCCTTATCGTCAGCAGCATGAACATCTTGGGTAGCTTGATAGGCTTTTATGTGGCACAGGAAAAGGAATTGCCCGAGGTGCCAGGCGTGCTTATTGGCGGGCTAGTAGGCACTTTGATAGCAGAATTATTAACTAAAAAATAGATATGGCACGATTGACTAAAAAACTACAAAAGCAAGGCATTACCAAGGCCATGCTTGCGCGCGCAAAACGTGAAGGGGGTATTGCCCTTGATAGCAAGAACAGGCAGAGAGGAAGGAACAAAGGGAAAGCCGGTAAAAAAGCGGACGCAGCAACATCGGCGTTGCCTCCTGGCAAAAGGTTGAGCCGAAACGGGAACATCTACTATGAATATAGGAGAAATCGGAGCGATAAAGACAGAAAAAAGAGAGTGTAAAGCGTAAAATTGATAAGATGGAGCAGTTACTATACGGTATTCCTGTCCTTTCGGACAAGGAGGAAAAAGAATTTGGAGGTGCATCGACATTAAGCGGACTTTCGGGATCAGGGAAAACTTCTGACATATACCAGATCATTACAAACATGATCGTGGAAAAAATTGAATCAGCAGAAAACCTCGTCTGGCAAGAACCGTGGAAGTCCAGCATGTCTTATGGCATGTTGCCCACTAATTTTGTTTCCAAAAAGGAATACCGTGGGGCAAATGCCTTTTTGCTTCAATTTTTGCACAACAGGGAAAACCCTTACTGGCTCACTTTCAATCAAATTACAAAGCTCAAGGGCAACATCAAGAAGGGTGCAAAGTCAGCCATTGTAGTGTACTATAGGATCCTATTCAAAAATGAAGAAGGGGAAATAATAAGAGAAGAAGATGCTACCGAGGACGATGAAAAAATCCCAATGTTGCGCTATTACCGTATTTTCAATGGTGATGACATAGAAGGCATAGACTGGAAACTGCCGAATAAGATTGAATTATCAGAGCATGAAAAAATTGAGAGCGCAGAACGCATTGTAACCAACATGCCCAACAGGCCTGTGATCAAGCACTCAAATAAATTGAGGGCTTATTATAGTTCAGCAGATTATGTACATATGCCTAATATGGAGTTGTTCAATTCTGCCCATGAGTACTATTCTACGCTGTTTCATGAACTTACTCATAGCACAAAACACCCTAGCCGATTGGGTACATCCCAAAAACGAAAAGGAGGAAAAAGGTTTGGGGATAAATATTATGCACTTGAAGAGTTGGTAGCAGAAATGGGCGCTTCTTTCCTATGCGCAGAATCTGGCATCTTATATTATACCTTAAATAATTCTGCTGCTTATATAAAAAGCTGGAAAAAGGCAGTAGTAAAATACTTTAAGGACGATAAAAAAGCCTTTTTTACAGCATGTACAGAAGCCCAGAGATCGACGGATTATATCCTGGACCGATTGGCAATTTCAGTGGAGCAAAGAATTGCGATAAACTTTCAAAACCTTATAGCTGGAGAGGTGGGCAAAGAAGAATCTACAGCCTTTATCAACGAGATTTCAAAAATAATGCGCAAAAATAAAAGCAGAACATTAGAACAGATATACGCAAAGGGGGTCAAGTTGCATAATAGCATTGGGAATGGGAAAGTTAAAGTTGCGCTGAAAGACAGAGAGTTTGCTAATTTATTAAAGAAGGCGGCGTATGTTCCTGTGGATAGATCCCATATCACTAAAAAAGGTGATAAGATCCTGAAAACAAAGCCAGCTTCAAGACAAGCAATAAAGCAAGAGAAAAAAGAGAGTGGAATAAAGAAGTTGCCAGAACAATTAGAGCTCTTATTTTCTGGGATAGATGCACCCCCTTCTTTGTCAGGAGTGAAAAGAGAGGTTATGCAACTACCAGGAGACTTAGGCAAATTCCTTGGGAAAATAGAGCGATTGCAATATGCCTTGTTGCTACGTGGTGAAAAAGGGGCAGGCAAAACAAGGTTGACTTACCAACTGATGAACTTGTTTGCTTCTCAAAACTATAGCGTTGCTGCCTTTACGCTTGAGATCATGAAAGAATCCGACTTGGTGCGCAGGATGATGGAGGCTTATATCCTGCCTGAAAACAGGAAACAAATTTCCATAGCCAGCGAGGCACCCAATGGCATAGATACCGTAAGGGAGGCAGCTAAATATTTTGATGTGGTTGTGATCGATAGCTTTACGAAACTTAACTGTCCTCAAATAGAACTGGACAAGCTTCGAAATGATTTTCCAAACACCTTTTTCATAGTGGTATTTCAGAGTACCGTTGCCGGAACAGCTAGGGGCGGCAGTGCAGCAGAATACGATGCAGGAGCGGTGCTTCAAGTTGGAAGTGGAGGTATGGCCATGTTTGAGAAGAACCGTTATGCGACCGATGAGTCTCAAGGGAAAATCTATAGCGTGTTTGAGCAAAAATTGATTGATCCAGCGGCAAAAATAGAAACTGAAGAGCCGTCAGAAAAGGAGGTATAGGCCATGGGCGTAACAGAATCATTGCTCATGAAGCTGGCCGAAAACGGGCTAGCTTTCCTTATGGCAGCATTGATAATAGCGGGGCTGGCCATGCTGTTGAAGTGGGTATACACCCATCTTAATAAGGACATAGACTTTTGGCGTAACAAGGCCGAAGCTTGCATTAACGGCAAATTGGAAGAGATGAAGCGGATAAATGAAGAAAACGAAAGGTTAAAACAACGAGTGAGTGACCTTGAAAAAGTGATAAAGCGATGAACGAAAAGAAAACAAGAATGCTGGGGAAATTTATAAACTATGTCTTCCCCATAAGCCTGATGCTTTCAGTAATTGGCCTCGTGTGGGTAGGCAAGAACTCAATAGCCATAAGCGCAACCGTTACGACTGTAGATAAGGAGTTGCGGGAAGCCTATCTGGAAAGAGATGCTTTTAGTGCGAAAATGATAAAGGAAGCGAGTAAGGTAGACTCTATTTCAAATGAATTTTTGCAACACAAGAAAACAAGCAATGAAACGATTGATGACCTAAAAAATGACCTGAGCTATGAACAACAACGGAGGCAATATTTTCAGCAGGCTTATACTGCTTTGCGGGATTCTATCGATCACATTGTTCAACTACAGCGCAGCGCAGTCGAAAAAAGATATAAAGAATGAATACGATCCGGTAAAGGATGAGGTAGTGAGCAAGCTGATCATGCAGAAGATCATGGCAGAACTGAATGCATACGAGCAGCTAAAGGTCAAATACAGCGAAGAGCGGGAATTGTTGAATAAGCAGCTTGCAGATTTGACCCAACAACTGGAAGAGATGGACAGGAGGGGCAACTACCGAATCGTAAAGCTTGAGCGTGAAAATGAGGAGCTAAGAAAGATGTTGTCAAACGCAGAAGCTAGGGCTAGAGGGTATAAGGAGTTGGCGCACAAAAAAAGTCTGCAAGCAATAAGGATGCGTGAATACAAGGGGAAATATTATACGGTGCTTTCTATTCAGGTTTCAAAGATGATCTTGGTAATGGCACCTTTCACAGTTGTAATGCTTGTAGCCAAGGACAAACTATGAATCAGATCTATGAGCAACTTAGGGAAGAATTGGCGCAAGAGTATGAGGCGAGATTCAATACTTTAGAAAAGCAGTATGAACTGTTGCAGGATGATTATGTAGAGATCATCAAGGAAGTGCATCATCAGCTAGGCGGTGTGATCGTCAGGATAGAAGGATTGATAAGCTTGGAGGTGATGGAAGGCACTCAGTTCAAGCACCTGGAACTGCTCAAGGCAGAATTTGTTCGCGCAGGGATCAGGAGGAGAACAATACAGGCAAAGTACATAGATGCTTTTAAATACAGGAAATCGAGTAAGACAAATAAAAAGGACAAGTCATGAAACAGAACGAAATATTGATGATAGCGGGGGTAGGGGTGCTAGGATTAGCTGCTTTTACCATGATGAACAGGAACAACCAACCGCAACAGCCGATAATAATTCCTTACCCACAACCACATCAGCCGGCACCAGCTGGTACCAACACTGGCGGCGGTTCTGCAGCACCTAAACAAAGCACTGTTGACAAGGCGCAAAAGTGGGTTGACACCGCAGGAAATGTTGCAGACATATTTAAGAATATTTTCAATGGTACTCAAAATTCAAATATAAGACCGCTTATATAGCAATGGCAAAAACAGGAAACTCCAAATATTATCCGCAAAACACTAGCATCTACATACCAGAGACCAAAGAGAGAGCGGAAATCTTCTGGCAGACCGTAAATGCGAACCACCTGTTGGAAAACTATACCGACAAAGTGAGCCAATATGGTAAAGACCACGATTTGAAGTTTAATGACTTCAAAAACTTGCTAAGCGGGAATACGCTTATGAAAAGGAAGAAAGAAAACAATTACGTTGCTATTACCTATGATGAGCGCAAAAAGAACTATTATTTTGTTAAATTCGTATTAACAAAGAGGTTTCGACACACATTCATTATAATCATTACCGCTTATGCGACAAAAGACAGCTACTACATCCAAGCCTACAAGGACTATGAAGAAGAAGTCAAGCAAAAATTTGCCTAAAAGGGAAAGTTTCTCCAACGCCACATCAATGACATTAAGAGGAAAGCATTACATTTTCAAAAATGGAGTGCCGGTTGAAGTAAAGGAGAAAAAGAAATAGCTGTAGCACAGAGGAAGCCAACAGGCTTCCTTTTTTGTTTTAGGCTAAGCATTCAGCTTAGCTATTTCATTGTCCAGCCCCTCATTCACATATTTGGCATATATTTCCGTAGTTGTTGCTGTGCTATGCCCTAAAATTTGGCTTAAAGCTTTCAAGGTTACTCCTTTCTGCAGGGCATTGATGGCAAAAGTATGACGGGAGCAGTGAAAGGTAATATGCTTCTTGATCTTAGCTTGTTTCATGATTTCCTCAAGGTCTTCATTGACCCTGCTGTTGCTCTGCTTTAGCGGCCTGTCAAACTCGTAATCCAAAAGCTCCATTGCCTTGTTGCTTAACGGTATCCGGTTTATTTTTTTTCCTTTACCCTGGACTAGGTGAATAGATCCATCAATGATATACCTGTCTTTATCCCCATTGCACAAGGCTATGCTTAATTTCTGTATATCGCCAAAGCGCAAACCGGTATTGCAAGCGATCAGGTAATACATAAGTGTGTGAGCTAATTTCTTGGTCAATTTGTTTTCATCCAACAGCTTTTCAAGCTCTTTAAGCTCATTCGCCGGATGCCAATCCTTTTCGACTTCCTCGGTTCCAAATTTAAAATTATCGAATGGGTTTTGGTTGGTAAGCCCTTGCTTTATAGCGATCAATAAAAACTTTCTTATCGTTTTAAAATCATGATAATAGCCATTCCTTGCCCTTTTCTTAACTGAACTTAAGTGGTATTCATACCTCCTTAGAAAACTATAGTCGATTTGGCGAATGGTAACGCCTGGAGCATAAGCTTCTAAATTATCTATACAGTATTCGTATTGCTCGTATGTTTTCCATGCCAACATTCCTTTCTCTTTTTTCAACTCTTCTCTACAAAAACGAACAAATCCTTCCTTGTTTTCCCTCTTAAACAATGAAATTATTGTGTCATGATCAAAATCTTTCCCCCTTATATTAAAATCAAGGATGATCTCGTTTAATCTTGCTTTTTCACTTTGCAGATAAGTATTTAGCTTTAAAGAATTGCTTGCCCCCTTCTTTACCATTTCCTTGTCATTATCAAAATATTCTGGCTCTATTGTTTTTTGGGTAAAGATCAACCTATCAACTCTATTGATTCGCAAGAGAAGATATATAGAAGCTTGTCCATTAATCTTTAAGTTGGATTTTTTGCAGTAGATTTTAACAGTAGCCATAAAAGACATCCCTAACAAAAGGCACAGAATAGTTTCGATACTAGTCCGACATCAGTCCGACAACTTGAAATAATAGGCTACTAATATAGAGAAATGTATTTCAAATGCCTAAAATAAAAAAAGCCTAAAAACGGCTGTGGCGTTTCTAGGCTTGACTTTTCAAGTGATCCCGTTTGGATTCGAACCAAAGACCTACTGCTTAGAAGGCAGTTGCTCTATCCAGCTGAGCTACGGGACCATCATTGGGGTT
>Ga0079224_100016805_pt1 | contig 10292 bp, 13 predicted proteins | sample Stecom2015_FD_80414 | JGI IMG/M metagenome (GOLD analysis project Ga0079224, IMG submission 80414) | Agricultural soil microbial communities from Utah to study Nitrogen management - Steer compost 2015 | ecosystem: Environmental > Terrestrial > Soil > Agricultural land | place: USA: Utah... | reverse complement strand
GCTTGAGATCCGCTCCGCGTTCCGCGAGTGGCTCTTTAATCCGCGCAATGTTCGCGCGGAAGAAATCCTTAGGACCGAAACCTGCGGTGCTCCCACTCCCGTCACTCCCCAGTCTGGGGCTGCGTTGATCCCCACCTACGTCCTGAATGAGATTGCGAGCAAGATCAACCAGACCGTCTGGCTTCGCCAGCTTGCCAGCGTCAAGACGATCCGGGGCCAGACCAACGTTCCAGTTGCGAGTGGCGCCGTCGAGTTCGACTTGGTTCCGCCCGGCGGCGAGTATCCGCAGGTCAAGGTTGACTTCGAGGGACCGATGCTGCGCGTGCTCAAGATCGGTGGCATCGCATCCTTCTTGGTCGAGACTCTTAAACTTGCCGTAGAAGACGAGGCATTCAACTTCGAGGATGAGTTCGTCGCTGTTGTTGTCGAGGCCCTCCGCGATGCTGAGGAGCGAGTATTCCTCACTGGAACCGGCCCGTATTCTCCGCGCGGTCTGATCCCCTCCACTCCCGTTCGCGTCAATGTTTCTGGCGCATGGGGTGTTGAGGATATCATTGCTCTACAGGAGAGCATTCCAGAGCACCACCAGGCCAACGCGGTCTGGATCATGTCCCAGACCACCCGTGGACGACTCCGGGCACTTGAGGGTCAGGGTGGCCTTCTTTGGACCCCGAACCTCCAGGGCAAGCCTGCCGATCTCCTAGGCAAGCCCGTCTATGTATCGCCCTACGTCGACAACAATACCATCTGGTATGGCGATCCCAAGGAGTTCGTGATTGGCGACCGTGGCGCAATGGAGATCTTCCCGATGAACGAGCGCTACGGAGAGCAGGGTATCCACGCCTTCCGGCTAACCTCGTTCACGGACTCGGCCGTCCGCAACGAGAACGCAATGGGCGTCGCTAAACTCAGCTGAAACCGATGAAGAAATGCAGGGTAATCAAGCCCTTCGTTTCTTCTGAGGTTGTAGGGAGGGTTGGCAAGACGCTGACCCTCCCTCTCGACCTTGCCGAAAAGCTACTCGCTAGGGGATTCATCGAATTCTTGGTAGAGGAAACGAAGGACACAACCAATGCTGAACCTGACGCTGAAAGACCTAAAACTTCATCTTCGGCTCGACGAAGACAATCACGAGGAAGACGAGTACCTCGCAAGTCTTCTGGAGACAGCGAAGGCCATTCTGGAGAATGAGTGTCGCCGCAAGTTCGACGACGTCATTCCTCCCCCGATTCGTCATGCGGCTCTTTTGGTGATTGGTCACTTCTACGAAAACCGCGAGGCAACCTCTGACCGCACCCTGACCGAGCTACCGTTCGCCGTGAGAAGCCTTATTGCCCCGTATCGGAGGTTGGTCCAATGAGAGCAGGGGCACTCGATACGAGGGTCACTTTCGAGGCTCCCAGCCGCTCCTACAGCCCGGATCGAACGGTCCAGACTAGCTGGAGTCCCGTAGCTCGCGCTTGGGCGTCTGTGCGCCTTCTACGGGGTTCCGAGCGGTTCCAGGCAGCCAAGAACACTTCGGTTGAGAGCGGCTCTCTCTGGATCCGTTGGCGTCATGTAGATCCGTATTGGCGAGTCGTCATGCACGGCAAGCCGTACAAGATCGTAGGACTCTCTCCCATCGGTCGGAAAAAGGGTCTGGAGATCGCGATCGAGTCTTATGGTGATTGATTTAATAAAGGGCTTCAAGCAGTTCGCAGCGCAAATCGACGATCTCAGCCGTAACATCGACTCCCAGATCCTCCGCAACGCTCTTCGAGCGGGCGGCATCGTTTTCCGAGAAGCAATTCGCGAGAACATCCAGACTCTGCCCCTCTCCGACCATGCCAAGCGAACTCTCCGCAGAGGACTCTTCCTCAAGGTGGATCGCACAAAAGACCGTCAGGGCGTCGTTGCCGAACTTCGCTTCAAAGTAAATCGCCCCCGAAGGTCGAAGAAGGGCGCAGAAGGCAAGGCAGTCTCGGTCAAGGTCGGAGACCCGTATTGGTGGCATTGGGTCGAATACGGGACCGCAACCAGAACCACTCGGAGGGGCTGGGCCAGAGGCTCAGTCAAGCCGCATCCGTTCGTGGAGCCTGCGATCCGCAACGCGGAGGAAAAAGCCTACAACGCCATTCGCGACAAAATCGATGAAGAAATCGAGAAGCGGATCCTCGGAGGCTAGTGATGATTGAGCAAGCAATTGGCGAGGCGCTTCTAGCACAAGAAGACATTGCCTCCATCGTAGGCGATAGGATCATCCTCGGCGGAATGCCGGAAGAGTTCCCCTATCCGTGCATCATTATGCTCCTTGTTTCCGAACGCGCCTTGCAAGTGAATCAGGGCAGAACCAATCAACGAGATGCAGTTGTCCGCCTCGACTTCTACGGGGACGATTACGCTACGGTTCGGACTCTACTTGAGGCAGCGCGCTCCGTCCTAGTTTCCGAGGTTATCGATACCTCAAAAGTGTTCGCCGGACCCTTCATCGAGGAGAACGCAACATTCCTTGCGCCTCAAGATCCCGATGAACTCTGGCACTCAGTACTAGTCATTTCTTTTACCTATTCCCTGAAGGGGTAATGCTCATGGCATTTCAGACTTATACCTACACTGCCGACACAGATTTTTCGAATGCTCCTCAGCTACAAATTAAGAGCGGAGCAAGCTTCATTCCCGTGGGGGACATTGTTTCGATGGCTCCTCCGGTAGGGTTCGAGACGAACGTGGTTGAGGTAACTCACCTTGCGTCGCCCAATGGAACGCGTGAGTTTGCCCCTGGTCGCCCGAACCCAGTTACGCTTACCGCGACTATCGGCTACTCGCTTGGCTCCCCTGGATTTCAGGCGATCCAGAACGCCAAAGGCACGACAACCGAGTTCAAGGTTGTCTACTCAGGTTCCGCAGTCGAGCACAGCTTCTCGGCTATCGTCATGAGCTTCCAGCCGTCTGAAGTCTCGGTTGACGGCGGCCGCTGGCAAGGAACTCTTACGCTCCAACTCACGACTGAGGTTTCCGAAAACTAATCATGATGCAGTCGGTCAGAGTCGAGATCGGTGGTAAAGAGCGAACCCTACGATACGGCTTCCGCGAGCTACGATGGGTAGAGGAGCAGACCGGCTTCTCGTTCCTGACGGGAGCGGTAGGCCATGTTCCCGTCAATTCCTTGAGCTTCTTCTTGGTGCTCCTGACCGCTGGGCTGATGAGGGATGGTAGTCCCTCACTCGCCGAGGTAGAGGCCATGCTTGACTCGTTATCCGAGGAAGACTTTGTGCGAGTCGAACAGGCAATGCGGGAGGCCCTCGACAAGTCGGTTCTCTCCCCCAAGAAAGCAGCCGAGGAAAACCCTCAGTAGGCTCCTCCCAACCTTATTCGTGGGAGGAGCTATGGGCTATCGGCCGCCTCGATCTGGGACTTAGCGACGAGGAGTTCTGGAATCTAACCCCCAGGAGCTTCTTCGTCCTGCTCGAACGCAAGGAGGAGCTGGAGAGGCGGCAGGATGAACGATTCGCCGTAGCGGTTTTCTGGCTGCTACAACCCCATCTCCAAAGGAACTCCCGCTTCAGGCCGGAGGACATCTATCCCACCCTGAAGCCTCCGCCTCCGAAGCCTGCCAAAGGTCGGGAAATCTTCGATATTTTCGCTGGACTAGCACATGGCAAGACAGCTTAGCGCCCTGGTTCTGCCGATTCGGGCGGACACACAAGGGTTCCGAAAAGAATTGCTCGCCGCCCGTGGCGTTGCAGCCCGCGAGACGGCAACGATCGCTCAATCAGTTGAGCAGATTGGCAAAGCATTTGCCAATCGGCGGGGCGACATAAAAACTGTCTCGAATGAAATTCTCCGGTTTGGAAAAGATGCCGCAGGAGCACTCGGCAACGTGTCCCCCGTTGTTGATACGCTCCTTGGCGCGTTTAAGTCCGGCGGACCGCTAGTTGCCGGGATCGCCGCAGTCGGAACCGGGCTTGGTCTCGCCATCGCCAAGATCAAGGAGATGCGCGAGGAGGCGCAGAAGCTGGAGGCTCTCGAAATCGTTACCGGCATCACCAAGCGGCAAGTTGACGACCTCCGCAAGGCACTATCCGATGCAGGGGTCAGCCTCTCCCGAATCGATGCCGTAAACCTCGCCAGAATCGCGCAGGAGGCGAGGATCTCCCATGAGCAGATCGTAGCTAACGCTACCGCAATCAAGGCGCTCGCTACCCTGGACGGAATCTCGTTCAACAATGCTGCGCAGAAATTCTTCAAGGAGTTGAAGACCGAAGCTGTATCGGCTCAGGAGGCAATCGACGCCATCCGGGAGGCTATCTCTGGTCTTTATGGCTCGGATCCAGTTCTGGCACGCGGCGAAAAAGAGATCCAGAAACTACAGGAGGAGCAGCGCAAGTTCCGCGAAGAGGAATACGAGACCGCTAGACTCAAAGCCGCTGAAGCCGAACGAGAGTGGCGGTTCACGAAAAACGCTACAGAGGAGCAGTACAAAGCCTATATCGCCGCTCAGAAAGCCCTTCGCAACGCGCAAGAAAAACTCGATACCTACGACCAGGAGATTCAGAGGATCGAGAACCTCCTAGTCAAATACCAACTCGAAAAGGACGCCTCCGAACAAGCCAAGAAGGCTGCGCAAGACCGCGCAAAAGCCTCCGAGAAGGCGAAGAAAGCAGCCGAGGAGGCCGCAGCAAGGGAGATGCAGTCCATCGAGACCGCCATCAACGCGGCTAAAGCGCGGAAGGACTACGAAGCCGTCATCAATCTTGAACTTGAGAAGCGGCTAAAGGTTCTCGACAGCCTCTCAAGGAAGAACCTCATCTCGGAGGAAGACCTCGAAACCGAGCGCACCCTAGCGATCCAGGATGCCGAGAAGCAGCGAGAACAACTCCGCGCTAACCGCTTGCAACGCGAATGGGAGCTAGAAATCGCTCACAAGCAGCGTCTTGCTTCGCTGACTGCGACTCGCGTTGATGATTTAGAGGTTGAGCTGGAGCGAGAGCTTCGCGCAATCGATCAGAAGCTCAAGGAGGAAGTTTTTTCCGTCCAGCAAGCCGAGCGGGAGAAAGCCCGTATCCGGGAGTACTTTACAGCGCTTCGGAAGCAGGCTGAGGAGGAAGAGGCCAAGGCAACAAAAGAAAAGCGCGACCAAGAGCTGGCCAATGCGTACAACGTCGGGTTCTCCGCTGCCGCCGCCATGACCCAGGGCATCGCCGAAGGAATGAAGACGGGCGAGGCCAAGCACGTCATACGAGGGCTGTTCGGCGTCCTTTCTATTGTTGGCGGCATCATCGGAGGGCCAGCCGTGGGCGCTGCGCTCTCGGGCTTCATGAACTTGTTCGCGGGCTTTTTCTCGAAAGGCGGTTACGTCAATGGCCCCCGCTCCTCGAAGCGCGACAACCTCATTGCGCGCGTAGAAGCAGGGGAATTCGTGGTCAATCGCGAGGCTACCTCACGACATCGAGCCCTCCTGGAGGCGATCAACTCTGGCAGCCTGTCCTTTGCGGGCGCTTTTGCTTCTGGCGGTTATGTCGGAAGCTCGCCCGCCGCTCCTGCCGTAGGGAATACGACCAACATTTACGTTGCAGCCCTAGACCCGAAGCAAACCGCTGACGTTCTGGCGCATCGACTGGAACCTGCGCAGGTTCGGCGCGGAATGACCCGCCAAGATGAGGCTCTTATGGCGACGATTCGAACGCGAATCAATCGCCGCACAGGGAGAAACCGCTAATGCTGTTCCTTCCGGTATCGAAAAACATCCTCCAGACGGGAACATGGAATTTCCCACCTAACCAGGGCAAGCCCGCCGCTCTATACGACGGTTTCGCCTCAAAGAAGGTCACGTATGTCGGCAACAGCTTCCAGTTCAGTGCCTCTTTCAGCTGGGGCGAGACAGCAACTCTCATTGCGATCGCCGGATATACGGCCAATCGGACGCTAACAGTTGCCGAGTGCCGAGGGCAGACCGGACAGTCATCATGGGGGCCATACATCCCCCTAACGATCGATGGCACAACCGCATATGGAATCCTCCCGGCAGGCACCTACACTGCCTATGGCCTCCGGCTCCAAACGGGAGTTTCCTTTACGGAGATGAAGTTTGGAGAAATCATGATCGGAAGCCCCTTCGAGGCGCCGGAGCCCTACAATCTGACCGTCAAATCCTCCACTCCCACAATCATCAATGGGGATTTCGCAGTCCAGGTTGGGATGCCTCTCCAGACTTTGACGCTGGATTTTCGCCCGCAGGATTCAAGGGCGATCTTTGAGATGATTCGCAACGTAGGTTCGGAGGCTGGCCTCCTGGTCGTTGACAACCGTCCCTATTTCGGACGTTTCGGCCCTGAAGTCTCATACACGCGCACGACCGAGCACAACTACTTCGAGGGGATCTCCCTTACTTTCAATGAAATGGAGGGCAAGTCCATATGGCAATGAGACCCATTCTTGGCCCGGATGGAAAGCCCTTCCACGCAGTACCGCGGCAGCTAATCACCCCAGGTGTAGTCAACGCCATCGCAGACTGGGCGGAAAATGTCCGAACAAACATGCTGGGAGAGCACGATGCCAACGGCATTCACACCCCGTTTCAGTTCCCCAAGGCGGCTATTTGGCTTATGGACATGACGCAGGATGACTGCTTCCATCCCGCCTCAGTTATCGGGACGGCTCCTGCATCTGCGAGCTGCAAGTATACTGTGAGACAAGTGATTTCCACGACAATTGTGGGCGTTTTGGAATTTTTCGATGGACTTCCAGGCGAAATGGTTATCCTGAATTCGGACTTTCACACCCATAACTTACCTCAGCCGCCCTACGACCCATACCGAATAGTCCGAATTCTTTCCCAAACTGAAGTAGAGCTAACCGTTCCCAGGCGTGCCACTTCAGTTGGGGTTTTGGTGTATTAGCATGAAACAGCCGCTTTCCAAATCACTCTTTCAGCTTGGCAAACCTCTTTCGTCGGGACGATGGAACTCTTTCGTCGATGCAACCGACGCCATGGCTCGTGCTTGGCACCATGAGCATCCTGACGGCTTTTTCCACAGGGCACCCAGAATCGAAAAAGCTGCCTGCTATTTGGTGGTTGACAGCGGCCGCTGGAACGTCAAGAACCAGCACAACATCGAGCTCCTATCCTCGACGGATACGGGAACCGTTTCAGTTCTCGAATTCCAGCTGGCGCCGATGTTCCGCTCGAAGAACGACTATTCCGTTGTCGCCGTCACAGGAGTTGGAGCGCCAGCTTTTCTGATTCAGAGAACCAAAGCTCCTGACTATTTCGTTCTGAACGCGCCCAGCCCCAGCCACTACGGGCACGGGCAACCCTTTTGGCTCGCAGTCATTGTCTACGGGAGACGCAATCAATGATGGACCCCAAGCTTACCTCACTTAAGATTGGAGATGGAGAGATCGTGTCCGTTGAAGCTCTGCACGAGGGAATCGATCTCTTCAACGATTTCCGAAACACGATGCTTGCCCAGCATCAATTCGGAAAGGCGGGACTCGTCCATCCATCGCCTTTGTTCGCAGAAGCGGTTGCGTATCTTACGGTGGATATCCCCGGCCACCTTGCGGATTCGTCTCCAAAGCTGACGCTTCACTGGGCAGAGGGTTTTACATCCAACCCAAAGTTCCGCTCCCATCCCTACGGCTTCTGGGCAATAATCGAATGGGAGGTTGAACGAAAGGGTCCCCAGCTGATCAACGTTGGATTCGAATGGGCAACCAAGCAATACCCGTACGATTTGTATTGGGATATTCGTTGGCGAGCCTCCGGTATCGACGGCAAGGGCCAGCTCTCAATTTCTACTGAGAATCACGCTCAAGAAGGGCCAGGCAATGACCGCCGTGCAACCGCGCAGGATATTCGAGGAATCCTAATCGTTGTGAGGACTTTTTGATGCGCTCAGTATGGACGCTAGAGGGCCAGATTCGCGGAACTCCATACAAGTTCTCGACCGCCCCAATGGACGGGTTCGATCCCGTGCTAGCCGAGCCTCCCGGAAACTTCACCTATGGGCTCTCCGACACAGTAGGCGCCATTGAGCGGCTGGACGTTCAGGTCGCACTCATAAATGACGGTAGGTTCGACGAACTTGCGATGGGCACTTCCGGTGGTTTCATCGATTTCGAGGGACCGTCGTTCCGAGATTTTAGGGGGCAGATCTGCCGCTACACAGCCGAGGGCGTACAAGTCAGGATGACTCCTCCGCTACGCGTTTCCGCAATCGACGTAGAGGTTGGGACCATTACTCTTACGCTGCAGGCTCTAGAGCAGGGCGCTCTTGGCCCCTCCTCCAAGCTCTCGACGGTTTCGGAATGGCGGAATAGGACCATCTACCGGCGATGGTCTCATCCGCGCCTAGCGCAGATTCTCGACATTCCGCAAGGGGATCTTGCTGGGTTCTTCCAGGCACTGATAGACGCCTCGAACGACGAAATCATCCCCTGGCTCTACGGTCCGCAGGTTGTAGAGCTGAAGCCCATTTCGAGCGATGGGGTCTGGCAGATTGCGGGGATCATCGATCCGGCCTCTACGAACACCATGATCGTTGGGGGCCGGTACCTCACCTACTACCGCGCTAGCGGAACCCCAACCTCTGCCGACGACTCCCCCTTAGCTCTTGTGGTTGCATCTCATGACCACGTGGGAGATCTCCTGGTCTTCTATGTGCCAGGGGGTAAGGATACAGAGATTCTGGTCGATCTAGCTTTCCGCGAGGAGAATCCCGTCACCATCATTGGGCGGATCCTCGACGATCACGCTGCCCCTGGATCCTACGACGTGGCATCGCTAGAAGCAGCTAAGTCGTCCGCTGTTCGGCTGGAGGGCGTGGTTGCTGGTCAATATGGGGACGCTGCCTCCATCGAGGAAATCCTTGCGGCAATCGCGCCTATCGCGGGAATCGAGGCGTATCTAGGGATTGACGGTAAACTACATTTTGTAAGCCTACCGGAGAACCTTACTCCTACAGCCCACATTGACCCCTACGACATCTATCCGTCAGGGACAGACCGAATCCCAGCCGCTACCGCCTCGCTCGCCTCGAACCCTCCGCTCTACGGCTCAGTTGTGGGCAAGATCTCCATCGATTGGCCAGCCTGGAGCAAGGCGATTTATCCGCATGAGACCGGCAACGATCATCGTATCGTGTCGAACGCGGAAGGTGAGGTTCGGCTAGAGGGTGCCTGGATTCGACCAGACAAAGCGACCGTGGCGTTGTCGGCGGCAACCGAATGGTTTGGGTATCCTGTTCGGCTTGTGACGATTCCAACCCATATCTCAGTAATGGAATCGATTGAGCCTGGCTCCATCGTGACGTTCCGGGTTCCGACACTCCCAGGCTCCGAGCGGCGAATCGGCATTGTGAGGTTCGTCGAGATTGCTCCGGCGGATGAGACAGCGTTCGTGACTGTTGGAGATCTTGGCTGGGAGGGGATGGTCAAGAACGGAGGCCTAGACTCGTTCCGCAATTGGGTTCTGTACGAGCCTCAGCCTGGCGAGACGATCACGCTCAACTTTGCCGCCGGAACAATTGCATTCTCCGAGGGCAAGCTCGATACCGATCTAGTCGGACGGAACGTATGGGTCTTTGGCTCGCCGATCGCGTTCAACAACCGCTCTTACCTGATCGTTGCGCAGCCCGACAGGAATACATTAGCTGTGTCGCCACCTCCTCCGTTCAACTCTTCGTTCGTCGAGGATGGATCCCTCAAGGCAGTCATCCTGAAGAACGCTGGGACTGACGATTATTCCTCGATTGAGGGTAAAATTGCCGCTTCGTCACAGCCATCCTTCAAAAATGAGGAGCGAGCGTATCGTTTTTCGAGGTAGTTAAGAAAAACGACCTTCCAGTTTGGCGCAGAATCGAAGAACTCCACCCTGCCAAGGGGTCGGTAGCCGAGCGCCACCATTTCGCCTTATAAAGCCTTCTAGACCCATTAGAATCGAAGTGAGGATTTTATGCGCGTTATTGCAGCATTTTTGGTCGCATTTTGCCTTCCTATTCTGTCTCTAGCCGCCGTTGGTGTTGTAGGCAACGGAGCCGAGGTTACTTGCGGAACAAGCCCTACCGTAATGGACGATCCATCCATCGAGGATCGCTATACTCGAACGCTCCTTGCTTGCGTACCAGCTGGTAGCAATCACGTATTCGTCGGCGGAGAGGGAGTAACCGTTGGTAGTGGGCTTGAGATCGGCGGCGATATCCCGTGCTACCGTGTCACTCTTGCCCCAAACGCCAAGGTCTATTGCATCGCCTCGTCTCCCGCAAGGGTTAAGGTCCAGGAGTCGCGCTAATGCTTGCTGTTCTGCTTGCATT
>Ga0079224_100016803_pt1 | contig 10294 bp, 8 predicted proteins | sample Stecom2015_FD_80414 | JGI IMG/M metagenome (GOLD analysis project Ga0079224, IMG submission 80414) | Agricultural soil microbial communities from Utah to study Nitrogen management - Steer compost 2015 | ecosystem: Environmental > Terrestrial > Soil > Agricultural land | place: USA: Utah... | reverse complement strand
CTGCTGCTGCTGGGTATCGGTGTGTCGCTGTGGCTGGTGGTCGACGCCTGGCGCAACGAGCGGGCCGCGCATGTCCACGCAGAGCTGGCGGCGACCCAGGCCAAGGCGATCAACGACTTCCTGCTGGAGATGCTGGCCGCGCCCGATCCGCGCGTCGGTGGGCGTGACCTTCGCGTGGTCGATGTGCTGGCGACAGCCACCGCGAAGGCGCGTGATGCCTTCCCCGAGCAGCCGCTGGTTCGGGCCGAACTGCTGGAAACGCTGGGTCGCAGCCACGCGGGGCTTGCCGAGCAGGAAACCGCGGTCGGCCTGATCCGCGAAGCGCTTGAGCTGCGGCGCACGGCGACCGGCCCGGACAGCGAGCTGTCGCTGGAAACCGAGAACGAGCTCAACGAGGCGCTGCTGCCGCTGCAGCCGCTGGCCGACACCATCGCGAAGATGGACGATCTTCATCAGCGGGCGCTGTCAGCGCTGGGTGAGCGTCATCCGGTCAGCATCACGGCGCTCAACAACTACGGCACGCTGCTGGTCTACCTGGCAAACGAGGTCGATGACGCGGCGCAGGCCGCCACCATGCGCGAGCAGGCGCTGGACGCACAGCGACGGAATCTGGTCCTGCGCGAACAGGTCTATGGCGCCGACGACCAGCGCACGACCCATGCGCGCAACAACCTCGCCGTCACACTGCTTTCGCTGGACCGCCCGGCCGAGGCCGAGCCGCTGTACCGAGACAACCTTGAGCGCCAGCTGCGGCTGTTCGGCGAGGACAACCACTACACGCTGACCACCATGGACAATCTGGCGCAGACGCTGGAGAAGCTGGGCGGCATCGAGGAAGCCCTGCAGCTGTACCAGCGTTCGCTGGATGGCCTGCGCCGGGTCGATGGGATTGACCATCCAGCCACGCTGCAGACCCAGCTCGGCTACGCCATGGCGTTGATCGAACTCGGTGATCGTGAACGCGGTATCGCCATGCTGCAGGACCTCATCGCAAAAAATGCCGGTCGCGGCGATGAGCACATCCTGACGCGCAACGCGCGGCGCGAACTGGCCGATGCCGGTGTCGACATGCCGGCGCCGGCGGTTGCCGGATCGGCAGCGCCGGCAGACGACGACACGACGCGGAACGCCGCCGACTAGGAGCCTGCGCGGCACAAACAGTCGAGGCGAAAACGTGAGTGTGCGAGGGCGGAATCTCGACGATTTGCCGGCCTGAAGTCGCTCTACAGGCCAGAAAGTGGTGGAAATCCGAACCGCGCAGGTTCCTGGCCGTCAGTCCAGCGCCAGCGACAGGCCGACCGCGAGCAGGAACAGCGCGAACACCCGGCTCAGCGCGACGCCGCTGATCGCATGCGCCAGCCGCGTTCCCCACGGCGCGGCCAGCATCGACGCGGCAGCAATGCCGATGGCGGCCGGCAGATAGACGTAGCCGACGCCGCCCGACGGCAGCGCGCCCGACGGTCCGAACAGCGCGTAGCTGGCCGCACTGGATGCCGCGATGGCGACGCCACAGGCGCTGGAGGTGCCGACCGCACGCACCGGCGCCACGCCCAGGCGCACCAGCAGCGGCACGGTCAGGCTGCCGCCGCCGATGCCGACGATGGCCGATACCGCGCCGATCACGGTTCCCGCCAGTGTCAGCAGCGGCGAACGCGGCGCATCCGCGCGACCATCGCCGGGCGCCACGCGGCCGAGCAGCATCTGCACCGCGGCCAGCAGGCAGTAGCCGGCGACCAGCCAGCGCAGGGTGTCGCCGGACAGCGTCGTCGCCAGCAGGGCGCCGAGTGCCGCGCCCAGCAGCAATCCCGGCACCAGCCGCCAGACGCTGGGCCAGAGCACGCTGCCGCGTCGATGGTGCGCTCGTGCCGAGGCCGCTGCGGTGAACAGGATGCTGGCCAACGACGTCGCCAGCGCGGCGTGCATGGCGTGTTCGGCGGGAATCCCCGACATCGGCAGCAGCCAGACCAGCACGGCGACAATCACCAGACCGCCGCCGACCCCGAGCAATCCGGCCAGCACGCCGGCGCAGGCACCCAGCGCCAGGTACATCAGCAGGTTGCCGAACAGCGCGCTCATGCGGGCGTCACGCGACCGTGCGGCTGAATGCCGCCCATGCGGTGTCGCGTCATCACTGCCTTCGACGGTGGGAAATCAGGCGTCATCAGCTACACTTTCCGCATGTCAAAGATCGACATGTCATCACGCACGCCTTTGTCGCGGCAACCCGGAGAACCCGCCATCCGCCCTGTCCAGCCAGTGTCAGCAGGCATCGTCTGCGCCATGTCCGGCCTGATCTTCCTGCTTGCCGGCAGCCTGTCGCCGCCGTTGCAGGCGTCTGGCAACGCGCCGCCGTCACCATCCGCTTTCGAGGCCGCGCTCAAGCTGGTGGAAAAGGGCCCGCAACCGGCTGCCGATGCCGCGCGGCTGGCGATGGCCGGGCACCCGCTGGCCGGCTATCTCGACTACGCGGCCATGCAGCGTCGCCTGGCCAGCGCCAGCCCGAAGGACTTTCACGCCTTCCTGCAGCAGCACGGCGAGCTGCCGGTGGCCGCCGATCTGCGTCGTTCATGGCTGTCGATCCAGGCCAGGCGCGGCAACTGGTCGCAGTTCCGTGCCGACTACATGGGCGACGAGGATCCGGCGATGCGCTGTCACGCGCTGGTCGCGCGCGCGCAGCTGGGCGTCAACGACGGCCTGCTGAAGGACATGGCCGATGTCTGGCGCAATGGCCACTCGATGCCGGACGCCTGCGACGCGGTATTCGCCACGCTGAAGGCGCACGGCAGGCTCGACACCGACCTTCGCCTGGAGCGCATCGCGCTGGCCGCGGAGGCCGGCAACACCGGCCTGATGCGCTTCCTGGCGCGGGCGCTGCCGGGTGATATCGCCGGCAAGGTCAGGGCCTATGCCGACTACCTGGACAAGCCCGGTGTCGTCGCCGCGCAGTGGTCGCCGCTACCGATGGCGCGCGCCGTGTCGCAGCTGGGCTTGCGGCGACTCGCGCGCAGTGATCCGGATCATGCCGAATCCCTGCTGCCGCGCATCGCCCAGGCGATGCGCTTCGACCGTCACCAGCGCGGCGCGGTGCTGCGTGAGATCGCGCTGTGGAGCGCCGTTTCCTACCTGCCGGAAGCGAAGCGTCGCCTCGATGCGGTGCCTGCCGATCTCTGGGATGACCAGCTGCACGCCTGGGCCGTGCGCGAGGCGCTGAACCGTTCGGATTTCAACGGCGCGCTGAAGCGCATCCAGGCGATGCCGCCCAAGCTGGGAGAGGACACGCGCTGGCGCTACATGGCCGCGCATCTCCTGGATCGCCTGGGCCGCAAGGCGGAAGCCGACGCCGCGCTGGCCGAGCTGGCGACGCGCCCCGACATCTACGGTTTCCTTGCCGCGGACCGGCTCGATCAGCCCTATACGATCTGCCCGCTGCCGACGCCCGGCGCCGCCGCCGAACGCGCCCGCGTCGCCGCGATTCCCGGCGTGCAGCGCGCGCTGCTGCTCTACGGCATGGACCGGCTCACCTGGGCGCGTCGCGAATGGGCGCAGGCCTTGCGTGACCTGTCGGACGATGATCGCCGGATGGCGGTCCGCATCGCTGACGATGCCGGCTGGCACGACCGCGCCGTGTTCTACCTCAACAGCGGCGACGACCTGCGCTTCTACGAACTGCGCTTCCCGATGGCGCACGACGCGCACCTGCGCGCACAGGCCAGCCAGCACGGCCTGGATCCGGCCTGGGTCGCCGCGCTGATCCGTTCGGAAAGCGCGTGGATGCCGGATGCGCGCTCCGGCGCCAACGCGCGCGGCCTCATGCAGCTGCTGCCGGTGGTCGGCCATCGTATGGCGAAACAGCTGGGTGTCAGATGGAGCGGGTCGGAAACCCTCCATCATCCGGAAACCAACATCATCCTCGGCACCGCGCACCTGAAAAGCGAGCTGGATGCCTTCCAGCAGCAGCCGATGGTGGCCACCGCCGCCTACAACGCGGGACCGACACCGGCGCGGCGCTGGCTTGGCGAGCGCCCGCTGTCCGACCCGGCCCTGTGGATAGAGACCATTCCCTATTTCGAAACCCGCGACTACGTGGCCCGGGTGTTCGCTTTCAGCGTGATCTACGACTGGCGCCTCAATGGCGACGCGCTGCCGGTTACCGCGCGCCTGCTCGGCCAGCCGGCCCCTCGCAAGCCGGTGATCTGTCCGCCGTCAGCCGCGGTGACGGCCACCGCCGCGGCGGTTGATTCCACCGCGACAGGCACGACGCCATCAGGAGCCAGGCCATGAGACCGCAACGACTCGTCGTCCTTGGCGGCACCGGCTTTGTCGGCGGCTACCTGCTGCCGCGTCTGCGCGCCGATGGCCACGACATCCTGGCCCTGAGCCGCAGCCTGGATGGCCGGCGCGACCTGCTGCGCACGCCAGGCGTCAGCTGGCGCTCGCTGGACGTCTACGATCAGGATGCCCTGGCCGATGCACTGAACGGCGCCGATGCGGTGATCAACCTGGTCGGCATCCTCAACGAGAAGGGCCGCGACGGCAGCGGTTTCCAGCGCGCGCATATCGAACTTGCCGACAAGCTGATCGCCGCCTGCAAATCCGCCGGCGTGTCGCGACTGCTGCAGATGAGCGCGCTCAACGCCGGACGCGGGCAGAGTCACTATCTGCGCACGCGCGGCGAGGCCGAGGCGAAGGTCAAGGCATCGAAGCTGCGCTGGACGATCTTCCAGCCGTCGGTGATCTTCGGCCCCGGCGATGGCCTCTACAACCGCTTTGCCGGGCTGCTGCGCCCGCTGCCAGTGCTGCCGCTGGCCTGTGCCGATGCCAGGTTCGCGCCGGTGTATGTCGGTGATGTCGTCGAGGCGTTCGCGCGTGCGCTGCAGCGCGAGGAGTGCGTCGGCCAGAACTACGAGCTGTATGGTCCGCGCGTTCTCAGCCTTCGGGACATCGTTCGCCAGACCGCGAAGGCGATGGGTCGTCATCGACTGGTGATCCCGCTGCCGGATGCACTGGCGCGCCTGCAGGCCTTCTGCATGGACTTCGTGCCCGGCAAGCCGTTCTCCAGCGACAACTACCTGAGCCTGCAGACCGATTCCGTGGGCGGCGTGGATGGCCTGTTCCGCCTCGGCATCACGCCGAAGGATCCCGCGGACTTCGTCGATGCCATCGTCGCCCGTTCGCCACGCCAGCGGCGACTGGATCGCGACCGCCGGCCGCGATGAAGGCCGCGGCCCGGTGAGGACCTACCGCGTCGGCGGCTGCGTGCGCGACCGCCTGCTCGGTCGCCGCTCCGGTGACGTTGACCATGTCGTTGTCGGCGCCACGCCTGCGGAGATGCTGGCGCAGGGTTTCAGGGCCATCGGTCGCGACTTCCCGGTCTTCCTGCATCCCGACAGCGGCGAGGAATACGCGCTGGCACGCACCGAGCGCAAGGCCGGGCGCGGCTATCGTGGCTTCGTGGTCGATGCCGATCCGTCGGTGACGCTGGAGCAGGACCTCGCCCGTCGTGACTTCAGCATCAACGCCATGGCCGAGGACGACGACGGCCACATCGTCGATCCCTACGGCGGCCAGCGCGACATCGAACAGCGCTGGCTGCGCCACGTTTCCGATGCTTTCGCCGAAGACCCGGTGCGCGTGCTGCGCGCCGCGCGCTTCCTGGCCCGCTTCGCGCCGCTGGGTTTTCGTCTGCATCCGGATACCGCCGAGCTCATGCGCGGCATGGTCGCTGACGGCGAAGTCGATCACCTGGTGCCCGAGCGCGTGTGGAAGGAGCTGTCGCGCGCGCTCGCCGAGGCAGCACCGCAGGCCTTCCTGCAGTGTCTGCGCGAGGTCGGCGCACTGGCGCGCATCCTGCCGGAGGTCGATGCCCTGTACGGTGTGCCGCAGCGGGCCGAGTTTCATCCGGAAGTCGATACCGGCATCCACATCGAGCTGGTGATGGAGCAGGCCGCCAGGCTCGCACCCGGCAACGCCATGATCGGCTTTGCCGCGCTCACCCATGACCTTGGCAAGGCGCTGACGCCCGAAGGCGAACTGCCGCGCCACGTGCTGCACGAACAGCGTGGGCTCAAGCCGCTGGACGCACTGTGCCAGCGACTCAAGGTGCCCACCGATTACTGCAAGCTGGCGCGCGCCGCCTGTCGCGAACACCTCAATGTCCACCGCATCGACGAACTGAAGCCGTCAACGCTGCACGACCTGATCCAGCGCTGTGACGGCTTCCGCAACCCGCAGCTGATCCGCGACATGGCGGTTGTTTGCGAAGCCGACAAGCGCGGCCGCAAGGGCCACGCCGACAGCGACTACCCGCAGGGCGCGAAGCTCGTCGCCGCCCTCGACGCCATGCTGGCCATCAACGCCCGCGACCTCGACTTCGGCGGCCGCCCGCTGTCCGAGATCGGAGGCGAAGCCATCGGCGCGGCTCTTCGTAAGGCGCGGATCGCGGCGATCGCCCACCCCACATCGGGACACAAGAATTCTCCATGAACCGGGCCAAGACCGCCGTCATCCTGCTGACCAGCGCCGTGACTGCCGTCATCCTGGCCAGCTGCCTGCTGGGTCTTGGCGCGTTTGGTGATGTGCCGAAGAATGCGGCGAACGCGCTTCGCGCCCAGCTGCCGCCGACGGTTGCCGATCACCTGCTCACCGATGATGCCCTGGACGGCATGACCGCGCTGGTCATGACCACGCCAGCGGCAGGTGCGGCGGCCTGCATCGCCAATTCGGTTCGCGTCAGCGAACAATGCATCCGTCGTTGCGATGCTCGCATCCACGAGCGCTTCGAATACGAGAGCGGCGTCTGCGGTTTCGCGACCCGCTGTGAATGTGACGGGATCACCGCCACGTCGACCGCACTTGCCGGCAAGGTCGCTCGCTGAATCCGAAGGTCGGCGCAGTCTGTCGGATCCGGCCCGCTGGGCCTTGATCCGACCTACACAACAGCTACAGCCGATGCCGCCGGTCGCCCATGGCGAACAGGGACTGGGCGTCGATATCACGGCTGAGGCCCATCACCTGGAAGCGTTCGCCCATGTCGCCGGGCAGGGTCAGGCGCTTGACCTGTTGGGTGAGGCGGTACTGGGTTTCGGTGTCGGCGCCGGCCAGTAGCGATTCGACGCGTTCGGGCAGGCCGTTGCCGAGCAGGAACTGCGCCTGCGAGCTGTAGCCAGCCAGTTCGAGGCCGGCGTGATGACCAGCTTCGGCGACGGCGGTGAAATCGACGAAGGCGGTGATGTCCTGCAGGCCCGGGAGATGCAGCGCATCGCCGTGGGCGCGGTGCCGATAGTGGCAGACCAGCGTGCCGTCGCTGCGTTCGGGCAGGTAGAACTCGCGACGCGGGTAGCCGTAGTCGACGAACAGCGTGAGACCTCGACGCAGGCTGCCGCAGACCGCCTGGATCCAGTACGGCAGCTGCGGCAGCAGTTCCGAGGTGTAGCCGTCCGGAAGCTCAATGCCGAGGTTGCGCTCCAGTCCACGCACCGCCTGCGCCACCAGCGCGTCGGTCTGCATGCGTGTGGTGACAAGATTGCCGTTGTCGTCCAGCGCGATGCCTTCCTCGAACACTTCGCCGTCGTGGATCAGGAAGCGCGTGGTGGGCAGCGCGTCCAGCACCTCGTTGGCAAAAATGACGCCGTCAAACGACTCCTGCGGCGGCCGGTTCAGCCACTCGACGCGCGATGACAGGCGCTCGTCCAGCGTGGCGATGCGCTCCTGCTGGCGCTGCCGCAGCTGCGCACTGGGTTCAAGAATGCGGTAGCGCGCCGGCAGGGCGTCGAGTTCATCGAGTCGACGCAGAACGTCTTCGGCGAAAGCGCCACTGCCGCCGCCCAGTTCGATGAACTCGGCCTCCGCGCCAAGTTCCAGCAGCAGGCCGCTGACTGCCTGCGCCATGCTGTCGGCGAACAGGCTGCCGAGCTCCGGTGCGGTGATGAAGTCGCCGGCCTCGCCGAACTTGGTGGCGCCGGCGCTGTAGTAGCCAAGGCCGGGCGCATACAGCGCCAGCTCCATGTAGCGCGAGAACGGAATCGCGCCGCCGGCGCCGCTGATTTCGGCCTGGATCAGCTGGCGCAGCTGCTCGCTGTGCGCGCGGGCGTCGGCGGACGGTTCGGGAAGGGCAGTACGTTGACTCACGGCGTTGTCAGTCCGGCATATTTCATGAATCGTCCGTCGCGTGGCCTCGCAGGCCATGTCAGGACAGGTGATCGCGACCGAGGCGCGCGCAGTCGGGCCGGATGGCCCGGCGAGCACGGCGACCGAGCGAGCGCTTGTGCTGGCCTGGCTTGTGGCGTCGCCGCAGGAGGATTCATGAATTATCCGGGCCAGTTCGGGAAATGCTGGCATCCTAGCAGCGGGAACGGTTGGAGGAGCTGCTTTCATGGCCAACAAGACGGCAAAGACCGATGCCGACGTGAAGACTTTCCTGGAGGCCGTCGAGCCGGAGGATCGTCGACGCGACTGCGAGACGATCTGCGCGTTGATGGCGGACGTCACCGGCGAGCCGGCGAAGATGTGGGGCGCGAGCATGGTCGGCTTCGGCAGCTACCACTATCGCTACGACTCCGGACGCGAGGGCGACTGGTTTCTGGCCGGATTCTCGCCACGCAAGGCGGCATTGACGCTGTACCTGATGGGGACCTATTGCGAGGACGACGGCGCCGACGCGCTGTTCGCGAGGCTCGGCAAGTTCAAGACCGGCAAGGCCTGTCTTTACGTCAAACGCTTGTCGGATATCGACATGGCGGTGTTGCGGGAGCTGGTGGTGTTGTCGGTGAAGGCGCTCGAGCGAAAGTACGGGTGATCTCTCGGCGTCATGCCCGAGCACGCTTCAACGCGAACGAATGTTCGAGCACGCGGGGGATGCAGTTCTTCTGCTCCATGTTTCAACAGCAAGAGGTTTCGGCATCGCCTTCGGCGCTGTCGACCTACTTTCTCTTGCTTGTCCAAGAGAACAGTAGGCAAAGAGAAGGACACCCCGCGTCCGCGCCCGGCTGCGCCGGGTTCGTGAGCCGGAGCCGGGGTTTTCGACAGTACATCCTGTACTGACGAAAACGCGCGTGCATCCCTGCACGCGCCCCTGCGGGCCTGATCGTCTCCGTCTCACCGCTACCGACGGGACCCAAGAGTACCTCGCCTCGATCAGTTCTCTCGCTGGCGATTCAGGTGAAAGGCGGCATACTGCGCGGAGTCTCCAGTTGGCTGTCCGTCATGCTTCGAGTCGTCACCATTCTTGTTCTCACAACTGGCGCAGCGTCGGCGCTGCCGTCGGGGCTTGAAATCCTCAAGCAGCCGGCCGAATCGCGGCGGCTGGAGGCCGAGCAGGGTGCGACGGTGTGTCCGTCGCTGTGCCTGGCGCGCTTTGATTTTGGCAATCGGCAGGACTACTACTTCGTCGATGCCGAAGGCGCGACGCGCTACCTGATCAGCGAGCGGCAGCCGGAGAACGCCGAGGTGCGCGTCAACCCGCCGATCCTCGACTACCAGCCCACGGTACGTGCCGCTGCCGCCGCCGACTGTGGCGGCGACGGTTGGGGTTTTCGCTACGGCGACAGCGTGGTCACGCTGGGCGTCACCGGATCCTCGCCGGACCTGCGCTCCGCCGAACGCGGCGTCGGTCACCTGCTGGTGCTCGATCCGGGCGGTCAGCCGATCCGCACCAGCCCGGCGGCGACCGGCGATCGTGATGGATTGAAGCAGGAGTGCCGTGATGCGCGGGAGGTCAGTGGTGATCGGCCGCCGCAGACGACGACGTCGGCAGACAGCTCTGGCGAGTGACGTTGTCGCGTGTTCGCCAATAGCGGTGCCAACGAACCTGTGGAGATCAGGCCAGGAGCCTGCGCGGCAGAAACAATCGAAGCGAAAACGTGAGTGTGCGAGGGCGGATTTTTGACGATTTGCCGGCCTGTAGTGGTTCTACAGGCCAAAAAGCGGCGGAAATCCGAACCGCGCAGGCGCGTTTGCAGCCCGGGTGGCTTCTGCCGCGCAGGCTCCTAGGTCGGGGTGAGCTTGCGAAACCCGACGTATGCGCGAGTGATCCGGACATGTGGTTGGGGTTCGTAGCTCACCGCCAACCTGCGGGTTTCGCTTCATTCTGTGCCTTCGGGTGGCTGTTTCAACAGTCGCCCCACCAGCAACAGCAGCAGGAAGGCGGCGCCGATCAGGATGACCCAGAGGACGATCTGTCGCGTCGGCAGCGGCTTGGCAGGTGCTTCCAGCGCGGCATTGCCGGCCAGCGCGCTGCCTTCGCCGAGTCTGGCCAGCGGCGGGCGCCAGTCGGCGTCACTACTGCGGCGTATCTCCG
>Ga0079224_100016802_pt1 | contig 10294 bp, 10 predicted proteins | sample Stecom2015_FD_80414 | JGI IMG/M metagenome (GOLD analysis project Ga0079224, IMG submission 80414) | Agricultural soil microbial communities from Utah to study Nitrogen management - Steer compost 2015 | ecosystem: Environmental > Terrestrial > Soil > Agricultural land | place: USA: Utah... | reverse complement strand
GGCATGCCGTCGGTGCCCTGCCAGGTCGTGGCGGCCGACAGCCCGGAGCGATTCCACACGCTCCGGATCGCCAGGTCCACGTCGTACAGCTCGTGCTGGCCCATACGCAAGGTGCCCGAACCCCCCACCGACGATTTCGCCTCCAGGTTCTCGAGGCCGGCGTACGTAAAGATCTGAATGACGCCCCCGAGGGCGTCGGGGCCGTAGAGCGCCGTCGCCGGTCCCCGTACCACCTCGACGCGGGCAATCTCCGATAGCGGCACCGGCAGATCCGACAGGAAGTGCCCCGTCATCGGATCGTTGATGCGCGCCCCGTCGATCAAAACGAGCACGCCGTTGAACGACGAGCCCCGCATCGTGACGTCACTCTGAACGCCGAAGCCGCCGCGGCTCTGCACCTCAACCCCCCCGATGTACCGGAGCAGCTCGTCCACCGACGACACCGGTTGCGCGGCAATCTCCTGCGCCGTCCACACCGTTACGCGCCGACCCGTCCGGCGCACGTCTTCTTCCTGTCGTGAGGCAGTGACTACAATCGAATCCGGCAGGACGCCCTCAAGAGGTGTGTCCTGCGCGCGAACCTCCTGCCCTGCCCACAACACCAGGAATACGACTATTCCTGCCCAGCCTTTCCTTCTCGACCCCACTATAGCTCTCTAATCCTGATGTTGTCGAACTCGACCCGGGTGCCGTGGCCGAGAAAACCGATGTAGCCACTCTCGTTGAACAGCCCGGGATGCTCCCTCCCGTCGATGGTCTCGGGATTAGCCGCTTCAGATAGGTCGGCGTCGACGATGACTTCGCCGTTCAGCGTTACGCGGATGTGGTTGCCGTTGGCGTAGATCTCCTCGCTGTTCCATTCGCCGGTCGGCTTTAGGAAGCCCCGTTTGGCCGGCACGACACCGTAGATCGAGCCGTGGTACTGCCAGGGCTCAAGATCACTCCACGCAGCCGCATTGTCATCCAGGACCTGGATTTCCATGCCGTAGTACGCGGCATCCTTCCCCTGCTCGGCGCGAATACCTACACCGTTGTTGCTGCCCTCCTCAAGTCTGAAATCGAACCGCAGGATGAAGTTGGAGAAGACCTTGTCGTAGTACAGGTTTCCGCCTCCTTCCGCCAGGCAAACGAGCTTGCCGTCCTCCACCGTGTAGCCGTCGGTATCCCCGACCCACCCGGTCAGGTCGACACCGTTGAAGAGGGGCGTGAACCCGGCTTCTTCGTCTGGCTTACACCCGGCCAGTGAGAATACCAGGCTAGATACAAGAAGAAATGGGAGAATAAACGTCTTTCTCATGGCGGAATCCCGTGATGTTCCTGAATGCACTGGGGGCAATGCGGAGAAACAACAACTTACGTCATGGAGGTAAAAAATGGGCGTTTATTCCTCCACTTTTTTAATGAAAAGGATCGTTTCGGCAGGCAAAAGAGATCGATTGGGATGCACTCATCCCGCCCACAGAAACCGTAATGATCTGACTATTTCGTACCCGTAAAAGTCTTCCAGTGTCACACCCGCTCGGCGGGGTCTCTCGTTTCACGCGTCGTGGTCCGGGTCGTGACGTCTCTCGGAAGCGACGTGGATTTGTCACGCTGCGACCTGGAAAGTGCGTAAACGATGCCGAGCCCGATCAGCACGAGGACGATCGCCGTGATCCACGACTGCCCGACTCCAGCCGCATGAAGGCCGTATCCCACGCCGACGATGGCGATGATGTATCCGATAAGGTATCCGATGAAAGTACCGCTCATGGTCGCAACGTGCTGGTGAACGAGTGTACGAACCCTGCTTAAACACCGATCACTATATCACGGTCGATCGTTTTTGTAATAATCCGTCTCGTGCGCCGGCCGGTTTGTAACGCACTTGCATAATTAAACCACGCGCGCCCTGGAACGCCTCGGTCACTTATTCTTATCCTGCAAACCAGTCACGCAAACCATTCGATCGGCTTCATCATGTGGATAGACGGCAGGACGCGTCCCATCGGGCTCCTCGGGGATCCCGTCGAACATTCGTTCTCACCCTTGCTCCACAACACCGCGGCGGAAGCGCTGGGCTTGAACGTCGTTTACGTCGCTATGAGGGTAAGCGAGCAGTCGCTCGAAACGGCGGTGACAGGACTCGACGCCCTCGGATTTCTCGGTGCAAACGTCACAATCCCACACAAACGTGCCGTGATGCCCTTGATGGACGAGCTCTCCGATCAGGCGAGGGCGGTCGGCGCGGTCAATACGATCGTTTTCAGACGGGACGGATCCGGTAAAACTGTGAGATTCGGGGACAATACGGACGTCGCTGGATTTCTGGCCCCGCTCGAGCCGTACGTGGATCGGCTGAAGGGGTCCATCGTGACGGTATTCGGCTCCGGCGGTGCTTCGCGGGCGGTCGTCTACGGACTGCTGAACACCATTCAGCCCGAACGCCTCAATATCGTGGCGCGGAACGCCGAAAAGGCCAACCGGCTCGTCGAAGATCTTTCAGGCTACGATCCGAAAGGGGCTTTGACATTTGTTCCACTGGCGGAGGCCGGACCGGTCGCTAAACAGAGCAAGCTGCTCGTGAATGCCACCCCGCTGGGCATGAGCCCGGACGTTGGTTCGACCCCGAGTGAAGATAGGGCCGTTTTTTCAGAGGACCAGGTCGTCTACGACCTTGTGTACAATCCAGAACGGACCCGTTTTCTACAAGATGCGGAGTCTCGGGGCGCGACGTCCATCGGGGGGCTCGATATGCTGCTCGGGCAGGCTGCGGCGTCTTTCATCCAGTGGACCGGTGTGCCGATGCCGCTCGATCGCGTGAGGGAGGCGCTGAAAGCACACCTGACTGACAAGCCCGCAAATCATACTGATAAAAATTTTAGCTTTTGAAGGCCGGTACTTTACTCTCTCCAACGTGGTCCGATACAATACGAGTGTATCCTCCACCATCGTGCTCGTACCGCCCAATGAATCACGACACCCCCCCAAAATCGATTCATGAACTCGATCTGAGTTGCCCCACCCTGCCGAGGACTCTGCTCGAGGCGATGGAACTCGCACAAAATCCCGACGGACCGGATCTGGACAAGGTCACGGAGCTCGTACACCACGACCCCGCAGTTGCCGCTCGCGTGCTCAGAGTGGTCAACTCCGCCTATTATGGCCGGCGCGGGCAGATCGAAAGCGCCCGGCGCGCCGTGGTCGTCCTCGGACCCTCCTCCATCCTTGGCATCACGATGAGTATGAGCATGATGGAGATGCGCGCCTCACTCGATGCCAAAACGGCGGGCCCCTTTCTGAACCTCGTCCGGCATAGCATTGCAACGTCATACCTTGCGCGGCACCTGATCCTGGCCGACCCCACGGAGAGCGAGGATCACCGGTTCAGCAAGGAGCTGACGAGCGAGGTTTTCACCGCTGCCATCATGCACGACTTCGGGAAGGTCATCCTTCTGTATAACTTCCCGGATGAAGCCGTGTCGTTTTACGAGACGCCGCTTGCTTCCGACCAGGACATTCTGCTCGCCGAGACCGAACGGTTCGGCTTTAACCACGTCGATACCGGCATCAATCTGTCCAGGCGTCTGAACCTGCCCAACTCCTTGCTCGACGTGATCGCCCTGCATCACGACCTCCACGGAATTGAAAAAGAAGAGAAAGGGGTTCAGAAAAAGGTGTTGTCCGTCGTAGCCGGTAATCTCGTCGCCAACGCCCTCGGTTACACCGTCAACCACATCCTGTCGTGGGAGCAGTGCTGCGCGCATCCGCTATGGGAACACATTATCGGAACGGGTCTCTTCGGCTACACCAGCCCTGCCGAGATGCAAAACGCGGCGTACGAAGCACGCGAAGACCTTGCCGCCTACGTCGACGCCGTGATTTGAACGCAATGCCTGGGCAGACAAGCCCGGCAGCAATGTAACAATCGTGTATCGCAACGCCCCCAAAGGCGATCCAACGAGGCGATGGGGCTTATGAGGGTCAAAATCTCCAGTCAGACGTGAGAAGATGACCGCTCCAACCCCTTACTGGCTCCGCCCCTCCATTTTTGAACCCTTCCCCGGAATCGTTACCGGATTCAGCACCCGCCGGGAAGGATACAGCAAGCCGCCCTTCGATTCGCTCAACCTGGGCCTCACCACGGGCGACCGCGAAGAAGATGTGCTGCGTAACAGGAAGCTGTTCTTCCAATCGGCAGGTCTTTCAGACGAACGCCTGTCCACCGGCGGGCAGGTACACGGCACGAAGATCAAAACCCTCCTCGAGCCGGAAACGTGCGCAGGTTACGACGGCCTCGTGACCGCGGCAACCGACAACATCCTCGGAATCCTCGTGGCTGACTGTGCGGCTGTGCTGATGGCCGATCCTCAGAACGGCGTCATTGGCGCCTGCCATTCCGGATGGAGGGGCACCGTCGGGCGCATCTCGGAAGAAACGGTGGCCGACATGAGCCGACTTGGCGCCCGGCCGGAACAGATAAGGGCTTACATCAGCCCCTGTATCAGTGTCGAAAAGTTTGAGGTCGGTCCCGAGGTGGCGGAGCAGTTCGACGCGCGTTACGTCCGCTGGTATCCCGGAAAAGAGAGGCCGCACGTCGACATCAAGGCAGCGATCTTCGACCAGCTCATCCGGGCGGGTGTGCTACCGGAAGCCATCGAGGTGTCTCCACACTGCACCTTCTCACAGACCGATCAGTTTTTCTCTCACAGGGCGGAGAAGGGACGGACGGGCCGTATGCTGGGGTTCATCGCGATGAGACCCCGTTGACCGGTTCTCATTGCTCGATACGTGCCACCTCTTCGATTTCCGGCAGAACGGCTATTTGGATGCGGCGGTTGCGGCGGCGGCCTTCTGCCGTGGCGTTGGACGATACGGGCTTGACCTCACCGTAGCTCAAAATGGCGAACTGCTCCGCTCGCAGACCATCGTGTTCGGAAAGATATCGCACGACCGCCGCTGCCCGGGCAGCCGACAGCTCCCAGTTGCTCGGGTATTTTTCCTTGAGCGAGGGACCAACCGGCACGTTGTCCGAATGGGCCTCAACGCGGATGGATCTATCAGAATACGAATCAGCAAGCCTCGCAGCGGTCTCGTCGAGCCTCGCCATGCCTGCTTCCGTGAGCTCTGCACTCGCGGGTTTGAACAGATCGTCGACGAGCAAGGTCTCGAGTGTCAGACCGCCGTCGTAGCTCACCGCCAGCTCGTACTCCAGGCGCTCGATCTGATTGTTGAGCTTGCCGAACTCGCGGTAAATACGCCCCGAATCGATGTCGTCGTAAAACTGAAGCGAGTCCTGGAGCATACCTAACTGTCGCCAGAGCTCACGTTCGACGGCGCGCAGCGAATCAATGTCGCGCGACTGCTCCGCGATCAGCTCCCGCTGTTCAATCAGCTCCCGCTGGTTCAGACATCCCGTAAGGAGGGGAAGCAGCACCAGCACTCCCAGAAAAAGCACGGCGTTTCGCATAGATATCAGGATTCTTCGTTTTACACCCTCCGGTGAACCATGGTCGCGGATGACTGATCGACCGGCATCAGGATCACGTCGGAAATATTGACGTGAGCCGGCCGTGTGGCGCAGAACACGATGACGTCGGCGACGTCCTCCGCGGTCAGGGGCGTCATGCCTGCGTACGTGTTGTCGGCTCGTTCCTGATCGCCGGCGAACCGTACCAGGCTGAATTCGGTCTGAACCATGCCCGGATCGATGGCCGTCACGCGCACCGGCGTCCCGTGCAGGTCCATCTTTAGCCCCTGCGTAATGGCATCCACGGCGTGTTTGGTGGCGCAGTACACTGTGCCTCCCGGATAGACGGTGTGGCCGGCGGTCGAGCCGATGTTGATCACGTGTCCCCGCCCGCGTTGGACCATGCCGGGCACCACCGCTCGCGTCACGTAGAGCAGGCCTTTGACGTTGGTGTCCACCATCACGTCGATGTCTTCGACGCTGTTTTTATAGACGGGGTCGAGCTCCCTGGAAAGTCCGGCGTTGTTAACGAGCACGTCGACGTCCCGCCACTCTTCGGGAAGCTCCTCGAAGCGGCGCAGCACCATTTCGTTATCCCGTACGTCGAGCTCGAAGGTGTGAACGTCCACCTCGTACTGGTTCCGTAGCCGTTTGGAAAGGGCGTCGAGGCGATCCCGGCGGCGCGCGCAAAGCAGAAGGCGAGCGCCGGTCTTCGCAAATGCTTCCGCACAGGCTGCCCCGATGCCCGACGAGGCACCGGTGATGAGCACGATCTTTCTGGCAAGACTGTACATGAGCGATCGATCAAATTAACTCGTCTGCGGCGCCCGTTGGCCCTGTTGCTCGAGTTTGCGCGCGCCGAGCCACGTCAGGAAAGATACAAAAGCGAATCCGGCCAGAAGAAGCAACACGACGACGGCGACGGGATCGCCGTCCCCTGGCCACCGAAGCCCGCGGCCTTCGCCCATCCAGGGCCAGATCGCCCGCAGCGATCCCGCCATTAGACCCACCAGCGCAGCCATCGTCCGGTCGTGGTAGTTTTCGAGGAGCCAGTCCAGTAACGTAGAAAAGAGGCCGAGGCCGATTCCTGCGCCTGCAATAAAGACGAGAACGTACAAGATTTCACGGTTGTTCAGGGCCGTGAGGGTTGGCTCATACATCCCCATGGTGTGCAGGATAAAGGCTCCGCTTATCCCGGGCAATATCATGGCGCATATGGCAAAACTCGCGGAGAAAAATACACGGATCAGGCTCGGGTCCTGCACCTCCAGGAACGGAAGACCCACCAGAAAAAACGCGATTATGGCGCCGACGAGGGCGATGACGACGAGCTGCGGCGTCACTTTGCCGATCCGCACCCAGGGCACCGCTATCGACGCAGCGACGAGCCCGAAGAACAGGCCGCGCATCTCTTCCGGATAGTTCTCCATCAGGGTCAGAATAACCTGCGCCCCTAACAGGATCGCCGTTCCAATCCCCAGGCCGAGCGGCAAAATCAGGCTCCATTCCACCTCCATGAACCGGCGCCTGGCTTCGGGAAAGTTGAAACGAATGAGGTTCACGGCGACGGCAAACAGGTCGCTGATAGTGTCGACCAGGCGAACGTAAATGCCCACGATGAGCGCCATGGTCCCACCACTCACGCCCGGTATCACGTCCGCCCCACCCATGAGCATGCCCTGCAAATAATGAACGGCAAGTTTCCGCAGCATCAGTTTGAATCGTTTTGATTGGTCCCGACCCCGAGTCTGACGAAGCTCCCAAAATGTCCCGAAGCTTCGAGTGTTCCGGAAGGGCAAGATACGTCAACTATCTCAACGGGAAGCGTGATGGAGTTGCTACGCCGGAAGACAATCCGGCACAGGAAAAGGGCGAAAAACGAATATGAAGTGGAGGATTGGCGGCCTACCCTTCTCGCGTATAGGATTACCCGTCTACGACAGGTGTCGAATAACGCGGTCGGGGTATCAGGTGGCGGGGATATTGGGTGTAATAAGGCCACTACCCCGATCACGCAGCGCGATCCGATCGTTAAGCCTGGCCGTGTCGAGAAATGCCGGTTCGCGAGGCTTTATTGATCCAGCCCGAGCATCCGCCGGACCTGTGCATCCCGATACAGGTCGGGATAGGTCTGCTGGAACTCTTCCTTCGTCTTGGGATCCAGCCGGAAAGCGGTCTTCAGCGAGCGAATACTTTCTTCGGGCCGACCGAGGGCGAAGAGTGCTTTGGCCTGCTGGAAGTAGGCTTCCGCATGGTTCGGCTGTAGCGAGAGCGCCCGGTTATAGGCTTCGAGGGCTTCTTCCAGGCGTTGCGCTTCGAAAAGGGTCTCGGCGAAGTCGAGCCATGCCTCCCGGTTCTCGGGGTCGACCTCGACCACCGTGCGGTACGAGTCGAGGGCGGCGGCGAGCCGGCCCGCATTGTATTCACAGTCCGCCTTCGCGTACCAGAACTCTCCGAGATTTGGGTTGAGGGCGATGGCGCGGTCGAAGTACTTGAGTGCTTCTTCGAACCGGTCCATGGCGTCGTAGCTGCACCCGATTCCGTACCATGCCTCGGCGTATTCCTCGTCTTCCTCCAGCGCGCGCTGGAAGTACGTAATCGCCAGATCGTACTGGAGGAGCTCTTCGTAGGCCAGCGCGATGTTGTAGTACGTGGCGGGATCGCCCCCTTCCAGCTCGATGACGGTAAGGTAGCTCTCGATGGCTTCTTCGAGCCTGCCCAGGTTAGCGAGCGCGTTTCCCTTGTTGTAGTGCGCCGAGGCGAAGTCCTCCTGGATGGCCGTGGCCATTTCGTACGACTTTACCGCCTCTTCGTACTGCCCGATGCGGTTGAGCACGATGCCGCGGTTGTACCACGCATCCTGAGAATACGGGTCGCTTTCGAGGTGGCGGTCGTAGGCGCTGATGCTCTTTTCGTTGTCGCCGAGCCGGTCGTAACAGTACCCCAGCTCGTACCACACCTCGGGGTGCTCCGGCGACAACTCGGCGCAGCGATTAAAAGCCGCAATGGCTTCTTCGAGCCGGTTCATCCGCTCGAGCGTGACGCCGCGATTGAAGTGCGCCTCCTCGTTGAGCGGATCAATACCCAGGGCCTTCTCGTAGGCTGCGAGCGCTTCCTCGGGATACCCCAGGTTGTCGAGCGTCATGCCACGGTTGACGATCGTCTCGGTGTCAACCGGGTTCAACAACAGAGCGTGATCGTACGCTTCGAGTGCCGCCTCGTGCCGCGAGAGCGTGCTCAAAAGTATTCCACGGCGCATCCACGCGTCGGACGAGTAGGGCTGAAGCTCGATTAAACGATCGACCACTCCTAACGCTTCTTCGTAGCGGCCACGCTCGAAATAGAACGTGGCGATATCTTCCAGTGTATCTGAATCGAAGTATGAAGTGGAATCCTGACTCTCGTACGATGAGACCAGCTCGTTTATTCGATTCTCCCCCGCTGGATCTTCGAAATCACCGAATTCGAAGTCGAACATACTCATAGAGCGCCGGTAGATGTTTCCTTTTTCACAGTGCGTCGCAGAAAGGCCTTCACTCTGCAAACATAAAAGCTACAATTGGAAAAAGGTTCACCGTAGTATAGATGGACCCCAGCCAATTTGCAATAATTTAATCGCATCGAGGCCTATTGTTCTGTATCGGCCAAACTTCTCTGAACCTTAGAATTGCATGCTCATAACCTTTGAGGGAATCGACGGGAGCGGTAAGAGCACCCAGGCTCACCTGCTGATCGAACGGTTGCGACAGTCGGGCCGCGTCCCCCTGCTCGTACGCGAGCCGGGCGGCACCGAGGTGTCGGAACGTATCCGGTCAATCCTGCTCGAACCCGGCCTGCACATCGTACCGTTCGCCGAGATGCTCCTCTTTTCGGCCGCGCGGGCGCAGCTCGTGGCAGAGGTCATCCAACCCGCCATCGCCAACGGGCAAATCGTGATCTGCGACCGGTTCTACGATTCGACCACCGCTTATCAGGGTGGCGGACGTGGCGTCGAGAACCCGGAGTGGATAAGGTCTTTCAACAATCGGGTCACGGGCGGCCTCGTCCCCGATCGAACCTACTACTTCGACATTTCCCCCGAGGTGGCGTACGACCGCCGCCACCAGCGCAACACGGCCACTACGGCCGGCGAAGACCGCCTCGAAAGCGCCGGCATTGCCTTCTACGAACGGGTACGGAAGGCCTACCTCGATCTGAACCGGGCTGAACCAGACCGCATTCTCGTGCTCGACGGATCCGAATCCATTGAATCCCTCCACCAAAAAGTCTGGGACGACGTCAGTGACCTCCTGAAAGAAGAAGGCGGAACTCTGCCTTGAAGGTTCGGTTCATCGTTCAGAGACCTGCGCGCGTAGAATCCTGTCTTGTCCCCTCGCCCGAGACCGGTTCGACCGCAGAAACCACCTTCGACCATGTCATTCCCCGAAGAGAAGCTCGAAGAAGTCCGAACGATCTTCAGCAACTTCCTGAAGGAACGTAACCAGCGGCACACGCCGGAACGCTTTCTGGTGCTCGAAGAAGTCTATGCCGCCGGTGAGCACCTCGATGCCGACGAGCTGTATTTACGCCTCAAACGAAAAGGCACACGCATCAGCCGCGCTACCGTCTACAATACGCTCGAGCTGCTCCTCGAATGTGATCTCGTCGTACGCCACCAGTTCTGGACCATTCAGGCGAAGTATGAACGTGCTTTTTCCTACTGGCAGCACGATCACCTGATCTGTCTGGATTGCTACGAGGTATTCGAGTTCTGCGACCCACGCATCCAGTGCATTCAGGTGATGGTCGCGGCAATCATCACATTCAACATAGTGCTTCTCGCCTTACAGTCGTTCTGCCACTTCC
>Ga0079224_100016801_pt1 | contig 10294 bp, 16 predicted proteins | sample Stecom2015_FD_80414 | JGI IMG/M metagenome (GOLD analysis project Ga0079224, IMG submission 80414) | Agricultural soil microbial communities from Utah to study Nitrogen management - Steer compost 2015 | ecosystem: Environmental > Terrestrial > Soil > Agricultural land | place: USA: Utah... | reverse complement strand
TGGCGTGTCGCCACCCCTGAAGAGCTCGGCCGATTGCAGGAAAAGTACGGCACGCAGGCCAGTGCTCCATTGTCTGTTCGCGCCGTGGATGCGAAGGATCTTCTACCGAGTTGGCGGTGATGAGTATGGCTTACGCACCTAGCCGAAGCTGGAATGCAGATTTTGTTCTTGGTTACCGGGACGGGCACCACATGTCCGATACCCCGAATCGTGGCGGTGAGGTGTCCGCCCCGACCGCGTGGAAGTGGCGTGATTGTCGGCGGCAGGTTTTTGGGGTGACCACGCTGTGCTGAAGGAGCCGGTTCCTCAGAAGCCGTGGAATGATGCGGCAGCTCTTCCGGATGACGGTCCGCAGCCTGAGCTTGACTCCGATGATGATGTGCTGCCGCTTCCCGAATATCGGGAGGGGTATAGCAGGTGAAGAGAATCATCACCGCAAAGGAGTTCCTGGCGGTTGCCAAGGAGCAGCTTGGTGTTACGGAAGCTAAGGATGGAACCACTAAGTATGGGAAATGGTATGGTGACCGCCGGAATGATAAGTCTTTTTACACTGCCCCTTGGTGTGACATGTCCCTTGCGTGGATCGCTTGGGAAACCGGGCGGCGCAAGGCTGGCAAGGAGGGCGCTGAGCAGGCGCTGAAGCAGACCGGGGAGTTCGCCTACACCGTTTGGCATGCCCAGTGGTTTGCTCAGCAGGGGCGCTTCGGCAACACGCCCAGGGTTGGCGCGTTCGCGTTCTTCGACTGGCAGCGTTCGGGAATCATTGGTGGGATTGACCACGTGGGCGTGGTTGTCGGTAAGACCAGTGACGGGCGCATTATCACGTACGAGGGCAACACGTCGAATGCTTTCCTGAAGCGGTACCGCCATCCCAGCTACATTTACGGGTATGGTTATCCTTTCTGGTTGGATGAGGCGTACACTAATCTGAAGTCGGTTCAGAACACTTCGTCTTCTGACACCAAGTTTCCCCTGCCTAAGGGGCATTGGTTTGGTGTTGAGTCCCCGAATCCGAAGAATCATTCGGGGGCGTGGGCGGAGGATCGGCCGAAGGTTAAGAGGGTTCAGGAACTTCTCAACAAGCACGGGTACAAGCTGGCTGTTGATGGGATTTATGGGCCGAAGACCCGGGCGGCTGTGATTGATTTCCAGAAGAAGCACGGTCTTGTTGCTGATGGTCTGGTTGGTCCTATCACGTGGAACGCATTGGTTTCTAAGAAGTAGGAGTATTTATGGTTGATGTTCCGAAGCCCAATGTTGTTGACCCGATGGAGCTGCCGGATGATGAGAAGGTCCGGTTGCTGTTTTGCGCCACGTGCCAGACGGTTGACGAGCTCCCCTACTATGAGGGTCCCCCGGAGCATGACGTTCTTCTCGAGTATCTTCTTGCCGAGAAGCACACGTTTCCGTCGGGTCTTCGCCATGTGAGCCCGTTCAACGGGGTGGCCGTCGTTTCAAAGAAGGAGTGGGAGCAGCATCGGGATGCGATTATTGCCAAGGCTATGGAGGTGATCCGGGAAGGCGGTTCACCTGGTCTTGGCGCTGAGTTTTACAATGCAAGGAACACTTTCGCCGAAGATGCCATGGCGTGTTGGCGTCGCAGGCATAATCGGACTGAGAATTGTGACGAATACCAGAGTGATAAGAAGTTGCTGCTCCCGCCTACGAAGGAGCTGCGAAAAGAGGCCGGTCTCGCGCCTCGCCCCGCTTACATGAGGCGTTATCTGTGCGATTTTTGCCCTTATCATCAGATAGTGGTACAACGGAAGAGGGCTGCGCAGGGGTATTACGATTACCGGTAGTTTTAGCGGCGCAAACCCCGTCCTTCAGGCCGGGGTAAGCTGCACCCTCGCCGCCGGGCGGGCGGAGAGGTTAAACGCCTGTGGAGGGGTTGTAAAGCCCTCCGCTTAGCGGAGGGCAGGCCCCTGTGAAGCAGGAAGCCGCAGAAGTGTCGCATGCGCGGCACAGGCTGAATCCCCGGCCTTCAGGCCGGGGAGCACGTCAATCGACCGGTTCCACCGGTGCCTCCGCTGCTTGGTCGTCATCCCGCTGCCAGGGGCCTGTACGCCGATAGCCGAGGCGGTCGAGCACCTCATCCAAGCTGGCATCGGACAGGGGAACTTCTGGGTGATCCCGGACCTCACCGTCATTAATGATCAAGGTGTTGGCCCGGGTATCCCAGACCTCGATCATCTCGGACCATACGTCCTCAGGGGCTTGGTAAACGTAGGCGGCGTACATCGCGTATTCCTCCTTGACGTGCTCCCTGGCATGAAGGCCGGGGAGCGCGTTAATTCCCTAGTGGGCAGGGGTGCCTGACGATCCTATTAGGGCAGGCGATAGCGGCCATAGTCACCCATCCCTGCCCTTTGAGCCAGAAAGACCAGTCCACGTCTTTGCCTTGACGGATATCCTGTTCAGCCGCTTGCAGCCGCTCTTCCAATCCTACCCGGTCCGGATGAAGAAGTGGCGGCATATCCAAGTAGTGCTTTTCAAGCCAGGCGAGGACGTCTTCTGGTTCAAAGTATGTTGCTTTGATCTGGTCTATTGGCCGGAGCAGCCAATCACCCAAAACTAGGGGTGGAACTTTGGAGTAGAGGAATATGCCGGGATCGTGTGGCGGTGGTGTTGGCCGCCGATATCGGTCCCGCATTTCCGATACCTGCCCGATCCAGTGGTATGTGTGATAGTGCATGCGGTTGTCTTTTCATAAGATGACCCCGCCGATATGGGGCGGCGGGGTCATCGGGTGCTGTGCTTAGAAGAGCTTAGCAAACGCTTCGAGCTCGGCACGGGTAAACCGCAGAGTACCCGCACTCGGGTTCTTGGAGTCCCGCACCGCGTAGATACCCTCTCGGATTTCGGCGAGCTCGACGCAGCTCTCCATCTCCTCTTCCTGCTGGTTTCCGCCACACGCGCGGCGGAACTTCACCCCATCCAGCGGGATCTCGTACAGGTCGCTCATTGCTGCCTCCTCGTTGGCGACCTTTCGTGGACGCCCCCCCATGTTAAACACCTCTGGTGTGGCGCTGTCAATACCCTTTGAATTTCGGTCACGATTTTCAGTTCTGACCGATATGTTCCCGAAAGGTATCCTTAATGTATGTCAAGCAGTCTCTATTATCTTCGCCGGGCGATGGGTGATAAGGACATTACCATCGTCGAAGGTGAATCCGGGTATTTTTCGGCACCAAGCACTCATTTGGATCCAAACTTGTTTAATGGGGATCGTTTGCGCCCAGAGGTTCGCGCGCTCATCATTAGCATCGTCCATGGTTACCTGTCGCAGCACTGGGCTGGTGTCACAGAGTGGTGCCGCATCTACCTGACAGGTAGCGGGATTTCCTACCAGTGGGCTGCTGGCCGTGGTGAGCGGGATCTGGACTGCCAGCTCTCCGTGGATTGGACCACTTTGCGCGAGCACAACCCTAGGTATTCGGGGCTAACCAATTCTGAGCTGGCTAGCGTTCTCAACCAGAAGATGCGGACTGAGCTGTGGCCACTCACTGCGAGGACCGTAATCGGCCAGGGTGTTTACGAGCTCACCGTGTACGCTAATCCGGCCGCCACGGATATCCGGCTGATTCGACCGTACGCGGCGTATGACGTGGACGGTGATATGTGGGTTGTCCGGCCGCCAGCGCCACGAGTTCGCACCTACCCTCAATCGTGGTCTGATCAGGTTGCCCGGGATGTCGCGTACGCGCGTCAGATCGTGGACAGGTTCAATGAGGCACGCCACCGGGCGGATACTGAGAGGCCGGGTAGCCCACGCTGGGTTAATGCCATGGTGGCTGCCGAGCACGCAGCCGATGAGGCACAGGCGCTGTGGGACATGATCCACGGAGGTCGTAATGCCGCGTTTTCTGAACTCGGTGGCGGTTATGGGGATTGGGCGAATTATCGCTGGCAGGCGCATAAGAAGAGCGGTGTCGTGGACGCTCTGAGGGCGATTGTGTCCATGCGTAAACGGGCTATTAGTGAGTCGGAGCGGGCACTTTACCGTCGTGAGCTTCCTGATCCGGATCGTTCCAAAATTGCGGCATTGATAAGGAGAACTTGATGCGGCATGCGCTTGTTGTCGTTGATGGGGTTCTTCGTGATGTTGTCACAGGTCAGCCTGATGAGCTAGGTCGTGAGCTTTATCAGGCTCTCGCAACCGTGTACCGGATCACGCTGATAGCTGATCGGCAGAAGAAGGATCTTTTGGATAAGTGGCTTTTCCGGGAGGGTTTTGATAAGCATCTGGCGATTGATTTTAACCGTTATGATGACCGGTTGACGCAGATTAGAATGATTCGAGCTTCACAGGTGGTTGATTTGGTTGTTGTTCCGGAGACGGATTTGGTTCACGATTTGTATGACATGGGTGTTCCGGTGCTGGTGTTTGTGCATCCTAAGCATTTTGGGCAGGTCACGCGGGTTCCTAATTGGGGTGAGCTTACTAAGAGAATAGAAGAGGATAGGTTGCGGAGACGACGCCTCCTGAGAGAGGAAATAGATGGCTATTAATTTTGGGGCTGCCGCTAGGATTCTTGCTTCTGAGGGTTCGCCCGGTCATGGTGGCGGTGGCCGTTTCGGCCGTGTTCTTGAGCATATTGCTAAGAGCCAGTATGACGATAGGCGCTGGTTGAGGAAGAAGCAGCTTGGTGAGCAGTTTCACTATCAGCGCCGTGAAGCCGAGTATGAGCGGCGTCGGCAGGATCGGCGAGATGCTGCTGATGTGTCGTTTTCACAAGCTCAGCGTCTTTCGAAATTGAAGCGAAGCGAGTACGAGTTCCGGGCTGATCTTCAGGCTAAGACGAGGGCGCGAATTATGCGCATGGCCCACCAGTATCAGCTTCGCACTGCTGAGACGAAGCATAAGCAGCGTATGAGGCACGATGCTGATCGGTTGCAGCAGCGGCTGAAGTTTGAGGGGATGCGCCGGGAGCAGGCCCGGGATCATCTGGCGAAGGATTTGGAGCTTCGCGCGAAGTGGGCTGGTGAGGCTACGAAGCGTCGTACTGAGGCTCGCCTGGATACGATTATCGCCTACCAGCAGAAGTATCCGCATCTTATTCGCGCCCCCAGGGTGACGGTTTCCGTTCCTCAGGCCAATTTTCCGGCTGTTTCTGCCCCCTCGCAGACGCAGTCAGCGTCCCAGGCTCAGGGGAAGCTGAGGCAGCGTTCTATGCGTGTTGCTGGGCTGGCTTCGCTGGCTAGGCGGGCAGCGCAGTTCGCCCAGGGGGTTATTGGTCAGCAGCCGCAAAAATCTTCTTCTGCGCAGCGTACGGGTGCTGTGAGAGTTTCGTCTATGCGTAGAACTACGGGACAGAATCCGTGACGACGTTGTTTTATGCCGGGGCTGAGATTCCCGGATGGCGGAAACTGTTGTATGAAAATGGTGTGCGCCATATGGCGTTGTCGTTTGTGGGATTGAGCAGGCGCACAAATTATCCGGAACGATGGAAGCTTGTTGAAAAGTTTCCGGAAGATGTTCACATTTTCGTTGAATCTGGTGGGCATTCGATTAACAAGAACCCGGATAAGTATGATGTGCCTGCTCTGATGGATTCATATTTGAAGTTCGTGGAGGCGAATGTTGACCGTGTTCATACGGTCACGGAGCTGGATGCCAGGGTGTTTGAGCCTGAGATGCGCCAGCAGTTTAGGGATCGACTTCACGAGCTTTCCGGGGATAAGTTCCTGCCTATTTGGCATGAGGATGATGGGGTTGAGGTTCTGGTTGAGCTCGCCACTGTGTACGGCCGTGTTGGTGTGCCACAGGTGGTGGCGTCGAACCGGGATCTGACTCCGTTGCTGATGTCGCTGGCCCGGCAGGGTGTGCGTTTGCATGGGGTGGCCATGACGCAGATGGATGCGATCATGGAGATCCCATGGGATTCGGTTTTGAGTACGAGCTGGTTGTCTCCTGCCCAGTATGGGGACACGATTGTGTGGACTGGGAATGAGCTGAAGCGTTACCCGCGCCGGTATAAGGAGCAGGCTCGTAGGCGGCATCGGGCGCAGTTTCTTGATGCTGGGTTCGATCCGGATCTCATTGAATCGGATGATGTCACGGAGTGTTTGAGACTTTCGATTTGGAGTTGGCAGAGGTTTATGGAGTTTGCGAATGAACGTCGATCAGAAGTAGTAACTACTTCAGAAAATTGGCATGGCACGGAAAATGCGGAACTCCCCCCGAATCGACTTGATATTGAACCTGTTGAATCGGGAAATTCCGGCAAGCGTCTGGGAGGCTCTAGAAAGCCGTCGAACCGTCGTGATGGCCGTCGTCCACTGCCTGGTGTACGGATCGCAGAGAAGCGTGTAAGGGAGCTTACGGATTCGGGAGAGGTCACTAAGACCATCCGGCTTTTGGACATCGATGATCAGCCGATCCGATCTTGTGATGGTTGTTTCTTGGCTGATAAGTGCCCCCAGTATCAGCCGGATACAGAGTGTGCTTTTGAGCTCCCGGTAGAAGCAAGAACCCGTGATCAGCTCGCACGAATCCAGGAGATTTTGATCGAAATACAGACTCAGAGGATACTTTTGGCCCGTTTCGCCGAGGAATGTAATGGTGGCTATTTGGATGCGAACTTGAGCCGGGAGATCGACAGGCTTCAGCGGATGCTGAAGATCAAGGAGGATATGGACCGGGAAGGTTTCACGCTGACCGTGCGAGCTCAAGCCACACAGCACTCACAAATGGGTCTAATCGGCCGGATTTTTGGAAAGGAAGCAAGCCAAGCGGCTAGGGCTTTGGAAGCTCCGGTGAAGATGGAAGATGTTGCTGCGCAGCTCGGTATTGTTGATGCTGAACTCGTAGATCAGTAGCAACTACTCCGGTTAAGGGGAGGCATGGAATCAGGCTTATATCCAAAAAAGAAGGGGAGCGAGATAACCCGCTCCCCTTGCGTTTCGGATCACGTACGGTGGTACCCGATATCACTCATCGGATCCCAAGAGATCCGGGGCGCTTCAACCGGCTATTCCGGAAGGGTCTGGCAGCAGACCAGGCGTCTTCCCCGCGACCTCCTGGGCGATCCTTCTAGCTCTAGTATAGCCATCTTCTTGGATCCTGCCTACAGCTTAATTAAGCGCGTGTGGCGGATAGCAAAGATTGACGTGTTTCCCGGTCTTCAGGCCGGGGAGCGAGTCAATTCCTCCCCCGTTCCCAATAAGAAACCCCTCACCGGTCGGTGAGGGGTTTCTGTATGGTGGTTCAACCCCTTCTGATCCTGTGCACGGCGTCCCGCACGAGCAGCACTGGCCACAGCAGACCGTGGACCAGCGGGTAGGCGATCCGCGCTATCTCGGCTAGGGCAGGCAATAGCGGCTCAGCCCAAAGCGGCATGACGAGGGACGCCCGGCGGGCCGCCGACTCAGCCTCTTCCTGGGACACCCGGAACAGCGGGGCAACGATGACAACTCCGAGCGCATAGACGCCCAGTGCGGCGGCGAGCGTGATCTCGCGCGGCATCACCGCTCACCTCCGGCCAGCATGTTCGGCTCGTGGACGACAGCGTAGATGGTCTTCATGTTGGTCTCCTTCTGCGCAGGGAGGATGGCGGCGTAGGGGCGACCGTACTTGTTGACGTGCTCCCCGGCCTTCAGGCCGGGGCTTGCGCCGCCAAACTACCGGTCACGCACCATGGCGGTGCCGTCGATGATTTCCTGGATGCGGTCCCGGTACGCCTGGGCCGTCGCAGCGTAGGCGTTATGCAGTGATGGTGGCCGCGGTTCCGAATCCATGTGGTCGAACGGTTTTCGCTCAGCCTGGTCCACCAGCATGTAACCGCTGTCCACCCGGGCGATGGCAGTCAGCACGTCACGCAGACGGCCCACGATGACGTCACGCTTTTCCAGCTCAGCCTTCTCGTCGTCCCCGAGGTGGGCCAGACCGATGCTGGCGATAAATGCCCGGAACTGCTCGTCGGACATGTGCTCGTATCCGGTGGCCATCACGCCCTCCACTGGTCGGCGTTGTGGCGGGCGTGGCCCTCGTGGACGACAGCGTAGATGGTCTTCACGTCACCTCCCGCAGCTCGGCGGCCTGACACTGGGTGTGGTCAGCGCAGAAGTGCAGGCCAGCGAAGCGCACGCCGCCGGGGGTGAACGCGAGGCACGCGAGACCGGTGGCCAAGGCGGCGAACGTCTCAGCGCAGTGCCGCCCGCCGAACAGGAGATCGTCACCGTGCTCGCCGAGCAGCACGGCTACGGCTCGACCGGTGCGGGCTTTGATCTCCCGGGCGCGCTCCTCATCGGGTAGTGCTCGCAGGCGGGCGATTTCCAGGGGCACGGCGGCCGCTAGGGCCAGGGCGAGATGATCCTGCATCATTGTCTTCCTTTTTTCGCTGATTTTGTGAGCTGATTGCTCCAGTGCCACCTCGGGAATGGTGGTGCACCCCGAGATGGCTATGCAGCAATCAGATCAGCCTTCGATCTCGCGTCGGGTAACAGGGATTTTCCGCCTCCATGCTTCCTCCCCCGCACGGTAACCGGCGTCATATCCTCTGGGGTCGATATCGTATTCGTTTATTTCCGTGTGTGGGAACCGGTTTACGAACTCTTGCTCAATCTGTTTGCGCTTGTCGTCTGGAATCGGTGTTCGCACACAGTCCGCTATCGCAGTCCCGATTCCATGACGGTATGATCGCGCGAACCTATCCATCTCCTGTACGAAAGACTTTTCATCTAAGGTGGCGAGTTCGCTCGCGAAGTCGGTGATGGCTATCGCGAGCATGGGTTCCATGGTTCCTAGCACGGTGGGAAGGAGTGATTCTAGGAGTTCAACCGAGGATCGAATGCCGACAATGTGCACGGTGGGCTGGTTGCCTGACCGTACTAGTACCCCGATGCAACCCACGGCTTCGATCACCGGATTGATGGCGTCGCACTTTTGCTCAAGGTGTGCGTCATCCTGCATGGGGAGTGTGGTCCATACGATGTCATCGGGGCTGGGCGGCATGCCAACCCTTTTCGCCAGCAGTGTGGCGACTCTCTCGTAGAGTTCTCTTTCGTACGGGTTGTTTGTGCTTTTGGCTACCCTGATTAACCTATCGATTCTTCTTGCAGTTCTCGACTTCAAGGCGTACTCCCAGTAGACCGCTACCGATGCTGTGAATGATTTTCGCTATTTGGGATGCGCACACTTTATGGTTGTCCGGGTTGTGCAGGTAGATAGAGGCGACTTGAGATCGCTCTTTGATCTTGCCCGGGTCAGTTGATGTGATTTTGCCTTCACGCTGGGCGTTCAGTATTAGCTCGACCGCAGCGGATATGGTGACACCATTTGGTAGATTCTTTTTCGCATTCTCGAAGAGACGCGGGTTTACCCATACGGTTTTTTTCCGTGCAACCACGTTGCTCTTCTTCCTTTCTGATGCCTGATTTTTCAGGGGATCGCATGATCCGGTGTGGTGGATTTGGCCGAGTGGCCATGACCGGGTGCGGACCGGATTTCCAGGGTCCGCACCCGGCCAAGATCACTCGGAGTGATCCTCCTTTGGTTGACGTCCCGGCGGCGAGCCCCGGCCTGAAGACTGGGGCTCGCCGCCTAACTACCAGTCAGGCCGCGTTGCCCTCTCCGGGCAGCGGCCGGACGGGGTTGTCGAGCATAAGCTGTCGGATGAACCGCAGGGACGGCGCATAGCGCCAGTAGTGGGAGCCAATGCCGTCCGGTGCGACGTGCCTGTAGACCGGCGTGGTCAGCCGGTATCCGCGGCCGCCGGTTGGCCGACTGTGCCAGGTGGCGATGACATGCCAAATTGGCATGGGCCGCCAGAACTGGAGAGTGAAGAAGGGGGCTCCGTCCATGTCCGCGAACCGCTCGCCGATGACGTTCCAGGCGACCCTTGCGGCCAGGTTCACCAGGTCGCGAGCGTTGCGGGGGAGATCGTCAATGGAGAAATCGCGAAGAACGATGCCTGTCGCGGGCGGCGTGTTGCTGTTCAGGAGCATGTCTTCCATCGGGGCCTACCTATTTTTGTTTAATTTGGGTTGACGTCCTCCCCGGCCTTCAGGCCGGGGATTCCTCCTGCGTGGCGGCGAGGATGCGGCTTACCTTGGCCTTCAGGCGGGGTAAGCCGCTAAACTACCGATCAGGCGACCTCGGCCGCGGGAAGCTGCCTCTTAAGGCTGTCGTTTTCCGCCTCAAGCGCGTGGATCATGCCGCGCAGCCTCGCGATCGTGCTCACGAGATGTTCCCGCTCCCGCTCCAGCTGCGCAATTTTTTCTCGCTCGGCCTTGAGCTTTTCTCCGATCGGCGCGCGCAGCGTGTCCCCGAGCCGCACAGGCCGGGTCTCCC
>Ga0079224_100016800_pt1 | contig 10294 bp, 9 predicted proteins | sample Stecom2015_FD_80414 | JGI IMG/M metagenome (GOLD analysis project Ga0079224, IMG submission 80414) | Agricultural soil microbial communities from Utah to study Nitrogen management - Steer compost 2015 | ecosystem: Environmental > Terrestrial > Soil > Agricultural land | place: USA: Utah... | reverse complement strand
CGTGCCGGGCTATGCGTAGGGTATCTATCATGTTACGGATCAGCCAGGCGGCGGTAGGCCTAGGCCAAGGTCGTCCGGCGCGGTTCGACCGAAGCGAGGGGCAGATCCCGCAGCACCAGCGCCCTGATCAACTCCGGCATGCGCGCGCCCAGGCCCGCCCCGCGGATTTCATAATGACGGCCGTCCGCTCCGGCCGGCTCCCCGGCCGCCGCGAATTCGCCCAGCGGCCAGGCCAGCTCCTCGGGCCATACCGGTCTGGCGAAGCCCAGCCGGAACCGCTCCGCGGCATCGCCGGAGCCTTCTTTCGGGCCGCCGACGGCCGCGCCGCCGCCGGCCGCGCCGGCCAGGATCGTTTCCCGGTCGCCGCTCGCGCGCAGCGCCCCGCGCGCCAGGAAGCCGAAATGGGTCGCGGCCTCTTCCATCTGTTCCAGCCGATGGGTGGCCACCAGAGCCGTGGCGCCGGATTCCCTCAGGTAGCTTTTAAGATACCCCAGCACGGCTTGCTGCGAATCGGGGTCCAGGTGATCGGTCGGCTCGTCCCAGAGCAGGAGTTCGGGCCGGTGCAGCAAGCTGCGGATCAGTTGGAGCTTCTGCCGGTTGCCCTGGGACAGCTTGGCCACCGGCTTGCCGTCCAGTTCCAGCCCCAATTCCCCGCACAGGCCGCGTATGCGGACGCCGATGTCGGGTATGCGGTAGAAAGACGCGAAGAAGGCCAGGTACTCCCTCGCGTCCAGGCGGCCATACAGCCCCGGATTCTCGATCAGGACTCCCAGGCGGCGGAGGCGGACTTCGGGTCCGGAGGGTTCGGCCTCTCCGAACACCGAAAGGGAGCCTCCCGTGGGCCGCACCAGCCCGGTGACGCACCGCATGAGAGTGGTCTTGCCCGCGCCGTTGGGGCCCAGAAGCACGAACAGGGATCCCGGGGAGACCGACAGGTCCAGGCCCCGCAGCGCTTCGACCTCGGCTTTGCGCGATCGGAAAGAGACCCGCAGGCCGCGCGCGTCGATTACGGGGGAATCCGGCATGGAATGGAAATGTAGCCCAATCGCCCCGATCCGGCGTTTCCGGACCGGGATGAGATCAGCCGGCCACGTGCATGGATTCCACCAGCATGTCGGGCACCTTCATGGACGAGAACGAATCGGAGTACTCGTTCGACAACCCGCGGATGCCCATCAGCATTTCGAAATAATTGGAACTGAGGGTGATCTTGTCGACGGGCTTGACGCGCGCGCCCTGTTCGTACCAGAAGCCCTGGGCGCCGATGGAAATCTCGCCCGAAACGGCCGAGCAGCCCGAGCCGCCTTCCAGCTTGGTGATGTACAGGCAGCGGGGGAAAGCCGATAGCAAGGCGGCCAGGTCCCGGTCGCCCTTGTCCACGATGTAATTGGAAAAACCGGTTCCGGCCTTGCCGGAATAGCCGCGCGATCCGTTGCCCATGGGCTTCACGCCCGCTTTATGGGCCGATTCCAGATTGTAGAGATAGGTCTTGAGCACGCCGTCCCGGACCACTTCCTGCGGCGAGGTGGCGACGCCTTCGCCGTCGAACAGGTGGGAGCCCGGCATGCCGGGAATATGAGGGTTGTCGGTGATGTTCAGCATGGGAACCGCGATCCGCTCGCCCACCTTGCCCGCCAGACGCGACTGGCCCTTTTGCACCGCATCGGCGAAGAAGGGGGAACCGAACATGGACATGAGGGAGGCGCTTACGCGGTTGGAGAACACCACCGGGTAGCTGCCGCTGGGAACCGACTCGGCGCCGAGTAATTCCACGGCCCGCTCCACGGCCTTGGCGGCCATTAATCCGGGATCGAAGGAGAAGCTCCGGCCGCCGTTGGAATAGACCCCCATCTTCTTGTTTCCGTCCTGGAGGGCCACCACGCCTACTCCGGCGCTCACCACGTTGGACCGCGAGGAATAGGCCACGCCGTTGGAATTGCGGACCATGGACATTCCGGAGGACCGGCTCGCTCCCAGGTAGGGGATGTTGTCGATGCGCTGGTCGGCTGCCCGGGCCAGCGACTCCAATTCCAGGCACAGGGCCTTCATGCGGTCGAGGCTGACCTCTTCCAATTCCGGATTGAAGGACTTGAGGTCGATGTCGGGAAGGGTTTCCGGGAAGGGTAGGTCCATTTCCACCGGGTCCGTGAGCAAGGTATGGCTCAGAGCGTCCTTGACGGTCTGGGCGATGGCCTCCCGGGACATTTTCTCCGTGAAGGCGAAGCCGGGCCGCTTGTCCTTGAACAGGCGGATGCCTATGCCCCGCGAGTTGGATATCTCCGTGCTCTTGACCTTGCCCTCGAACAATTCGATCCCCATGCTCTCGGATTCGCCCGCCACGGCGTCGAAACCATCCGCCCCCTGGCGGCGGGCTTCCGCGCACATGAAATCGATCGCGTCCGACGGATTCAGGGATTCCACCGCCTGCTGCTCTCCCGCTTTCCGGATCATCGTCCCCCCACCAGGATGTTGTCCACCTTGATGGTGGGCTGGCCAACCATGACGGGAACGGAACCCGAGGAGGCTCCGCACATGCCCGCCGCCAGTTCCAGGTCGTCGCCGACCTGGGAAATGAGGGGCAGGATATCCGGGCCTTTGCCGATCAAGGTCGCCCCGCGCACCGGCTCGGTGATCTTTCCGTTGCGTATCAAATAGGCCTCCTCCACCGCGAAGTTGAACTCGCCCGTAGCCGGGTTCACCGACCCGCCGCCCATTTTCTTGGCGTACAGGCCGTTGTCGATGCCGCCTATCATGGCGCCCACGGGGGTCGATCCGCGATCGATATAGGTGTTCCGCATGCGCGACACGGGCGCGTACTGGTAGGATTCCCGCCGGGAACTTCCCGTGATGCCGGTTCCGGTTTCCTGGCCGCCCACGCGGTCCGACATGTAGGTTTGCAGCTTGCCGTCCTTGATGAGCACGGTTTTCTGCACGGGATTGCCCTCGTCGTCGATGTTCTGGGAGCCCCAGGCATTCTGGATGGTGCCGTCGTCGATGGCCGTGACGGAGGGATGGGCGATGAGCTCGCCCACTTTTCCCGCGAATGGCGTGGCCTTGCGGCGCACGGCTTCGGTTTCGAGCAGGTGGCCGCAGGCCTCGTGGAAAATAACGCCGCCGAAGCCGTTTCCCATCACCACGGGCATCTTGCCGCCTTTCACGTAACCGGCCGAAAGCATGAGCACGGCGCGCTCGGCCGCCAGCTTGGCGTAATGGGAAATGTCCAGGCTCTCGAAGAATTCGAATCCGCGCATGGTGCCCGGCGCTTCGCTGGCGGTGAAGATTTCGCCGCCCGCTTCCGCGGTCACGTTGACGGTGAAGCGGGACCGGGTGCGGGTATCTTCGGCCCACAGCCCTTCGCTATTGCAGATAAGCACGCTGGAGACCACGTCCCCGGCGCGGGCGTTGACCTGGATGATTTTGTCGGAATGTCCGCGCGCCACATGATCGGCGAGCTTGATGAGATCGAGCTTGCGATCCTGCCCGATTTCGCGCGGATCCTTGGTGATCTTGTGGCGGTTCTCGAAAATCCTGCCGACCAGGTTCACCGTGGGCTCGGACGTGTCGCGCACGATGATGCCGCGGCTGCGGGCCAGGTTGTCCACGAGTTTGATGATATGGCCTTCATCGTCGTTGCTGGTGTGGCAGTACAGCACCTCGGTGCCGTACACGAGCCGGATGCCTATGCCGTAATCGGTGCCGGCCGTGGCCGAGTCCACCTTGCGGTCGCGGAAGGAAACCGACGCGTTGCGGGTCTCTTCCTCGAAAATTTCCACGAAGTCGGCCTTGCGGTCGAGGCCGGCCTGGATGATGCGTTCAGCCTTGATTTTATCCATTGTTTTTCCCGGGGATATTCAAAACCATTATAATAAAATAGGGGGTCCGGAACCTGTTTCCGGCCAGGGCCTCAAGTCCCGCCCCATACCGCGCGATCGACGCGGACGGGGAGGCCGCACGCCGGCTTATGCGTCCCCGGGAAACAGCTTTTCCAGCTTTTCGGCCACGTTGTCCCCTGCGGCCGCGGGCGGCATCACATCGGGGATACCGTTGTTCTTCACGTCCTTGAGGGCCGCGCCCAGCTTGGACTTGGCCTGTCCGGCGATCATCTTGACGAGGCCCAGGTTGGTGCGATCGTCGAAGATGAGCACCATAATCACGTCCTCGTCCACCAGGGAGATATGGATGTTTTCCTTCTCTCCCTGATGGAACATCACCGAGAACTCGGTCTCCCCTATCAGGGTGGCTATAGCCTTGGTGGACGCGAAGCTGCCGGCCGCCAGGGCCGCCAGGCTCGTCACGTTGATGTTGGGGCTGAAACCCACCTGGGAGATGAGATTCCCGTCCTTATTGATGAGCAGCACATATGCCGACGCCGACTCGGTGATGAGATGGGACAGGATCTTGTTGATCTTGTCTATATCCTCTTTGTACAGCACGAAATCGCCCATGGCCTACTTTTCTTTGTTGAACAGTCCGTCGAAAAAGCCTTTTTTCTTCTCCCCCGGATGCGGCAGTTTACGCGTCTTGAAAGATTCGTCCTTCGCCATATCCTCGTAAGTGGTCACGATTCCGCTATTATCGTTCATGCCCCCGAGGTTTTTTCCGAAGGGCGGCGCCATGTTCGGCGGCTGATCGGGAAAGGGCTGGCCAGGTCCGGAACCGGGCGTCAGGATGGGAAAAGGCCCGGCGGCCTGGCCTTGCTGCGGCGGAAAGCCCGGTGGCGGGACATTTTCCGGAGCATTGCCGGACCCACCGAAAGGAAATTGGCCGGCGCCGCCCGGAAACGGACCCGGGGCGTTTCCGGGCGCTCCGGGATAGGCGGGAAACCCTCCCATGGGCTGCCCCATGGCGGGATTCTGTCCGGGTTGTCCGCCCATAGGGGCTTGCCCGAATTGCCCCGGCCTGAGGGTAGGCTGCCCGCTGGTGCCGCCGGGAACACCGGGTCCTCCGAAGGGACCGGCACCCTCTGGAGACGGGCCCGGACGGTTTTGGCCGAATGCGGGAGGCGCTCCTCCGGGGCTGAACGGATTGTTCATGGGAGGGGCCATGCCGGGAATGCCTTGGGGGGCATTGGGAGCTGGCGGCTTTCCTCCCGTAAAGGATTCCACGAAAGGGGAAACAGGTATATTCGGCGGCGCGGCGAAACCGGGATGCCCCGGAGGTTGGGAAGGCGCCGCCGGTCTGCCCGGAAAGGGCCCAGCCGGATTCTGTCCGCCCGGAAAGGGCCCGCCCGGATTCTGTCCGACTGGACCTCCCGGTGAGCCTGAAAGCGGCCCTGGCCCGCCGGCAAAGGGATTCGGGGTATTTCCACCCCCGAAACCCGAAGACGGAAAGCCCGGAGGCGAGCCGAAGCCGCCCGGATTTCCCATTCCGAATCCGGGGCCCGCGGTAGGAGCCGGGCCCGTTATGGGAGCGGGTTGTTGGGGTCTGGGCGGGAAGTTGCCCGGACCGGGAGCCTGAGCCGGGAACCCGCCGGTTGGATTCGGAAAGCCCGGCAGAGGCGGATTTCCCGGAAAGGGATTCTGGGAGGGAGGCGGAAAGCCTCCGAAGCCCGGTTGCGGGGCGGCGAATCCAGCCGGGCCCGGAACATTGAGAGGCGAGCGGGAAGATTGAGCGCCCGGACCGCCGGCATGGCCGCCGGGCGAGGCCGGACCGGCCCCGAAGGATCCGCCCGGATATGGCTGTCCCGCGGGCCGCTGCGCTTCATAGGGGGGGGCGGCGCCGAAGGCCTGGGGTTGGCCCGGTCTGCCGGGCTGGCCGGCGGACGGCGTACCGGGGGCCTCGGGCCGGGTGGGCCTGCGGGTGCCCTGGAATCCGGCGTATTTGGCGTTGAACTTGTCGATTACGGATTTGCCGATGGCCTTCAAGGTGGTGAACACCCCCACCCCGGTGGACGCCACGGCCTCGTAGTAGGGATGATTGTTCTTATTGACCAGGGAGTTCAGCTGGTCGAGAGGATAGACATTGGGCAAATCGCGCTTGTTGTATTGCAGGACCAGCGGGATGCTCTCGATGGCATGCCCGTATTCGCGCAGGTTTTCCTGGAGATTGGCGAAGCTCTCCAGATTTTCCTGCAGCTTGTCCACCTGCGAATCCACCACGAACACGACGCCGTCCACTCCGCGCAGCACGAGCTTCCGCGTGGCATTGTAATAGACCTGGCCCGGCACGGTGTAAAGCTGGAACTTGGTGGAAAAGCCCTTGATCGATCCCAGGTCCAGGGGAAGGAAATCGAAGAACAAGGTCCGATCCGTTTCGGTCGCCAGCGACACCATCTCGCTCTTGTCCTTGTCCGGGATCTTGCGATGGATGATTTGCAGATTGGTTGTCTTGCCGCTCAGCCCGGGACCGTAATACACGATCTTGCAGCTGATTTCCCTGGTTGCGTAATTGATGGATGCCACAAGATTTCCTTGGTTACTTGATTAAAGGGCTCACTTGCGCGATTTCGACCCTGATTAATCCGGTATTGGCCTGGCTGTCGGCCAGAACGACCAGATACCCCACATCGACCACCTGCACGAAGAACTTGCCTTCGCTGGCCTCGATCATGGTTTGCACGAGCTCGCCCGCCTGGGCTTTGGAAACGATTTTGCCGGCCACCTGCTGCACCGAGACGATCAAGGCGCTGATGAAGTCGGAAGGGACCGGGGTCCTGAAGTGGGATACGATCTCAATCCCATCCGGACTGACGATACTGGAGCCCTTGACGCCCTTGATTTGATTAATTCTTTCCAATATAGTCAACATCCAGTTCAACCCCGTAGATAGCCGCGTTCGTGCAACAGTTGAGCGACGGCCTGCGCTCCACGTTCAATCCGGAATTTGAACAAATCATAACTGCCCCGGGTACCGGTTACCACGAGGAAAAAGGAACCGGAGAGTTCCAGGTTGAGAATCAGGAGGAACCGGTTCTGCGTGAAGCCGACGGTATGGTCCAACGGACCCGAACCGAGCATGAGGGATCGGTCCAGTGATTCCAGGAAACCGGCCAGGAAATACGGCGCCTCGATCGCGAGGCCTTCATGGGTATCTTCCCCGTAACCCACGACCAGGCCTTCGCGGCTGTACAGGATGGCGCCGCTGATTCCGTTGACCAGGCTCAGATACCCAAGGCAATCGTCGAGTTCCCGGGATTCCGCGAGTTTGTTGATATGGAGGGGACCCGCTTCGGTTTTACCCATGGTTATCGCCTTTCCCGCGGGACGCGGAAGGAGCCGAGCCGGCGGAAGCCTTGAGAAAGACGTTCTCGGCGCGCACCATGGACAAAAGGGAATTGGCGATGGGGCCGGTCAATAGCCCCATGTTCTCCTCTCCCCTGTGGAAAGAAGTCAAAGTGAGGTCCCGGAAGGAAAAACAGATTTTATGGACCACGCCGCCTTCCAGCGCCGAACAGGCTTCGGCTAGGGGGCCGGGAAGCGCTTCCGGCATCAGGGCGACGGCCTTCTCCAGCTCCGGATCGCGGCAGGCCGCCTTGAGCCTGCCCTGCGAATTCCACAAGGCCAGCGCGTGGGTATTCGCATCGTCGGCCAGCGATTGGTAAATCCCGAATTCCCTGTCGCCCGAAGGCGCGCGGGGGGAATGCGCGCGGACGGGAACGGCCCCACCGGACGGCGCGGTGGGCTGCGAAACCTCCGGAAGGATTTCCGGGCGGCCCCGAGCCGCGGAGAGATCCGCCACGATTCCGACATTGTCGGAAAGGACGGGTGAGGAACTTTCCGGTTCCGCGGGGTCCGGCGACTCGGTATCGTAGCCGAAGGGATCGGGCGATTCCGGAAGGACGGAAGCGGACGGCTCCCCGGCCCGGGGATTGCGGGATTCCCATTCCTCGTATTCGCCGTATATGCAGGTTTCCAGGAGGGACAGCGCCACCATATCCGTGGGATGCTGATGGACGCGGGTGAGCAGGCGTTTTTTCGCCATCGCGAACTCGCCGGTTTCGATGCCGATCCGGGCCTGGAGATAAAAGACCATGTCCTTGAATCGCGACGCCTGCTTGGATTCCAGACTGTGCAGCACATGGGCCGCCAACTCGTATTTCTTCCGGCGGATGAGCAGGCACGCATAGGCCAGGGTGCTCGAACCCTGGACGAAACTCCGGCAAACGATATCCTCGTCCAGAATGGCGGCAGCCGATTTGATTTCATGCATGGGGGTTTTGATCATGGCCGCCGTCATTTCAGGATGAAATCCTTTTCGGAGGCTTTGTGGTACTGGATCTTGCCGCCCCCCGATCCTGAGATCTCCCTGGCCGTCAGCGCGCTTTCGCCCATCAGGGCGAACGGGGTTTTCGGGAGGCTGTCGTTGCGGGCGACATGGTCGATCAAAAAAGCTTCCATATTCTCCCTAGCCATGGAGCGGGCCGTGGCCGCTCCCAAATCCGAAGACGCTTCCGCCGCCGGCGTCCCGGACGACCCCGCCGTCCAAACGGAAAACAGCCGCACCGAGGTGGCGAAAACCAGGAAAAGAACGGCCAGACCGAGAACCATGGCCGTCTTCCGATCCTTTTCGGATTGAGGATCGACGTGCACGGGAGCCTCGGACATTTCGCCCGCTACCTGGACCGGAGCGATAAATTCGCCGTCCCATAAATTTACGATGCATTCCGAAAGCCGGAAAGTGCCAAAAGGCACTTGCCTGCCGATTTGCATCACGTTTCTCCGGCCGTCCACCAATCCGAGCACCAAGCCGTCCCAATCGTCCCGCTCCGAAGGGAAAAGGCGCTCGGTAGGGCGGAAAACCGACCTCAAATCCGGCAGCGCGGCGCGCAGCCGCGGCCATTCGTCGATGCGGCGCATGCCCTCCATGCAGGCGAATTCCGTGGAAATATGCATACCCTCGGTGGAGGCTCCGGCCGGTTTCTGGCCGGAAACGAATTCGTAACGCCCGTCCACCCAGCCGAACAGTTCGCAGACCATGTCTTCGGTGATGATTTGAAGCCACTCTTTCCGCTCCTCTTCGGATAGATGGCCCTTGGCGATCAAGGTGGACAGAAGCGGCCTGCTCATTTCCCGGGAGATGGCCTCCAGATCGCCGACGTCCCCTTTGGGCACCCTGCCCGTCTCCACGAGCATGTCTTTGACCTTGCCATCGGGGGTTTCCCCGTTCACGCGCACACCCGCGAGATCTCCCTGGGAAATGAACAGCTCGGCATTCTCCTTTTTGTCGGAAAGGACGAGCACGCCGGACTTCCGCTGCTGCAGAAGCAATTGCAGCACGTCGGCCAGGGAGAAATCCTTGAGTTCGCCGGAAAGGATCATCGGACCGCCTCGCGTTCGCGAATGATCGGAGAGGGCAAGGCCGATTCGGGATCGGCCGGCGTCCGGGCCCGGTTCAGATTGAAGGCCGCATAGAAGAGCAGGATGGGCAGGCAAGGCAGCCAGCGCAAGGGTCCGAGGACCGTGGCCTGGTATTCCATCAGAAGGTGGTTCATTCCGTACCAGACCCCGAAAAGCAGGGATACCGCCAGCGGCCAGACGAAACGGACCGGCCCGCGTCCCAGATAGATGTCTCCTGCCCCGGGGAAAATCCAGTTAAGCGCCGATCCCAGGCGCCAGGCGTGCTTGGCGGCGCGGCCCCGCAGGCTCGCAATCAGTTTTAGGCGGATCCGGGTATCGTGCACGCCCGAAAAGGTCTTGAAGCAATGCTGGCAATGCACTCCCTTGCGGCAGGTCCGGCACATCATGCGGGCGCATATTTTGCATTCGAAAAGATCCCATCCATGGGAATGGCGCGTATGGCGCCGAAAGCGCAAATACAGCCCGGCAGAGGCCAAGAGCGCCGCGATCAGAAGCCAAGAGCCGCGCATATCGAGTATTCCCGCCCGCAAGGTCACGCGCAGGAAATCCAAATCCCGCAAGGAAATCCATGCCGCCCGCCAGGCCTCGCCCATGCGCAGCATGGGATCCATGGCCTTGCGCGTGGCCGGATAGGCGGGAAAACTCGCATCGTTGTCCTCAAGCCATCGGTTCACCAGTGCAGCGTCTATCTCGGCCGCCTTGTCCAGGAACCGCTTGTGCTGCGCGGAGTTGTTGACGTGCAGCTCCGCCTGGCTGGAGTTGAACCAGGTTTCCACCATGCCGGGCGCCTGCAGGCGCGCCTTGCCGAAAATGGCCGACGCCCGGGAATATTCGAATCCGGCCATGGCGATATTCCCCGAAACCAAAAGAGGAAAGGCCCCGCCCCGATCAAGCTTGGCGGCCGCATCCGCGAACCCGGAGGAACGAATGTAATCGCCGCGCTTCTTGAAACGGACCGCGGAGGCCAATAGCGCTCCGATCAGGAGCCAGGAGCCGCG
>Ga0079224_100016798_pt1 | contig 10295 bp, 7 predicted proteins | sample Stecom2015_FD_80414 | JGI IMG/M metagenome (GOLD analysis project Ga0079224, IMG submission 80414) | Agricultural soil microbial communities from Utah to study Nitrogen management - Steer compost 2015 | ecosystem: Environmental > Terrestrial > Soil > Agricultural land | place: USA: Utah... | reverse complement strand
TCCACTCGGGGCGCATGCCGATGATCCGCGCCGAGTCGAGCAGGCGCTGCGAGTGCTCGCGCAGGCGGAAGACGGCGGGCCCCCGGTCTGTGGCGTAGGCCCTGATCCCCTCGAAGACGCTGGTGCCGTAGTGGAGGGCGTGGGTCAGCACGCTGACCTTCGCCTCCGCGGCCGGGACCAGCTCGCCGTCGAAGAAGACGAGGCCCGCCTCCACCGCCGGGGTGCTGGGCGGGGCGGACTTCTGCTGGACAGTCATGACGTTCCTCCCGTCGTACCCCGTAAGCATGCCACGACCGGACCGGTGTCTTCAGCCGCCCATGGGCGGGGGCCGAGCCCCGCGCGGCCGGCGGTGGGGGTTCTCAACGGCGCCGGGGCGGGGGTAGGCTCGCCAGCCATGAAGGTGCTCGTCACCGGCGGCGCCGGCTACATCGGCAGCGTCACCGCCCAGGCCCTGCTCGACGCCGGTCACCGCGTGGTCGTCGTCGACGACCTCAGCACCGGCCACCGCGACGCCGTGCCGGAAGGGGCGCGGCTCCACGTGCAGGACGTGGGGGACGCGGCCGCCTTGGGCCGGCTCATGGCCGCCGAGGGCGTGGAGGCCGTGATGCACTTCGCGGCGCTCTCGCTCGTGGGCGAGTCGATGCAGCAGCCGCTGCGCTACTACCGCAACAACGTCGCCGGCGCGCTGGCGCTCCTCGAGGCCTGCGAGGCGGCCGGCGTGCAGCGCTTCGTCCTCTCCTCGACCGCCGCCGTCTACGGCACGCCGTCCTCGGTGCCCATCCCCGAGACGGCCGAGCTGAGGCCCGAGAGCGTCTACGGCGAGACGAAGCTGGCCGTCGAGAGGCTCCTCCACTGGCTGTCGGTCACGAAGGGCCTGGGCTACGCCGCCCTGCGCTACTTCAATGCCGCCGGCGCGGCGCCCGGCCGCGGTGAGGACCACAGGCCCGAGACGCACCTCGTCCCGCTGGTGCTGCAGGCGGCGCTGGGCAAGAGGGACGGGGTGCGCGTGTTCGGCACCGACTACTCCACCGCCGACGGCACGGCCGTGCGCGACTACGTTCACGTGGAGGACCTGGCCGAGGCGCACGTCCTGGCGCTGGAGGCGCTGCGCCCCGGCCGCGGCGACGCCTACAACCTCGGCAACGGCGCGGGGTTCTCGGTGCGGCAGGTGATCGAGGTCTGCCGCGCGGTCACCGGCGCCGACCTGCGCGTCACCGAGGCGCCTCGGCGGGCCGGCGACCCGCCCGTCCTCGTGGCGGACGCCGCGAAGGCGGCGGCCCGGTTGGGCTGGCGTCCGCGGCGTCCGGCGCTCGAGGAGATCGTGGCCTCGGCGTGGGCCTGGCACAGCGCCCATCCCGACGGCTACGCGGCGTGACGTGCCCTCATCGGGCCACACTCGCGGCGCGGCGCCCGTCTGCTAGCATCGCGCGGGACCTCCGGGCGAGCCCAGCCGTGAGGGGCTCGATAGGGTGAAGGTTCCCTGAGGAGCACGAGAATCGCACAGGAAGGGCGCGTGTTAGCCTGTCCTGACTTGGAGACTGCCATGAGACGACTCCTGCTAGCCGCGTTGCTGGCGCTGCTCGCGACCGCCGCGGCCCAGTCCCCTGCCGCACTCTCAGGCATAGTCAAGAGCGAGCAGCCCCTGGCAGCCGGCACGCGCGTAGCGATCCACGTGGTGGACGCCGACAACGTGTGGGGCTTCGAGGTCGCCAGCGTGGAGCCGGTGGGCGGCACCTTCAGCGTCACGCCGGCCGAGGTGCCGGCGAGCGAGATGCGGCCCTTCCGCAGCGGGGCGGTCATCCTCCCCGGCCTGCAGAACGAGTACCGCATCACGCCCGAGGGCGTGAACGTGGCGGTCGCTCGCTTCAACATGTACGTCGACGACAACAGCAACGGCGTCTTCGACCGCGTGCAGGACAAGTTCTACGTGGGCGTGGCGCAGCTCGAGGACCCCATCGGCTTCTTCACGCTGCTCTACGTCGACAGACCCGCCACCCTCACCGGCGGCGGGGTCGAGCTGGAGTTCCAGCCCGGCTGGAACGTGTTCACCGTGCGCTTCCCGGAAGAGCGCCCCGAGTTCTCCGTCGTGACCGCCGTGGACGACATCGTCCTCGACGTCATCCTGCCCTAGCCGATGCCTGAGCTCGTAGGCGGGGCCAACGGGTCGGGCCACCGCTTCGCGGTGGTGGTCAGCCGCTTCAACTCGCTCGTCACCGAGCGCCTCCTGAGCGGGGCCCTGGGCGCGTTCGCGCGCCACGGCGTGCCGGAGGACGAGGTCGACGTCGCCTGGGTGCCCGGCGCGGTCGAGATCCCGGTGGTCGCCCAGCACCTCGCCGCCGGCGGCGGCTACGGCGCCGTCGTCACGCTGGGCGCCGTCGTGCGCGGCGAGACCTCCCATTACGACCACGTCTGCCAGGCGGTCACGAGCGGCGTCACGCGCGTCGCGCTCGACACCGGCGTGCCCGTGGTCTTCGGGGTCCTCACCACCGACACGATGGAGCAGGCGCTGGACCGCGCCGGCGGCAAGGCCGGCAACAAGGGCGCCGAGGCGGCCGTCACCGCCATCGAGATGGCGAACCTCATCGACGAGGTCAAGCGGGCGCGCTGAGGCCCGGAGCGGCCGGGTCGCGCCGCCCCCTCACGCCTCCGCGTCGCCCTGCACCACCCAGCCCTGCGCCGCGGCGTAGCGCCTGATCAGTCGCACCGCGTCCTCCGCGTCGGCCACGTCGCCCACGGCCCGCGCCTCGGCCACGAGCCGCAACGCCTCCCCGACGCGCGGACCGGGCGGGATGCCCAGGACCGCCATCACGTCCTCGCCGGTGAGCAGCGGCGGCGCCGGCGGCTGCTCCCCCAGCGCCGCCAGCACGCGGCTCATGGCCACCCTGTAGCGCACGCGGCCCGGCGCGCTCGCCGCCCGTCCGCGCGCGGCCTCCCTGTCGGCCAGCATCACCCGCAGCAGGTCGGGCAGCAGCTCGCGGTACCGGTGGGCGAACCGGCGCGCGCCCTTGTCGGTCGTGGGCAGGGGGAGCATGTGCCGGCGCACGAGCTGCGCGGCGCGCCGCACCGTCGCGCCGTCGAAGCGCAGGCGCGACAGGGCCGTCCGCGCCAGCTCCGCGCCGGCGGCGTCGTGGCCGTGGAACGTCGGCCGCCCGAAGGGGCCCCTCTCGGCCGTGACGGGCTTGCCGACGTCGTGGAGGAGCGTGGCGAGCCGCTCGGCCAGGCTCGCGTCCGGGAACGTGGCCACGAGGACCCTCAGCGCCTCGAGCGAGTGGTCGAACACGTCGAGGTGGTGCAGCGGCCCCTGGTCCACGCCGCGGCAGGCGGTCAGCTCGGGCAGGAAGGTGGCCAGGAGGCCCAGCTCGCCGGCCAGCGCCAGGGCGCCCGCCGGGTCCGCCCCCTGCAAGAGCGCCGCCAGCTCGTCGCGCACGCGCTCCGGGGCGGGGGAGGGCAGCCTGCCGGCCGCGATGTCCGCCGCGGCCCGCCTCACGGCGGCCTCCGTGGCCTCCTCCAGCGTGAACCCCAGGCCGGCGACGAAGCGCACGGCCCTGAGCGGCCTCACCGGGTCGGCGCGCAGCGCCGCCTCCGACGTCATCCGCACCCGACCCTCCCTGAGGTCGTCGAGGCCCCCGGTGGGGTCGAGCACGCCGCCCGACGCCGCCAGCGCCAGGGCGTTCACCGTCAGGTCGCGGCGCGTCAGGTCGTCCTCCACCTCGCCCCGCAGAGGGGCGAAGTCGTGCGTGACCCCGCCTCCTGGCGCCACGGCGCGCCAGTGGCCGCGCGTCTCGTCCAGGGGGAAACAGGAGCCGCCCAGCTCGCGGGCCGCGGCCTCGCAGGCGGCGCGCGGGTCGGGCACCAGCCAGTCGAGGTCGCTGGGCTCGCGGCCGAGCAGCGCGTCGCGCACCGCGCCGCCCACGAGGACGCCGGCGGCCGGCCACGGCGCGAACGCCGCCGGGTCGGGCTCGCGCAGGCGGGCGGGGCGGCGGGTGCGGAGCATGGCGCCAGCGTACCGGCGCCCGCCGGGTGAGAATGCGGCCATGAGCGAGGGGCGGCGCCCCGTGCGCGTGGGGCTCACGGGCAGCATAGGGGCCGGCAAGTCGACGGTGGCGAGGATGCTCGCGGCGCGCGGCGCGGCGGTCGTAGACGCCGACGTCCTGGCCCGCCAGGCCACGGAGGACCCGGACGTGCTGGCCGCCATCGCGCGCGAGCTGGGCGAGGACCTCGTCGTGCCCGGGGAGGCGGGGCCGACGCTCGACCGGGCCGCCACGGCGGCGCGGGTCTTCGACGACCCCGAGGCCTTGGCCAGGCTCAACGGCATCGTCCACCCCTGGGTGAGGCGGCGCGCCGCCGAGCGGATGGACGCGCTCGAGCGCTCCCCGTCGCCCCCGCCGGCGATCGTGCACGACGTGCCGCTGCTCTTCGAGTCGGGCCTGGAGGGCGACTACGACCTGGTCGTGGTGGTGGACGCCCCGCCGGAGGAGAGGGCGCGGCGCCTGGCCCGGCGCTCCGGCCTCGGCCCCCAGGAGGTGGCGCGGCGCGAGTCGGCCCAGATGCCCGCCCACGAGAAGGTCGCCCGCGCGGACCACGTGGTGGTCAACGCGGGCGACCTGCACGAGCTCGAGGCTCAGGTGTCGCGCCTGTGGCGCGAGCTCACCAGGCTACGTACGAGAACCCTTCGGTCCTGACCACGGCGCCGTCGACGGTGGAGTAGCCCACCGAGCCGCCCAACCGCTCGGTGGCGAAGGCGAGGAACTCGGCCAGGGCCGCCGTGGCGGCCTCGACCGCCTCGAAGTCGATGTCGCCGCCCGTGAGGCCGCTCATCATGCCGAACTGGTCGACGAGGAGCTGGGCCGAGTAGGCGAGCGAGGCGCGGTCGTCGGAGAGCGTGAACGAGCGCACGCCCTGCGGCACGCGGCCGCGCAGGGGGGTGAGCGCGGACGACAGGCCGGCGGCGCCGGCGCGGGCGCCCAGGGCGGCGTCCATGGCCGAGGGGGTGGTCGCGATCAGCGCGTAGCCGTCGGTGACGGCGACGCTGAGCGTGAAGCCGTCGGCCAGCTCCCAGTCGGTGACGTTCACGCCGGCGACGTCGCGCTGGGCGGGCTCCACCATGCCGCCCTCGCCCATCGGGTCCATGAACGAGCTGGCGAAGCCCGTGGCGAGCATGAACAGCTCGTTCAGGCCCGCCTGGGCGGCGCCCTCGTCGGTCACCTCGACGAGGTAGACGGCCTCGCCGAGCGGGTCTGTCAGGTCGGTGGGCACGGCCGAGGCCTGGCCGTAGCCCAGCGTGATCGTGGCGACCTCGTCGCCCATCCAGCCGAACAGCGCGCGCTGCGGGTCGAGGCCGACGGACTCGAGGAGCAGCTGGTCGAGGTCGGTGATGCCGATCATCGGCTCGGAGGCCACGACGTCCTCGAGCCAGTCCCACCAGCCGGGCGGGTCGGCGGTCGCGGCCGACACGCCCAGCGCCGCCGGGGGCACGAAGGCGAGGACGCGGTCGCTGACCGGTCCGCCGCCCGACAGGAGGTCGTGGAGCCGCGGGTCGCCGTCCCGGCCGCCGAGAACGCGCACGCCCAGCGACTCGAAGCCGTCGTCGGTGATCGTCGTGATCGTGCCGTAGACGCCCGCGGTGTCGGCCGCGGCGCCGAGGCGCTGGACCAGCGACTCGAAGCCCATGCCGGAGGCGAACGGCGCGGCCAGGTCGGCGGCGGCCGCGAGGTCGAGGAACATGTAGGCGTTGCCGGCGCGCTGGGCGCCGATCGTGCCCAGGTAGCCGCTGTTGGTGGCCAGGCTCGGCTCGGAGGCGCCCTGGTAGCGCCGCAGCACGCCGCGCGCCACGTCGGGGTTCGTCGAGACGAGGACGACGTCCTCGAAGGCGGCGAAGGCGATGGGAGTGGGGATCTCCTCCTCGTCAGCAGGCGTGACGACCGTGAAGGTCACGGCCCCCTCGGTCATCTGCACGGACTCGCCCGCAGCCTCGAGCTCGCCCAGCAGCTCCCGCGCGGCCGACATGCCCTGCGGGGTGACCCGGGCCATGACGGTGACGGCGGGCAGCGGGTTGAACTGCGACGCCGAGACCGCGACCCAGGCCTCGAGGCCCACCAGGTCGAGGAAGCCCGCGCCCAGGTCGGGGACCTCGGGAACGTCCTCGCCGACCTCCTCGGCGAAGGCGGCCTCCAGCAGGGCGGAGAGGTCGAGGCGCTCCCACTCGTCGATGAACGGCTGCGCCTTGTCCTGGTGCGCGGCGAGGCCCTCGACGCCGATGGCGAACAGCGTCTCGGCGGGCAGGAAGCGGGGCAGGTCGGCGGCCGTCGCAGCGCCGGCGAGGGCGAGGACGGCCGGTAGCAGGAGCTTCGCTAGGGTGGTTCTCATCGGACCTCCAGTCGTTCCAAAGCGCCGCATCATAGACGCGCGAGCGACCTCTTCGCAGCGGTGACCACGGCTTCTACCGTGAAGCCGAGCTCGCGCATGACCACGTCCCCCGGAGCCGAGGCGCCGAAGCGGTCGAGGCCGATGGTCTCGCCCAGGTCGCCGGCGTACCGCTCCCAGCCGAGCGTGGCGCCCGCTTCCACCGTCACCCGCGCCCGAACGGCGCGCGGCAGCACGCTCTCGCGGTAGGCCGCGTCCTGCGCCGCGAACAGCTCGAACGAGGGCAGGCTGACCACGCGGGTGGGCACCCCCTCGCCCTCCAGGGCCTCGCGGGCCTGCAGGCAGAGCGCGACCTCGGAGCCGGTGCCCACGAGGATCAGCCGCGGCTCACCGCCGGAGGCCTCGGCCAGCACGTAGCCGCCGCGCGCGACGGCGCCGTCGGGCACGTCGAGGGTCGGCACGTTCTGCCTGGTGAGCGCCAGCACGGTGGGGCCGTCGCGCCGCTCGGCGGCGACGCGCCAGGCCTGCGCGGTCTCGTTGGCGTCGGCGGGCCGCAGGACCACCAGGTCGGGCACGGCCCGCAACGACATCAGGTGCTCGACGGGCTGGTGCGTGGGGCCGTCACCGCCCAGGCCGATCGAGTCGTGCGTGAAGACGTAGACCACGCCCTGGCGCATCAGCGCCGCCAGGCGCAGCGCCGGCTTGAGGTAGTCGGAGAAGACGAGGAACGTGGCCACGAAGGGCGCCAGGCCGTGGAGGGCCAGGCCGTTCGCGACGGCGCCCATGGCGTGCTCGCGCACGCCGAAGCGGACGATGCGGCCGGACAGGTCGCCGGGCACCATCGGCCGTTCGCCGGCGATGTCGGTGAAGTTCGAGCCGGCCAGGTCGGCCGAGCCGCCCAGCAGCGAGGGCATCGCCCGGGCCACGGCGTTGAGGGCCGCCTCGGACGCCTTGCGCGTCGCCACCTTGCCGCCCGGCTCGAAGCGCGGCAGCTCCAGGCCCGAGAGGTCGGGCGCGCCGCCCTCGAACACGTACCTGAGCTCCCGCGCCTCCTGCGGGTACTCCCGCTCGTAGCGCGCGAACGTCCCCTCCCAGGCCTGGCGGTCCCTCTCCCCGCGCTCCATGGCGGTGCGCGCGTGGGCGAGCACGTCCTCCGGCACGGTGAACGCGGGCCAGTCGACCCCGAGGCTCGCCTTGGCGCGCTCGGCCTCCTCGGCGCCGAGGGGCGAGCCGTGCACCTTGGGGGTGCCGGCGAGGTTCGGCGCGCCGTAGCCGATGACGGTGCGCACGGCGACGAGGCTGGGCCGCGCCGTCTCGGCCTCGGCGGCCCGCACGGCGCGCCTTATCGCCTCGACGTCGTTGCCGTCCGCCACGCGCTGGACGTGCCAACCGTAGGCCTCGTAGCGCTTGAGCACGTCCTCGGTGAACGTGACGTCGGTGCCGCCGTCGATCGAGACCTGGTTGTCGTCGTAGAGGACGATGAGCTTCCCGAGGCCCAGGTGCCCCGCCAGCGACGAGGCCTCGCCCGAGACGCCCTCCATGAGGTCGCCGTCGGAGGCGATGACGTAGGTGCGGTGGTCGACGACCGCGAGGCCAGGCCGGTTGTAGCGGGCGGCGAGGTGCGCCTCGGCCATGGCCATGCCCACGGCGGTGGAGATGCCCTGGCCGAGCGGTCCCGTGGTGGTCTCCACGCCCACCGTGTGGCCATGCTCGGGGTGGCCGGGGGTGAGGCTGCCCCACTGCCGGTACGCCTTCAGCTCCTCCATGGGCAGGTCGTAGCCGGTGAGGTGCAAGAGGGCGTACTGCAGCATCGAGCCGTGGCCCGCCGACTGCACGTAGCGGTCGCGGTTCGGCCAGCGCGGCTGCGACGGGTCGTGGCGCATGGCGTCGAAGTAGAGGACGTAGCCCATGGGCGCCGCGCCGAGCGGCATGCCGGGGTGGCCGTCGCCGGCGGCTTGCGTGGCGTCGATGGTCAGCGCCCTGATGGCGTTGATCGTGCGTGTCGTGACGGTGTCCTTGGTGGCTGGCGTGTCGGGCATGCTCCCTCCGGCACGCGCCGGGAGCGCCCCGTCGCGGCCCCGGCAAGGATAGCAGTGGCCCGTGAGCTTCCTGTCCCGTGACGGATGCCCTCAGCGACAGCGTGCGTGGCACGTGCGGGGCGAAGGCACCTCGGGGCGTGGCGCGCTTCGCCGCGGCCCTCGTGAGGAAGGCGGGCGGAGCGCCTCCCGGCACCCCGCCCGCCGACCTCTCACCGGACTCCGTCCGGCACGAGGGCTCACCGCACCGTGATGGCCTGCCGCGCCAGCGTGAAGTAGCTCTGGCCGGTCACGTACCTGATCTCGTAGTCGCCGGGCTCGTCGGGCACCTGGAGCTGCACCGGGTCGCCGTCCTGCACGTAGGCGTAGTACGCGCCCCAGGTGTCGTCGGGGTCGCCGGCCGGCACGATCGTGATGAAGTCGCCGCGGTTGCCGGGCCCCGTCCACGACACCTCCACGAACGCCAGCGCGTCGGCGGAGGCCGGCCCGGAGACCGTGGCCGTGGCCCGCTCGGCGGTGAGCGGCACCGAGGCCAGGGTGATGTAGTCGGAGCCGGTCACGTACCTGACCTCGTACTCGCCCGCCACGTCGGGGACCTGGAGGGTCACCGGGTTGCCCTCGGCCGTGTAGGCGTAGTTGCCCCACGAGCCCTCTTCGGCGCCGGCCTCGACGATGGTGATGAAATCGCCGCTGTTGTCGGGCCCCGTCCAGGAGACCTCGACGTCGGCGCCCGCGACGACCGAGCGCGGCGCGGTCAGCGAGCCGCTCACCGCCGTGACGGTCACGGTCGTCCTGGCCAGCGTGGAGTACTCGGCCCCGGTGGCGTACCTGACCTCGTACTCGCCCGGCTGCTCGGGGGCGCGGAGCGTCACCGGGCTCCCCGCGGACGTGTACTCGTACCCGTCCCAGGTGCCTTCGGGCGCGCCTGCCGGCACGATCGTGATGAAGTCGCCCCTGTTGTCGGGGCCGGTCCAGCTCACCTCGAAGTCGGAGCCGGCCGGGACCTCGGCGGGGGCGCTCACCGTGGCCGTGGCGGCCACGACCACGAGGGTGGTGCGGGCGAGCGTCGCGTTGCTCTGGCCGGTGACGTACCTGACCTCGTACTCGCCCGGCTGCTCGGGGGCGAGTAGCGTCGACGGGTTGCCGTGGTCGGTGTAGGCGTAGTAGCTCCAGGTCCCCTCGGCGGCGCCGGCGGGGACGATGGTCACGAAGTCGCCGCGGTTGTCGGGCCCATCCCACGCGACCTCGAAGTCGCCGCCGGCGACCACCTCGGCGGGCGCCGACACCGAGGCCGTGACGGCCTGGACGTCGAAGGCGGCGCGGCCGACGACCTTGTAGCCGCCCTCGGGCAGCGCCAGGGTGTAGCGGGCCTCGAAGGCGCCCACCTCGTCGGGCACGCGCACGGTCACCTCGCCGTCGGGGCCAGCGACGATCTCGTAGCTCAGGTAGACCGCGTCGTCGGCTTCCGCCGGGGCGACCCACAGCTCGCCCCTACCGGCGGGCGCGCCCTCGTAGGCGACGACGACCTCGGAGCCGGCCGTGGGCGCCTCGTCGGAGAGCGTGAGCACGACCTCGGCCTGCGGGGCGAGCTCGAAGGCGTAGGCGTTCTCGCGTTCGGTGACCGTGAGGCCCGAGACGGTGAGCGGCTCCGCGCTGTAGGCGTCGCGCACGTGCGCCGTGTAGACGCCGGCCGGCAGGTCGGCGACGAGCTCGCCGTCGGCCTGCCCCGGCGCGAACACGTGCACGGCGCCGTCGACGGCCGCCACGAACTCCACGGCCGCCCCCTCGGTGGCGGGGGCGCCCTCGCGAGTCAGCGTCACCGCCACCCGGTGCGTGACCTGGGCGGGGGCCACCTCCACCGCCCGGTTCAGCGCGTTCAGCAGCTCGGCGGCGCTG
>Ga0079224_100016796_pt1 | contig 10296 bp, 13 predicted proteins | sample Stecom2015_FD_80414 | JGI IMG/M metagenome (GOLD analysis project Ga0079224, IMG submission 80414) | Agricultural soil microbial communities from Utah to study Nitrogen management - Steer compost 2015 | ecosystem: Environmental > Terrestrial > Soil > Agricultural land | place: USA: Utah... | reverse complement strand
TGACAGATCAATATTGTGGGCAAAGGCTGTTCTTGCAGTAAATAAGCATTATATTGATGGAACAATACAGCCAATGCCCTGCCCGGCAGAATATAATTTTTATTTCACTCATGATGTGCTGTTAAGTGATCTTGCCGCTGTAAAATTTGATTTACCCCGTGTGAAAAAAAATCTTGAGTTTATAATTGAACATGCCAATGAAAATAAAATTATTCCTCATGCTTATTACTGGCGCGATACAGCGTACGTTACAGAACTTGCCACTCCGGATAACTGGAATCATTTCTGGTTTATAATTCTCTGCGGTGAATATTTTAAGTACTCAAATGATTCTTCATTCATCCGGGAGTTATTTCCCTATATGAAGAAAAGTTTGAGTGAAACAATGATTCACAAAAAAGACAGCGTGATGTACGCGTACAGACCTGATTGGTGGGACATTGGAAGAAACTACGGACCGAGATCCTTCATGACAATTCTTGCGATTAAATCTTTGCAGATAGTTCACTATCTATCTAAAGAACTCAACCCGGATGTGCAGGAATTTTCTTCGCTTGAAAACGGTATCAACCAGCTTCATTCAGGTTTAATTAATAAATTATGGAATGACAGCACAGGTTATCTGATGAATTATTATGAAGACGGCAGTTTAGATCCGCATTATTATATTGGTCCACTTCTCGCAGCTCATTTTGGTTTACTTGATAATCATAAATTAAATGAACTACTTGTAACAGCATCAAAAAAATTGCTTGATCCTAAACTGGGTGTGTACACAACATACCCGATGGATGTGCACGAAATGATTGATTATCTGAAGCTTGTTGGAAATGAAGCCGGTGATCCATACAAATATATAAATGGAGGAATCTGGCAGCATGGAAATGCATGGTATGCTTTAGCCTTAATTAAAGCACACAAGCGAAAGGAAGCTATAGATTTTATAAAAACCACCATGACATTGGATGGAGTAATAAACAGTCCCAACGGGCAGCCGGCAATGTATGAGTACAGGAATTCAAACCGTGGTGATGAAAAAGTTTACGGCGAGATTGATAAGCCGCAGTTTATGTGGGCTGCAGCCTGGTATCTTTACTGCATTTATGAATTGTACGGCGAAAAATGAAAACTGCTTATTAAATTAAGTAAGTTCATAAAATTAAACTTGTATCTTCTATAGTCTTAAATTAATAAAAGGCAATTCTTAAATTTGCGATTAACAAGTTGTCGCGGCAGATTTTCCAAATACGAAATACAAAAAATAAGGAGCTGTCATGAATTCCCTTGAAAACAAAGTAGCTGTTATCACCGGCGCCGGTTCAGGTATCGGCAGGGCCGCGGCAATATTATTTGCTGCTAACAAAATTAAAGTTGTCGTCTCGGATATTGATGAGAAAGGCGGGATGGAAACAGTTTCAATTATTAATGATAAAGGCGGCGATTCAATTTTTATCAAATCAGATGCTTCTTCGGCTGCGGATAATGCTGCGCTTGTAGACAGCACTGTTAAAAAGTATGGAGCGCTTCATTATGCATTTAACAATGCGGGAATCGGCGGGCCGCTGGGATTAACAGGTGAATACCCGATTGACGGCTGGGAAAAAGTTATTGCAATAAATCTTTCAGGCGTATTTTACGGAATGCGTTACCAGATTCCTGCAATTCTCAATTCCGGCGGCGGAGCAATCGTAAATATGTCTTCAATTCTTGGAAATGTGGGAACGAAACTTTCCTCAGCCTATGTTGCAGCTAAACACGGTGTAGTTGGTTTAACTAAAGCTGCAGCACTTGAATATGCAGATAAAAATATCAGGATTAATTCAGTTGGCCCTGTCTACATTGAAACTCCGCTAATAACAAAAACTTTATCAATGGAAGTAATTGAAAACCTGGTGAAGCTTCATCCGCTCGGCAGATTAGGCCAGCCTGAAGAAGTTGCCGAGCTTGTTCTCTGGCTTTGCTCCCCCAAAGCTTCCTTTGTTACAGGAGCTTATTACCCGATTGACGGCGGTTATCTGGCACGGTAAATTATCACAGAAAGAATATGTGTGAGACAATCATTTCTTTTCTGAAGAGGGAAAAGATTTTATACTAACGAGCTGCATTTTTCACAGTATTAAATGAGAAGGGATATTCAAATCAACCAGTGTTAATTTCACTTCACATTATAACTATTTAAATTAAAAAACCCGGCAGTAGGAATGCCGGGTTTTTGTTTGGTTCTCTGAATCGGCTGGGAGAACCATAAGTATCCATCCACTAAGATACTTTTGTATTGTACGATAATAATGAGGCGGCTGAATGGAGAGTATATCTACCTTCCCCTCACCACAAATTAACAGTCTCAGCGCGCCTCATTGGGGACGAGGGTTAGAAATTCATCCTATTTTCAATTCCACTCCGCTGAAATTATTGCCTTTGTATTTTTCTCGGTAATGTTTTCGTTCTTTACCTTCCCGGTATAATTTAAATAGCTGCCGGACTGTTCATCCTTTGCAAGCAGATACCCGAAGATTATCAGGTTTTCTGCAATCATTATATCTTCATCCGTCAGATCATCACCTTTAATAGCGGACATATAAGCTTTAGCCTGTTCTTTTATTTCATCTCTTACGATTGCTGGTATGGTAGCCATAACCCTTTCTTTCTTTATCTCTAAAAATATTTTTTGAATGATATTAGTTTTTCTCTTCACGCATATTTCACGTTTACCTTCATGATATCCCATCATTATGAGGTTTTCTGCAATAATTAAATCTGATTTCCGGAAAGCTCTTTTTACCGCACTTAAATATCTGTCCGTAAAAACTTTTATCTCCTTCCTGAGATAATTTATTTTGCCTGCATCGGTTTCATTATTTGTCTGCTTAACCGGAGTAATCATTATCTATATTGCAATCCTGTTTTCTTTTTTCTGATCGTTATACACATTTAAGATTTTCAATTTTCTTTTTCCTTTGGGAACTTCCCAGCTTATTGTATCACCTTTTTTGTAGCCAAGAAGTGCGGTTCCTATTGGTGCTAAAATTGAAATCTTATTCTGGCTGCTGTCAGCAAACTCGGGATACACAATTGTATATTCATATTCCTGTCCCGTATCAAGGTCTTTGATATGTACAACGGAATTCATCTTAACAATATTGCCGGCGGAATTATCTTCCTCAATTACAACAGCTCTCTCAAGTTCGCTCAGCAAATCTTTTACTGTTTTAAGATCACGGCTTCTGAATCCAACTGTTGATGAAAACAATTTTGTTAGTTTAATCTTATCCTGTTCGGTTACGTATATTTTTCTTTTATTCATAGCAGGCTCCAATGCTTTTCAACTTTCTAAAAATTACTGCGGGCATTTTTTAATGGATTATCTGATTCTCTCTCAGCTCTTTTAAGTTTTTTAAGTGCACGCTTTTCCTTTATTGACATAACTGCTTTTTTCTTCTGGTCTTTTCTCTTGTTTTTATCTTTACTCATGATTTTTCCTCATAAAATATTTATGGATAATAGGATTAGCTTCAGGGCTAAAAAAATCAGAAACAAGTAAAGCAGCTTCACCTTTTGATTGAAGCTGCTCATTACTGCTTTTTTGTGTTTTAATACTGATACGCAAAAAGGAGGCCAGAGTTTTTAAGATGATTTAAGATGGAATTGGTGGTTAATTACAGAATAAGGTTGCAAAGTTGTAACTTGATTAATTAAGGTTTCATTAGTGCAATCTTTTTCAACTTTATGAAACTTCTTTTAATTAAACACATTGATTATATTAATCATCAATAACAAAGTGGGTAAAACTTCCGCCTGAAAAAAATGCTTAAAGAAATTGATAAAAAAATATTTGCTGCAGATGGAATTATCGCTGTTAATAAAGATGATATTATAATCGTCTTTAATGAAGCAGCTTCACGCATAACCGGGTTAAATTCAAATGAAGTGCTTGCAAGAAAATCTGTGCTTCTGTTTGGAAAAGAATCTGCGAACAACAGCATTATTAAAAAGAGCCTTTTAACGGGGGAAATATTTTCAAACATCTCCCTTGATATTAACAAAAAAAACGGGGAATCGCTGAATGTTTCAGCATCAATTACTCCGCTTACACAGCCGGAACAGGGAACAATAGGTATATTAATTATCTTCAGAGATTTGAATGAAACATCATCCCTCTACAGTGCGCTTGCGGAAAAAAACCAGGAGGTGCTGGAAGAAAAAAATAAACTGGAAACAATTTTCAACAGCCTGCTTGAGGGAACATTCACAATAAATTCCGATTGGGAAATTACGGCATTCAACCGCGCCGCTGAACTTATCACCGGGTACAGTGCATCTGAAGCAATAGGCAAAAAATACTGGGAGGTTTTTCTTTCGGAAGACCGGAATGAAGATTCCCTGCTCTCAGAATTTATTACAGATCATAAACAATCTCTTTTAAGAGAAACCACTATCCTGAGAAAAGATGGTTCAAGAGTACTGGTTAGAATTAACTCCGCCCCGTTAATAGATACACAAAACAATAAAACTGGCCGCGTTGTAACGTTTGAAGATATAAGCGTCATTAAAAATCTTTCAGAACATATAGAAGAACGCTTCAGATTTGATAATATTATTGGCCGCAGCAAGCCTATGCAGAATGTGTTTAACTTGCTTGAGAACGTGATAAACACAGACAGTACAGTGCTGATAACAGGGCAGAGCGGAACCGGTAAGGAGGTTATTGCCCGTGCTATTCATCTTAACAGCGAAAGAAAATCAGAACCATTTATTGCAGTGAACTGTACCGCATTTGCTGAAACACTTTTAGAGAGTGAATTATTCGGGCATGAGAAAGGCGCTTTTACAGGAGCACTAAAAACAAAGCCGGGCAGATTTGAACTTTCTGGAAACGGCACGTTATTCCTTGATGAAATAGGAGATATTTCTCCGGCAGTTCAGGTTAAACTTTTGCGCGTGCTTGAAAGCCGCCAGTTTGAAAGAGTGGGGGGTACACAGACACTTCAGTTGAATGCAAGAATTATTTCTGCTACTCACAGAGATCTTGAAAAAGAAATTGCTGAAGGACGCTTCCGTGAGGATTTATATTACAGGATCAATGTTATCAATATTCAACTTCCTTCATTAAGTGAAAGGAAGGATGACATTCCGAGTCTTGTTAACCATTTCATGGCAAAGTTTAACAGGAAATTTAAAAAGGAAATTCATTACATCTCACCAAACGCGCTGAAGATAATGCTTCACTATAAATGGCCCGGCAATATCCGTGAACTTGAGAACGTAATTGAACATGCTTTTGTTGTATGCAACGGTGATGCAATAAAAACAGAACATCTTCCCGCAAGGCTTCAGGCTTTGATTGATTCTTATGATTTCGCTAATCATGATAAACAGCTTGATTCACCATTAGCAAATGCAGAAAAGCAATTGATTGAATCAACTTTAAAAAAGAATAACGGCAGCCGTCTTAAAACTGCATCTGAACTGGGGATTAACAAAACCACTCTCTGGCGCAAGATGAAAAAGTATAACCTTCTCTCTTAATTTACTGGCCCGCTTTTTGCATTCTCTTATATAATGTTAATTGGTGGAAATATGAAAGTTGCAATAAGCGTACAATTTAAAAACAACGGAGCGGTTATTTCTCCGTTCTTCGGAAGATCAAATTATTTTTTTGTTTATGATCCGGACACACAATCTTTGATTGAAAAAATAACCAACCACATAAATTTTTCATCAACAGCGGATGTTTTTTGTGCACAGTTACTCATAGGCAAGGGAGTGGATACAGTTGTCTGCGGTAAATGTGAAGATGATGCAAAAAAATTATTCCGTGAAGCCGGAATAAAAATTATTGAAGGAATTCAGATGAGTCCTTCAGATTTCATGGATCAATACAGCATTAAAACAGCAACTGCCGGTTGAATATTATGAGCATTGCGGAAGATAACCTTCTGCAGTTCTGCCCATCCAAATATTTTTTGCTGATTTAAGTCAATGGCAATGTTGTTCCTGGTTGGTAGATTTAAAACAAATCAATAACCGGGAAGTTTGGAATGGAAGACATAAACAATAATTTCCGTGAGTGCGTTCAGAAATTTCTGAATGAGTTTATGGCGGATATGTACAAGGGGAAGGATCATATAATTGCAAGAAAATATTTTGATGATCTTTTTACAAGACTTCTGCCAAAATACTTCATTGCCCGCAGTGACTGCAATGAGGGCAGGGAGAAGAATGAGTCCGGGTTAACAGCTTAGGAGTAGTCTTTAAAAATGAAGAAGCCTTAAAACTTAAAGTTTCAAGGCTTAAGTGAGCTGGCGATGGGACTCGAACCCGCGACCTGCTGATTACAAATCAGCTGCTCTACCAACTGAGCTACGCCAGCAGTTATACAAAATTTGAGCACCAAAGCTAATAATTTAAGTAATGGTTTTCAAGAGGAGAGGGGAGAAAAATTTTGATGAATACTTATTGTAAGATGTGAAACCTGTACTTCTTATATGGAGGTTAGGAAAGTATGTGTATACTAATTAAATATGTAGATCAATATTTCAAAAAACTCTTTATCACTGAATCGATAGGAATATTTTCATTCGCTTGACTTTTTACTTATTAAAGAGGTTAGCTGCCTTGCTGGCTAATTTGAGAAACATAAAAAGGAAAATATCCAGAATTTGTTACTCTGCCACTTGAAGCATCAAAAACTACACAGTATTTGTAATCAACAATAAAATATTTCCTTTTGGTAGAATCTTCCTAACTTAATTTCTGAAATATCATCTTTCTGACTACATCCTATATAAAGCGATGATATACTTAAAAGAAATGGAGTAAAATATTTTCAACTGTATATTCTCTTTAGGTAGCCAAGATAGGTTTAAGCGGCGAGCCGCTTCACAACAGGCTTTCACTATAGAAGAATAATTATTTATCACATAATAAGCTGCGAGTCTGCTTGAAATCATTGTTAGCCCAATTTAGCGAGCAAGTTTATAAGAGATTCTTCCACATCCATATATCTGGTTTTCTTAATCCATTTGCATTAGGAACAATTCCAATAATTTTATATCCACATTTTTGATAAAACTCAAAAGGATGTCTTTTTAAATTTCTTAAATTTTGTATTTCAGAACATATGTTTTTTCCATCTATTTCATATTCTGAAATACTTGTTCTATTCGTTTCATCATCTGTACCTAATACTATTCCAATGATGCCTAATGCTTTTGCTTTTTCTTCAAGCTCATTTATAAGGATTTTGCCATATCCTTTATTCTGATACTCCTTACTTATTACCATTGGATGTAATTCCCATGTTTTTTCATACATTGGTCTTAATCCAATCCAACCTATAAGAATATCGTTCTCACATATACCAATACATATATTGGGTTTCTTAATACAATCTTTTACTTCCAATAATGCAGAATTAAAAGTTGGCCAAGAGCTTTTATTTATTTCTTGAAACGTATTAAACAAAATTTTTGCTGCATCTGAAATTATTTTTTTTGATTTGTTTATATTACAAAAAATATATCCCATTTTTTTATTCCACACATAAATAAATTGAATATAATATCAAATTAGAAATTAAATGCAAATAATGCGGCGAAGCCGTCGGACTAACGACGTTGTGCTAAGCTGCCGCCCAGAGCAACAGTACCGCTTTTGTTAAATAAATTTTATGATTTAAAAAATTTTTCATTGCATGACTACCTTGAGCAAGACTGCCGAACGAAGCCTCTAAACTTGTAAAATACAAAAATGCTGTGAAGTTTAAAGCTGTCAGAAGTTATGTTTAAAAAATCTCTCCTGTAAATTAGATGACTTAACGGCTTCATATCAATAAAACAAAAAAAGGAGATACATAATGTACAGACCGATGTTGTTCTTAGCCCTCATTCTTGCCCTGCTTATAATTTTACCCGCTGGATTTATTACGGAAGCTGCGCCGGCAGTTAAGCACGGTGCTGCTGTTGTTGATTCCGTACAGGTAGCAGCAATTAATGCAAAGTACAACAAGAAGCAGGAAGAGCTGAGAAAACGTTATGATGAGCGCGTTGAGGAACTGCTTTCAAATGATGCTATTCTAAACCAATTGAAAGGTGCATTTGAAGCACTTGAAATAGAACGCAGGGAAGCATTAAGTGAAATAAAAAAAATAGGTGATGCTGATGAAAAGTAAGGCGAAGGTTTATAAACTAAACGGTGTTTCATATTTGCCTAAAGAAAAATATTCCTTGAAGGATTGGGGCGCAATCCTTCGCATACTTTCTTCACTTAATCTTGAAGATCAGCTTGGCGCTACTGTGGCTCTGCTTTCCGGTGACAGTCTTACTGATTTTCTTAATATCATTTTTACAGAGCCTGTTAAAGGGGAAATATATGAAGATGATTTTGAAGAGGTTACCCGGGCGATAAATGATTTTTTAACAAGAAAAAAAATTTGATGAAAAATATCAACATCTCTTCCAGCGATTAAATGAAGAATACGATTATGCCGCCGCTGAGGTTGAAAGGTATAGTAAACTTAAAATCAATTACTATGTGCCTGAGACTGTATTAGATACCAACGGATCAATACTTTACAAACTCACCGGCGGGGATATTTCCAAAACAATATTAGTTGAAAATATATGTGTTGAAACTTGTTACGACTGGTACTACTTGATTAGGGTAAAGGAACTAAATCAAATGAAGCTTAGAATAGCAGAACAGAACGAAGTTAAATAAAATCACTTCAGTTTATCACCGAAATATTTATTCATGAGGTGAGATAATAACTCCACCAAAATACTTGGTATTAATATGGCCGCCACCACAATACAACTCACGATAAGGATTGATAATAAGGATGCCATTGCGCAACTCCAATTAACTGACGAAAATATACAACAATTATATAAATCGTTCAAATACGGCCAACAAGCGGTTAACGGTTTTGAGACTTCTATTGCAAGGGGATTTGATAATGCACGTCAAATAATAATTGGTTTTCAGGAAACTTATTCTGCAATTGCTAACCTCTTTAGAACTCCTATTCAGGCCGCAATAGACATTGAGCAGGCCAAAGTATCATTTGAAGTTCTTCTTGGCAGCGGTGAAAAAGCGAAACAAATGATTGTTGATCTGCGGGACTTCGCTGCTAAAACTCCTCTTCAATTTACCGGGCTACAAAAAAATGCTAATCTTCTCCTAAGCTTCGGAACCGCCGCTGAGAATGTATTGCCTTACCTGAAACCGGACTGACCGGAGCGGTTGGCTTGCTTTCAGCCGCGTGGATTATGCTTAGAACTACAGGTCTGCTTCCTTTAATCGGTAACCTTTGCGGGATGTGGATGTCAATTCAATACGGCTCCGGAAGTTTACTACATATATTGACTTTTTACATAACGGGTTGAAATGCTGGTTATAATGCGTTGTATTATTTGTGAATTGCATCTATCAGAATAATGATATAATTTTGAGACAAAAATAAGAGGAACCAAAATGCCAATTATAAAACCTATTTCTGATTTAAGAAATAAATCAAATGAAATATCAGAGCTTGCTAATAATTCTAATGAACCAATATTTATTACGAAAAATGGTGAAGGTGATTTAGTTGTGATGTCCATTGCTCATTATTCTAAACTTCAGTTAAAGCTTGATTTGCTTAGTAAATTGTCTGTTGCACAAAAACAAAAATCTGAAGGAGACAAAGGTAAAACCTTAAAACAAGTAATGACAAATATTAGAGAAACAATTAATGCCAACAGATAAATATCAAGTTCGACTTCTTAGTATAGCCGAAGAAGATTTTACTGAAATTATATCATTCATTGCAGCAGATAATCCAACTGCAGCAGATGCAATCGCAAACAAAATTGAAAAGAACTTAGAACTATTATCAGAAAACCCTAATCTCGGAAGAATACCAAGAGAAGAAGAAATTAGAAACCTTGGCTATAGATATCTGATTGTTCAAAACTATTTCATTTTTTATACAATAGAAGAAAGAACAATATTCATTCATAGAATTTTGCATGGTGCTAGAAATTATAGATCTCTTCTCTAGTTTCTTAAGCAATATAACGGCCTGCGGTTAACCCGCGCCGGAAATATTTGATAAACTATTTATTTACGAATAACAAAAACAATAAGAAAACCTTAAATACCCAGCCCTGACAGGCGTCGGGTTGAACCGCGTGATATTTCCAATAAGTAAAAAATTAAATTTGTTCATCAACTTATAATTTAATTATTGGAGGTATCAAATGTATTACACTGGAATTGATCTTCACAAGTTTACATCCTACTTAACTACCGTTG
>Ga0079224_100016795_pt1 | contig 10296 bp, 5 predicted proteins | sample Stecom2015_FD_80414 | JGI IMG/M metagenome (GOLD analysis project Ga0079224, IMG submission 80414) | Agricultural soil microbial communities from Utah to study Nitrogen management - Steer compost 2015 | ecosystem: Environmental > Terrestrial > Soil > Agricultural land | place: USA: Utah... | reverse complement strand
TGATGGCGGTACTACATGGTATAACCTTACCGATGGTGGTGTTAACCCTACTTACCTTGGTGTGAATACCAATATGCTTTCTGTTGTTCATGCTCCGTTAAGCCTTAACAACTACCAGTACAGAGTGGTGATTAATGAAGTTATAGGTTGTGGTGCTTCATCGCAGGCGGCAACCCTGTTAATCAGAAACAGATTATGGGCAGAGGCCGATGACTTTAGCAATGTAGAAATTCACGAAGGTACAGGTGGTGTGGCAGGAGATGTTACCCTAAACGACCTTTACAACTACGAACCCGTAGATGATAATGATGTCACTATCTCTATTGTTAATGATGGCGGACTTACAGGTGTAACGGTAGATACAGACGGTATTATTACCGTACCTGCAACAGCAACCGAAGGTACTTATACAGTTACTTACCAGATTTGTGATAACAACAACCCTGACAATAACCCTGATAACTGCCGTGAGGCACAGGTTATCATTGTAGTACTGGAACCGCTACCACTAGGTGTGGGTGATTTCCTTGCTACAGGACTGGAAATTTACCCTAACCCTGCTACTACCGAGGTGTTTATTAAAGTACCAATGGCTGCAGGCAGTGATAACATGCAGTTAAATGTTTATGATATTAACGGAAGGCTTGTAAAACAGCAAACAGTAACCACAGGTACAAACAAAGTGGATATCGATGCGCTGGAAGCCGCTCAGTACATATTTAACATTACTACTGATAACGGAAGTGTTTCCAAAAAAGTAATCAAGTACAGGCCATAAACCTGAACCGATATAAAATTAAAATCCCCAACCGAATGGTTGGGGATTTTTGTTATTAATAAAATCACTGCAATCAGGGATAAATAACTAAAGAGGCTGTTATAGTTTTACCTTATTATTTTGGGATAAAATATAACGCATGAAAAATTCCGGTATAACCACATCTTACTTTTTAGAATATAATAACAACCTTAAAAAAACTCAGTGGAATGATATTACCTTCTTTCCAATAGAAAGCTATGCTCTTTCGGGTAAGGAGTTATTGGATTCTGATACAAAACCTGGCACTTCAGAGATACTTGAATTTAGGGACAATCTAATTCAGGTATTTTCCATGCAGGTTGAACAAAAGGTAGAAAGATTATTCCTTATTGCTCCAAAAGAAATTTCGGGTATATATTACGGTTTCCTATTCCTTCAAAACAAACAGATATTACCTATAAAGATAGTCGGTTCTCCTCTGTTCTACAAATGGATGGAAATTGTTTTAAGAGATGATTATGAAGACAGAGATATGCAGTCACTACTACAGTTTGCGTCAAATGAATATTCCATAATAAGCATTGGTGGGTCAATAAAAATGAACAATCGCATTTTTAATGAAACAGGAAAATACCTTTTTGATAATGCTCCTAAAAAATACAATGAGGCCAAACTGGCTAAAGAGAAAGCTAACTACATGACAAAGTACTATCAGCCGGAAGGCGATATTGATACAGCTGCCATTAAAAATGCTTTTGAACAAATGATGGAGCAATTTAATCCTGCTTTTGCTCCGCCTGTCGACAATAAAGAAATTTATGAAGAGTTTGAACAAGCTACAGGATTTGCTTTCCCTAAAGCTTTACAGGAATTACTCAAACTACACGATGGTATAGAAGATATCCCCTTTTTAACCGCCGAAAATATTTTAGAAGAATGGATTAACTGGAAAACCATTTATGACGGCTGGACATTGGGAGAACTAAAGAAAAGTCCGGATCGTAAAAAGAAAGTTCTGGGATTATATGTTACGCCATACTGGGTACCTTTTTTTGATTTGGAAGACGGTAACTTTATGGCTATGGATTTTGCTCCTGATAAAAACGGAACTCCGGGACAGATTATAGCATTTGGTGCTGACTATGAAAAAGGGGAATGGATAGCCGATAATCTTGCAGCTTTTTTAGACACTTTCAAAATTGACTATGATGATGACAATGAAGACTATGATTACTAAAACTTCATATATAAACATGGTTCTATTTAGTAATAGCTGGTAAAATCATACGATAGTAAAAACTTAGTAAAAATAGAGTTACTACTGGTAGTATAAAATGAATTGGTTATTGCCCCCATCAATACCAAATGATCATTATATGACTTGTAAATACTATCTCAAAAATTTCATTTCAGGTTTTTATCATCTAAATAACGGGTAGGATATCGTTTTAAAAAACATAAATAAAATAAGGGTAATACATTATTCCTATCATCAAAACTGTAAAGCATTATTAGCCCCCCTCCCATCATCCCTGAATTCAGGGATAATAAAAAGTAAGCCATAACGGTGAAAAACCCAAATAGGTTTTAAAATACTTTTATAAAAAAATTCAAGCATGGATACAACAAACTCATTACCTAAACTTTTAGAGAATATATTAAAGTCAAAGGGACTTAACAACGACCATCTAACCGCACTTGCCGAAGCCGGTATACAACAAAAAGCCGATTTTGAAATGATTGGCGAGACCCAAACACTTATAGACATTACCGGACTTGACGAAGAAACTGCTGATAAAATTATGCTATGGGCAGTGGGTGCAAAAACACAACAGGAAGTTATCACACAACAAGTGAATGAAACCCCACAACAACCTATAGTCGTAGAAAGCGCCGATATGGTTAAATGTGTACACTGTGGGACCAAGCAACCAAAAGATTATAAAACCGGAGACCTATGTTTATCATGTGGTAATCAGGCTGAACCGGTATTAAACTGTCACTGGTGTTTTAGCTCGGGGCCGGGTAAATTCTGTCGTTCCTGCGGTTCGGAGTTTGTACCTTCTGCTGATTTTGAAATAGCACTATTCCTTAAACGCGAAGGCGAGTCTAAAAACGCTATTGTAAAAATGGTGAAAGAAATGACTCTGCAGGAAAAAGAAAACATGTGGGCAAGAATTCGTAAAAACCGATAAATCATGGCCGAAGTCATTTATTGCGAAAGCTGCCATACTAAGCAGCCCAACGACTGGCAACAAGGAGATTTATGTATAGATTGCGGTAGTTCGGTGCGTGCAGACGTACGCTGTGTTTGGTGTGCCGACCTTACTCCTTCATCAGGTTACTTCTGTAAACATTGTGGTACCGAAGTAATGGAAGATAAATATTTTGGTCCTGCCAGGATATTAAAAAGCCTTGGTGTAAGTCAGTTAGAACTGCCTGCCAAAGTAAAAGAACTGACCGATGTAAAGTTGTCACAGCATCAGCAAACCTACAATAAGCACTACAAGGTTATACAGTTTTCCAAGGAGCAGGCATATATGTTGGAGCCTTATCTGCTGGTAAAGGGTGATTATGCCGTGATGAGGGTGGAAAACGATATGATTTCCAAAATACCGTTTCCGGATAATACCCTGAAAACCTTTGACGAGTTACTTAAAAAGGATATTACAGTTGAAAAACTACTCCAGGATCCATTAAATAATTCGTTATCATCTACCGTATTCAGATTAGCCGAAATAGCCAACAACCGTGAATATCCTTACAACTTTCATCCCTACTGGTGCAAGCGCGTACTATATGAGGTGGCAGATCCTGAATTTCCCGTTCGTATGGAAATGGCATTATGGCTTTCGCACCCTAACTCGTTTGATTATCGTTTTAGCTGGGAACCTATAAGGACTAATGACTGCACTAAACTTAAAGAAGGTAAAACCTCATTAGATGCATTTCTTGATGTTTTACTGCCTGTACTTGATATTGCCTACCTAAAGCCTTATGCCGGTGTAGCACTTGTCCATTTACTGGACAAACTGGAAATGAGCAATCATATACAATATGACTATTTTACTCAAATAGCTAAAGAAGCGCTGGATCACCATGATCCTGATTTGGTTTTAGGAGCTGCCCTGCTGTTTAACGATAAGGAGAAAATTATCCTTGTTTCCAAAATGGATAAACCGGCATGTTATAATGCCTATTCATGGTTACTTACAGACAACTCTGATTCGTATGAAAAGATATTAACCGATTCAAAGTTCAATGAGCATCAGTTAATCGCATTAATTGATTTTGTTAAGCAGGATGATATTAATTTTCAAAACGAACATGGTAAACATGTAATAGGCGTGTATCCTGATGCATTTACACAGGCAGCAAATGCATTGATAAGAGAATGGGGCAACACTACCCTGTTCGGTAAACTGTTCAGCATCTATAGTGATGATAAAATCAATAGTTATTTAAACTATGCGGCACGCTTCTCTACTCCTACTCAGGAAGAATGGGACACCCTAATACACTTTTGTAAAAACAGAGATGACAGGGAGGGTTTAACCAAAATACTTTCCCATAGAGTAAAGAAAGACATAAACTATACTGAGGCGGCAAAAATGTTTTTTGATGTACGGCAATGCTACAGTGATGAGGAAAAAGGATATGAATTTATCGCATCGTGGTTGCCTGTTGTAGAGTCAGGCTACTACCCTGATGCAAAGGTTATCCAAAAACTGATAAACTTCCTTCGTTTTACTCAAACTTTCCTGCAATATAGGGCTTTCGAAAAGGTTTTTGTACAAAGAATTTTTGAGGTATTCCGTTTGCTTATCGTGTATTCTGAAACAGCTTCGGTTCCGCTTAGTAAATATATAATACACGCCAGCCTTGATATAAGAGACTATATTAATGCCGACTACTTTGGACACAAGGCCTACCTATACGGATTGTTTAGGGAAACTTATGTGGCAAAATCGCCCGAAGACGGTAACTATTACTCCTACCCTTTCCAGATAGACAAGGATTTTATCCGTAACTTTTTTGATGATGATAACCAAAAACTGATAAACAGCTTTGTTAACATACTACCGGTAGGTGCCGGTTATGGGAATAATGCTTTTGACCTTATGAGTAACTGGATATTAAAAAATCCGTACGGTTTACCAACGAGTGTCATTGAAGGAAAAAAGGTAGACTTTACCCTTGGTTATAAAATACTTGATGCCTTTAAAGAAAGTATGAAGTTTATTAAGGAACAGGGTAAGGAAATCCTTAACATGCAGGCCAACGGAAGTTATCCCTTTCTTAACTTATTACACCACAGGCAATGGGACGGTAACGATGTGTTCCTGTTTTATCATAAAACAGATGAGGCTGATGGTATAACTATAGAAAAGTGTTATAACAGGTTTGCGGAGTGGCTTACAAGAGATAATTCGGTAAACTTCTATACAGAGGTAATGGAAAAATACGGTAAGCACTGCTTAACGTTTAACGATACTAAAAAAATGCCGTTATCGCTGTTAAAGTTGTGGTACAACCAAGCTGACACCAATACCATACCTACTGAAATTGTAGAGTTTTATAATGAGCAGTTCTCTATTTTACTACGTGAGGAATATAGAAAGGAACTCCCAATAATGCAGCATAAAGGCATAGGATACCATATCAGCTTTTATTATGTTACAGAAAAGCTGTTTAAAGGCGAAGAGGAGTTCTTCAAATGGTTTATGAGCCATTATGGTAACGGGCTTAACGATCCGTTAGTGCGATTTGTATTGTTAGGGTTAAACCATGCGCCGCATTCCCTAAAAAATTACATAGCCGAAGAAAGACGTCTACAAATACACCGTGCCCTTATATACCTTGCACATAATGCTTATAAAGCCGACACCTATATACAGGAAACCTATATCAGGATTATTTATAATCTGCTTATAAACTTAAACGAAGGCACTGATGATATTGACATTATTGTTGATATATGGGGATTAAAGGATGTTCATTATTCCATATCTGAAGAATGTGACGAATATGCCGAAAAGATATTTATAGGAAATGAAAACGATCCTTTAACCAAAGAGCAGCTACCTAATCTGTATAATTATTTAAGTGACTATTACTATAGTAGTGGTAAAGATGTAAAATGGGTTTCCAGCGTACTTAATATACACCATAACAGGGTTATTGATTACTTTAATAACTGTGAGGAAGACAGCAGCATAGTTCTAACCAAAATCTTTGAGTTACTGGTGCGTTTTATGGACAAGGATGGTTTGTTACCCGAAGGAGAAAGTGTACAAAAAAAGATTTGTAAAGATATTAGCGCCCATATTGCCAAATTAATAGAAGGTATTGATAACGATAAATTCCCTAAACCATTAGTAAAATACCTGTATGAATATGTAACATCGGGTAAACTAGATTTTTTCCTTCAGGCGAAAATTGAAAATTATATAGAGAAGTTATATGAGTATCATTTTGATGAGGAAGAAGATGATGATGAGGACATTTATACTAACACGGTAATAACATCTTCTACTAAGAAAACGGTAAATACTGCCGAAGCTATAGCTGTACAAACCTCATTGGTTGCCGAGCTAAGTACGTTCATGGCTACGTTTACAGTTACAAGAGAAAACATGCAAAAGGTAACCCAATACATTAACGGTTATAAAGACAGTGATACTGATAATCCTATGATCATAACTCCGCTAACCATAAAAATAGAAGAGTCCAGAAACTGGCTTGCCGAAAATACCGATGTTGCCATGGAACTATATCAGGCCATTTATATGGCTATACTGGATACAGATACTGAAATGGGTGCCCAATATTCCAATTTTGGAGCAATGTGCCGTATGGTATTCGGGCAGTTGGTTAAAAATACCATGTTTGCCTCTTCTTACCAGCAGGGGCTTGAAGCAATGGCCAACTCGGGTGCATACAGTGAAATTTTTACCGATGGTCTAAAACAGGTAGCAAACGAATTAAAGGGATAATGCAATGAGTACAAGTACAACAGAAATAACCGAAGAAATACAGGAACAGTTAAACCTATCGGCTGTACTTATGGAAAACTTTCATAAGAACATAAAACACGACTCATGGTTTGGACTGGATCCCGAAAATGAAACCCACAAATACCTGGCTAAAAAGCTCCTGAAAACCTATGATATAAAATCGGCCAGAGAGCTTCGCAACAGTGTTTATATTCATGAAGTTATCAGGAAAGCCTCTAACAACTTTCGTGATATAGCCTGCAAACTCAGGATATACAGTGAAGAAGAATATATCAAGCTATTAGAGAATCAAAAATATGTTATTGACCGAAACTATTACAGGATAGTATGGCCGCATCGTTTTTCGTTATATAAAACTTCCCTTGCCGGATATGATTTGGCTATGGCAATATTCCTGCTTCGCATGGGTGGAGCTTCGGGTTTTATTGATGAAACCGAAATGGAATTAAGGCTTACAGATATTACCTCCAGTGTAAAAAAGATTTTTAATAACTGGGATTCGTTTCATGAAAATGTACTTATAGGGCATCAGTTCATGACCGCAAATATGGCTTCGGATATGGCTTTTTTTGCCAACAGCGAACAATCGGTACTGCAAAGCCTCAGATATTTAAAAATCACTAACCCACATTGGTTTACACAATGGTAATTTAAATTCATAACCATGGAGAACACATTAGAAAATTATATAGAAGTGGCTGAATTAGCCTATCGTGAAGGCCGTTGGGAAGAGGTTAATAAAGCTATAAGAGCCGCTCAGGAAATGGTTACCGGTAACGAGGGAAATATTGATGATTTAATAAGAATCCGTTTTTACCGCATAGGTATTATTTACTGGACTATGTATGACAATGATTTGGACATAGAGTTCATAAAAAAATACAGTGACTTACTGGAAAGGCATAACACAATCACCCTACCCGACTATCAGTTAATATGTAGTTTTTACAATGAATGCCCTGAAGAGATTATGCAAAGGGCACTGCTAAAATATCCTGACGATTTAAGCTTACTTAATGCCTATGCAAAAAAACTACAGGAACTTGGTCAACATAATAATGCTATTATAATACTGGAGCATTTAACCGAGCTGTATCCGGAAGCTTCATTTGCACAGCTAATGTTAATGCACAGCAGAGACCAGCTGTTAAAAGTAGTAATGGAACAGTCTGAAAATATAAGTACAGATGAGGATATAGCCAGCAGTTGTTTTGACCTGGCTATTCAAAGTTGTAATATGACTGCTATTGATGAGCTGAAAAAGTATCCTATTATAAACCAACAGAATAAAAAGTTTATCCATCTTGATATACAAACGTGTATATACAGGAAAGGGTTTGACAAAGTTTCCAAAAAATGGCAGGAAGGGTGGAGAGATAAAGAGCTTGATTTTAACTCTGTTTTGTTACTGGCAAACTACTTTCATGCATACAGTGCTTATGGATTGATAAAGGAAGTACTGGAAGGCTACTCTTTTACTGATTTAGAACAGATGGAACAAATAAACGAGTTTAATGACCTTGCTGCCTATTGGGAACTTGCCAACATTAATAAGGTTCAAAACCGTATTATGTATAACTTTTCCCTTGCAAATGCATACCATTATCCTGGAGAAACCGAAAAAGAGACACACTACGTAAATGCGGGGTTGGAACTCGATCCAAACAATGCATTTTTAACAGTACTTAAAAGTAATGCACAGCTTACTGTAGATAAAGATCCGGCAGAAGCATATAATACGCTTAATGCAGCACATTTACAGGGATTGCCTCCTAAAACCTACTACCAGCAGCTTACTATTTTTTACAGACTGATGGCCGACTGGAACAATGTAATCAAAACAATTAACCAGTATGAGGTTAGAAACGTACCTAACGAGGCTACCATTTTTTATAAAGCCGATGCCTTTGCTCATTTGGGCTACCAGATAAATGCGTTGGAGTGCCTTGAAGATGGTGTAAAGTATTTTAGCCATACACCTTATATCATCCCTATGTATCAGTTAGGAATGATGATTTACAAGAGTCAGAAAAAATATAAACTGTTTTTTGAAGATGTGAAACACAAACTTTCCTACTGTAGTAAAAAAGGTAATGAATACTGGAATACCATTAATCAGTGTGTTGAGATTATATTTATTATTGGCGACTACCGTCGTTGTTATGAATATGCATCCGAAGCTTACAGGAACAACAGGCTACATCCGCAACTGTTACCTATACTGCAATGGCTCATTGCTTTTGATTATGATGATTACCTGGAAATTCCGGAGGTGCCCGAAGTAACTAACGACAGTGTTATCAACAACCCTCAAACTCCTATGGATTATTTTGGTAATGCATTACGATTTTGGATAATGGGTTTCAACCTGGCATCGGCACAGGCTTTTGAACAGGCCGGTGATATGGGCTGGGAAACCGTGTATTGTTACAAGCGTGCCTTTTGGCGTGCCTGCAGAAGCGAAGGACACGAGGAATATACATTAGAATTATATGATAAAATAATAGCGTATGACCCAACCCAAAGGGAGTGGCTTATAGATTACCGTTATGCTTATATACTTTACACACTTAAAAAGTATGAACAAGCCATCAAAGCCTATAAAATGCTAATGGAATACTATCCTAATACGGCATTTGAAGAGGAAAAAGATTACAATCACAATGCGGCAGTTCTTTTAGATTGCGAAAGAAACTTAGGTAATATAGAAGCGGCAACACGTTATACCAGTATGCGAATGAGTTGGCAAACACCACAAAAAACCGACTGTAAACGCCTGCAGGTAATGGCTGATGAGCACTATCCTGAAGAGTTGTTTCTTAGGTATAATCTTTTACGATTAAGTGAGGAAATAGAAACCGGATTATCGCAAAATGAAAAAGAGAGTTTAAAGGATATTAAAAGAAAGTTAAAATCGGAGTATTTTTCCTAAATCAATTAAATTTGTGACTCTCATATATGCCAAGAATAGCCTGTAAAATATCTGTTTTAATCTGCCTTTGCTTACTGATATACAGTAACGCATTTGCACAGGAAACCCCTATTGATAAAAAAATAGATTCTTTACAGGCTATTTATAAAACTGAACTCAACAGTAATCCCGAAAAAGCGAAAAAAGCAGCACGGGAATGGCTAAAGCTTAGCGAAAAAAGCGGTTCTTCACTAAATGAAGCAAAAGCCTATTATGCCCTTGGTAACCTTGGTTCCATTACAGGCGATTATAACGCTACTATAGCCAATATTAACAAAGCCATTGAGATTTTAAAAAAGCTCGATTTTGAACAGGGGCTTCCGGCGTGCTATAACATTTTGGCATTGGGCTATAAAAACACAGGCAACTATCCAAAGGCTATGGACAACTTTATGCTGTGTATTGACTTTGCTAAAAAATCAGATAACAAACAGCAACAGGCCAATGCCTATCAAAACATAGCAACACTATACATCCTTCAGAAAGACTATAAAAAAGCAAGTGAAAACCTAGACAGGGCAGCCAATTTATATCGTGCTCTTGGTGAT
>Ga0079224_100016794_pt1 | contig 10297 bp, 7 predicted proteins | sample Stecom2015_FD_80414 | JGI IMG/M metagenome (GOLD analysis project Ga0079224, IMG submission 80414) | Agricultural soil microbial communities from Utah to study Nitrogen management - Steer compost 2015 | ecosystem: Environmental > Terrestrial > Soil > Agricultural land | place: USA: Utah... | reverse complement strand
TCCTGGCTGCCCTGCGCAACGGTGAGCGCGAGCATCTCGCTGTGCGCGCCGGGCCCCTGCAGGCGCGAGTGTGATTCGTGCCGGGCCTGGCGGCCACCGAGATGGACATTGAGGGAAACCACGCGGGCGTCGCGCTGGGCGACGATGCTGTTGGATTGGAACGCGAGCGCTTCACGCGACAGGTCCTGCGCGCCGACGTAGGTCAGGCGGGAGCCTGGGGCGCCGTACAGGTCGTTGACTCCGGAGAGCAGCTGACGGGTGCCGTCACCGCTCATGAAAAATTCCACCAACGTGGCCTGCGCCTGTTCCTCGACCACCACGATCGTATGCGGGAACGCACTGGCACCAGCTCCCGACAACGTGTGCTGGACGACGAAGGGAAGCGGGCACTCGACGCCACGCGGCACGTAGAGCAGCGCGCCGGATCCGGTCAGGGCGACGTTAAGCGAAACGAACTTGTCGCTCCCGAGGTCGACCGGGTGCTTCTGGAAGTACTCGCGAACGATGTCGGAATGGTTGCGAAGCGCTTCGTCGAGCGGGCAGAAAATGACGCCCTTAGCCGCGAGCTCGGCCGGCACCGTCGAGCGGCTGACCACCTGCCGGTTCGAGAAGCCGATCTCGGCTGCGTGCGGGAACGTGGCCACGTGCGGGACGATCGCGGAGTGGTCCTCAGGAAGGTGGAAGTCCTCGAGCGAGATGCCGGACAGGTTCGAGAAACGCCAGCGTTCGTCGCTGCGGTTCGGGAACGGCAGCGCGTTGAAACGATCCCACGCCTCCTGCTTCGCAGCGAGCCACCAGTCAGGCAGGGTGCTGCGTTGGGAAAGATGCTGGGCGAAACGCGCCGGGCTCAAACCTTGCGGTGAGGCGGAGAGGGCGGAGACGGACATACGAAATTGCGGAATGCTGAATGCGGATTGCGGATGGGAACGGCGGATGTGGCTGGGACGCGGGAATGCGGACGCGGATTCGGTTGTCTGGGGCGTATCGGAGCCCGGCTGCGGCGGGCGCGGTGGCCACAAATCCGCAATCCGAAATCCGCGGTCCGCATTCGCCTCAGCCGACGCTGCCTTCCATTTCGAGGTCGATGAGGCGCTTGAGCTCGACGGAGTACTCCATCGGGAACTGGCGAACGAGGTCGTTAACGAAGCCGTTGACGGCCAGGCTCATTGCCTGGGCCTCGGACAGGCCGCGCTGCTGCATGTAGAAGATCATCTCCTCGCTGACCTTCGAGACGCTGGCCTCGTGCTGCACTGCGTGCTCGTCGCCGCGCACCGTGATGGCCGGGTACGTGTCGGTGCGGCTGTTCGTGTTGATCAGCAGCGCGTCACACTCGGTGTTGTTCTTGCAGCCCTTGAGATGCTTCGGGATGTGCACCTGGCCACGGTACGTGGCGCGGCCCTGCCCAACGGAGATCGACTTCGACACGATGGTCGATGTGGTCTCGTCGGCGGCGTGAATCATCTTCGCGCCGGTGTCCTGATGCTGGCCGTCGTTGGCGAGAGCGATCGAGATGACTTCGCCGCGCGCCTTGCGTCCCTTCAGGACGACGCCCGGGTACTTCATCGTGAGGCGGCTGCCGATGTTGCAGTCGATCCACTTGATCTCGGCCTCCTCGTGCGCGACGCCGCGCTTCGTGACGAGGTTGAAGACGTTGGGCGCCCAGTTCTGGACGGTGATGTACTGGATCTTGGCACCCTTGAGCGCAACCAGCTCGACCACCGCGGAGTGCAGCGTGCTCGTGCTGAACTTCGGGGCGGTGCAGCCTTCCATGTAGGTCACCTCGGCGCCTTCGTCGGCGATGATCAGGGTGCGTTCGAACTGCCCGAAGTTCTCGGCGTTGATGCGGAAGTATGCCTGGAGGGGCTGCGCGACCTTGACGCCCTTGGGCACGTAGATGAACGAGCCGCCGGAGAAGACGGCGCTGTTGAGCGCGGCGAACTTGTTGTCCGACGTCGGGATCACCTTCCCGAAGAACTTTCGGAAAAGGTCCGGATGCTCGCGGAGCGCCTCGGTCGAATTGAGAAAAATGACGCCTTGCTTGGCGACGATGTCCTTGACGTTTGAATACGCCGCCTCGCTGTCGAACTGAGCCTCGACGCCGGCGAGGAACTTGCGCTCCTGCTCCGGGATGCCGAGCCGTTCGAAGGTGCGCTTGATGTCATCCGGCACTTCGTCCCAGGTGCGCTTCGGCTTCTGCCCCTGGGCGAGATAATAGCGGATCTTGTCGAACTGAACGTTCTCGAGGTCCTTGGTCGCCCAATGGGTGGGCAACGGCTTTTCGAAAAACGTCTTCAGCGCCTTGAGGCGGAAGTCGAGGAGCCACGGCGCCTCCTTCTTCACGGAGCTGATGTAGCGGACCGTGTTCTCGGTGAGCCCGGTGCCCGCGTCGTAGTCGTACTTCACATCATAGGTGAAGTCGCCGACGGACTGATCGATGCCCGCCACGGGATTCTCGACGGCGTCGGTTTCGGCCGGAGTTGGAAGAGTGTCAGTGTCGGTAAGAGGTTTCATGGGTCGGTTCCTTCAATGGGCGTCCGATGCTCTCATTGAGTCGCGGACGCTCGGTGTGGAGGGTGCTCAGGCGCTCGCGCCCGCGAGTTCCTCCTTCACCCAGTTGTATCCCTTGGCTTCGAGCTCGACCGCGAGGGACTTGTCACCACTGCGGACGATCCGGCCGTCGTACATCACGTGCACGAAATCGGGGACGATGTAGTTCAACAGGCGCTGGTAGTGCGTGATCATGAGCACGCCAAGCGATTCACCGCGGAGTTTGTTCACGCCTTCGGCGACGATGCGGAGGGCGTCGATATCGAGGCCGGAATCCGTCTCGTCCATGAGCGCGAAGCTCGGCTCGAGCATCGCCATCTGGAGGATTTCGCAGCGTTTCTTTTCGCCGCCGGAGAAGCCCTCGTTGACCGAGCGGGAGGTGAACTTCCGGTCGATCTTGAGCATGTCCATCTTCTCGTAGAGCCGGCGGTAGTAGGCCGAGGCATCGATGTTCTCGCCCTCGGCGAGGCGCGCCTGCAGGGCGGCGCGAAGGAAGTTCGCGATGGACACACCGGGGACCTCGCTCGGGTACTGGAAGGCGAGGAAAATGCCTGCGCGGGCGCGCTCGTCGGGCTCCATCTCGAGGATCGACGTTCCGTCGATCAGGACGTCACCGGAGGTGATCGCATAATCGGGGTGGCCGGCGATCGCCTTCGACAGCGTCGACTTGCCGGTGCCGTTCGGCCCCATGATGGCGTGGACCTCGCCGGTCTTGATGGTCAGGGTGACACCCTTGACGATCGGCTTGTCGCCAATGCTGATGTGGAGGTCCTTGATCTCGAGTTGCTTCATGACGCTTGGAAGTGGAGGGAAGTAGAAGAGGTTGAGGAAGTCAGCGGCGCGTGCGGCCGTGAAAGTTGATTTCGACGTGGTCGGCGGTGAGGCCCGGAGGCAGGAGTGACTTGAGCTGATCGAGGAGGTCCGGCGGCAGGTCGACGTCGATCGCCGCCCCGGTCTCCTCATCGTGAAAGTGGGCGTGGGGCCGGAGATTCGGGCAGTAGCGGGTCGGGCCGCGTTCGAAGTTGACCGCGCGCACCAGCTCGCACTCCACCATCGCCTCAAGGCAATTGTACACCGTCGCCAATGAGATCGACGGCATCTCCGCCTTCACTCGCGCAAATACCTCGTCGGCCGTGGGATGGTCACGTTTTTTGAGAAGGACCTGGAGCACGACCTCCCGTTGGGGAGTGGCTCGGAGCCCACATTCCGACAGACGGCGGGTGAGGGCAGCAGGGATCGAATGTGAGGACGAGGATCGCACGTGACGGAAGGCCTAGCTCAGTTGGAATAATTCTAAATCGCAAGAGCGAAGTTAGAATTGTTCTAAGTGGCGCTTCACGCCGCTCTGAGGGAAGGAGCAAGGGGCAGGAACCCCCTGCACCAAAGGCACCGCGTCCGCGCGCCGCCTATCCGCCGTGCTCGGCCAGCCAGCGTTCCGCCTCGATGGCGGCCTGGCAGCCCATGCCGGCGGCGGTGATGGCCTGGCGGTACACGTGGTCGGCGCAGTCGCCCGCGACGTAGACGCCCGGGACCCGGGTTTTCACCTGGGATCCGGTCTCCGGAACAAAATAACCATTCTCGTCGACGGGAATCGCACTCGCGAACGGGGCGGTGTTCGGCACGTGGCCGATGGCGATGAATACACCCTTCACGGGCAGCACCCGCTCATCACCGCTCTTCACGTTCTTCACGCGCAGACCGTTGACGGCGTTCTCGGCCACGCCGAGCACCTCGACCGGAACGCTGTCCCACACCATCTCGATCTTTTCGTGCGCGATGGTGCGGTCGGCCATGATCTTCGACGCCCGGAGGGCGTCGCGGCGGTGGACGAGGTAGACCTTGCTCGCGAAGCGGGTGAGGAAGAGGGCTTCCTCGCACGCGCTGTCGCCGCCGCCGATCACGGCGACATCCATCTTGCGATAGAACGCGCCGTCGCACGTCGCGCAGGTGGTGACGCCCTTGCCTCCGTAGAGCTCCTTCTCACCCGGGATGTGCGTCAGCCGCGGCGATGCGCCGGTGGCGATGATCACGCTGCGGGCACGGATGACACGGTCGCCGCAGATGAGCTTGTGTGGGGTCTGTGAGAAATCGACCGCTGTCACCAGCGCCTGTTCAAAACGGGTGCCGAAGCGCGTGGCCTGCTTGCGCAGGTTGTCCATCAGCATGAAACCGTCGACCCCTTCGGGAAAACCGGGGAAGTTCTCCACCTCCGAAGTCGTCGTCAGCTGGCCGCCCGGCTGGCCTCCTTCGAGCACGAGCGGATTCAAATTCGCTCGTGCGGTATAAATGGCGGCGGTGAGTCCCGCGCAACCAGTGCCGACTATGACCACGTTTTCGACGGGGAGGGACGACATGCGAAAAAGGTAGCGTCAGCGTCAAATCGCGTGACGACAAGCCTTGTCCCGCGGTCAACGTAACAGTTTAGCGAGAAACGACTACCAGCCGTAGCTCCGTCGGATCCGCAGCGGCTCGTACAGCTCCTGCGGGATCTCAAGGAGAAAGCGGCTCGGCGACAGCAGCATGCCGCCGGGCCCCGCCTTCGTCGCCACCTTCGGGAAGCACAGGTAGAGTTCGTTCTTGGCGCGGGTGACGGCGACGTAGAACAGCCGGCGCTCCTCCTCGACGTCACCCGACTCGATCGCGCGACGGCCCGGGAACATGCCGTCGGCCACTCCGATGAGGAAAACGACGTCGTACTCGAGCCCCTTTGCCTGGTGAATCGTGGTGAGCTTGATCGCCTCCGTATCCGGATCGACATGGCGATCACTGGTTTCGCTGTTGAGCAGGACGATCTGCGCGAGGAAATCCTGCATCTCGTCGAAGCGCGCGGCGAAGCCGACCAGGGCCTTCAGCTCGTCGTGGCGCTCGATGTAGTCGGCGAACGCACCCTTCAGATAATCGCCGTACCAGCCGTCGATCGCGTTTTCGACCGTCGCAGCCGGTGTCTGCTCACGCATGGTCTCCGCCGTTTGGCGCAGCGACGCGCAAAAGTGCTCCCACTCTGGCCGCGCATCCTTCGCGACCTTCGACTTCACGTCATCGGTCGAAAGCGCGTCGAGGAAGTCCTGCTGCATCAGTCGGGCGTGATCCAGCGCGGCGGCGTAGATTTTCTGCGCGCCCTTCTCGCCGACCTTCGGGAGCAGGACGACGATGCGCTGGAAGGCCTGCTCGTCCGCCGGATTGTACACGAAGCGCAGCAGGGCGACGAGGTCGCGGATGTGCTGGCGCTCGAAGAACTTCACGCCGCTGGTGATGTGATAGGGGATGCCAGCGCGGGACAAGGCGAGCTGGGTCTCCAACGCGATGAAGTGCGAGCGGTACAGCACCGCGATCTCGTTGGCTGAAACGCCCTCGTCTTCAGTCAGCGCGCGGATGCGCTTCACGATGAACTCCGCCTGCTCGCGGTCGTCCATCGTCTGCACGACGTAGGGCTTCTGCGAGTTGGCACGCGCGGCGCGGAGTTCCTTGTCGAAGTGCCGGCCCTTCGGCTGGGCGAGCAGCACCCCGTTCGCGAAATTGAGGATCTGCGGCGTCGAGCGGTAGTTCGTTTCGATCCGGTAGATCGTTGTGCCCGGATGCCGCTCCGGGAACGTCATGATGTTCTCGAAATCGGCGCCGCGCCACGAGTAGATGCATTGCGCGTCATCGCCGACGGCCATGATCTGGTGGTGCGACGCGAGGCGGTCGACGATCTGCGACTGGATCGTGTTGGTGTCCTGGTACTCGTCGACGAGCACGTGACGAAACCGGTGCGCGAAGTACGCTGCCACCTCGGGCGCCTCGACGAGCAGCTTGAGCCAGAGCTCGAGCAGGTCGTCGTAATCGACCACGTTCTGCTCGCGCTTCCGCTTCGCGTAGGCCGCGGCGAAGGCGGGGAACCGGTGCTGGATTTCCGAATACTGCGGAAAATTCCGCTGCACCGTGTCCGCGAGCGAACGCTGGGTGTTGCGCGCGAGCGAGATGACGTCGAAGAGCGGGCCGGCGCGCGGGTGGGTCTTGTCCTTGAAAAACCCCTTGTCCTCGGACTCGACGGTCTGCTTGAGCAGCGACTCCGATTCGTCCGCGTCGAGGATCGTGAAATTGCGCGGCAGGTTGATCGCCTCACCGTAAATCCGGAGCGCCCGGTGACCGAGCGAGTGGAACGTGCCGCCCCAGAAACGGCGCGGTTCGACGCCCGTCAGGTCCTGCACGCGATGCAACATCTCCTTCGCGGCCTTGTTCGTGAAGGTCAGCAGGAGAATCTCTCCCGGCTTCACGCCCTGCGACAGGAGGTACGCGACGCGGTAGGTGAGCGTGCGGGTCTTGCCGGAACCGGCGCCGGCGAGCACGAGCATCGGACCGGCGGGGGCCGTGACGGCCGCGAACTGGTCGTCATTGAGGGCCGCGCGGAAATCGATCGGAGGGATCTCACTGTTCGCGCCCGCGGCTGGCTCCTTATCGAGAAAAAACTCCATGGACGTCGCGACCGTCGCCCAAAGCCGGCCGGAGGCAAAGCCGAAACGGCCAGCGGGCGGAAACGCGAACGGCCGCGCCCCCGAAGGGACGCGGCCGCGCGTTGTCCATGAAGACGGCGGCCTAACCCCCGGCCGCCGCGAAACTCAGAAGAGCGTGAAGGCGATGTTCACCCCGGCGGTGACGATCGAGACCATGCTCATGAGCTTGATCAGGATGTTGAGGCTCGGGCCGGCGGTGTCCTTGAAGGGATCACCCACGGTGTCGCCGATCACCGCCGCCTTGTGCGCGGCCGAACCCTTGCCGCCGTGGTGGCCTTCCTCGATGAATTTCTTCGCGTTGTCCCAGGCGCCGCCGGAGTTCGCCATGAAGACGGCGAGCACGAAGCCGGTTGCCAGCCCGCCGCCGAGCAGGCCGAACACGCCGGGCACGCCGAAGAGCAGGCCGACCCCGATTGGCACGATCACCGCCAGGAGCGAGGGCAGCAGCATCTCGCGCTGGGCGCCTGCGGTGGAGATCGCCACGCAACGGGCATAATCCGGCACATCGGTGCCGCCGAGGATGCCGGGCTTTTCGCGGAACTGCCGGCGCACCTCTTCGACCATCCGACCGGCCGCGCGGCCGACGGCATTGATGGTGAGACCGCAGAAGAGGAAGGACATCATCCCGCCAATGAAGAGCCCGAGGATGACCTTGGGATTCATCAGGTGAACCTGGAAGTACTCCATGAACTGGGAGAGCGTCGCGAGCGTCGTGCGGACGACTTCGCCTGAGGCGAGCACCATCGTGTCCTGCCCGTTGTGGAGCATCGCGATCTTCAGTTCCTCGACGTAGGAGGCGAGCAACGCGAGCGCGGTAAGGGCGGCGGAACCGATCGCGAATCCCTTTCCGGTGGCGGCGGTCGTGTTGCCCAGCGAATCGAGCGCGTCGGTGCGTTTCCGCACCTCGGGTCCGAGCCCGCTCATCTCGGCGTTGCCACCTGCATTGTCCGCGATCGGGCCGTAGGCGTCGGTGGCGAGCGTCAGGCCCAGGGTCGACAGCATGCCGACGGCGGCGATGCCAATCCCGTAAAGACCCATGGCCATCGTGTCGGGTGTGAAGGCCCAGCTACCGGCGGCGAAACCGTAGGCGAGCGTCGTGCCGATCACGACCGCGGAAACCGGGACGACGGTCGACAGCATGCCGACGCCGAGTCCGGAGATGATGACCGTCGCCGGGCCGGTCCTCGCGTGATCCGCGATGCCCTTGGTCGGCTTGTACTCCTGCGACGTGAAGTACTCCGTGGCCTTGCCGATCACGATGCCCGTCACGAGTCCGGTGACAATCGCGCCCCAGATGCCGCCGGCATTGGCGAGGTCAAGGTAACGCAAAATGAAGTACGAGAGGATGGCGATCAGCACCGAGCTGAGATTGATGCCGCGGCTGAGCGCGTTGAGCAGATCGCGCTGCGAGGCACCCTGCTTCACGCGGACCGCGTAGATGCCGAGGATCGACAAAATGGTGCCCAGGCCTGCCACCACCATCGGGGCGATGACGGCCTTGTATGCCGACGCGCCGTCCCCCGCCTGCGCGAATGCGGCGGCACCGAGCGCGGCGGTGGCGAGGATCGAACCGACGTAGGATTCGTACAGGTCGGCGCCCATGCCGGCGACGTCGCCGACGTTGTCACCCACATTGTCGGCAATCGTGGCGGGATTGCGCGGGTCGTCCTCGGGAATGCCTGCCTCGACCTTGCCGACGAGGTCCGCGCCGACGTCGGCCGCCTTGGTGAAGATGCCGCCGCCGACGCGGGCGAACAGCGCCTGCAGCGAGGCGCCCATGCCGAACGTCAGCATCGTCGTCGTGATCACCACGAGTTTGTGCGCGGGATCGGGGTCGTCGATGAAGGCGTTGAGGACCAGGAACCAGAGTGAGATGTCAAGGAGGGCCAGGCCCACAACCACGAGTCCCATCACAGCGCCGCTGCGGAAGGCGAGCCGCAGCCCGAGGTCCAGCGACTTGCTCGCGGCGTGCGCGACCCGAGCGGCGGCGTAGGTCGCGGTTTTCATTCCGAAGAAGCCCGCGAGGCCGGAGAAGAGGCCGCCCGTGAGGAAGGCGAATGGCACCCACCTGTTCTGCAGGCCCAGGCCGTACGCCAGCCAGGCGAAGACCAGCGTCAGCAGGAGGAAGAACGCGCCGACGACTTTGTATTGCTGCCTCAGATACGCCATCGCGCCCGTTCGGACGTGGGAGGCGATCTCCGCCATCCGGGCGGAGCCCTCGGGCGCGGACTTCATGCGGGCGTAGAAATGCCACGCATAACCGAGCGCGAGCACGGCTGCAGCAGGAGTGAGCCAGAATAGAGTCGAGTGCATGGAAGTGCGGGAGGGGGCGACGCGTCAGGCTCCGAAGGAGCTCAGCGCGGAGCGCCACCACGCGTAGTGGGTCGTTTCGAGCTGCTCGCGGGACGGCATCGGGAAGTGGCGGAATCCGCCGCCGGCCGTGGCGAGGTAGAAGCCGCGGCGGATCGTCCGGTAGAGCACGTCCTGCTGCAGGTAGCGGATGACGGTCTTGGTCGTCTTGTGCGGCTTCTCGCGCAGCTCGCGAAGGCAGTCGCGAAGGTGTTCGAGATTTGGATACGGCAGATCGTCGATTCCCGTTGCCTCCGGATCATCGGCGAGGCGCGCGAGCTCGAGATCCGCGAAGAGCAGGGCGGGCAGGGAGACGACCTCGCGCGGATCGGTGATCCGCGCGGCGAAATCGCGGGGCTCGAGCGTGCTGACCACCCGCGGCGTGACCGGGCAGAACTCCTGGTACAGGTGAAAACGCGGACCAGGCTCCGGCTGGTAGTCCGCCGGCAGGAGCGTGAGCACGCGGCCTTCGTCCGTCACGAGGTGCAGCGACTCGAGTGCTTCGGGCGCGATCTGCTCGAGCACGCGGTAGATCGACAGGTACGCAGAGCGCCGCACGCCGCGGCCGCCGTTGGGATCGACGAGCGCGCGCTGGCCGAGAACCTCGAGCCGCTCCGCCGCGTACTTTTCGTCGAGCTTGAAGAACAGGGCCTGGCCCCGGGCACGCTTTTGGGAGCCGACGGCCAGGTAGGCGCCGAACTCTTCGGCACCGAGGTTGGAGGCCACGAGGGCCTCCGGCATCAGAGAGACGTATACGAAGGGTTGCATGGCATGCATCGCCGGTCGGACTGCCGAGACGTTTCCCTTCGAGCCTAGGCGAACGGGCGCGGCGCTGCTGCCCGTGCATTGAAAAAGGCTGCGCAGCAATTGCCGGCATGGCGTGCCAGCAACGCGACACACCCAAGGCC
>Ga0079224_100016792_pt1 | contig 10297 bp, 7 predicted proteins | sample Stecom2015_FD_80414 | JGI IMG/M metagenome (GOLD analysis project Ga0079224, IMG submission 80414) | Agricultural soil microbial communities from Utah to study Nitrogen management - Steer compost 2015 | ecosystem: Environmental > Terrestrial > Soil > Agricultural land | place: USA: Utah... | reverse complement strand
GTCGGCCCACACTTTTTCGCAAATTTCCCTGGGGTGCCCGTTCCGTGCGCACCCCTCCAGAAATTTGTCCTTCATTTTGTCGAGCACCGCCTTCTGTTTCTTACCCATCGCCTTCCGCAGCACGTCGGCATCGCCTTTGCTGAAGCCGGCGAGCTTCTGTGAGAGCAGCATGACCTGCTCCTGGTAGACGGTGATACCATACGTTTCGCTCAGGTATTCCTCCATTTCGGGGAGGTCGTACGTAATGGGCTCCCTTCCATGCTTTCGGTTTACGAATGCAGGAATGTATTCCATTGGTCCCGGGCGGTAGAGAGCGTTCATCGCAATGAGATCCTCGAACTTGTCGGGCTTGAGCTGGCGGAGGTATTTCTGCATCCCCGCGCTTTCAAACTGAAATGTCCCGGTAGTTTCGCCGCGCTGGAACAGTTCGTAAGTTTTCGGGTCGTCGAGAGGGACTTCGTCAATATTGATGTCGATGTTTCGGCTCTTCTTGATATTTTTTATCGCCGTCTTGATGATGGTCAGAGTCGTCAGTCCGAGGAAGTCCATCTTTAGCAGTCCGGCGCTTTCCACTACACTGTTGTCAAACTGAGTGACAAGCATATCGGAGTCTTTGGCGACTGACACCGGTACGAAGTTTCGCAGGTCGTCGGGCGTGATAATAACCCCGCAGGCGTGGACGCCGGTGTTGCGGACCGAGCCTTCGAGTACAACGGCCTGTTGCAGCACCTGTGCCCGAAGGTCGTCTCCTTTGCGGATGTCCTCAAGTTCCCTGACTTCCTGAAAAGCTGCCTGGAGCGACGTGCCGGGTCTTTCAGGAATCAGTTTTGCCAGTACATTAGCTTCCATCAGGGGCAGTTCCATGACGCGTGCACAGTCGCGAATGGACGATTTTGCTGCCATGGTTCCATAGGTGATAATCTGAGCAACCTGAGTTCTACCGTATTTTTCGATGACGTAGCGCAAGACTTTGTCGCGCCCTTCATCATCGAAGTCAATATCGATATCGGGGAGGGAGACGCGGTCAGGATTAAGAAAACGCTCAAACAGCAAGTCGTACTTGATCGGATCGACGTTGGTAATGCCAATGCAGTAGGCTACCGCTGACCCCGCCGCCGAACCGCGACCTGGACCAACACTAACCCCGAGTTCCCTCGCTTTTGAAGTGAAGTCCTGAACAATAAGGAAGTAGCCCGGATACCCGGTGTTCTTAATGGTGTTGAGTTCGAACTCCAGTCGGTCAATGATGGGCTGGGTCAATTCCCCATAGCGCTTCCGCGCGCCCTCAAAGGTAAGATGACGAAGGTAGTCATCCTCGCTCTCGAATCCTTCCGGGATGTCGAACTTCGGGAGCAAAACGTTGCGCTCCAGCGAGTAAGACTCAACCTTGTCTACAATTTCCTGCACCGTGTCGAGGGCTTCGGGCAGGTCGCGGAAGATTGAATTCATTTCCTGAGGCGACTTGAAGTAATACTGGTCGTTGGGTAGACCGTATCGTCGTCCGCGACCCTGACCGATCGGGGTCGATTTGAATTCACCTTCTTTAATACATAACAATACATCGTGAGCGTTCGACTCCTCACGATCGAGATAGAAACATTCGTTGGCCGCGAAGTAGCGAACCCCATATTTTTCGGCAAAACGAAGCAGTACTTCATTTACGTGGTCTTCCTCTGGAATGCCATGACGGTTCAACTCAATGTAGAAGTCGTCTCCGAACTGTTCGTGCCACCAACGGAAGGCCTCCTCGGCCTGCTTCTCGCCTACGTTGAGAATGAGGTAGGGAACTTCGCTGTTGAGACCACCTGTTACGGCGATCAGGTCCTGCTTGTACTGACAGACTAACGCTTTGTCTATACGGGGATAGATGCCGTAAAGACCCTCGGAGAAGGCCAGCGAACTCAGCCGGGCCAGGTTGTGATAGCCATTCTTGTTCTTCGCAAGGAGCACCTGGTTAAACCGTCGATCAGGATTGTCTTTGGTAAATTTCAGTTTCAGGCGCTCTTCGGCCAGATAAAATTCGCAACCTACAATGGGCTTAATTTCCTGAGATAGGGCTTCCTTAACGAATTTGAACGCCCCGTACATATTGCCAAGGTCTGTCAGGGCAAGCGCTGACATCCCGTATGACTTGGCCTTGGCGACCATGCTTTTTACATCCGGGGTGGCCTGCAAGACTGAGTACTGAGAGTGCGCATGGAGGTGTACAAAGGGCTTGTCAGTAACGGGAACATCGCCGTCGCCGGTCAGGGAGTACGCCGCGCTTTTTCTCTTCTCGCGTTTGCTGAAGTTAGCAGCCTCGAGATTAGGAGCCTCGTAGGTAATGTCTTCGGGCGCAGTTTCGTCAGCCGGAGAAACGATCTTTTTTTCGATCAATGCAAAAAAGCAGCGGGCTGTCGCGGCAACGTCGTAACTGGCATCGTGGGCATCGTCGAAACCTTGTCCAAACAGCTTTTCGTGCAACTCAGTGACTCGCGGCATCTTCAGACGACCGCCGATACCCCCGGCTAGTTGGCAGAACTCGGTTGAAGCCAGTGCTGTATCGAGCTTTTCCAGTTTGAGAAGCTGATCGACATCCAGTTGCTGACGGATAAACTCGGCGCCGACAATACTGATGTCAAACTCAATGTTGTGGCCGACAATCAGCGTGCACTGCGCGAGGTCTGCAATGAGAAGTTCCAGGACGTCGCGGAGGTTGTGGCCCTCCTCCATAGCGCGACGGGTAGATATGCCGTGTATCTGTTCGGCTTTGTATGGAATGTCAAATCCCTCCGGCTTGACAATGCGATTTTGCCGGGAGATCAGTCGACCTTTGTTATCGTGAAGCTGCCACGCAATCTGTACCAGACGGGGCCAGTTGTCCAGGTCGGTGATAGGGGCAGTCTTATTATGCGGAACGCCGGTCGTTTCCGTGTCGAATATCAAATACATGAGCGGGTGTATTGTAGTGGTTGTTGTCGGGAGACAGCTTCAAAAGAGGAGATGATTGTCACCCGCCTAAAGTGCTGCTCAGACAGTTGGCAAAAGTACTAACTTCCCTAATATGCAACCGGTTCATTGACAACTTGTGACGCATTTCTCTTCCCATTTTGGGATGACGATGGCTGGAAAAGGGACGAAATCCAGGTCAGGAGTTGAAGGGTACAATGGTAAATAATTGAAAAACAGATTGTTATAAAATCAGGCGCTTTTTTTGGATAGGTAGTACAAACTAAGCCTAAAATCCAATGAAGTTAATGATTGATCACATCAAGCGTTTTCTAAAGAAAGAGTGGTTCCTCCTGGTGGTTCTTGTCACGATCGGTATTCTCGTAGCCATATTCGAGTTTTATTGTGCGGGATGTTAACCGGAGACAAGCTTATTTGGAACTTGTTTAAATAGATCGCCCCGTTGTTTAGTAAAACGGTGAGGAGTATTTTTGGCGCACTCTTCAAACTCAGTTTTACTAATTATGAATTGGTTTTCGAATTTTTTCTCCAGTAGCATCGGGAGAAAGTACGTGATGGCGCTCACCGGTTTATTCCTGATTCTCTTTCTCGTTGTGCACCTGATCGGGAACCTCCAATTATTAAAGGCTGACGACGGGGAGGCCTTTAATGTGTACGCGGCGTTCATGACGTCTAATCCGTTGATTGTTACGATTTCGTACGTCAACTATACCATGATTTTATTCCACATCATCTGGGCGATTATTCTTACAAGACGCAATCGCGCTGCCCGGGGCGAGGTTGGCTACGCGGTCACGAAAAATTCATCGCACTGGACTTCCCGGAATATGGGAATTCTCGGCACGTTCATCTTTATTTTCCTTGTGATCCACCTCAGAAGTTTCTGGTATGAGATGCACTGGGGAGGCATTCCCACCGCGACCTACGCAGGCGTAGAGTACAAGAACTTATATGCGGTTGTTGATGCGGCTTATGAGAGCGTTTGGTTTGTATTGCTGTATGTGGTGAGTATGGCGCTGCTCGGATTTCACCTCTTCCACGGCTTTGGCAGCGCATTCCAGACGCTTGGTCTGAATCATGTTAAGTACAATGGATTGATCCGTGGCCTCGGCGTCGGCTTTTCCATCGTTGTGCCTGCGCTGTTCGCGTTGATTCCGGTTTACATGTATTTTACCTAAGGGTTTTTGATCAGTTGATTCAACCCTGAAAATATTTCTCACGACATGAAATTCGATTCGAAGATTCCCGAGGGACCGATAGCCGAGAAGTGGTCCAAACATAAGTTTAATCTTAAGCTTGTCAACCCCGCTAATAAGCGGAAGTACGAGATCATTGTAGTCGGTACGGGTCTTGCCGGCGCGTCAGCTGCGGCGTCTCTGGCCGAGCTGGGGTATAACGTCAAAGCGTTTTGCTTTCAGGACAGCGCCCGACGCGCGCATAGTATTGCTGCGCAAGGGGGAATCAACGCTGCCAAGAACTACCGCAACGATGGCGATAGTATTTATCGCCTGTTCTATGATACCGTAAAAGGAGGCGACTATCGCGCCCGCGAAGCGAACGTTTATCGTCTCGCCGAAGTGAGTGTCAATATCATTGACCAATGTGTTGCTCAGGGCGTTCCGTTTGCCCGTGAGTATGGCGGCCTTCTCGATAATCGTTCATTTGGAGGTGCGCAGGTTTCCCGGACTTTCTATGCACGGGGACAGACCGGACAGCAGCTGTTGCTGGGCGCCTACAGTGCCCTAAACCGTCAGATTGCAGCTGGAAAGGTGAAAATGTATGCCCGCACCGAAATGCTCGACCTGGTCGTGGTCGATGGCAAAGCGCGGGGCATTATCACCCGTGATCTTGTTACAGGAGCCATTGAAGCACACAGTGGTCACGCGGTGTTACTTTGTACCGGTGGTTATGGTAACGTGTTCTACCTGTCAACCAATGCCAAAGGTTCGAACGCCACCGCGGTATGGCGGGCACACAAGAAAGGTGCTTTATTCGGAAACCCGTGCTTTACGCAGATACATCCTACGTGTATTCCCGTATCCGGCGATCACCAGTCGAAACTGACTCTTATGTCGGAGTCGCTCCGTAACGACGGGCGCGTGTGGGTACCCAAGACTGCCCGGCCGGGGCTCAAGGCGAAAGACGCTGTAAGTATCCCCGAATCGGAGCGCGACTACTTCCTCGAGCGGAAATACCCTTCTTTCGGGAACCTGGTACCGCGCGACGTTGCCTCCCGCAATGCAAAATATGTGTGTGATGAGGGTCGTGGTGTAGGCTCAGGGTTGGCGGTCTTCCTCGATTTTGCGGATGCCATCAAACGCGATGGCCGCAAAGTGATCGAGGCGAAGTACGGCAACCTCTTCGACATGTATCAGCAGATCACGGGCGACAATCCATATGAGGTGCCGATGATGATTTACCCTGCCGTCCACTATACGATGGGTGGCCTTTGGGTAGACTATAACCTGATGACGACTATCCCCGGATTATACGCGCTCGGCGAAGCGAACTTCTCAGACCACGGCGCGAACCGTCTTGGCGCCAGTGCGCTTATGCAGGGCCTTGCCGACGGATACTTCGTTATTCCCTATACAATCGGAGACTACCTCGCCAATATCGGTTGGGACGATCGCATCCCCGCAGACCACCCCGCGTTCCGCGAGGCCATGGAAAATGTGAATGGTCGCATCGAAAAGCTTCTCAGCATTCGTGGAAAGAAAACAGTAGATCAGCTGCACCGTGAGCTGGGACTGGTGATGTGGGACTACTGTGGTATGTCACGCACCGAGGAAGGACTGAAGAAGGCAAAGGTCCGGATTCAGGAACTGCGTTCCGAGTTTTGGGAGAACGTCAATGTACTTGGCGGGGCTGGAGAGTTGAATCAGGAGCTTGAAAAAGCCGGGCGTCTGGCCGACTTCATGGAACTTGCCGAGCTGATGGTTGACGATGCCCTCCATCGTTCGGAATCTTGTGGTGGACACTTCCGCGAAGAGTCTCAAACTCCGGATGGGGAGGCGTTGCGAAAAGACGATCAGTTCTCATATGTCGCCGCATGGGAATACACCGGCGACAATAAGCCTGAAGTACTTCACAAGGAAGCTCTCGAGTTTGAAAACGTGAAGCTCACGCAACGGAGTTATAAATAAAACAAACAGAGGAGCACTGAAATGCTTCTATTGACGAATTCATAAATATTCACATAGATGAAAATCACACTCAAGGTTTGGAGGCAGAAAGATCAAAAGGCTAAGGGTGAGTTCAAGACTTATCAGCTGGATGATGTTTCACCGGATATGTCATTCCTCGAAATGTTTGACGTGTTAAACCAACAATTAATCACACGCGGGGAAGAGCCGGTAGCCTTTGATCACGACTGCCGTGAGGGGATTTGTGGCGCATGTAGTATGTACATAAACGGCCGCCCCCATGGTCCGCTGCAGACTACCACCTGCCAGTTGCATATGCGTTCGTTCAGCGACGGTGAGACCATCACGGTCGAGCCTTGGCGCGCCCGGTCGTTTCCTGTGGTCAGAGACCTTATCGTCGATAGGGAAGCTTTCGATCGTATTCAACAGGCTGGAGGCTACATCTCCGTGAACACAGGTGGAGTCCCCGATGCCAACGAGATTCCCATTCCCAAATCGAACGCTGACAAGGCATTTGATGCCGCGGCTTGTATTCAGTGTGGCGCTTGTGTTGCGGCTTGTAAGAATTCGTCAGCTATGCTTTTTGTGAGCGCCAAGGTGTCGCAACTCGCGCTGCTGCCGCAAGGCCAGCCGGAACGGAAAACGCGGGTCGAGCGAATGGTGGCTCAAATGGACGCAGAAGGCTTTGGATCGTGCACCAACACGCTCGCTTGTGAAGCTGAATGTCCTAAAGGAATAAGCGTTTCCAATATTGCGCGAATGAACCGGGAGTACTTCAGAGCGAAATTCACGTCGGAAAACCCCTAACATCTGCCAGTCATGAAGCCCGCGGTAACCTGGGCTTCATGGCAGATATTTGCTCCATGGAGCCTGTCGAAATCCAATAAAGGGTTATTCCAGGTCCGAAGGCCCCTTTTTTAGGGGTAGGCGGTGTTGTCAATTAATTGACGTACCTTTGCGCCTTATTTCATTAAAATCTTTACATGCATTCATTCTCAACCCTCGGCCTGTCCGGGGACCTCGCTGAAGCGGTGGCACAGCTGGGCTTCGAAACCCCCACACCAATTCAGCAAAAAGCCATCCCTTTCCTTCTTGGCAATGACCGCGACCTCGTCGCACTGGCTCAGACGGGAACCGGCAAAACTGCCGCCTTTGGCCTTCCGCTAATAGAACTTATCGACGATGAAGACAAGACTACGCGCGCTCTGGTGCTTGCACCAACCCGCGAACTTTGCCTTCAGATTACGCGCGACTTTGAAAACTTTTCGCGCGGTGTAAAACGCCTGAACGTAGTCGCCGTTTACGGAGGCTCAAGTATCGTAGATCAGATCCGGGCTATCAAGAAAGGAGCGCAAATTATTGTCGCTACTCCGGGTCGACTTATGGACCTAATCGGTCGAAAGGCCGTTGACCTGAGCGTCGTTCGCTTTCTCGTTCTCGATGAGGCGGATGAGATGCTCAATATGGGCTTTAAAGACGACATCGACCATATTCTGTCCCATACCTCCGACCAAAAGCGAGTATGGCTGTTCTCGGCGACCATGCCTCCTACAGTGCGGCGAATCGCAAATACCTACATGGATCAGCCCCTCGAGCTTTCGGTTGGCGAGCGTCATGGCGGGAACAAGAACATCACGCATCAATATGCTTTGCTGCGCGACGGCGATCGCTATGCTGCTCTAAAGCGTTTTGTTGATCATTCCGCTGACATTTTTGGCGTTGTCTTTTGCAGAACGAAGATGGAAGCACAGCAAGTGGCTGAGCAGCTGATTCGCGACGGTTATAATGCAGATGCTCTCCATGGAGACCTGACGCAGCAACAGCGCGACAAAGTGATGCGGAGTTTCAGAAATCGCGGGATCCAGCTTCTGGTGGCAACGGATGTTGCTGCGCGCGGCATCGACGTGAGTGATGTGACGCACGTTATTCACCTCAATATCCCTGACGAAATCGAGTTTTATACGCACCGGAGTGGTCGCACGGGACGTGCCGGGAAAACCGGTGTGTCGCTGGCCTTGGTTAATCGACGCGAGCTTTCACGTATAAGGCAGATTGAAAAAGCTATGCGTATCACTTTCGAAAAAGTAGCCATCCCCACGGGGCAGGAGGTTTGCGAACAACGATTACTTAAGATGGTTACCGAGCTGCGTGAAGTAAACGTTGCTCATCCGGAACTCGCTGAACTCGCTTCGGTCGTAGACAGTCAGCTGGCTGAATTGTCGCGGGAGGAACTCATCAGTCGTTTTCTCGCCCTGCAATTCAATAACACGCTGGAGTATTATCGGAACGCCCCCGACCTTAACGTTACCGATGGCGGCAGGGAAACGGAAGAGTTGCCCATGGGTGATCGCGTGTTTATCAACCTCGGCAAAATGGATGGCTTCGATGCCGGGAAGATGTTGGCGCTGATCTGTGATCGTTGTGACTTTTCAAGAGACAAGGTAGGACGCATTGAACTCAAAGGAGCTTACTCTTTCTTTCAGATTGCCGACGGTTTTACGGAAAGAGTAAAGCAACGCCTTCACGGAATTTCATTCAAAGGGCGTACGGTACGTATTGAGGCTACAGCCGACAGGCCCCCGAAGAACAAAGGTGGCTTCGCCAAGAAGGGACACAGAAAAACAAGCAAGAAGGCTTTTCGGGTCTAAGGCAATCGCTTATAGCGGCTTGAATTGTTCGAACGGCTCGCGGCACCGCAGGCAGAAGTGAATGGAACGACACGGGGTGGACCCGAATATGTTCCGGAGTTCTGTCTCGATGCTGCCGCAACGGGGGCAGGGACAATATTCAAGAATGGCCAGATCCGGGATGAGGTTTCCCTTGCCGGGGGGACTAATTCCGAAGGCGCGGAGGCTTTGACGTCCCTTCTCTGAAATCCGGTCGGACGTCCATGGTGTCTCGAATGAAACGGTTATCTGCACGTCCGTCAGGCCATGCCGGGCGAGTGTCGTGCGGATGTCGCCCTGCATCACGTCGAGAGCCGGGCATCCAACGAACGTAGGCGTCAACTCGATCATTACGGTTTTTCCATCGACTTCAACTCTCCTGATAACGCCGAGGTCGGGCAGCGACAGCACCGGTATTTCCGGGTCATACACCTCGGAAAGCCATACGAGAATCTGTTGTGGGTTAAGTGTCTTCATTGACGGTCACTTGTCTACCATTCCTGATCGACATCGCTTCGGAAAACTTCCGTCATCTCTTCGATGAGAGGTTGCATATGTTCGCTGTGAATCCCCGACCGTCCACCGCAGACGGGCAGGAGAGATGTCCACGGCGGCAGCACCAGGGCAGTCCTCCCAATGATTTCTTCAACACGGTGTTGCCATCGCAATTGTAGTACGGATTCAAAATCGCAGAGCTGTCGTCTCCCTATTTCGTCGTCATACTCCGTTGCTTCGAAAATTCCCAGGGCGTAGGGCAGTCCGTAGTCAATAGACCGCTGCAAGCGCGAAATGCTTTCGGGTGTGCCGGTTCCCAACTTGGTTATGAGTGTATTGGCATGAAGGAGGTGGTAGACTAGTTCGGCCTGTACTTTTACCGCCAGATCAGCGAGAGGCTTCCATCGCGATAGGCAAAGGGATTCGAAACGAACCATCATAGCAGTGTCAAAAAGGAAGTGGCGTACGAGGCTGAAGTCGTATTCCCCGTTCGGTAGCTCCGTGAATATACAGTTGCGGAATGCGTCTGCGTTGCGCATAAATCCAAGTGTATCGGGGTCGGATTCACCGAGTTCGTGCAACAGGTTGTACAGGGCAAGGCTTTGTCCGATTTGGTCCTGTGCCATGGAAGAGAAGGCAATGTCTTCTTCGAGTACCGGCCCAATCCCTGTCCATTCGGAATTTCGGTGACCGATGATCAGAAGGTCGTCAGCAATACGATAGAGCAGATCCTTGATTGCCGGGTCATTCATACTTCTATGTTTTGCGTTTACCCAGGAATTCTTTCAATCGTTCGCCTCCCTTATAGTCGGTCGCTCCCCTGAAGGTTTTCTCCGGAAGGGTTAGCCACATTGTTTCTTCTTCCGGTTTTGTGAATCGGACGTCTGCGGAGCGGAGCGTCCAGATGCTGTACACTGTCTTGGTATCTGAAAACGATCGGGCGGCAATCATGGCTTGACTGTGACTGACGGCGGGGAGGCTTCCCACGTGTATATGTTGTTTGCCGCGTTTGAATGGATAGAGGATATCGTACTGTTCATC
>Ga0079224_100016791_pt1 | contig 10297 bp, 8 predicted proteins | sample Stecom2015_FD_80414 | JGI IMG/M metagenome (GOLD analysis project Ga0079224, IMG submission 80414) | Agricultural soil microbial communities from Utah to study Nitrogen management - Steer compost 2015 | ecosystem: Environmental > Terrestrial > Soil > Agricultural land | place: USA: Utah... | reverse complement strand
GGCGGCTTTCGGTATCCGTGACGAACGGCTTAGCGTGTCGGAGCTCTGGAGCGATTTGGCCGAGCGGCTCTTGGAGCGGGACTCGACCACGACGCTGCGTGATCAGGCGCTATCGGTGATCTGCAAGCAAGGCACGCTGGCGCAGCGAATCGTGCGGGCCTTGGGAGACTCACCCAGCAAAGAAAAGCTCTTGGCAGTGTATCGAGAACTTGCCGACTGTCTGGCGCAGGGGAGGATGTACGAGCCAAGTGCGCGCTGATGCAGTCATCGTCAGCTGCGAGCACGCCTCCGCGTGTGTGCCCGATCGTTATCGAAGGGTGTTCCGCGCCAATGCATCGACGGGGCTTTTGGCCAGCCATCGAGCCTACGACATCGGTGCCGAGGCGGTGGCCGTGAGCCTTTCTGACGCCCTGAGTTGTCCGCTGTTCGTGGGCAGCGTGACACGGTTGTTGATCGACCTGAACCGCTCGCCACGACACCGGGCGGTCTTCTCAGAGTATGCGCGCCGCTTGACCGCGGACGAGCGACACGAGCTCTTGGCTCGCTACTATTTGCCATTTCGCGCACGCGTCCATCGCGCGATACGCGATCGCATTGCGCGCGGTCGGCGAGTGATTCACCTGTCGGTGCACAGCTTCACTCCGAGGCTTTCGGGAGTCAGGCGCGATACCGATATAGGGCTCTTGTACGACCCGGCGCGCCCTGGCGAAGCCGCGTTCGCCGCGAGCTGGCAGGCTCGACTCCAGCAGGCCGGCAGCCTCGGGCGCGTGCGCCGCAACTACCCCTATAGGGGGGTCTCCGATGGGCACACCACCGCTCTGCGAAAAGTGTTCGATGCCAACCGCTACGTGGGCATCGAGCTCGAGCTCAACCAGCTATTTTTCAGGTCGGAGCAGCGGCGTACGACTCAAATGCTGGTCGACGCACTCGTCGCTACCATGCCGCGCGAGCAGGGTCCGAAGCGGGGCATATGAACGCCGAGGCCGCCCCGGGTGAGCCGTGCCGCTGGCACAAGCTTGCGGCGGCACTGCTCATCGTCTTGATCTGCGGGCTCGAGCTACGTGCGGTTTTAGGCCCGTACGAGGACTGGCCATTCACTTCCGCACCCATGTTCGCCCGCTATCACGCGCCGGGTGACCCACTCTTCGAGCTCGCGGTGTGGCTGGAACCCGAAACAGGCCCTCTCGTCGAGCTCGAACCTGACGCCCACTTGGGTCTCGGAGAGCTCGGCTTTCGTCGCCAGTTCTTTGCCAAGTATTACGGATCGACCGATCCGCGGCACCCGAGCGGTCACCACCCGCACGACGACGAAGCGAGCTTCCGCGCGCGACTGAGTCGATGGATGCAGCTCGTGAGCCGCGCCTACACTCGGCGCACGGGGATGAAGCTCAAGAGTGTTCAGCTGGAGGTCCGTCGACTCTCGAAAGCCGGGGTGGAGCGGCGTCCCGTAGCCTATTTCGAGGCGACCAGCGGAGCCGTCAGGCTGTTGCCCTGGCGTGGAGCAGCACCGTGACGGGCAGCGGCGCACTACAACGGGTTGCCCATGGCCTTCACGCCATCGAACGCTGGTGGTTCCGACCCTCGTCTCGGTATCAAATGGGCGTATTTCGAGTATTGCTCGTGAGCTGGGTGGGCTGGTTCTACAGCGAGCGGCTTTTCCCTCGGCTGAGCGGCGCTCGCGAGCGAGCCATCGAATTTCACGACCCACCTTCTCTCGCTCAATGGTTGCGGTTACCGCTGCCGCTGCCGGAGCACGCCATCGAGCCAGTCCGACAACTCGCCATGCTGCTGGTAGCGCTGGCGCTCGTGGGGCTGTTGGCGCGAGTCGCACTGATCGCGTTGGCTTTCCTGAATCTGGGGCTCGGCCTGGCCGTCAACGCCTGGGGCTACACGGCTCACGCATCGGCTTTGCCCGCGCTGGTGTTGTTCATCGTCGCCTTCGCGCCGGGAGCCACGGCTTTGTCGCTGGACGCCTTGTTGATCAAGCTCGTTGCCCAGCGCAAAGGGCGACCGCCGCCGGGCTGGGCGCCGGAGCTCCTTCCGCACTCGCCCAAGAGCGTTTGGCCCGTTCGCACGCTGCTGGTCCTGTTGTGCCTTTTGTACTTCAGCGCCGGGGTTTCCAAGCTTCGCTACGCCGGCGGGGACTGGGCTGACGGTCAGACGCTGGCGTTTTACCTGGGGGGAGGTTCCAAGCGTGGCGAGGGCACGCAACGCTTCATTCAGCAACGAGGCGACCGCCCCGACCAGGCCTTTCGCGACGGCTTCGGTATCGTCGACTATGCCTATGTGGGCCGACCCACAGCGATTGGGTCGTGGCTCTCGCAGCAGCCAGTCTTGTTGCGACTGATTGCGAGCGCGGCGCTGCTCGGCGAACTGCTGTTCCCATTGGCGCTGTTGGGTCGTTGGCCCCGCCGCCTGGCGCTGCTGTTCGGGCTGCTATTCCACGCCGGCATCGCGTTGACCCTGAGCATCAACTTCACTGCGTATATCATATGCTATACTATGTTCGTCGATTGGTGTGGTCTGGTGCGCCGCCTCCGAACGAGACCAACTGCAAAACCGCAGAGCCCGCTCGCGTTAGGGTCGGCGGGTTCGACTCCGCGTGTGTGAGGCGGGGGCTATGCGCGGTCGAACCTAAGGCAGTTCTCTACCGGCTGCGCTGGACCTGCACCGGGCGAGACGGCTACGCGCGGGCATCCGCCGTGTGTGGCTCGTCGATCAGGTAGTCGGCTTTGGCGCGTGGGCGACCGCGGTCGCCCTCGACTTGCGGTTTCGGGTCGTTACTTGTCTTCGAGAGGTGGGGGCTCGCCAGGGCCCACGCCGCGGGCACCTGCGCTCAGGCCGTATTCGCGCATTCGATATTGGATGGTACGGCGGCTGACCCCGAGGATCTCTGCGGCTTTTGCTGGGGAACCGTTGACCGCTTTCAGCGTTTCGGTGATCGCGAAGCGTTCGAGCTCGGCGAGCGTCACGCCGGGAACCATCAATCGCAGGCTCTGGGCGGCGTCGGGCGCTTGAATCGGTAGCTGCCGTGCATCGACAAGCTCGGACTCCGCGAGAATGACGGCGTGCTCGACCGCGTTCTGCAGCTCCCGCACGTTGCCCGGCCACGGGTAACCGAGGAGTGCGCGTTCGGCCTCCTTGGTGAACCCTACGACCTCGACCTCGTTTTCCTCCGCGGCTCGCCGCAGGAACTGATGGGCGAGGGGTAAGATATCGCTGGGGCGCGCGCGCAATGGGGGGACGTCCAGGCGCACGACGGCGAGGCGGTAATACAGGTCTTCGCGAAACCGGCCATCTTGTACCAGAGCTTTCAGATCGCGATTGGTGGCAGCCAGCACGCGCACGTCGACACGCAGCGATTCGTTACCCCCGACGCGTTCGAACTCTTTTTCTTGCAGGAACCTCAGCAGCTTTACCTGCACGCTGGGCGGGATTTCACTGATTTCGTCGAGCAGTAGCGTGCCCCCGTCCGCCTGCTTGAAGCGCCCTTCGCGGCGCGTTGCGGCTCCGGTGAAGGCGCCTTTTTCGTGGCCGAAGAGCTCGGATTCCAGCACGGATTCGGCGAGCGATGCGCAGTTCAGGCGCACGTAGGGACCTTCTTTGCGCTTCGAGTTTTGGTGCAGCGCCGCCGCGATCAGTTCTTTGCCGGTCCCGCTTTCGCCCTGAATCAAGACCGTGGCGCGCGTGTTCGCGACATAGGCCACGCGCTTCAGCAGTTCCTGCATCGAGGGGTGAGAGCCAACGATGGCGTCGAACTGTGCCAGTGAGAGAATTTCTTCGGCTCGCTTGCGGAAGTGTTCTGTGCGGGCGGCCGAAACCGCGCGGTCCCGCGCGCGGTTGACCATGGGCACCAGTAAGGTGGATTCCGTCGACAACTCGACCACGCCGTCGGCGCCGGCTTTGACGGCGTCGGACGCGATGGTCGAGCCGGGCTCCGGCTCCGCGACGCCGATGATCGACGGTTCAGCCCCGGCGCGCTGTCGGGCCATGGCGATGAAGCGGCTACCCGCGTCTGGTTCGTCGACCAGATCGACGACCGTGACTTCTGGATGCTCCGCGTCGATGAAGCCCACGCTCTCCGCGACCGGCGCAACTACGTGGGTTTCGTAGCCAGCGGCCCTCAGGGTCTCGATCAATCGGTCCCCCCGCCCCCGATTGGGTCGCACGAGCAGTACTCGGGGCTTTTCTGCGGTCATCGAGCCCCCGAGTCCTACGACAAAAGGGGCGCGCCGTCAGTCACACCCCCAGGGCTGGATGACGAATCCACCCCCGGGCCGGGTGCAAAAAAGGACCGAATTGCGTGCAAAACTTGCGCTTTTGACGGGCCTCAACCGCGCCGACGCCTGGGCCTATGACGCGGCGCCGCACGCCTGAGCGGGCTGCCCATCTCGGGAGCGCTCGGTCCCAGCCCGAGGGTGACGCAGTGCACGGCCCCACCCAGTTGAACCATCGTATCGGCGTCGATGGGCACCAGCTCGACTACAGGCAGCGCAGCTTCGAGGGTGGCGTAGGCGCTTTGCTCGATTTCTTCCCGCACGTTGTTGAAGCGTGGGACCAGCAGTCGGGAGCGCAGGCGCGTGGCGTTGACGTACGAATAGAAGGTTTCGCCCGAGGTCGCGATGGGGATGCGCATGATCTGAAGCGGAAAGTCGCCGAGCGCGGCTGCGCTCGCGAGATGCTCCGCCGATCGGTCGAGCGCATCCGAGATATCGGCGTTGTCTGCCGGATCCAACCACGCGACCATGGCCAGCGTGGGACTCAGAAACTGCGCAACGACATCCGCGTGTCCCGTACTTTCTTCTGGTATCGTAGGTAGGATTGCCGTAGCGCGGCAGCCTAGACCGGCCAAGAAGGTCTCGATGGCTTCGCTCGCCGGATCGTTGAGGCCCGCATCGATGAGGTTCGTGCGGCTGATCGCGCACAAGCCACCACCATTGCTGATGACGGCACCGCCATCGAGCGGGAGACTGGGTGCCTCCAAGCGCGCGTTCAGAAGTGTAGACAAAGAAGCGGGCACCTTGTCGTCTAGCGGGCGATCGGGTGCATATCCGAAATCGAGCCAGAGCGGGCCAACCTCGACTTCATAGGTTTGCAGCGGCCCGTAATCGCGAACCCAGGGTGAATCCAGCCTGCTGCTCAGGACCTTGACGTGGGGTTGGGCGGCAAATCGCACGAGTGGTTTGGCCCAGCGTTGTTCCGGAGTCGTGAGCAGCACGACCTTGGCCTGGCCCCGGGTGGCTTCGACCATTTGTGCCAAGGCGTCGAGCCACTCTTCTTCGTACACGAGCACTAGTGTGTCGGGCGGCTCGAAGTCGCCTCGCAACACGCGGATCGCCGGATGGCTGTCGATGATAGCCACCGGGAAACCGTCGACCTCTCGATTGGTGACGTATTCGGAGCCCGCAGCCGATCGAGACTCGATACTGGTGAAGCCTATCCGAACGTTCGACGCCTCGGCTTGCTGTGCCTCCGAAGGGAGCGAAGTCGCTGGGGAACACCCCGCACACAGATGGACCAGCGTTGACAGCAGCAGCCAGCTCGGTAGAAACCTAGCCCATCGCCCATGCCGTGCCCCTGTTCGTCGATCTACCCGATGGTCCTCCACGGCCGCGGCGTGGTGCACGGCCAAGCATGCGTTCATGGCCCGCGGTCAGCAGGATGTGTGCCAACGCCTTGTTCGCACTCCTGAAGGGGGCGGCCGGCCCCGGCGGAGCGCGAACCCTGTGCGGAATGCTCGCCGCGCTGCATGGCATCGCGGCTTGCGCGCCGCCAAGCATCGGGCAAGGCCTCGATAGGGCGCCCACCACGACTCCGCGGCTGGTAGCGCTCGAGCTGGTCCGCGCGCTGCCCATCGAACGCTGGGACAACTTCCAACCTTCTGGTCTCTTGTGGCAGGGCGGGAAGCTTCTGACAGTTTCCGACAAGCACGACGGCCACGTGTTCGAACTGTTGATCGAAAAGCACCAGGTACGCGTCCGTGAGCACCAAAGCATCTCGGGTCTGGACGACACGGACGGCCTGGATCTCGAGGGGATGTGTTCCGACGGGGCCGGTGGATTGCTCTTGGTCAGCGAGGAACAGACGCGCATTTTGCGCGTGGGCAGTGATGCCTCTGCACGTTGGTACTCGCCGCCCTTGAAGGCGCTGGGGGCGCGCGCCGGTCTGTTCCAGCTAGCGAACGCAACCTTGGAGGGAGTCGCACACTTGTCGGATGGGCGGTTGGTGATTGCGGCCGAACGCAGCGAGCGCGGGTTGCTCGAGCTCGCACCAGGAGGCGACTTCGAGCAGGCGCAGGTTTGGAGCTTGCCTACTACGCTGTTTCATTTGCCAGCCGGCCGCACACCGGATTTCAGCGATTTGACGACGCATGGGGATGCGCTGTTTGCGCTGATCCGCAATGGGCACCTAGTGGTGCGTTTGCGTCGCGATGCCGCGGGTTGGCAAGAGCACGAAGCCTGGAGTTTCGAACAGTCGGAAAACGACCCGCGTTACGCCTATGTTCACCGGCGCTACGGCATGGCTGAAGGATTGGCTGTCGACGAGCATTTCGTCTACGTCGTCCTCGACAACAACGGCGATGCGCGCGTGGCGAATCCGCGCGACAGTCGGCCCCAGCTGCTTATCTTTCGGCGTCCGCTGGAGTAGGCCAAGGGCGCACGTTCGGCCTCGGTTGCGATCTTTCGCGCACAGTGCGCCACAAGCAGCTCTCATCTTGGGCGCGTGCGGAATCGCTTCGCGGTACTGTCGAGCTGACATCCAGGTGTTGGCGCGCGGTTTCGCGTGTGAACTTGGGGGCAATGCGCGGTCGTGTCTGCTAAGCTGCCAGCTGGCGCATGAGCAAAGCCGAACTACTTGCGGGCGCTTGGTTGGCCCTGCTGATGACCGCTGCATGTTCCTCCGAGATCCGCGGAGGGGCGGCTGCTGACGGCGATGGTGGCGCCTCGAGCGGTGCAGGCGGCAAGAGTGCCGCGAGCTCGAGCAGCTCCGGGAACGGCAGTGGTACGACCGGTTCCGGGGCGACCGCGGCCGTTTCGGATGGGGACACGGCGACGCGGGTCGCACGGTTGACGCACGCGCAGTACGACGCGACCGTGCAGGACCTGCTGGGCATCGAGGATTCACTGGCAGCCCAGTTTGCGCCCGATGCTCTCAACGGCTTCGCCTTCGACACGAGCATCGACCTCGAGGTCGATGCGAGGCTCGGTCCGCAGTACCGCGCGGCCGCCGAGGCGCTGGCTGAGCGCGTGGTCTCCGAGCCAGCGGTGTTCGATCACGTGGTCACTTGCGACGCGGCTGATGCGAGCTGCCCAGAACAGTTCGTCGCAGAGTTCGGCCAGCGGGCATTTCGAAGGCCCTTGAATGACGACGAACGAGCGCGATTCATGACCCTGTTCGAGCAGGGCGCCACGCTGATCGACAGCGGCGATGCTTTCGCCGATGGGGTGCAGCTGGTGGTCGAAGCCATGCTGCAGTCTCCCCAATTCTTGTATCGAACGGAGCTCAGCGATCAAGTCGGCGATTCGGGTACCATCGCCTTGAACGACTGGGAAATCGCCAGCCGCCTTTCCTATTTCCTCCACGGCTCGATGCCTACCGAAGCGCTGTTCGCTAGAGCAGCAGCAGGCGAGCTCAGTTCGACCGAACAAGTCGAGAACGTGCTCGGTGAGCTGCTTTCCGATGAGCGGGCCATGAAGCAGCTGGTTTCATTTCACGCTCAAGCCTGGGATTTCGCGCGCTTCTCACGCATAACCCCCGATCGCGACACCTACCCGGACGCGCCCGACGACATCGTCGCGAGCGTTCGTGCGGCTTCCGATCGTTTCGTTCAAGACGTGATCGATGCCGGCGGTGGTCTTCGCGAGCTGCTTACCGCCCCCTATGCCTACGCCGACGACGGGCTGGCCCCGTTGTACGGCGAGGCTGGGGTGAGCGGGCTGGTTCGCATCGAGCTCGACCCTGCCGAGCGCAAGGGTTTCTTGATGCAGATCGGGTTTTTGGCGTCACACGCCTACGCGATCGATACCGATCCGATCCACCGGGGGCTATTCGTGGTGCGCGAGCTGTTGTGTCGCAAAATCCCCGATCCGCCTCCCGGCGCCTCGATGACACCGCTGCCGGTAACCGACGAACCGATCGAGACGACTCGCGAAGAGGTGGAGTTGCTGACGGGCCAGACGGGTTGCGCGAACTGCCATCAGCAGATCAATCCGCCCGGTTTTGCCTTCGAAGGGTTCGATGCCGTCGGGCAAATCAGAACCACCGAAAACGGAGTTCCCGTGGATACCAGCGGCACGTTCGTGATCGACGGATCCGAACTCGCCTTTGCAGGACCGGTCGAGCTGGTGGATGCAGTCGCCGACAGCGAGGAGGCGCGCGCTTGCTACGCGGCCAAATGGCTCGAGTTTGCCTATGGCCGACGGCTGAGCGAAAGCGATGCCGATGCGGTTGCCCAGCTGTCGGTGCCCATCAGCGTGAATCAGTTGGTGGCTCGGCTGATCACCACCCAGGGATTTTTGACCCGCAAACCCAATGAGGTGGCGCAGTGAAAGTCCGACACGAGACAGCCCGCATGACTCGTGCTCGCTTCCCGCGGCGCCGGTTTCTCGCCGGCTTCGGCGGTGTGTTGGTGGGCTTGCCGTACCTCGAAGCTTTGGCTCCACGCGACGCCCGAGCTCAAGAAGAAGCTGCCGTGAAGCGATTCGGTGTGTTCTTCGCCTGCAACGGCGTGGACATGGCTCGTTGGTTCCCGAATGGCAACTACGGTCCGCTCACGGACGAGCATCTCATCGGCACGGCCAATGAGGTGCTGCTGCCGCACCGCGCCAAGTTGTTGTTCCCGCGTGGCGTGCACATGAGCCCTCGCGGCTTCGACCGCGACGGCGGAGGTGGCGATGATCACGGCAAGGGCATGGCGCACAAGTTGACGGCTCAGTTTGCCGATCAGGTAGAATGGCTCGCGTTGGGGCCCTCGGTGGACCACGTCATCGCCGCTCAGGTAAACCCCGGCAGCGACGGCTCACGGCGGGCGCCGCTCAACCTCATGGTAGGGCGCGCCGGCGGATATCGAGGCCTCGACTACAGCTCGTATAGCGGGCCCGGTCGGGCCGTGCTGGGCATCAACAATCCCTGGAACGCCTACGCCGAGTTCATGAATCTGAACAGCGACGACGGCGATGCCGGCGAGGCTCGAGCGCGCATCATCCAGCGTCGCCAGAGCGTGCTCGACTTGGTGCAAGATCAGTTCGAGCAGTTGAAACAAGGGCCCCTGAGCGCCGACGACCGTCGCAAGCTCGACGCTCATTTCAATGCGATTAGGGAGCTCGAAAACGGCATGAGCTCGTCTGCCATCGCTTGCGGAGATGCTGCGCTAAGCGATCGCGCACGGGTCTACGAAGGAGTTGACGAGCTCGTCGAGGAAGAGAGCGAGTACGCGACCATTGCCGACTTGCACATCGACATCATGGCGCTGGCGCTAGCCTGCGACTACACGCGCGTGGCGACGGTGCAATTCGATCGGGGCGCCGGCGGCCCGACGTTTCGTTGGGACGGCATGCAGCACGAATACAATCACCACAAGCTCTCTCACGGCAAAGTCCGAGACGACTGCTTCGGCGACAGCACGGCCATGGGTTGCGCCGATGTGCCAGGTTATCTCGATATGCTGTACGACATCGATCGCTGGCATCAGGCCAAGTTCGCGCGACTGCTCGACCGGCTGGAGTCTTACACCGAGGCCGACGGTACGAGCGTGCTCGACAACTCGGTGATCATGTACACGAACGAGCTGTCGGATGGTAAGGCGCACTCTTTCATCGATCTGCCGTATATTCTCGCTGGTAGCTGCGGCGGCTACTTCAAGCAGGGCGAATACTTGCTCTTGGGTGCAGGCACCGAGTGGGACGATTCGGCGGCGCCGCACAACAAGTTGTTGAACACCATGTTGAACGCCATGGGCATCGCTTCTGACTGGTTCGGTGTGGAGGAGGGTGCGGGGGGAAACACGATGCAAGGCGGCGTCTACGAGCAACTCTTGGCTTGATGCGCTGCGCGCGGCGATTTGCGACTCGGGTTGACCGAGAACGGGCGCGGGCGCCGTTTGGTTGCTAAAGCTATGAGGTGGCCACTGATGCCGAGCTCGAGATCCCGCCAGCGAGTGTGTGTGCTCGCTGTGGCGATCCTGTGTGCGAAGGTTGCTCGGATCGAACGCACGACGTTACCCCACTGTTCGCGTTGGAAGCTGCCGGGCCTTGGGGAGTGAAGCTGTGGAGCACGGCGCGTGCAACCGCGGTGCCTC
>Ga0079224_100016790_pt1 | contig 10298 bp, 10 predicted proteins | sample Stecom2015_FD_80414 | JGI IMG/M metagenome (GOLD analysis project Ga0079224, IMG submission 80414) | Agricultural soil microbial communities from Utah to study Nitrogen management - Steer compost 2015 | ecosystem: Environmental > Terrestrial > Soil > Agricultural land | place: USA: Utah... | reverse complement strand
GATGCTAGACAGGTGCAGGGATGACGTTAGACGAAGACTAGGCATTAGAAGAAGATGCGTATCGTCAACGCTCAAACGGAGGTCACGATGTCCTTACGATCGTTGCTCTACCTTCCTTTGTTGCTGGCATTTCTCGCTGGATGCGAGCAGCAGGCCAAGCTCGTGTACGTCCCTGACGGTCCGCTCACGGTCACTTTGATTCCGTCGGCGTCCGCCGATCGCGTCAAGCAGGGCGAAACCGTGGCGCTCCACGTCGAGCGGCGCACCTTCGGCCAGTGGAAGCAGGTTCCGCTGACCGAGGCGCGGGGGCAATGCTGGTTCCACACGCGGCCGCCGGAGTCCGAGCCGGAAGTCGCCGCGATCGTCCGGTGGTCGGTCGAGCCCGAGAACAGCGTGACCTTCAACACGGACTACCGCTTCGATCGCGTGCGGCTCGCCAGGATGGACCTTAAAGGAACGATCAAGCTCACGCCCGTGAGCGAAGTGCCTTGCGAGCCAGAGCGTATGGTGCAAGGGACCACGCTGGAGATCGAAGTCGAATAGCAGCGAGATGCGCTACGTGTCCAAATCGCTCGCATCGTGCCGCTCGGGCACGTGGGTCGACGGATCGCCGTTGATGCGATTGACTCTGCGTCCGCGCTGAACGGCGGGGCGCGCCGCGATGCTGCTCGCCCAGCGCTGCACGTGCGTGTACTCGTGCACGCTCAAGAAAGTGCCCGCATCTTTATAAAGCTCGCCGCTCGCGAGCGTGCCGTACCACGGCCACGCGGCGATATCGGCGATCGTGTACTCGTCGCCGGCGAGATATTGCGTCTCGGCAAGTCGCCGATCGAGCACATCGAGTTGGCGCTTCGTTTCCATCGCGTAGCGGTCGATGGCGTACTCGATCTTGGTGGGCGCGTAGACGTAGAAATGGCCGAAACCGCCGCCCAAATACGGCGCGCTGCCCACCTGCCAGAAGAGCCAGGAGAGGCACTCGGCTCTATCGGCGGCTTCCGTCGGCACGAAGGCGTCGAACTTTTCCGCGTGATAGAGCAAGATGGCGCCGGATTCGAACACGCGAATCGGTGAGGAGCCGCTGCGATCCACGAGCGCGGGAATCTTCGAATTCGGGTTGATCGCGACGAAGCCGCTGCTGAATTGATCGCCTTCTGTGATGCGGATCAGCCAGGCATCGTATTCCGCGCCCGTGTGTCCGAGCGCGAGCAGCTCCTCGAGCAAGATCGTGACTTTGATTCCGTTCGGCGTTCCTTGAGAATAGAGCTGCAGCGGATGGCGGCCGATCGGCAGCTCTTTTTCGTGTGTCGGTCCGGCGATGGGGCGATTGATGTGGGCAAATTGGCCGCCGCTTTCTCTGGTCCATTCCCACACTTTGGGTAAAGTCGAAGAAGTCGTCATTTCTCTTCCCATTCCACCTCTCTATGAAAGCAACGTCTCGCAAAGCCGTTTGATCCGTAACGTGATCGACTAAATCGATCCATGTCCAGGTGTCATTTCTACGACTTTCGTTTTCGACGCGTTCGCGCATGATGCGCCCCTTGCGCCATTCGCGTGCACAATAATCAACTATTCAAGCTCTAGAGAATCAATCAGAGGATCAAGCGACAGATGTCTCCAGTTTCGCACTCAAAGCCCGTCGATTTCGCCGGACGAATCATCATCATCGGCTGCGGCAGCATCGGCCAGGGCATCCTACCGCTTATCCGACGGCATGTGTCCCTCGAAGGAGATGACAGGCTCGTCGTGCTTTCCGCGGACGAGCAGGGGCGCGTGTTGGCGGAGGACTGCGGCGCGCACTACGAGCATGCGCATCTCACGCCGAACAATCATCGCCGAATTCTCAGCCGGCACGTGAAAGCCGGCGATTTGCTGCTGAATCTCTCGGTCAACGTGTCGAGCCTGGATTTGATTCGCTTCTGTGCCGATAAAGACGTGTTGTACGTCGATACGTCGATCGAGCCGTGGCCCGGCGTCTACGCGAATCCGATGCTCGACATGCGTCTGCGCACGAATTTCGTGATCCGCGAAAAAGCCCTGCAGCTCGCCGCCGAGCTGGGCCCGGACGCGCCGACCGCCGTCGTCGATCATGGCGCGAATCCCGGGCTCGTCTCACACTTCGTGAAACGCGCCCTGCTGGATCTGGATCGCGTTCTGCGCGGCGGTCATGCGAAGCCCGCATCCCGCGAGGAGTGGGCGGCGCTTGCGCGCGATCTCGAGATCCAAGTCATCCAGATCGCGGAGCGCGACACGCAGGTGAGCAGTCAAGCGAAGCGACACGGGGAGTTCGTCAATACGTGGTCGATCGACGGTTTCGTCGACGAGCTCATGCAGCCGTCGGAGCTCGCGATCGGCGTACACGAGCTGCATCTGCCGCGGCGGGCGCGACAGCACCGCAGAGGCTCATACACGCTCTATCTTCCGCGCCCGGGCGGCGGCACGTTCGCGCGTAGCTGGACGCCGTCGGTCGGGGGTTATCAGGGCATGCTCGTCACGCACGATGAAGTGTTCTCCATTTCCGACTATCTGTCGCTGCGCGAGGGACAACGATTCAGCTATCGCCCGACGGTCATGTTCGTGTACCACCCGTGCGACGATGCCATGCTGTCCGCGCTCGAGCTCGAAGGCCGCGGTTGGAAGATGCAGCCGACGTGTCGTCGCCTGAGCCATGACATCGCAGGCGGAATGGATGAGCTCGGCGTGCTGCTCGCCGGTCATGCGAAGAACGCGTACTGGTTCGGCTCGCAGCTCACGATCGAAGAAGCGCGTCGCCACATCGATTTCGCGAATGCGACGACGTTACAAGTCGTCGCCGGTGCGTTGGCGGCGACCGTTTGGGCTATTCGTCATCCGCGCAGCGGTCTCGTCGAGCCGGACCAGCTGGATCACGAGGAATGTCTCGAGATCGCGGCGCCGTATCTCGGTAAGCTCACGGGCGAGTTCACGAACTGGACGCCGCTGCAAGGTCGCGGCGAGCTGTTCCCCGAGAAGCTGGACGTCGACAGCCCATGGCAACTGCAGAACATTCGCGGACGGCAGTGGATCGAGTAGGCGGCGTTTTCGAGTGCCGGGCCGCGCGGGCAATGAGCGGCCCGCTCATCGTTCGCTAGCCCGACGGTGTCTTCGCTTCGACTCGTCGAATGCCGGCCTCGAACCTCGATGGACGTGCGCCCCAGCGGCGTACGATCCGTTGGAAGAACAGGCTGTTCGGGACTTGCAGAACCGATTCTTTATGGCCGCCTTCGGGTACGGTCTCGCGCAGCGTCGTGTAAATGAGGTTCAAGTCGACGACTTGACCGCGAAGGCCCGGTTTCTCACCGTTCTCCAGCAGCTCGATTTCGTCATATAAGCGGAACGGCCGCGTCGTCACGATCAGAATCGTGCAGAAGATGTTCGACAGCACGCTCCATGCGGCGAAGAAGGCGATCGCGCCGACCGCGACGAAGCCCGTGAACGCGGTCCAGAGCACCGTCGCCGATACGCCCATTTGCTCGAGCGCGAGCAGCAACGCGGTGGCGGTGATCAAGAACGACGCGACTCGCTTGGCACCGACCACGAGCTCCGCGGGAATGACCGAGCGCGTGCCCAAGCGCCCGATGAGTGCGCGCACGAGGCGGTGCGCGATCCAGGCAATGATGACGATGAGCAGCACGCGCCCTACGGGACCCAGCGCCTGCATCGTCTGCTCGATCCAGAGTTGGATGCGCTCGATCATGCGCGTGCGTCCCTGTGAAATCGTTCTCCCTTGCCGAGCAGCACACCGTGGCTGCTCGCGATGCCGAGCTCGAGGCTCGTCGCAATGCGGCGGGCGCGCACCATGAAGTGGTCGGTTACTCGTTCGTCGAAGAGCTCGCGGGCCGTTTGTTCGAAGAGAGCAAGCCAGCGGTCGAAATGACGCGCGTCGACGGGAAGCGGCAGATGCATTCGCATCGGCGCGCCATGATAGGCGCCGCTCGACAACACGACGGAGGACCAGAAGTCGCACATGCGGCGCAGGTGAGGCTCCCAATCGCGAACACGGGCGTCGAAGATCGGACCGAGCATGGCGTCTTCGCGTATCCGAGCATAGAAGCGCCGCACGAGCGTCTCGATCATCGCTTCATCGATGCCCGTCGTCTCGCGCATTTGCTGCACGATGAGCGCGCGGCGTTCCGCTTCGTTCAGGTCGGATTCGGTCATGTCTTCGCAAGTCTCCGAAAGAGTTACATCGTGACATCCGCGCGCGCGGGTGCGCAATCCGGCATCGTCGGATGCACGCGCGATCAGCGCGATAGAGAAGGGCGAGTAGTGCTGCCGGAATCTCAGCGGGTCGGGAGCGGCGCATCGAATCCTTTCGTCGTGTTGCCTTTGCGGCGCATCAGCTCGTGTACGAGCTCGAGGCCTGTCTTGTCGCACGGCGGGAGCTCGAGATCGCTCGTGCCGAGCGGCGTCGTGCGTTCGCCCCAGCGAATCACGTGAGCGCACCAGGTGAGCCCGCCGCCGAATGCGGGCGTGAGGAGCAGCGAGCCTGGTTTGACGCGCCCTTCTTCTATCGCTTCGACGAGCGCGACCGGCACCGTTGCGGAAGACATGTTGCCGTAGCGTTGGACCGTCAGGTAAACCGAATCCATCGGGATTCCGACTCGCTTCGCGACCGCCTCGATGATGCGCAGATTCGCTTGATGCGGGATCGCGAGATCGACGTCCCCGGCCGCGACGCGCGCACGTTCGAGCGCGGCTTGCGACGCTTCGCTCATCCCGAGGACGGCGCGCTTGAAGATTTCCGGTCCGTCGAAATCCCAGCGCGTATCCCCGAGCTGCAAGCCGTTGTTGCCGTAGATCGTGCCCATCCCGCGCACGCGCAGCGTGTGCCGCGCGTCGGCGGCGCAACCGAGCTTCTCGGCGATCACGCCTGCAGGCTCCTCGGACGCTTCGATCACGACGGCCGCCGCGCCGTCGCCGAAGAGCACCGCGACGTTGCGATTGCTCCAATCCATATACGGACTGATGACTTCCACGCCGATGACGAGCGCATTGCGGACCACGCCTGTGCGCACCATCGCCGTCGCGCTCGACAGACCATAGAGAAAGCTCGTGCACGCGGTATTCACGTCCATCGCGGCGGCATTTTGCGCACCGAGCATGAACTGCACGCCGGAGGCCGTGTTCGGTACCGTCTCGTCCGCCGAGCATGTTCCAAGGACGATGAGATCGAGGTCTTTCGGGTCCAGACCCGCGCACGCGAGCGCGCGCGCTGCCGCGATGTGAGAGAGCACGGTCATGGGAACGTGCGAAATGCGGCGTTCCTTGATGCCGGTTCGGGTCGTGATCCACTCGTCGCTCGTCTCGAGAAACGTGGCCAGTCCCGCATTGTCGAGGACGGCCGGCGGCATGCATTTGCCCCAGCCCGTGATGTCGGCGTGCTTCATGGCGATGCGAACGATATCATGGCCCGCTCCGATCGAGACGAAGGTCAATCCCTCTCACGACGGGCGTTGCGCATAGCCGAGATTGCGTTTCCGCGGGCAGGGCAGAGAATGGCGCGAATGAAGGCAATTCCCCGCGTATCGGTGCGAGGTTCGCGGCAAGCAACCCAATGGCTTGCCGCGCTTCTACTTTCTACATCGTTCGGCTATTGGGAGCCGGCTCTGGCCGCCGAGGACGAGGGAACGCCGGCCGTGTTGAAGCTCCACGAAGCTTCCTTCGTCTATCGCACGTCCGTGGCGGTGCTTTCGTGCGGGGAAATCCGCGGCCGTGTAGCGTCCGTGTTGCGAGCGCTCGGCGCACGAGAGGACCTGCAGGTCAGGGTGAGCGGATGCGACACCATCGTTACGCCGATCGACCGGGATGCCTGGCCCGACGCATCCGACCCGTATGGAAGGCCTACGGATCCGTGGAATCGGCCGTCCGATCCATTCGACCACGGCGCGGGGGATTGGGGGACGTCATCCGAACGCTTGCGGCGGCGAGGGATGGGGCCGAGGCAGTCGGCGCACGTCCACATACGCGCGATGATGCCGGTCGAAATGACGCCGCAAGTGGAAGCGGAGCTGAAGAAGGACAAGTCCAGACGCGAGCTCATCTCGCGTGTGAATCCGTCTGCGGGAATGGAAGAGCCCGCCGTGTTTCCCGCCGAGTGGCGACGCGTGGAGCTTTCGCGCGCCACGATCGACCTCGATCCCGAGGAATGCGAGCTGATGGATCAGATGTCGAGAAGCCTCTTGAAGGACGTCGGCATTCGGACCGTGCGGCGCCCGACCTGCGCGCGGGACAGAATTTCGAGCATTCCGCCGAAGCTCACCGTCGAGGCGCTTCTGCCGAAGTTGCCGGATGTGCCGAGGCTGTCGCCGGCCGGAGGGGAGGAGGGCACGAGCCAGGAGGCGGACACGACGCGGAAGGCGGAGAGCGATTAGCGCCTACAGTCTACAGGCTACAGCAAGAAGAGAGGAGCAGGCGCGCAGAGCAGTCTTCAGTCGTCAGTCTACAGCCAAAGAAGAATGCGCGAGCTAGTGGCGGCGGGCGCGGAGGAGCAGCTCCTCGTACTTGTAGTCGATGATCAGCGTGTCGAGCAGGCCGATGATGTCCATGCCGATCAGCAGAGCGGGCTTCTCGTTCATCTGCCACGCGTTGAAGATGTGGAAATCGGCGAACGTCACGCGCATGCCGCTGATCGTGATGTCGCCGATCGAAACGGGAGGGGCCTCGAAAGCTTCGCCTTCCTGAACGTCGAGCGTCACGCCCATGATGCTGTTCGTCGAGCGTCGTCGAGACTTTCTCGCGAGCGCCTCGCGCAGGCTTTCGTTTCCGATCGTCACCTGGGCTCCGGTGTCCAGCATCGCTTTCGTGCGCACGCCCGCGACTCTCACGTCGAACATCAGCAGGTGGCCGTGACGGAGCTCGACCGGAACGCGTGCGAATCCCCGCGGACGCAGTCTCTTGCGAGAATGCTTGATCGTGATCTCATCCTCCATGAAGTCGATGAACACTCGCTTGCCGCTCAACCCGTCGGCGCCCAGCACGCCATCGGCACCGCCGAAAACGTCGTTCACGATCGCGACTTGACGGCGATCGAACCAGAGATCGCCGACTTCCATGCTGTCGACTTCGATGATCGGTACGATCGAGGAGCCGGTCACGCCCAGCAGCTTCGCGGTGTTCGGGAGAATCGGGGCGCCGATGCGCGTCGCAACCGGCTGCGTGATGGCGGAACGATTGGCGCCGGTATCGAGCACGAGCCGGAACGGTCCTTGCCCGTTCAAATACACCGGTGCCCAGACGCGCCCGACGCGATCGCGTGAAGTCGGCGCGACGTAGCGCGGCTCCGGTGCGGCAACGACGACTTCTTCGGGCGCGCTCGGCTGAGGCGGGATGTCCGTGCCTCTCGCGAATGCGGCGAGCGACGCGAACGTCAAGACGAGCGGGTATGCGCGGATCGCGTGCATCGATGTGTCCAGGCTCGATCAATAGTCATCATGGACCAATCGCGGGGAGACTTCCGTCCAATCGCCGTCCCACGCCGCGACTTCGAAGCGATTCGTCGACGGAAAGCCTGGCGGTCGGCGTTCTTCGAAGCGCCGATCGTACTCGAGCCTCGTCGCATAGCGAGGCTCGCTCGCCGACATACTCCCGGCGGATAGGCTACCGAAAATGCTCAAAGTTCCCGTGCGTCGATGGTTGATGTTCGTGACCACGAAACGGCGTCCCGCAAAGATGGCCGCCTCGATCGCGAGGTCCCCCGGTCCGGTCACGCTATGCGGTGCGATCTCGATGTACTTGTCGCACACCAGACCCAAGTAATCCTCCGAGTCAGGATACGTGCGCGGATCGGTCGCGTAGGTCAGGCTCCCTTCCACGACGATCCTCTGCGGCGAATACACGAGGACCTTACCCCTCACCACGCCCTGCACGTACAGCGTCACGCCGGGCTTCGCGATGAAATACACCGGCTCCTCTGTGGGCTCGGTGATCTGCTCCGCGTCCGATCCGCGGCGCGCGCCCAGCGTATAGCTGCCGTCACGAGCAAACCGGATGCTCGTGTCTTCCGCGAGCTCGTGGATGCGCGCATTCTCGTCAACAGGCGCCCACTCGAATGGCTGCAGCGCGTTGGGCAGTTGAATTCGACCCGCGCGCGTCTGAAGTCCGCCCCTGAAGATGTCCGAGTCGCGCCGCCGGCCTGAGGACTCCGTGTGGAACGTTCGCGCGGCAGTCGTGACTTTGCCGAGGAATCGCGGCGCTGTGCGCGAGTCGTACGCGAGATTGAAGGCCGTGTTGCTGTGGACGCGCCCAACGATCTCATCGTCGTGGAATTGCACCATGGGATCCCAGCGATCGACCATGTGCGTGAACTGCGAGAAGGGGAGCCGCTTGAGGAAGAGGCGGGTCGTGAACTCCCGGCCACGGTCCGATGCGCTGACTTTTGCAACCACCCGATCGAGCGCCGTCCCCTCGTTCGCCCGTTCCAGAATCAACACCGCACTGTACCGCGTGCCGTCCTGCTCCCATTCGACATAGGAGGGCGAGGGCTTGAGCGACCGTTCCGCGAGTTTCGCGAGCCGTTGCGCGAGCGCGGTTCTTTGCGGTTGCGTCAAGGCGAACGACGCTGGGGCGGGAACGGGTACCGAGACCGTCGTTTCCGGAGCAGGCACTTGTTCCGTCAATAGCCGCTGCGCTGTATCGAGCTCGACGGTCAGCGTCTGGGTCGGAGGAGAGGCCGGAGGTTCGATCCGTGCGCGCGGTTCCGGCACGGTCAATGCGGGCGCAGCCGGTTCGAGCGGCGGCAGCTCGATGCCTTCGCGCTCATCGGCAACGGGTGCTTCCATGAACACGAGCTTGGTGACGGACGTATCGCCGCTATGCGCGCCGTCGTGGCGGTCTCCGGAGAGCACGGCGATCGCCAGCAAACTCAGATGCAACGCGGCCGAGACAACGCCTGCCAACGCACGTTGCACGACTTGCGGGTCGATCCGGCCGCGACGCACCATGAAGGGATCCCCATTGTCATCCCAACAGGCCAATGAGACCGCCGCGGCGGGCGCCGCGCAAGTCGTTTTTGTTCGAGCGAACGTTCCCCCTCGGGAAGGTGTGCTCGCATTTCGCTATGCGGTACTCACGATTGCGGTGCGCCAGATCCCTCGCGATCCGGCACGGCGATGAGCGCCTCGTACTGCATGCTCGTGCGCAGCGATGCGATGCGGGGGCAATTCACCTTCTTCGACTTCGAATGCACGGAGAGCTTCGGGACAATCTGCTCGTGCATGTCTCGCATCAGGTCGCAGTCGCTTTGGGAAATGCGTACATACCGGGTCTGCCACTCGGCTGCAAAGCGCTCGATGTCCGCCGCCGACGGGAGCGAAGCGCCGTGCACGCGCGCGATGAGCTCGTCTCTCGAGTCGAAAGCGGTCGCGGCCCGTATGTTCTCTTCGGTGGCGGGCATCGGGGTCGCGAAAACGACTAGGATGTGAATCTGCTTCGCGGGCGCCTGACCGCAGTTCGTTCGGACCAGTATGGGCGGGCGGGCGCCCATGAGCTCCAGCATCGCCTGGACTCTGTGTTTCAGTGCATCGCAGTCGTAATACGTCGTATGGCTGCGATACTCGAATGGCAGAGCCTGTACGCGCCAGATTGCGGTGATCGTAGCGCCGTCGCTCGGCTTGCGAGGCGATGCGGGCAAAGATGCGGCGTTCAAGATCAGTATCGCCGCGACGAGGCAGCGAACAGGCAATTGACGGCTGCAGGGCGATGAGCCTGGGTTCGCCCTTTCGTAGGCTCGGGCGAGTGGGAACAGCAGAAAAACTCGATGAGCTCTCGTGGATGCTGTATTCATGGCGGCCGCCCGGCTGTGTGTATACATCACGCCGTGCTAGTGAACCGCAGAACGCGCGCCAGGACACTTGTACCATGGTCCACTAGAGGCTCGGGTGGCGGAGGCACGATCTACATGGTGAAAATGCGCGCATGAACGATTTGCTGTCAGCCGTCGTGACGTTGTTTCTCATCATGGATCCGCTCGGCAACGTTCCCGTATTTCTTTCAGTGCTCAAGAACGTTCCGCAGGAGCGACGGCGCGCGATCGTGATGCGCGAAGTGGTGATCGCGTACTTCGTTCTGCTCATTTTCCTGCTGGTCGGCGATCACGCCTTGCGCTTGCTGCACATCGAGCAGGAGACGATTAGCATCGCCGGCGGAATCGTGCTGTTTCTCATCGCGCTCAGGATGATCTTCCCGCAAACCGGAAGCTACAGCGACGCGCCGGAGGGCGAGCCGCTCGTCGTGCCGCTCGCCGTGCCATTGATTGCCGGACCGTCGGCGATGGCGGCTTTGCT
>Ga0079224_100016787_pt1 | contig 10299 bp, 8 predicted proteins | sample Stecom2015_FD_80414 | JGI IMG/M metagenome (GOLD analysis project Ga0079224, IMG submission 80414) | Agricultural soil microbial communities from Utah to study Nitrogen management - Steer compost 2015 | ecosystem: Environmental > Terrestrial > Soil > Agricultural land | place: USA: Utah... | reverse complement strand
TTCTTCCGTCCGCAATTCCAGGAATCGCTGTGGCCGATCGTCAAAGAGTGGATGGACGCGACTGGACGTGCGGACGTGTAGACGCGTGGGCGTGTCGGAAGGAAGAGCGAGGATCGTCGTGGGCAGAGACTAGCCCGCATCCGCGGTTCTGACGTCCGCACGCCTGCATGTACTACACGTCCAGCCAAAAAAAAGCGTGCGCAACTATTCTCATAATCGCGCACGCCTGCATCCGATCGATGGCTCAGGGGGATGGTCACCATCATCGTAAGCAAGTTAAAACGTACTGAAGAGACTCCCAAAGCGACGCCCGCATGGCGCTCGGGCTTCTCGTTGCATGAGGTATGCCAACGCGGGTGACGCTTTAAACCTGCGGTCTGAGAAGAGCGCGGCGCGTCGTTCGTGCACTCGCTGCGTGCACGACCACCCATGCTGTGCCTCATCAGGGATCAGTGTGGGTGCGCATGTCGGGAATCCATGCGCGCGTCGGGCGTCGTAATAAGACTCGCATCACAAAGCGGAGGTGACACTGTCGCGAATCGAGTCGTGTGTGAAGACGCCGACGTCGGCCCGAGATCTCAGGACGGTCGCCGCTCGACGGGCTCGCCGACTCGACTCAGCGCGGCCTCGTCGTCGACGGCGAGCCGCTGAGCGCGCGTGACGCGAATGACGATCGATGTGCCTGCGACGAGCAATGCCGAGGAGAGTAGAAATGCGGCGCCGGGAACGTGCCACTCTCGATGCGCGATGAAGGTCGCGAAGACCTGCGCGAAGATCATCGGTCCGAGCATGTTGGCAATCCCCATGAGGCTGCTGTTCGCGCCTTGCAGCTGGCCTTGCTCGCCGGGGTGAACGAGGCGGGTCATCGACCCCTGCAGCGCGGGGTTGAAGAAGCCCCAAATGGACATCGTGACGACGCCGAGAACGTAGATGGGCGGTGAAGTTGCGATGCCTTGAATGAAGAAGCCGAGCGCACCGCCGCCGAGTCCCAAGATCATCGTGCGTCGTTCACCGAAGCGGCGTACGGCGCGCCCGACCAGCCCGGCTTGCACGATGACTTGACAGACCCCCGCCACCGCGAGCAGCAGTCCTACCTGTTTGATCGACCAGTCGTAGCGATAGCCCATGTAGAGAACGGCGGTCGCCGGCAACGCGACGTGCGCGAGGTTGCTCAAGAAGCCGACGCTCGCAAGGCCCCACAACTCGCGATGCGAGCGAAGCAGGCGCAATGCCCCGACGGGATTCGCCTTGCGCCAAGAGAACGTACTGCGCTTTTCGGGCGGCAGCGATTCGGGCAGCACGAACAATCCGTACATCGCATTCGCCAAACTGAAGCCGGCGGCGACCCAGAACGGCAAGCGAGGATCGATGTCGCCCAGCAGACCGCCGAGCGCGGGTCCCACGACGAAACCGAAGCCGAACGCGGCGCCCAACAGACCGAACTTCGACGCGCGTTGCTCGGGGGGCGTCACATCCGCAATGTAGGCACCTGCGGTGGCCACGCTCGCCGAGGTGATGCCCGAGATGATGCGACCGACGAAGAGCCAGCCGATCGTCGGTGCCAGCGCCATGAGCACGTAATCGAGCCCGAGGCCGAAATTCGAGAGCAGGATGACCTTACGTCGGCCGAAGCGATCGGACAGCGATCCCAAGATCGGCGAGAAGAAGAACTGCATGAGCGCCCATGCGGTCACGAAGACGCCGTAGATCTCGGCGGCCTCCGCGGTGTCGCCGCCCATGAAGTCCTCGATCAGGTTCGGCAGCACCGGAATGATGATGCCGATCGCGAACATATCGAGCATCACCGTCACGAAGACGAAGGCGAATGCCGCGCGGCGGGGAGCGAAAAGCGAGGATTGCGACATGAACTCGGCGTGACGTATGAGGTGTGACGTGTAACGTCAGAGGGGCGCAAGTGTAAATGCGGCGACGTCCGCCGCGCACATTACACGCTGCACGCTACACCTTACACGTCCTTGCCTTTCTCCCACTGTTCCACCGTCCTCGGCCAATCGTCCTTGAGCAGCCGCGAGAGAGAACGGTCGGCCAGCAGCTTTCCGTCCGTTTGACAGCGCGGGCAGTAGTTCGTCTCGTTCTCCGCGTAGCGAATACGTTGGACGGTCGTGCCGCACGCGGGGCAGGGCTGACCGTACCGCCCGTGTACGGCCATGCCTTCACGAAACGCCGTCACCTTCTCCGGGAAGCCGCGCTCGTTCTCGTTGCGCAAGCGCTCCGTCCATTCGATGAGGGTCGCGCGCGTCGCATCGAAGAGACGTTGCCATGCGCGATCGTCGAGCATTCTCGTCTGCATCAGAGGCGACAGCCGCGCGCGATGCAAGATCTCATCGGAGTACGCATTGCCGATGCCGCTCAGGATCGTGGGATCGGTCAGCGCGCGTTTGAGCGTGTGGTTGCGCGCCTGCATGCGTTCCCGAAATACCTCGAGATCGTGATCGAGCACTTCCAATCCGCCGCGCTCGAACTCATGGAGCGCACCTTGCCCTTGTACGACGTGCAAAGACGCGCGCCGCTTCGTCCCCGCTTCCGTCAAGGTGAGCACGCCGTTCGGGAACTCGAGGTGAAGCAGCGCGGGTCGGATACGCTTCGTACGTTCGCGCTCGTACCAATGGAGTCGGCCGGCGATCATGAGGTGCAGCACCATCCAGGCATCGCTCTCGTAGCCGATCGCGATTCGTTTGCCCAAGCGGCGTAAGGCGACGACCGTCCGACCTTCCAGCGCACCGATCGGTGGCTCGACCGATCTCAACAAGAAGGGGTTCTTGAGCAACGCCTTCTCGAGGCGTTGCCCCACGATGCGCTGCTCGAGCGCTTCGATATAGACGACGATGTCGGGGAGCTCGGGCATTAAGCGGGGGCTTGGGGCTTGGGCTCGGGGCTTGGGGCATGGGGCTTGGGTAAGAGAGAGGCGTAGGGACGCCTAACTTTTTAGAGGAGACCGCTTCGTGAGGTTTCTCCGATTCTGACCCGCGCCCCAGGCCCCACGCCCCGAGCCCCTTGAGTCACAACTCTCTCAATCCTGTCACGATCGGCAGTCGCGCGGCGCGCAGACTGGGCAGCAAGCCGCCGATGAATCCGAGCACGAGCGCGTAAATCAGGCCTTGCAACAGCAACTCGGGCGTGACCGTGAAGGCGAAGCTGAGCTGGGTGAACGAACCGAAATTGAGCGTCGAAGCGCGTATGCCGTTGAACGCGAAATAGGAGATGAGCATCCCGATGACGCTGCCGATGAGCGCGATCAGCAGTGCTTCCACGATCACGGAAATCACGACGGGGAACGAGCCGAAGCCGAGCGCGCGCAGCGTGGCGATCTCGCGCGTGCGTGCCGAGACGGCGGAGTACATCGTATTCAGAGCCGCAAAGACGGCGCCCAATCCCATGAGGATGGCAATGCCGAAGCCGAGCCCCGTGATCATCACGCGCAAGGCTTCGGATTGCTCTTGGTAGAACGCGCTCTCGGAATACACCTTCGTGTTGACGCGAGGATCGTTCGAGAGCGAATCCCTGAACGCGGTGAGCGCATCGGCGCTCGTGAGTTTCGCGCGCACCGATTGATAGGAGTTGCCGCGGTTGTAGGCGCCCTGCAGCACGGTGGCATCGGTCCAAACTTCGGATTCGGAAACGCTGCCCTTGTCTTCGAAGCGACCGACGATTCTCCAATCGGTCGTGCCCCAGCGCACGGTGTTACCGACGACGAGGCCTTCGAACTGCTCGGCCGCGCCCGCTCCGACGATTACTTCGAACGTGCCGGGCACGAACATTCGCCCTTCGGTGATCCGAAAATTCTTGCGCAGCTTCGGCGCGTTCTGGCCCACGCCACGGAACGGTACGTTTGCGGCGGTGCCGGTGCTCTTCATCGGTACATCGACGATGACGTAGAGCTCGGCGGAGGCGATCGGGCCGTCGGCATCCCGCGCGATGTGCGGGGAGTCCATGACGATGCGCGCTTGATCCTGACCGAAGCCGCTGCTCAGCTCATCGCTCGATCCGCCTCTCAAGACGATGGCGATGTCGGGCGATCCAGAGTAATCGAGCGCGGCTCGAAAGCCCTCGCGGATCGACAAGACGCCGACGAGCGCCGTGACGACGCCGGCGATGCCGATCAGCGCGACGATCGAGGAAGCGAAACGTTCGCGCATGTTGCGCACGTTCATCGCAGTTATCGCTGCCGCTTGAGTTGCCGATCCGAACATTGCGATTCCTCGGGATGCGTCTTCCGCCGACGTAGCGGCGTCAGGTTCTTCTCAATGCATCGACGATCTTGAGCTGCCATGCCTGCGTCGCCGGCAGCGCGCTGGCAAGCGCACCCAGCACGATCGCGAGCACCGCGCCCACGACGAATGTCGACGGCGGCAGCGCGAGCGTCGGGAAGTACTGCACGAGCGCCGGGACGTTCGACAATCCGACCGCAATGACATTGGCCAGCGCCAACCCGATCGCCGCACCCAAGATCGTGAGCAGCATGGATTCCGCGAGCACGAGCCCCGTGACCGAGCCGCGCGCGAAGCCGATCGTCTTCAGCACGGCGAGCTCATTGGTGCGTTCTCTCACCGATTGACCCATCGTGTTCGCGATGACGAGCAGGAGCGTGAAGAACACGGCGGTTGCAACCGCCGTCACGAGCGCACCGATGTTGCCCATCTGATTCGCCCAGGCCTGCATGAACGCGCTTTCGTTGTCCGTCTTCGTCTCGAATGCGGAGTTCGCAAACATTGAATCGATCCGGTTCGCGATCTCGAGCGAGCGGTCGGGATCGTCCACGCGCAGCACGATCATGCCGATCGTGTCGCGGCCGAACGTTCTTCCTTCGTCCAGATACTCGTTGTGGAAGAACAGGCTCGAGCTATCGCTCTGCGCGGAGAAGATCGCGCGAATGTTCATCTCCCAGATCTGCGTGCCGTCTTGATTCGAGTAGATGCTCGAGCGCAATGGAATCGTATCGCCGACGTTCCAACCGTACTTCTCCGCCGTTGCCTGGCCGACGATCGCACCCGCGCGGTCGCCGATCCAGGCTTTGCGCTCTTCATCGGTCAGCTCGTACTCGGGATAGACTTCGAGGAACGTTTCCGGGTCGACCGCGAACGAGAACACCTGATTGCGATCGTCCTGATAGACGCCGCCGAACCACGAGTAGGGCGTCGCGACCTTCACGCCATCGACGCCGCGCACGCGAGTGAGATAGCTCTCCGGCAGCGGCTGAATGAACGTGACCTTGTTCATCGTGATCAACCGATCCACACCGGCAAGCTCGACGCCGCCCGTCAGCGCGGCCTGCATCGTTCGCAAGATGCCGAAGAGCAGAAAGGCGACGACGATCGATGCGAGCGTGAGGCTCGTGCGCAGTTTCTTGCGTCCGAGGTTCGCCCAGAGGAGGTGAAGGTATTTCATAGCGGTCGCTTATCTGGCTTGTGGGCCACGGACTGTCGCGAGGCGCCGCTCAGGCCGCGGCGGCCGTCCGCTCGAGCCGCCCCTTCTCCAGATGCAGCGTGTGCTTCGCGCGCGCTGCTGCATGCGGGTCGTGGGTGACCATGATGATCGTCTTGCCTTGGCGCTCGTTGAGCGCTTGCAAGAGATCCAAGATCTCATCGCCAGACTTGCGATCGAGATCGCCGGTCGGCTCGTCGCACAAGAGCAGCGTCGGGTCGGACACGATCGCGCGAGCGATGCCGACGCGCTGCTCCTGTCCGCCCGAGAGCTCGCGCGGCTTGTGTTTCGCGCGCTCGCTCAAGCCGACCAGGCTGAGCGCCGCTTCCGCCCGTTTGCGGCGCTCGGCCGCGGAGAGCTTCGTGAGCAGCAGCGGCAGCTCGACGTTCCGCTGTGCGGTGAGCACCGGAAGCAAGTTGTACATCTGAAAGACGAAGCCCACATGGCGAGATCGCCAGCGGGCGAGCTGCGCGTCGTTCATCGTGTCGATGCGTTGTCCGGCGACTTCGATCGTGCCGGCGGTCGGACGGTCGAGTCCGCCGATCAAGTTCAACAGCGTCGACTTGCCCGAGCCCGATGGACCCATCAACGCAAGGAAGTCGCCTTTCGGGATTTCCAAGTCGAGTGCCTGCAAGACGTGCACGGTCTCCGAGCCGCGCCTATAGTCTTTGGCGACGCCGCGACATCTCACCAATACGTCTTCGCTCACGCTGTCCCCCTCGCGATATCGAACTCAACGTTTTGCGATCTTGACGGGCGCGCCCTCGGCGAGCCCTTCGACCTGCCGAGCGACGATGACATCGCCGGCATTGATTCCCGCAATGATCTCGATCTGATTGTCGCGCCGCCCTGCCGTTCGCACGGCCACGCGCTCGACCGACTCATCGCGCACTCGCCACACATAGCTCGTGCCGCCGTCTTCGAACACGGCGCTCGCCGGTACGCGTACGCTCGGACGAGCGCTCGCGGTCGCTTCGGCGGGCCGGTCTTCGAGAAACGTCACCTTGACGCCCATTTGCGGCAGGATGCGCGGATCGAGCTCGTCGAATGCGATGCGCACGCGCACGGTCGCCTTCTGCCGGTCCGCCGTCGGCACGACGTTGATGACGTGGCTCGGAATCACCCAGTCGGGATACGCATCGAGCACCGCTTCGGTTCTCTGATTGGGGCGTACGCGATTGATGAACGCTTCGTTGACATCCACTTCGATTTCGCGCGAGTCCATGTCGACGATCGTCGCGATACCGGTTCGCGTAAAGCCGCCGCCCGCCGACATCGGCGAGACGATCTCGCCGGGCTGGGCATCTTTCGAGACGATGACACCGTCGAAGGGTGCGCGTACGCGCAGATCGTCCAGGTCTTGTTCGCGCACGCGTACCGTTCCTTGTGCGACTTTGACTTGGCTGCGCGAGGCTTCGAGCCGAGCGCGCAGCGCGGCGACTTCCGATTGCGCTTGGTCGAGCTGCGCCTCGCTCACGAGCTTGTCCTCGCGCAGTTGCGAAGTTCGGCGCAAGTTCCGTTCCGCTTCCGCAAGACGGACTTCGATCTCCTGCAATTCCTTGCGTGCAGCTTCGAGCTGGCGGAGAGCAAGCTCGTAAAGCGGCTTCACGGTCGTATCGTCCAAGCGCGCGAGGAGCTGTCCTTCTTTGACTTCCATGCCTTCCTCGATATGCAGCTCGGCGATCTTGCCCGTCACCTTCGCCGAGACGGTGGCTTGCCGTCGGGCAACGACATACCCGGATGCGTTGAGCACGGCGGTTGCGCCGGGCGCGCCGCCGGAGGTTGCAACCGCGGTCACGGTCTCGACTTCGATGGAGCGATCGCGCAGAAGCGCATACGCTGCCGCCGCGATCGCGAGGAGCAGCACGATCGCGATCAGCCACTTATATATGGGGCTCGATTCCCCGCCTGACGGCTCCGGGGCATCCGGGGCACGTTCAATGCGCAGGCTTTCCAGCGCGTTCTGGTCGAATGACATGAGGCCCTTGCAGCGATCTGAAGTTGTTGTAGTTGCTCCCTTGGCGGGGATTCTAATCCGGCCGCCGCAAGCGCAGTAAGGTATTCTCGGCGAGTCGCCGCTACTCACCGGTAAGCGGGGCGTCGCCGTGAGGTCGACGCCGTACGATCACGCAATATCTGCACCTCACGCGTTCGCGCGCGTCGGTTGTGCCGCGAGAATTTCTCCGGTGATCGGCATCGTGGGAAGGGTGAAATAGAAGACGGCGCCTTCGCTCGGTTTCGCTTCGGCCCAAACGCGTCCGCCGTGTCGCTCCACGATGCGAGCGACTGTGGCAAGGCCGATTCCCGAGCCTTCGAATTCGGCGGCGCTGTGTAAGCGGTGGAAAGGCCGAAACAACTTCTGCGCGTGCGCCATATCGAATCCGGCACCATTGTCTCGTACATACAAGGTCGCCATGGGGCCGAGAGCGGCCCCGCCGAGCTCGATTCGCGCCGAATCCGTCTTGCACGTGAACTTCCAGGAATTTTCCAGGAGATTGCGCAGCAGGTCGCCGATGAGCCGGCGATCCCCGTGCACGTGCAGGTCCGCCTGAATGCTGACCTCCACGATGCGGTGAGGCTCGCTCTGGCGCAGATCGTGGATGATCGAGTGCGCAAGCGCGCTCGCGTCGATCATTTCGCGATGCAGGGTATGCCGCGAGATCCGCGACAGCGCGAGCAGCGCATCGATGAGGTCGGACATCTGCTTGACGCTCGTCTGAATCTTCGTGAGGCGTCGGCGCTGCTCGTCGCTTGCATTCGGCATCGAGATTTCGAGCAGTCCCGCCTGACCGGCGATCGTCGTGAGCGGAGAGCGCAGGTCGTGCGACACCGATGCCGTGAACGCCTCGAGCTCGCGATTCGCGCGTGCCAGCATCTCGTTCGCGTACCGGAGCTGCCGCTGGCTCGGCATGCTCAAGACGTCCGGCAGCGATCGCCATAGGAGCACTGCGGTCGGAACGGCAAGGATCGCGGTGATGACCTTGAGAATGGCTTCGAGCCAAAACGCCGTGTACCAGAGATTGAGGGCGCTCATCACGTGCATGATTCCGTTCGCGAGCAGGAACGCGCCGAAGCAGAGCACCACCGATCGGAACCTGAGCTCGCGGCGGCGGCGCGCGACGAGAAAGAGCAGGATCGGGACGGCGAAATACGCGAGCGCGATGATGAGATCCGCGACGGATTGCATCCACACCAACTCGGGTCGCCACGAATAGGAGTGGCCGTAGGGAAGGAAGGAATCCCCTGCCGTTGTGATCATTTGAAGCGCAGGCATGCGCACAGGATAGAAGGCATGACACGAACCGCATAGGGTCAACGTCATGCAATGACCATTTCCCCGCCTGGAGCGACGCTCCGGCAGTTGCGCTCCGCAGTCTACCCGGGGGTGACTCGGGGCGGCGCGTCTCCTTTGCGTGCGAAAGAGCCGAGGGAGTTGCGGCTCGAGCGGCAGTCTCGCGATTCTTGGACTGCTCCCACCGTTGATTGAGCATAGGCCCGAATAGTGGAATCGGTCTCGATTTTCGGACGAAGCAGCTGGGGGCGCGGCGATAATCTATTGCAAAGCCGATCGCCGAGTCGTATAGTCTCGTTCAACATGTTAACGGTAACATGCAGCGCACAAGAGCGGCGCGGCGTGTTCTCCAGAACGGTTTTCGCGGGCTTCGCTCCACACGTCGTCCCCCCCTGCTTCTTGACGTGTGGGGCAAGTCCGCGGCTCTCCTCGAGTCCCTCCGATGCAAGTGCCGCGCTGTCGTTCGCACTTCTGGCCGCGCGCGACATAAGATTCGTGAAGTCTCGCTTTCCGGCACGCTTTTTCGCCGCGGCTGCGGGTAAGTGTCGCCTTTCCGATCAGGCATCTCCTGAAACGTCAGCGTTGTCCTACAGACTTCCCCTGTCCGTCCGCTTTCTAGATCGGAGGGAGGGAGAAGTTCGGCTTAAGGAGGACGAGTGCCGTGACAGCGAAGTTGCTCGAATCTTTGGGAGGCACGCAGCAGCAGCGTTCTGCGATCGACGAGCGTCGCGCGAGTGCGCGCAAGGTCGTGACGCTGCGGGCACAGGTACAGCTTCCCGACCAAACTGTGTTGAACGGGCAAACGGTCGATTTGTCGCATACGGGGGTCGGCTTGTTCTCGCCCCGATTGCTGCAGACCGATCAGGATTGCAGGGTCACGATTCCCTTGTCGGTGTGCGGTGAAGATCTCGAGATCAAGCTCCAAGCTCGAGTGTGCTATTGCCTGGAACAAGCGAAAGGAAAATATCGAGCGGGTATGCGCTTCATCGGCATCGAACCTGGCGCCGCGAAGTTGCTCGATCAACTGCTCAGTTGATCCGGTGACTCGCGATCGGTCGAGATGCGCTCGACGGTGGGGCGGGGTCGTGTACCCTAGCCCCATCGTTGTTTGTCGTGTCGGTGCGCAGCATGTGGGTCGATGACGTTCTCGGGTTCTGGTTCGACGAGCTCGAGCCGAGCGACTGGTTCGAGAAAGACGAGCAACTCGACGCTCGAATTCGCGATCGCTTCGGTGCATTGCACGAGGCACTCAGGTCCGAATCGGTTGCAGTGCGCGATACGCCGCAGGGTTATCTGGCGGCGATCATCGTGCTCGATCAATTCTCCCGAAACCTCCATCGCGGCTCTCCGGAGGCGTTCGCTTGCGATGAGCGCGCGCTCGCGCTCGCGCAGCTCGCAATCGAGCGCGGTTACGATCGCGCGCTCACGCAGACCCAACGCAAGTTTGTCTATATGCCTTTCATGCACAGCGAGGACCTCGACATGCAGGCGAAGTGTGTCGATCTGTTCTCCGCGATCGGCGATGCCGAATCGCTGCGCTATGCGATCGAGCACCGCGACATCGT
>Ga0079224_100016786_pt1 | contig 10300 bp, 9 predicted proteins | sample Stecom2015_FD_80414 | JGI IMG/M metagenome (GOLD analysis project Ga0079224, IMG submission 80414) | Agricultural soil microbial communities from Utah to study Nitrogen management - Steer compost 2015 | ecosystem: Environmental > Terrestrial > Soil > Agricultural land | place: USA: Utah... | reverse complement strand
TCATGGCAGCAAGACTTCTCTTTCAAACCATGTTTGAAGTGATGGACCAGTTGATGCTCATTCTCGGGGGTGGATAGATTGCGATTGAAGTTGGACTTACAGTTTTTCGCCGGTGAAAAAACGGAAAAAGCCACTCCGAAACGCCGCGAGGATGAGCGTAAAAAAGGCCGGGTAGCGAAAAGTCAGGACGTAAACACGGCACTACTATTATTTTTCTCGTTCATTTTACTGGCCATCATGGGCGCGTTTATGCGCGAGCAAATGATGGGGATGTATACCGACGTTTTCACGAATTTTATCCATTGGGAAGTCAATATCGATACCATCAAACGCATCTTTCTTGAAATGTTGAAATACTTCATGTTCATCGTCGCTCCCATTATGTTGGTTGCGGTCATCATTACGATCGCGAGCAACTTGATCCAAGTCGGCTTTTTATTTACGACGGAACCGTTGAAGTTCGACTTGAAGAAAATCGACCCAATAAAAGGAGCGAAACGAATTTTCTCTCTCCGTGCTCTTGTTGAGCTATTAAAATCATTTTTGAAAATCACGTTTGTCGGAATCATCACGTTTTCCGTCATTTGGATTTATAAAGACGACATCATGATGTTGGCGTTGAAGACGCCGGAGACATCTGTTTCCTTTTTTGGCAAAGTGACGATCACAATGGGGATCGCCGCTGCCATTGCCTTGATCATCTTGGCGATTCTCGATTACATGTATCAAAAATACGATTTTGAAAAAAGCATCCGCATGTCGAAACAAGACATCAAAGACGAACATAAAAACATCGAAGGGGACCCGTTAATCAAGTCGCGCATCAGGGAACAACAGCGGCAAATCGCGATGCGCCGCATGATGGAAGAGGTTCCGAAAGCGGATGTCGTCATCACAAACCCGACCCATTACGCGGTCGCGATCAAATATGATGAAAATGTCGCCGATGCACCGTTCGTCGTTGCAAAAGGGATCGATCAAGTCGCGTTAAGAATCATCGAAATCGCTAAAGAACACGACGTCATGACGGTGGAAAATCGGCCTTTAGCCCGCTCGCTTTATCATGCGGTTGAAGTAAACGAAACGATACCGGAAGAATTTTTCCAAGCGGTTGCGGAAGTGTTGGCTTACGTTTATACGCTCGAGCAGAGGTCGGTTTAGCATAAAGACAACGAAGTTCAGAAGTTAGGGGAATATGGATGAAACTGAAAGATTTAGCTGTATTATTGGCCGTCATCACCATCATCATCATGTTGGTCATCCCATTGCCGGGATGGCTGCTTAGCGTACTTATTTTGTTGAATATTTCATTGGCTTTGCTCGTCGTATTGGTTGCGATGAACATCCAAGAAGCATTGCAGTTTTCCGTCTTTCCATCCCTATTGTTGATGTTGACGTTATTTCGCCTCGGACTGAACGTTTCAACCACCCGGGCAATCTTGGGGAAAGCGGACGCTGGCGGCGTCGTTGATACGTTCGGTTCATTCGTCATCGGCAATAACCCGTTAGTCGGATTCGTTGTCTTTATCATTTTGGTCATCATTCAATTCATCGTCATTACAAAAGGTGCAGAACGTGTGTCGGAAGTATCCGCTCGCTTCACGTTGGACGCAATGCCAGGGAAACAGATGAGCATCGATGCGGATTTGAACGCTGGTTTAATATCTGAACAAGAAGCACGTGAAAGACGAAAGAAAATCCAAGAAGAGGCGGACTTTTACGGTGCGATGGACGGGGCGTCGAAGTTTGTAAAAGGGGATGCCATCGTCGGGATCGTCATAGTCATTGTCAATATCATTTTCGGTTATATCATCGGCATGGTCCAAATGGGGATGACGTTTGAAGAAGCGCTTAATACATACACACGCCTGACTGTCGGCGACGGTTTGGTCATCCAAATTCCGGCCCTCTTAATTGCGACAGCTACGGGCATCGTCGTGACGCGCGTGTCGACGGAAGAGGGCAATTTAAGCACGGAAGTCATGAACCAGTTGTTCCAATATCCGAAATTGCTGTTCATCGCCGCCGGAACCATTTTCTTATTAGGTTTTACGCCGATCAATTTCTTCTTGACGACATCCATCGCTGCCTTTTTGGCATTGAGCGGCTATTTATTGATGCGTCAGCAAAAAGAAGAACCTGAAACGGAAGAAGATCTCGTCGAAGAAGAAAGCGAAAGCATGAAATCGCAAGAAAATGTCATCAGCTTGTTGAACATCGATCCGATTGAATTTGAATTCGGATATGCTTTGATCCCGCTCGTCGATGCGAGCCAAGGGGGCGACCTGCTTGATCGGATCGTCATGATCCGTCGCCAATTGGCGCTCGAATACGGCATGGTCATACCGGTCGTGCGCATTCGCGACAATATACAGCTTGAACCGAACGAATACCGCTTGAAAATAAAAGGGAACGAAGTGGCAAGAGGTGAGCTACTGCTCGACCATTATTTGGCGATGACGCCGGCGATCGATGACGATACGATCGAAGGAATCGAAACGAAAGAACCGGCTTTTGGCATGCCGGCAAAATGGATTAGCGAAGAGCAAAAAGACGAAGCGGAAATGTTGGGTTACACGGTCGTCGATCCACCTTCTGTCATCAGCACGCATTTGACGGAAGTGTTGAAACGACATCTCCATGAACTGCTCGGAAGACAAGAAACGAAAGAACTGATCGATCATTTGAAAGAAGATTATCCGATTTTGGTCGAAGAAGTGACACCTGACCCGCTTTCAATCGGTGATATCCAAAAAGTTTTGGCGAAATTGCTGCGGGAAAATGTTTCGATCCGCAATTTGCCGGTCATTTTCGAAACGTTGGCCGATTATGGGAAAATGACGAATGACACCGATTTGCTCGCGGAATACGTTCGCCAAGCGTTGTCGCCGCAGCTTACGAAACAATATGTTTCCGATGACAAACATCTACGGGTGATTACACTTGCACAGTCGGTGGAGCAATTGATTATGAACCATATTCAACAGACGGAGCATGGAAATTTTCTTGCATTGGACCCGGAATCGCAAGAAAAGATCGTCAAAAGCATCATCGAACAAGTGGAGCAAGCTTCATTGCAATATGATAAAGTCGTCATTTTATGTTCTCCGACGATTCGCATGTACGTCAAACAATTAATCGAACGTTCGTTGCCGGACGTAGCGGTGTTATCATACAATGAATTGGAACCTGACGTTCAAGTTCAAAGCATTGGGGTGGTGGATGTCGCATGAAGATAAAAAAGTTTGTCGCCAATTCGATGCCGGAAGCGATGAAACAAATTAAAGAGAAGCTAGGGAATGATGCGGTCATTTTAAATAGCAAAGAAATCAAACCTTCCGGCATCTTCGGGCTGTTCCGCCGCAAAAAAATCGAAGTGACGGCGATGTTGGACGACGATGCCGTCAGGAACCCCCCTCGGAAAAAAGAACCGCCAAAAACAGCAGGGATGACGATCCAGACGAAAGCGAAAGAAAATTTGAACGAAAAACGAATTTTGGATGAAATTAAATATTTGCAATCGTTACTTGCCAACCAACCGGTGCGCAAACAACCATTCCCCCCATTATTGGAAAACGTGTATGAATATTTGATTGAGCAAGAAGTCGACGAAGACGTCGCTGAAGAAATCGTGGCATCGATTCAACATGAAGACGGAGTCGAAACGTTGGACCGTGAAACGGTCGAGCGATTGTTGCGGAAAAAAATTCATGATGCGTTTCGCGATATACCGTTTGACGGCATCCATGAACAAACGAAAGTGGTTCAATTCGTCGGACCAACCGGCGTCGGCAAAACGACGACGATCGCGAAAATCGCTGCTAATAGTTTGTTGAAAGAAAAAAAATCGGTCGCCTTCATTACGGCGGATACGTATCGGATTGCTGCGATTGAACAATTAAAAACGTATGCGAAAATTTTGGACGTTCCCCTCGAAGTCATTTATTCAACGGACGATTACAAAAAAGCGCTTGTGAAATTCGCCAATTACGAGCGGATTTTTGTCGATACGGCCGGAAGAAATTTCCGCCAGGATCATTTTGTCGAAGAATTGAGGGAATTGATTACTACGCCTAGAGTTCCGTCCCAAACGTTTCTCGTCTTGGCATTGACGGCGAAAGCGAGAGATATCGAGGACATTTATCAACAATTTAAACCGTTGGGCATCGAGCAAGTAATCTTTACGAAATTGGATGAAACGGAAACGTACGGTAGCATTTTGAACTTGGCCGCGAAAGAAAAAGTAGGCATTTCGTACATGACAAATGGGCAAAACGTACCTGATGATTTACTTACGCCAAACGAAAACATTTTATCAGACTTATTGTTAAGAAGGTATCAAGATGCATGATCAAGCGGAACGTTTAAGACAGCGCGTCAACGAGGAGAAAGCCCCTCGTACTTCGAAAACGATTTCCATCGTCAGTGGAAAAGGTGGTGTAGGTAAATCAACCACGGTACTAAATTTTGCGCTGGAGTTGCAAAAGAAAAAGAAACGGGTTTTGATTTTCGACTTGGACATTGGCATGGGTAATATCGACATCTTGCTCGGCCAACAGTCTAAGCATCATATATTGAATTTTTTTGAGGAATTTTTACCTATTCATGATATGATAGAAGTAGGACCAAATGGGCTGTCTTACATCGCTGGAGGCACGGCTTTCGATCGTTTGCTCGAATTGGACGAAAACAAACTGGAATACTTTTTCTCACAATATGAATTGCTTACCAAAAGCTATGATTATATTTTTTTCGATTTGGGAGCAGGGATGTCAAAAACGAGTCTGGCGTTCATTTTAGCAAGCGATGAAATATTTCTCGTTTTGACGCCTGAGCCGACGTCCATTGCAGACGGTTACAGCGCGATGAAACAAATCGTCAAAGAAAATCCTTCGCTGCCGATCATCGCCGTCATGAATCGCAGCCCATCGATACGCGAAGGTGACAGGATGTTGGCGAAATTCGCCAGTGTCGCTAACCAATTTTTGCAAAAAGACATCGTTCAACTCGGCAGTTTGCCTTACGATAAAATCGTGCCGAAATCCGTAAGCAGCCAAACACCGTACGTATTATTGAAAGAAAATGCTGCCGTATCGAAAGCGATGCGCGAATTGGTCGATCGCTACTTGCATGCGGAAACGGGCGTTAAACGCAACGGATCATTTATCCAGAAATTTAAAAAGTTTTTGTTAGTGAGGTGATCGACATAAAAGAAATCGGAGTGGTCATAGCAACAACAGCGGATCTAATCGCTGACAAATTGAAAGCAATCGTTGAACCACTTCCCATCATAGTAAAAAAAGTGCCACATAACAAGGAACAGATGATCGATCAAATCAAACGAACGAAGCCGGACGTCGTGCTTCTCGATGTTGCATTGATTGAGGAAGACGACGAAATCATCACGGAAATCGTCATGCTGTTAAATATTCCGCTCATCATCTTATCAAGCGGAACGGTGCACCATACCGCCAAAACGGTGAACGCGATAACGAACGGCGCAAGTGATTTCATTTTATACGACAACTTGGATTCGCCATATTATCAAGACGAGGTTATCAACAAAATTTTACATGTCGCCGCCTCACTGACAGTAAACGGACAAAAAAAGAGTACCATTCAACTGGAAAAAAATAGGGAACAAAAACCGCCTAGGACGATGAAACGTAAGAAGAAAGCTTCCATCGGTGTCAAATTGCCATTCGATTCGATCGTCGCCATCGGAACGTCAACCGGAGGTCCGAAAGCGCTGCAAATCGTCTTAAGTTCGTTGCCGAAGACATTTCCGGCGCCAATCGTCATCGTACAGCATATGCCGAGCGGCTTTACAAAATCGCTCGCCGATCGATTGGACAACATATGTCGGATACGTGTAAAGGAAGCGGTCGATGGGGAGAAGCTCAAGCCCGCAACGGCTTACATCGCCCCCGGCAATTACCATATGATCGTCAATCGACAATACGAAATCACAACGTTTATCGGTGCTGAACGCGGTGGCCACCGACCGAGCGTCAACACCCTTTTTGAATCCGTAGCCGAATTGGAAGAAGTGAATAAATTGGCGATCATTTTGACGGGGATGGGAAAAGATGGAGCGATCGGCGTCCGCAAAATGAAAGAAAAAGATAAGGACACGATCGTCATCGTCGAATCGGAAGAAACGGCGGTCATTCACGGTATGCCGAAAGCCGCCATTCAAACGGGATGTGTGACCGAAGTCGTTCGACTTGAACATATAGGCGAAAGAATCATTCATCATATTATGAAGAGAGGGAAGTAAATTGGAAACATCGCAATATTTGGAAATTTTTATCGATGAGAGCACGGAACATTTGGACACTTTATATCAACAGATGTTGGAGTTGGAAAAAAACCCGGAAGACAAATCGATCATTGAAGAAATCTTCAGAGCTGCTCATACGTTGAAAGGCATGTCGGCGACGATGGGTTTTGACGACTTGGCCAACTTGACCCATAAAATCGAGAACGTGTTCGATGCAATTCGCTATGACAAAGTGAAAGTGCAAACCGAAATGATGGACACGCTTTTTGTCGCGGTCGACCATTTGAACGAAATGGTTCGCGACATCGCCGACGGAGGAGATGGAAAAAGGGATGTTTCCGACATCATAAATCGATTGGAACGAATTGAGCAGGGTTTGCCGTTGGATGGAGAAACAGCGGAAGAAGAAGCCGAAGAGAAGAAGACGACACCCGATAGCAATTTGGAAATCGCACTTGATGAATTTCAAATCACGATCATCGAACAAGCGCTCGAACAAGGCTTTAAGCCGTATGAAATTTATGTGGAATTAAGTGAAGATTCGTTGTTGAAAGCCGCACGCGTATATATGGTTTTTGAAATTTTGGAAAAACATGGAGAAGTGATCTACTCCAATCCGAGCGTCAGCGATTTGGAAGAAGAAAACTTTGATTATTCGTTCAAAACGATTGTTTTGACGAAAGAGTCGAGCGAAGATATTAAAGCGAAAATTTTAAAAGTTTCCGAAATTCGCAAAGTGGAAATTTCCGATTTTTCATTGGAAGTGTATAAAAAAGAAAAAGAAGAGGAAGAACAACGCGAACAAACGAAAAAAGAACAACAGCAAAAAGTTTCCGCCAAAGCGAAAGAGCAGCCAAAAAAAGCGGCGAAAAAGCAGGCAAGCGCGGCATCCGTCAAAGCGGCGCCGACGAAAACGATTCGTGTCAACATCGAACGCCTCGACGTATTGATGAACTTGTTTGAAGAACTCGTCATCGACCGTGGCCGTTTGGAACAAATTTCGATGGAATTGAAAAACCCGGAATTGCAGGAAACGGTTGAACGAATGTCCCGCGTATCAAGCGACTTGCAAAATATCATTTTGACGATGCGGATGGTGCCGATCGATACGGTGTTTAACCGTTTTCCGAGAATGATTCGCCAACTTGCTAGAGATTTAAAGAAAGAAGTGAATGTTGAAATCATCGGCGCTGATACCGAACTAGACCGTACGGTCATCGATGAAATCGGCGACCCTTTAGTCCATTTAATTCGCAACGCGATCGATCACGGCATCGAAAAACCGGAAGACAGGCTGAAAGCGGGCAAACCGCGTGAAGGTACGATCACGTTAGAAGCGTATCACAGCGGAAACCACGTCTTTGTGGAAATAACCGATGACGGTGCTGGAATCAACCGTGAAAAGGTGAAAAACAAAGCGATTGAACGCGGCCTCATTACGCCGCAAGAAGCGGAAATGATGTCCGATCAGCAAATCAACGACCTCATCTTAACAAGCGGGTTTTCCACGACGGAAAAAGTGTCTGATGTCTCAGGCCGCGGAGTTGGGCTTGACGTAGTGAAAAACACGATTGAATCGTTGGGCGGAAACATTTCGATCGAATCCGAAGAAGGTAGAGGCTCTACGTTCTCGATACAATTGCCGCTAACGTTATCGATCATTTCCGTATTGCTCGTCGAATTGCAAAAAGAAAAATATGCGATACCTTTATCGTCGATCATCGAAACGACGATATTGAAGAAATCGGAAATTTACAAGGCTCATGACAATCAAGTCATCGACTTCAGAGGCAGCATCATTCCACTCGTCGATTTAAAAGAAATTTTTGAAGTTCCGACGGTGGAAGAAACCGATGATGACTTCGTATCCATTGTCATCGTCCGCAAAGGAAATAAATTGACCGGGCTCATTGTCGATTCATTCATTGGGCAGCAAGAAGTCGTCTTAAAATCATTGGGCAACTACATGACGAACGTTTTTGCCATTTCAGGTGCGACAATCTTAGGAGATGGCGAAGTGGCGCTAATCGTCGACAGCAACGCGTTAGTTAAATAAGGGAGGTTTCAATTGTGACAGAAACGAAGGAATTAGACAACAAAGTGATTGTGTTTCAACTTGAAGACGAGGAATACGCGATCCCCGTCGATTCGGTTGGCTCGATCGAACGGGTGCTGCCGATCACCCGGGTGCCTCGAACCGCCCCATACGTCAAAGGCGTCATTAATTTGAGGGGAGTCGTTACACCAGTCATCGATTTGAAACAAAAATTAAAAAACAAACCAACCACGTTCGATGATGAAACACGGATCATCATCGTCAACGTCAAGGAAGTCACCGTCGGTTTAATCGTCGATAGCGCCAACGACGTCATCGACATTAAGCGCGACAAAATTGAACCATCACCGGAAACGATTGGAAAAGAAGTCAAAGAATTCATCGAAGGCGTTGTCAAAATGGACAATCGTTTGTTCATTCTATTGGATTTGGAGAAAGTGTTGTTTGAAGAAGAGCGAGAAGAAGTTCATGCAATGGAAGGTTAAGTAAAATGGACACGAAAAAGTTGTCAAGTTTGCATAAAGACGTTTTGCGTGAAATAGGAAACATAGGTGCCGGCAACGCCACTGCTTCAATGTCGCAATTGATCAACAAAAAAATTAAAATGGAAGTCCCGTCCGTTAAAATCGTCACCATCAATGAAATGATGGAAATATTGGGCGGGCCGGAGCGGTTGATCGTCGCCATCTTTTTCCGTTTCGAAGGTGAAGTGACGGGAACGGTTTATTTCATCTTGACGGTTGAAGAGGCGAATGATCTCGTCAGTAAAATGACGAATGGACAAGTGACTTCCATCATGAAAAACGGGGAACAAGACCCGATGGCGATTTCCGTTTTGCAAGAAGTGGCCAATATTTTAAACGGCTCCTATTTATCGGCGATGGCCGACTTTACGAAGTTGCGAATGACGACAACGATCCCCTACTTGAGCATCGATATGGCCGCGGCAACGATCGTCACTGGGTTGATCGAATTGTCGCGCAGCTCCGATTATGCGATTTTGATCGATACGAAAATAGTAGGGGCTGAACCTAATAGCAGCACGAAAGGACACTTTTTGTTGATTCCTGACCCTGAATCGATACCAAAATTATTTTCAGCATTAGGAATAAGCGTATGAAAGAGACAGTGACTGTGGTAAAGGTAGGCATCGCAGACTTAAACGTCGTAAAAGCGCCAAATCGAATACGTACGTCCGGATTAGGTTCATGCGTCGGTGTCGTTATTTACGATTCGTATAAACAAGTGGCCGGCCTTGCACATATCATGCTTCCGGATTCGAGTTTGACGAAGCAAGAAAATTTCAACAAATACAAATACGCCGATACAGCGATCGACATATTAGTCGAGAAGTTGATTCAATTAGGGGCCAGAAAAAGCCAGCTGAAAGCGAAAATCGCCGGAGGAGCGCAAATGTTCCAATTGCAGTCCGCATCCGAAATCATGCGGATTGGACCAAGAAACGTTGAAGCAGTAAAAGAACGCTTGAAATTTCATCAAATCCCGATTGTCAGCTCGGATACTGGCGGGAATCAAGGGCGAACGATCGAATTTGATCCCGTGACAACGAAATTGAAAATTCGCACAGTCAACCAAGGGGAAAAATATATTTAATCTGTATCATTCGTTAGAGATGGGAGGGGCACCATGATGGACACTTCGGTCTCCCAAAATGTCGAGCATTGGTGGAACCTATGGATTGAAAACCATGATGAAGAAGCGGCAAATAAATTGATCGAACATTATATGTACATCGTCGATTATCACGTCGAACGGATGGCGAGTCACATCCCGCCCAGCTTTGAAAAAAACGATTTACGCAGTTTGGGCATGATCGGCTTATTTGATGCGTTGAACAAATTTGAACCGAACCGCAATTTAAAATTTTCAACTTACGCTTCGATCCGCATCCGCGGTTCGATCATCGACGGTTTAAGAAAGGAAGATTGGCTGCCCCGCAC
>Ga0079224_100016785_pt1 | contig 10300 bp, 6 predicted proteins | sample Stecom2015_FD_80414 | JGI IMG/M metagenome (GOLD analysis project Ga0079224, IMG submission 80414) | Agricultural soil microbial communities from Utah to study Nitrogen management - Steer compost 2015 | ecosystem: Environmental > Terrestrial > Soil > Agricultural land | place: USA: Utah... | reverse complement strand
GATAGCCATCGGCTCGGGGCAGCTTCTTGGTAAGGGCTTCCTACAAGGAACACAAACCAAATATAAATTTGTGCCCGAACAAAGTACCGATTTTATTTTCTGTACCATTGGCGAAGAATGGGGTTTCGTAGGCTCTACAGTGCTTATAGCTATCTATCTTACCCTTCTGCTCCGTTTAGTCAACATCGCGGAGCGCCAACGAACAGCTTTTGCACGGATCTATGCCTATGGGGTCGCTTCTATTCTATTTTTCCATTTCTTCATCAACATCGGTATGACGATCGGCATAGTGCCGGTTATCGGCATCCCTCTCCCCTTCATCAGTTACGGTGGTTCTTCCTTATGGAGCTTTACTATTCTCCTGTTTATCTTATTGCGGTTTGATTCAAATCGTAAAGGGCTTAATGGCTGATTTCAAAGCACGAGATATTACCAGCAAAATCCGCTACATATAAAAGATAATCTTCAATCGTCACCTCTGCAAAAATCGGCGCTCCTATACATATTTTGTCTACTAGCTGTCCCTGCTTATCCAAAACATAGAGGTATCCATCCGATGCGCCAAAGAATAGCATACCCTGTGCTTCCACGACAGACGACTCCACAGTTGCCACCAACTGTCGCTGGTCCGGTGTGGTGTAAGGTGCCGTATAAACCAGCGCTTCATCTGTTTGGAAATGCCATTCCTCCTCTAACGTTACTCTATTATACGCTTTTACACCATTTGTTGATGTTGGCATAATCCATAGATTACCAGACAACAAGGGATTAGCCATAACCTTAAAATCATCAGATTTTGTCGCGTATTGTATGGTTTTACCATTTTCCGCATTTAGCTTAAAAAGTCCGTTCAGTCCCGCTGTATATAATGTATCTCCTATTATGGTTACACCTCCACTACGAAACCTCAATCCATCTTCATTCCGTTTCCAAAGCAGTTCGCCATTTTGCGCGTCGTAAGCATAAAGCGCGTCCCAATTGGCACCGACGTACAACTTATTGGCCTGCATCGTCCATTCTGCCGACGTGGATTCACCTCCTCCTATATTTTTTAACCATTTATTTTCGCCAGTATTTATATCCCAGGCTCCCATCTGCTTTCCCAAACGACTATAATATATACCATCTTTTAACACCGATCCGGAAACAAAAGACGGGATACTTACAGCGTTTGCTGATTTCTGCCATTTTACTTTTCCATTGCGGATATCCAGTGCATAAATATTGGTTTCGATATCCGAAGCCAACAATATACCGTCTTCATGATTTAGCTGATGCTTAACCGAATTCATCGTCGAAAAAGACCACTGCTTATCTCCCGTTTTTTTATCGAAAGCGTGAATCGCTTGTTTATCGCCGTTACCATCGTCCATTGTTCCGATTAATAACTGGCCTCCCACGATGAGCGGCTTAGTTTTCCAGATATTACCCCCTGTAGACGTCGTCCACTGCAGCTGTAAACGTTTTTTATTCGCCTGCTTAGACGACCCGAAATACTGACGGCGAATCTCCTCCTGTCCGTTAGCAAATCGCACGACAACATAAAGCTCATATCTTTTCTCAAGGGATTGGCGAAATGGAATCTCTCCCTGCCAATGCCAATCGCTATGGGCTGATAAATTCCCCGTCGCCATACGATTTCCTTTACCATTATATACAATGGCTTGTATTTCTTTAATAGGTCGTTCGCTGTCGTACGCATTTACATGGACAGCGAGGTTGTCATTATGCAGAATACTCATTCTCTCGTCTTGCGGAGACATTATCTGGATATGGCGGTTCAAGTTGGAATAGACGGGTTGTATATATTCAACACCATCGCGGCCGATATCCAAGACAAGAAATTGCCCTGTAGAATTGTCTATTCCTCCTTTGTTTGGGGCACCGGTACCAACGACATATACATCATGGTTCTGAAAAACAAAATTATTATGCCAATGCCCATAAAGCCAGGCTTTCAACTGATAATCCAGGAGATTTATTTCTTCTGTTTTGCCTTTAAGCACAAAGTCTGCCCGGTTCGAAAAATCGTGGTTAATGAATATCAACGGTTTATTTTTATCCTTCAGTGCTAAGTCTTGCTTCAACCATGTGACAACTTGATCAACGGTATAATTAGGTGGGTAATCACCACCTGGCATCGGGGTTACAACGAAATGAGCCGGACCCATTTCAAAAGAATAATATGTCGGGCCAAACAAATCTTCAAACAACTTCTCCCCATATTCGCCTTTCACCAAATCGTGGTTTCCCACAGCATATCGGGTTGTCATCCCCATCAGTTCGGATGTAATCTGAGAAGCGTGAAAGCGCATACCCGGTTCATAGCAGATATCACCTGTATGCATAATCAGCGAAACATTCTGCTGTCGAGCATAATCGCGCACGTTATCTATCCATGGTCCGTATAGATGTGTCTCCGTATCCGTTACTTGAATAAAACGTAAATGATTAGCGTGTTGACTTTCATCTACCGCCAAGGCAAAGGAATATGATTTATCTTTACCTTTGTCCAGCGGAATATAATGGTTGTCTGTATTTTTATATCCCGATGGCGTGGTGATAAAAAGGAAACGAGCATCGGGATGTGTTTCTATTGTAAAACGGCCGTCGTTTTCCGTTTGAACAATAGAATAACCATCGGACACGCGTATATTAGCTAAAGTTTTGTCAGATTTATCAAATTCCTTATCACCATTGACATCTTCATAAACAATGCCCGTTTTCGTTTGTCCAAACGTGAGGGAGATATGTAGACCCGCAAGAAAAAGTATTTTTAAAAATTTCATATCGTTTTTTAAAAAGGTTAGCGCTGTCAAAACAACGCCAACCAAACGTGCTTATGCTCTAAGTTATAATAAATACCCTACCATCCAAAAACTTGTTTCAGATTGGTATTAAGTACCGTCTCTTCCACCGGTATTGGCTTATAATAATACTTAGGAGAAACAAATTCCCGTGGAGATTGCCTATCCTTATCAAACAGGATATAACCCGAATTGGTATTTGATAAATAGAACGATCTATCACTGATATAATATAGTGACAGTCCTTCCCGAACTTGCGGAGGAAGACCGGCAATAGGTCCGGTTGCCTGCGGATTCTCTAAGATGGCAATGTCTTCGACCCCATCTCCGGACACATCGATAGCACCCAGCTGTGTAACGTAAAAGCCGTAAGCAGGTTCTGCTAACAGTTCCCCTGCTTTCCAACGTATAATATCGTCAAGACGGAAACCTTCGCAAGCTAATTCTACGCGGCGTCCTCTGCGGATTTCTAAGATAACACCTTTGTTCGCTCCGGTCACATTCGGATATTTCGCAGCCAGCGCAGCGTCGACATTTGCGTTTGCAGTCGTTAGTGACAAATCAGGCATATTGACACGTGCTCTTAGCTTGTTGATGGTGTTATCCAAATCCGTCTGCGTCAGTGTACCCAATTCAGCTTTTGCCTCCGCTTGGATAAGCAACACCTCTGCTAAACGCATAATAGGTAGGTCAGTATAGTTAATCTCCCAGCCACCACGCAAATCCGGCGTACGAGGATAAAATTTCAACTGTAAGTAACCCCCAAAATTAGGTCGGGTGCGATAGGGTGCCACTGCGGGATTGTCCGGTTCTACCGTAAAGCCTGGAGGCATGATTGTTTCAGACAGACGCGGATCCCGATTTTCGAACAAATCCGTATAAGCGGTTTGTATATAATTAGATTGGTCTGTAAATGGGGTACCATCGTCCATCAGATATTCATCCATCAAGCTACCATTCAGCGCCCATTGCCAATCTAAAACCGTATGGGTATTGTTAGCTACACCCAGTTCGCGACTATTTTTTTGAATAAAGATCATCTCACTATTACCCGAGAGATTATTGCTACAAAACAGCACACGATAATTTAATGCAGGATCTCCCTGATCGGTATGGATTGCATAACTGGCCGTCATGACTTCCGCGGAAGCGCTAACCGCCCTTTCCAAAAATGGAATAGCAGTAGATTGTAATTCCAGCTCTTCATGATATTTTCTAAAGGTGCCTTCGTGCAGGCATATACGTGCCAGCAATGTCAATGCAGCATGCTTACTCACTAATTCTTTTGACGATGATGGTTTGATATTGGCTACTGCGAACTCCAGATCTTCCATAATACGGCCTACTACTACGGTTCTTGGGTCAGCAGGTTTATACAATTCTTCGCTTTCCGCTTCCAACACCGTATCGTACCAGGGAACGTTGTGAAAGTTCTTTACCAGCTCATAATAGAGATAAGCACGGAAAAAACGTGCAATACCTTCGTAATGCTTAATTTCTCCCGGATCTCCCTCTATGCCTTCCAAACGATCCATCATAAAGTTGATTTTCCGGATATTAGGCCAATAACCACTCCAAATACTTCCGGATACATTCTGTGAAGAAACCGTACCTCGCACCATGTTATCCATTACATGCGAGCCGGTGAACCCTCCGATATTATCTGAAAACACGTCGCTATAAGGTGCATTCATCATTAAATAAAAACCGTTCGTATAAGTTTTTAAATCTTCTACCGTATGAAAGAAAAACTCATCCGTGGGGTCCGCTTTGGGGAATCGGGACAGAAAATCTTTTTTACACCCCGAGAATAGTGTCACAGCTAGAATAGCTATTGTATATTTAAATATTTTCATGACTGCTCTCTTTAAAATTTAACATTTACACCGAAAGAATAGGTCCTCTGAAAAGGGTAGATTGCCCCAGGAGGCCAGTCGTGACTAATACTCTCGGGATCTAGGGCTACTTTTATTTTTGATCGTTCAAACAAATTTTCGCCACTGAAATAAAAGCGCACGCTGGATAATCCGCTGTTCCTCAACCATCGTGACGGTAGTGTATAACCGACGGTGATATTTTTCATACGCAGATAAGCTGCATTTTGCATATAACGATCGTTCGGGATTCCCAATTCCTGCATATCGTCTTCAGCCGTGTAGGCCTTCGTACGTGGAAAATATCCGTTGGGGTTGTCGGGTGACCAGTGATCTAAATTCTGTTTTGTCACGTTGGTCCACGGTTGTGCATAAACACCCCAGAAATAAATGTAAGCTGCCGGCGGATACCAATCACGCTTACCTATCCCTTGGAAAAACATGTGTAAATCAACACCTTTCCAACTTCCGGACACATCGAAACTGTAAGGATATTGCAGCGTAGAATTACCAAGTTTTACCATATCGCCATGATCGTTCAATGTGCGACTACCAAAATCCACTTTACCATCTCCATTTTGGTCTTTGAAACGAATATCTCCGACGTAAAATTTATATCCCTGATCATCCGTTCCTGCCGCCGATTGGTCGATAGCGGCTAATTCTTCTTCGTTCTGGAAGAAACCATCAAACTGCAAGCCCCAAATTTCACCATAGCGCTGACCTTCGTAATAATTGGCCAATAATCCAGCAGGATTATGGTATTTCGTTATATATGTGCGGCTGTTTGCCAGTGTAAACGTGAGATTATAGTTAAATGGTGAGCCTCCCAAATCAAACTGATCTTTCCAGTTCAACCGAAGTTCCCAACCATTGGTTTTAAGGTCTGCCGAATTAAAGATAGGTGATCCTGTACCAAATACAGAAGGGAGCTTGGTTCCCATCTCCAACATACCTTCGGTGCGGCGGGAATACATATCATAGGTCATACCCAGTCTATTGGAAAAAAGATATAAATCTATACCTCCGTTGATAGTTGTAACGTCTTCCCATGTGAGCGATTTGGCTACAGCAGCAGGTGGGTTGAGCGATACCGGTCTTTGACCGTTTAATACACGCGGAACATTATAGGGTGACATGAAGGGAATGTATGGATAACTAAGTAAGTTGCCAGCGGGATCATAAACCATTTGATTTCCCAACGAACCATAGGAACCCCGCAGTTTAAAGAAGTTGACTACAGACTTCGCGCCTGCAAAGAAATTTTCCTCCGAAACTACCCAACCGGCGGATATTGAAGGAAAAAATCCCCAACGATCGCCTTCAGGAAAACGCGAAGAACCATCATAACGCCCATTAAACTCTACCAGATACTTATCTTGGTAATCGTAATTAAGCCGGTAGAATACACCCTGTAAAGCCCAGTCGTCATAGCCTGTCTGAATCAATTTCTCTCCATGCGCCAATCCAGGGTTTGGCAAGCTTGGTGAATATAGACCATTTTGACGGGAGAAGATACTTTCTTCTTTGCGATATTCCTGGTTGTATCCCAATAGCGCGCTCAAATGGTGATCATCAAAATTCTTTCTGAAATTAGAATAGATGTTTACTACATCATATCTTACATTGCCATTTTCTTTTGCAGCCCAGGGAATCGCGGACCCTGTTACCTGTGGTGCAGTATTGGGTCCAGTAGTATAATAAACAGGTACATCGTATGAATCCACGACCGCATTGCTTCGACGGAATGTCGCATCAGCATTCAGATCCCACATATCTTTTATCAAATCTGCTTTTAACGACAGGGTTGTCTGGAATTCGTTTATACCTTGATTGCGACGTCCCCCCTCTTGCATACGCCCCAATAAACTACCACCAGATTGGGTCCAGCTACCATCTGGGTTTCTAATCACATCCAACGTGCTTTTACGGTTCACCTCCCAAAAGAAGAGATCATCCATGAATACCGGTGCATCGTATTTGCGTGATGTAATTAAGGTATTGGTTCCCAAGGTTAACCAGCGATTAAGCCTGACGTCTACTTTTCCTCTTACGTTATAGCGATCCAGTTTATCGTTTCCGTATTTCAACATACCATCCTGTCTGTAGTATTCTCCCGAGAAAAGATAACTTAAACCATCGGAAGCTTTTCCGACCGTGGTTTGCAAGTTGTAAGTCGGCGCCATTTTATTATAAGCTTCCTGCATCCAGTCTGTAGAGCCATAATAAAGATAGCTATTGGGATTGTTTGGGTCTACGATGACGTTGGGCAACGAAGGGTCATCCTGCATGCGGCGGGCATATTCCCGGACATTCTCCGGAAATAGATTATATAGGGGGAGAGCGGCATTGTGTTTATACTCCATTACCGTCAAGGGGTCGCGAACAACCTCCGGCAATTTGCCGACACTGCGAAATTGTGTATTGGTACTGATAGCAATTTGCGCTTTTTCAGATTTCGCACTTTTAGTCGTAATCAATACAACACCAAAAGCTGCCCTTGCACCATAGATAGCTGCTGAAGACGCATCTTTTAATACAGTTACCGTCTCAAAATCATTCGGATTCAGGCGTGCAACTTCATCAGCCGTATAAGGGATGTTGTCCACAAGAATTAAAGGATCTCCGCCATTGATGGATGTAATTCCCCGGATGTTGAAATTAGCCCCCTGTGAAGGATTACCACTTGGATTAGTGATATTAAGATTGGGAATCAGCCCCTGTAAGGCGGCACCTAGGTTGGTTACCGGTCGGTTCTCAATTTCTGCAGCAGAAATTTGGTCGATTGCACCTGTCAGATTTATTTTTTTCTGCGTACCAAATCCAACAACAATAATCTCGTCTAATGCGGAAGCCTCCACTTCCATCCTCACATCGATAATCTTTTGGTTGTCTACAGAGACATATTGTGTCGTATATCCCATAAATCGGAATACTAACACAGCGTTATCCGGTACACGGAGGCTATATCGGCCATTTTCATCGGTTTTAGTAGATATATCCCCTACCCCTTCAACAGATACGGTAACGCCTGCGAGTATTCCCAAGGAGTCCCGCACTGTCCCTGTAACTTCAGTATCGGTACGTTTTTTTTCCGAAATGACAATTGTCCCATCTAATATCTGAAACGTCAAATTTTGCCCCTTGAAAGCTCTGTTCAATACTTGGTCTACTTTTCCGTTGGAAATCGCTAGGCTTACCGGCTTAAGATCCGCTAACAGTTGCTGGTCGTAAAAAAAATGAAGTTTGGTTTGTTTAGAGATTTCTTCCAGTACATTCTCCAGCCTGGTGTTTTTCATGCTGAGCGTCACAGTTTGCGCACTACCCGAAGCAAATGCACCAACAGTAAAACTAAAGAGCATGAGTATGGTTAATTTCATAATACGTAAAATTTTAGAGACAGGAGGACGGTCATGCCCATTCTCTCGTTCCTGCCTTAAAATGAGAGAAAAAAGTTTCATAACTTTGTAAAGTTTAAGGTTAAAATTTCTGTTATTCAATCCATTTGAAATAAGCCTTGACAATAATTGTGAAAGGGGGATGCGCCAACATCCTCCTTTTATTTATGTATGGCCGTTGTTGTCAGTCGTTTTTTATATCATATTTTATGTGTTTAAGATTTCAAAAAATTAAATCATTGTATTTCTACTTTCCGCCCTTTGATTATAAAACTTTTACCGGTAGCAACTTCTAAAATTTTAAGTGCAGTGGAGAGGTTGGTATTACGTTTAATCGCACCTTTATAGGTAGATTCTCCCTGTAAGAGCTCTTCATTTTCAAATTCAACATTATACCAATGGGAGATCCGGGAAATAATCTCGGGCAGATTACTCCCGTCAAAATAGAACTCACCGCGTTGCCAGGCAGTATTTTTCTCCAAATCTGTCTCAGCTATTTGTATATGGTCGTCCAGCACCACTGCCTCCTGTCCGGGTCTCAACATATTTTCTTGCATGCCCTTCTTCACCTTCACACTCCCCTCCACTAAGTAAGTTTTCACATCACTTTCGTATGCATTGACATTAAATGCTGTTCCCAGTACTTCAATGGTTGTTCCGTGAGCATCGATAAGGAAAGGTCTGTGTATATCTTTAGCCACTTCAAAATAAGCTTCTCCTTCTAGTGAAACCAATCGTTGATCGTCGTCAAAGCGCTCTGGATATGAAAGCTTTGTTGCCGCATTTAACCATACTTTTGTCCCATCTTCCAAAATAATCTTGTATATTCCAGCATGGGGCACCTCAATGGCTACACGGTTTCTGTTATGGCTGTCCAATGGGGTGAACGTAAAAAAAGTAGAATCCCGGCGAATTTGTTCTTTGCCATCCGCATAGATAAACTTAGCATAATGCCCTCCGGGCAAAATATCATTCTGATTTGCATTATTTAAAGACGGAACTTCAGCAGCAAGCAATGCAGTGTCTTCCACCTGTGGTAAACGATCAAGATACATCCAAATCGCTATCCCCGAAACAAAGAGTACCAAAGCTGCGACAAACAATCTACGCAGTATGACTACGTTCTTTTCGGGATCTGGTTGGTGGTTGTGAAAAAGTTCTTCGTCTAACCGTTGGGTTAATGTTGTCTTAAAGTCGGCTTCGGTGATACCGTCTGGTAAACTGTTTTCTTTTTCTTCAAAAGAATAAAACCAATTCAATACCTGTTCCTCTTCTCCGGGTGTACATTTTCCATCAAGGTATTTTTGCAACAGCTTCCTAGCTTGTTGCGACTGCTTATGCTCGCTCATACACTCCTATAATCTGTGTAAACAGAAAGAAGTCCGAAAAAAAACACCTTTTTTACATTTTATTTAAATTTCATACACAATCTATTGATTGCCAAAGAAATATTATTCTTCACAGTCTGCTCGGATAACGAAAGCTGCAAAGCTATATCTTTAATAGAAAGAGCGTGATGACGACTGAGCGTAAAAACATTTTTCATCGTAGAAGGCATTTCTTCCACTTCCTGTTCTATAAGTTGAGCCAGCTCTTTCGCCATTAAATCATCCTCACCGGAATGCATAAAAGATAAAGACGCATGCGTTTCAATAAGCAAGGCCGACCGTTCAATAATTTTCTGTTTTTTCACGGTCCAATCAATAACTTCATATTTTGCTGCCTTGAAAAGATAGGGGTATAGTGAATCTGCCACGTTTACCGACATACGTCTTTTCCAAAGTGAAGCGAAAACGTTTTGTAAAATGTCCTGGGTATCCTCTATACATGAAGTACGCTTGTATACAAACCGAAATAATACGGGAGAATAACGATTTACCAGCTCTGTGAATGCCAGTCTATTATCCTCACGGATATGTGCCAATAATTGAATATCGCTTACATTATTCATAGTTGACAATTCTTCCTTTGTTGTTTGTATTTATATATCGCAAATTTATAATTGTGATATGAAGTTAATATTAAATTATATAAATATAAAATAGAATGACAACAAAACATGGCAATGATAGTCAGTTTACGGTGCACAGCACCGATAGCTTCTATTTCTTAAATAAATTCGATAACTTTAACACGCGGTACAAGCAGAACATGATATGATAAAGACGATTGTTAAAGAACATCCCTTAAAAAATATTACGCTCGATTTTGATGACGAAAT
>Ga0079224_100016782_pt1 | contig 10301 bp, 11 predicted proteins | sample Stecom2015_FD_80414 | JGI IMG/M metagenome (GOLD analysis project Ga0079224, IMG submission 80414) | Agricultural soil microbial communities from Utah to study Nitrogen management - Steer compost 2015 | ecosystem: Environmental > Terrestrial > Soil > Agricultural land | place: USA: Utah... | reverse complement strand
GCACGTCGGCCACCGACTGGACGAAATCCTCGTGTTCGCCGTGCACGGTGACCGCGGTGGGCTGGCCGGAGGCGACCTCCTTCGCGAACGAAGGCCCGGTGACCACGGCCAGCGGTACTTCGCCGCCCAGCACCTCGCCGGCGACCTCGTGCAGGAAGCGGCCCGAGCCGGGCTCGAAGCCCTTGGTCGCCCAGGCCACGCCGGCCCGCTCCGGACGCAGCGGCGCCAGCAGGCGCAGCGTGCCGGCGAACGCGTGCGACGGCACGACCACGAGCACGAGGTCGGCATCGGCCACGGCCTCGGCCAGCCCGGTCGTGGCCCGCAGCGCGGCCGGCAGGGCGATGCCCGGCAGGTAGCGCGGATTCTCGTGCGCGGCGTTGATCGCGTCGGCGATGGCGCCGTCGCGGCCCCAGAGCACCGTCGGGTGGCCGTGGCGCGCGATCAGCGAGGCGAGCGCGGTGCCCCAGGAGCCCGCGCCCAGCACCGCGACCGCTGGTCTGGCCGGCGGCGCGATGGACGTGCCCGTGCCCACTCAGGCGTTGCCGCTGGTCTCGCTGCCGGCCAGGTCGGTGCCCTGCTGGCCCGCCTGGGCGGCGCGCTGGCGCAGGCCTTCCGCGTACAGCGCCTCGAAGTTGATCGGCTGCAGCAGGAAGGGCGCGAAACCGCCGGCCTGGATCAGGTCGCCGATGGTCTGGCGCGCATACGGATACAGGATGGTCGGGCAGTGCGTGCCCAGCATCGCGTCCAGCGACTGGTCGTCGAAGCCGGAGAGGTTGAAGACGCCGGCCTGCTGCACTTCCACCAGGTAGACGGTCTTGTCGTCGGGCAGCTTGCAGGTCAGGTTGATGCCCAGCACCACCTCGAACGCCGAGTCCGCGATGCGGTTGACGCGCTGGTTGAGGTTCATCTGCAGCTGCGGCTGGCCCTGCTCGCCGAACGCCTGCGGGGTGCGCGGGGCCTCGAAGGACACGTCCTTGACGTAGATCTTCTCGACGGTGAACTGCGGGCCGTTCGGCTGCGCACCGGCGGCGGCGCCGTTCGCGTTGATGGGCTCTTGCTCGGACATCTCGGTCAACTCCAGCGGAATTCGGTTAAGAGGGGGATTATCGCACGCCGCCCACGGCTACTTGCCGCGGCCCTTGGCGAGCGGCAGGTCGGCCTGCTGCCACGCGCCGATGCCGCCCTCGAGCACGTAGACCTTCTCGAAGCCGGCCTTGCGCAGGCGCTTGGCGGCGTCCACCGCGGTCATGCCGGCCTTGCACACCGCCACCACCGGCAGCGAGCGGGCGCTGGCCAGGGCCTTGTTCTCCGGATCGAACTGGGCCATCTGCACGTTCTTCGAACCGGGGATGTGCCCCTTTTCGAACTCCGCCGACGGGCGCAGGTCGACCACCAGCGCGTTCTCGCGGTTCACCAGCGCGGTCAGCTCGGCCGGGCGCAGCCCCTTGAAGCCGCGGAAGGCGCGCATCAGCTCGGTGTAGACGATCGCCACGGTGATGCCGGCCAGCGCCAGCGAGAGCATGGGGTTGCGGCCGAGGAAGGCCCAGAGTTCTTCGAAATTCACGGCAGGCTGCTGTGCGGCGTCGGGCCGCGATTGTCGCCCACCCCCGGCGGCGGCGCAAAGCGCCGCGGGCCTACTCGCCGCGCCAGAAGTCAGGCAGCCCGGTGGTGATCCACCAGCTGCGCGACTCCTCGTCCCAGCGCCAGGATTCGCGGTAGCGCAGGCCGCGCTCGGCCATGGTGTGGCGGTTGACCACGCCGATGTCGATCTCGCGCAGGACCTGGTCCGGCCCCTCGCCGCGGCTGCCCAGCTCGCGGTAGTGCGAGACCTGGATGTGCCCGTAGCGCTCGAGCTCGAGGTCGGTCAGCGGGTGCTGCTCGCGGTACTCGGGGTCGACCATGTTCCAGGCACCTTCGAAGTCGCCCCAGCGGATGGCCGCCGACCAGGCATACTGCGCGCGCTGCAGCAGTTCGGCCTTGCCGGTGCTGGCGCAGCCCGGCAGCAGCGCCACGGCCGCCAGCAGCGGGAGCAGGAGGACGGCGGCGCGGCGGCGCATCGGACGCATGGCGGGTTCCCCGGAAACGAAGGCCGCCATCCTACCCCCTCGCGATGGCGGCGTAGCCGGCGCGCAGGGTGGTCGCGACCCCGCCCGCGGGCAGCGGCACCGACGCGGCGATGCGCACGCGTGCCCGGCCGCGGCTGCGCAGGGCCGCGTCGAACGGCGCCCAGCCGCTGGCGTCGGCGAGCGCGGCGGTCGCCTCCAGGTCGGAGTACAGCGGCGCCAGGTAGCGCACCTCGCTGTCGGCGACGAAGACGTCGGCGTCGATGCCCAGTGCGCGGCAGCGCAGCGTCACCAGGCCCCAGCCGGCCAGCGTCATCAGCGACACCAGGCTGCCGCCGAACGCGCAGTCCTTGTCGTTGACGTTCAGCGCCAGCGGGGCGCGCAGGGTGAGCGTGTCGCCCTCGCGCCCGGCGATGGCGATGCCCATCGCCGCCACCGGCGGCATCGAGCGGTAGTGCGCATCCAGCGCGCGGAGTTCGTCGTCCAGGTGCATGCAGTGCGTTTCCAGGTGCGGTTCGTTGCCCGCCTTGCAGGTGCCGGCGCGAAGCACCAAGCTTCCGCGATGCCTGCACGCGCCACGACCGGGCGGCTGTCCGGATGCTACGTCATCTCCCTGCGCCCGGTGGGCGGCCACGGTGCCGTCCGCCGCGCGGCGGCGCGGCTGGGCGCGCGGACGCTGGCGCTGTCGCCATGGCGCCTCGACGCCCTGGCCGACGAGGCCGCGCGCGCGGCGCTGGCCTCGGCGCTCGCCGCGCCGCGGGTGGTGTTCACCAGTCCGGCGGCGGTGGCCGCGGCGGCGGCGCTGCAGCCCCTGCGGCCCCGTTCGCGCCAGCACTGGCTCGCGGTCGGCGCCGGGACCGCGCGCGCCCTGCGGCGCGCCGGGGCCGGCGAGGTGGCCTCGCCGCTGCGCATGGACAGCGAAGGCCTGCTGGCCCTGCCGGCGCTGCACGGGGTATCCGGGCTGGACGTCGGCCTGGTCACCGCGCCCGGCGGCCGTGGCGTGATCGCCGCGACGCTGGCGGCGCGCGGCGCACGGGTGCTGCGCGCGAACGTCTACGTGCGCACGCCGGTGCCGCCGGCGCCCCGTGCGGTGGCGGCGCTGCGCGCCCTCGACGGCCCGGCGTGGCTGCTGCTGAGCAGCGGCGAGGCGCTGGAACACGTGCTCGACAGCCTGCCTGCGGACGCCGTGGACGCGCTGCGGCGTGCCGCGGTCGTGGCCGCCAGCGAGCGGCTCGCCGGCCTGGCCCGGCAGCGCGGCCTGCGCGTGGCGGCAGTGGCCGCGAGCGCCCGGGTCGCGGACCTGCTGGCGGCCTGCACCGGAGCGCCCACGACGCCCTAACATGGGCGCTCCGCGCTGCATCCCTCCGCCGTGAACGCTTCCCAGCCGCCCCTCCCGCCCCGGCGCCGCACGTCCGCCATCGCCTGGCTGCTGCTGGTGCTGTTGCTGCCGCTTGGACTGGCGCTGGGTTGGCGCGCCTGGCAGGCGGAAGCGCAGACGCGCCGGACCGCCCTGGCCGAAGACCGTGCCCGCATGGAGACGCTGGAACAGCGCGTGGCCGGCCTGCGGGAGGCCCAGCGCGGCCACGCCGCCCGCCTGCAGCAGGCCGACGCCACCAACCGCCTGCTGCGCGACGAGCTGCTGGCCATCGGGCAGCGGGCCGCCCTGCTGGAAGAAAGCGTCCAGCGCCTTGCCGACCCCGCCGAGGACGCCGGCCGCGCGCTGCGCCTGGACGAAGCCGAACTGCTGCTCGCGCTCGGCGGCCAGCGCCTGCGACTGGCCGGCGACCTGGAGGGAGCGCGCGGCGCGTATGCGATGGCGGCGGCCCTGCTCGACGCGCTCGACGCACCATCCGACATCGACCTGCGCCAGGTGCTGGCGCAGGAGCGCGCGGCGCTGGAGGCGCTGGGCGCCGACCCGCGCGTGGCCGCCATCGCCGGCATCGATGCGCTGGAAGCCGCCGTCGCGCGCCTCCCACAGCACCCGGCTGCGCCTGCGGACGGGACGGCGCCGGCCGACCGCCCGGGTTCCGCCGCCTCGTGGTGGCGCGATGCGGCTGCCCGGATCGGCAGCCGCATCCTCCAGGTCAGGCGCAGCGACGAGCAGTTCCTGCCCGACGCGAGCGAGCGCGCGGCCGGCCTGGCCGCACTGCGCCTGGAGCTGGCCCTGGCGCGGACGGCCGCGGAGCGCCGCGACACCGCCGGATACGCCAGCGCGCTGGCGCGGGCCCGGGACTGGCTGCCGAGGCTGTGGCCAGGATCTCCGGAGCGGTCGGCCCGCCTCGCCGAGCTCGAGGCCGTGGCCGCCCTGCCGCTCACGCTGGAGCTGCCCACCCTGGGGACCACCCTGGAACTGCTGCGGCAGCAGCGGATGCGGCGCGGCAGCGTGCCGTCGCCGGCGCCGCGCGTCACCATCCAGGAAGGGCCCGCCCGCGACTGAGCGGTCCGGCCGCCCGCGGCCAGTGGACGCGGCCGCGACACCGCCGCCGCTAGGGTGGCTCGAGTTCACGGAGGCCTGACATGAACCTGTTCCGAAACCTGCTGGTCTGGATCCTGCTGGCGATCATCGGCGCGCTTGCCTGGCACCTGCTGGCCCAGGACCCGGGCTACGTGCTGGTGCGCTACCGCGGCTGGGACTACACCACCAACCTGCTCTGGGTGTCGGTGGCGGTGGTGGCCACCCTGCTGGTGCTGTGGCTGCTGTGGGCGCTGGTGGCCACGCCGCTGCGCGCCTGGCGCCAGCGGCGCGAGCGCCAGTCGCGCGAGCGCCTGGGCACGGGCCTGGAAGCCCTGCACCAGGGCCACTACGCCCGCGCCGAGAAGCTGCTTCCGCAGGCCACCGATGGCAGCGACGCCGCGGTCGCGCGCCTGGCCGCGGCACGCGCCGCACTGGCCCGAGGCGATCACGCCGCCGCGCGCAGCCACCTGGATGCCATCGACGCCGACCACGCCCTGACCCGCGCCATCGGCCGCGCCGAGCTGGCCCTGGCCGAGGACCGGCCCACCGACGCGCTCGTGGCCCTGGACGATCCGGCCGCCCAGCCGCTGTCGCCGCGCGGCCTCGCGCTGCGCGCGGAGGCCTACGCCGCGTCCCGCCGCGCCGCCGACGCCTACGCCCTGCTCGGCGCCCTGCGCCAGCAGCACGCCCTGCCCGAAGACGTGCTGGTGCAGCGCGAACGCGACTGGGCGGCGCAGGCGCTGGCCGAGGCCGACGACGGCAACGCCCTGGCCGAACGCTCGGAGAGCCTGCCCAAGGCGCTGCGCGCCGAGCCGCGCGTGGTGGCCGCCTACGCCGACCGCGCCGCCGCCCTGCGCTGGGAAGACGCCGCGACGTCGAGCATCGAACACGCGCTGGACGCGCGCTGGGACGAAGGCCTCGCCGCCCGCTACGGACAGCTCCCGGTGGAGCGGATCGAGCATCGCGAGGCCACCGCGAGGCGCTGGCTGCAGCAGCATCCCGGCAGCCCGGCCCTGCTGCTGGCGCTCGCCCGCCTGGCCCTGCGGCGCGGCGACTGGCCCGAGGCCGAGGCGCTGCTGCAGCGCGCACTCGACCAGGGCGCCGGCCCCGATGCGTGGGAAACCCTGGGCGACGGCCTTGCCGCCGCCGGTGACGACGGCCGCGCCCGCATCGCCTACGCCAACGCGCTGCGCATGCAGCGCGGCGAGCCGGTCACGCCGCTGGGCGGCCGGCCCGGGCCGGCCGCGCATCCGGACCCGGCGCTGCAGACGCCCTAGCCCTGCGTGCCGCGGGCCCGCGCGGCGGGTCCGCGGCGTCCGGCCCCGGCGCCCGGCGGGGCGCCGTCAGCGTTCGAGGATCGCCACCACGCCCATGCCGCCTGCCGTGCAGATCGACACCAGCGCGCGGCCTCCGCCGCGTTCCTGCAGCTGCCGCGCCGCGGTCGCCACCACGCGCGCGCCGGTGGCGGCGAAGGGGTGTCCGGTGGCCAGCGAGGAGCCCATCGGATTGATCTTCGCCGGGTCGATCGCGCCCAGCGGGGCCTCCAGGCCGAGGCGCTCGCGGCAGTACTCGGCGCTTTCCCAGGCGCGCAGCGTGCACAGCACCTGGGCGGCGAAGGCTTCGTGGATCTCGTAGATGTCGAAGTCCTGCAGCGTCAGACCGTTGCGCGCCAGCATCTCGGCCACGGCCACCGTCGGCGCCATCAGCAGACCTTCGCCGTGCACGAAATCCACCGCGGCCACGTGCGCGTCGCGGATGTGGCACAGCACCTCGTGGCCGTTGGCCGCGGCCCACTCGTCGGTGGACAGGAGGCAGGCCGCGGCGCCGTCGGTGAGCGGCGTGGAGTTGCCGGCGGTGAGGGTGCCGCGCCCGGATGACTTGTCGAAGGCCGGCTTGAGCGTGGCCAGCTTTTCCAGCGTGGAATCGGCGCGCAGGATGTTGTCGCGCGACACGCCGCGGAAGGGCACCACCAGGCCGTCGAAGAAGCCGCGCTCGTAGGCCGCGGCCAGGCGGTGGTGCGAGGCCACCGCCAGCGCGTCCTGCGCTTCGCGGGCGATGCCCCACTCCTTGGCCATGTCCTCGCAGTGCTCGCCCATGGACTTGCCGGTGCGCGGCTCGGCCACGCCCGGGAACTCCGGCTTGAGCTCGCGCAGGCGGAAGCCGCGGAACTGCGCCAGGCGGTCGCGCGTGGTCCTGGCCGCGTTCGCCGAAAGCAGGCGGCGGCGCAGCGAGCGGCCGTAGACGATCGGCACGTCGGACGTGCTGTCGCTGCCACCACCGATGCCGCTGTCGATCTGGCCCGCGGCGATCTTGTTGCCGATGGTGATGATGGAGTCGAGCGAGGTGCCGCAGGCGCGCTGCAGCGTGATGCCCGGGGTCAGCGGCGACAACCCCGAGGACAGCGCCGCCTCGCGGCCGAGGTTCCAGTCGCTGGAATGCTTGATGACGGCACCCATGGCGACTTCGCCCAGCTGCCGGCCGTGCAGGCCGAACTTCTCCACCAGCGCGCCAAGGGTCCGCACCGACATGCCGAGGTTGCCGACGTCGGCATAGGCGGTGTTCTGGCGGCAGAAGGGAATGCGGACACCGCCGAGGACGGCGACGGGACGGCCATGCAGCATCTGGGGAACCTCGCGGACTGCCCGCCGACGCTGGCAGGCATAATGCGCATGAGTTTAGCGCCGCGCGTGTACAGGGCCAATGACCGATACCACCTCCACCCCGAAGGCGAACCGCGTGCTCGGTGCGCTGGCACTGGAGCTTTCGCCCGGCACCGCCGCCGGCAGCGACAGCGTGCCCCAGGCCGAGGCCGGCGCGCTGGCCTCGCGCATCGCCGGCGACCTCGCCACGTTCGCGCCCGAGGCGGCCTCGCTGGACTGCACCCTGGTCGGCGCGCACTTCGACCCGGTGGAGCTGCTGCGCCCCGGCTGGCCGCTGCACCAGGAGCTGTGGCAGCTGGCGGCCAAGGCCCCGCGCGCGCCCGGCGGCGGTGCCCGGCTGCTCGCGTTCGGCAGCCACGAAGGCCACCTGCCCGGCGCGCTGTCCCCGGCGCCGGAATACACGGGAGGGCCGCTGCGCCTGCTGCCGTTCGTGCTCGACGGCGAGGCCGCCACGGTGGCGCGCGTGTCGGCGCGCTTCGAGGCCGACCTCATGGAAGAAGGCATGGCCGGCGCCGGCACCGCGCTGGCCGCCCAGGAGGCGTTCGGGATGCGGGTCGAGCATGCGCGCTACATGACCGTGCACGACCTCTGCGCGATGACCGCCATGCAGTACGAGCACGCGGGGCTGGCCGACCTCTGGCCGCTGCTGGAAACCGCGCTCCTGTCGCCGGCGCGCGAGGCCTGGCTCGACGCGCCGCCGGAGCCGCTGCTGCACTACGCCGGGAGCGGCGAGGTGCGGATCGCGCTGTTCTCGCCCGCGGCGTGGCGGCAGCACTACGCCGCCGCCGACGACGCCGACGACGCGTCCGGGCGCGAGCGCCTGGAGCGCATGTACGGCCATTTCGAGGCGCGCCAGCGGCAGTTGGCCAGCCTGCTGCGCGCGCACGGCCTGGCGGTGGAGTTCATCCACTGCCGCGACGACGCGCGGGCCGAGCTCTCCGCGCGGCCCGCGCGCTGATCCGGACGCTTACTGCGGCTGGCTGATCACGCCGCAGGCCAGGCGCGCGCCGGCGTTGCCGGTCGGCTGGGTGGCGTAATCGTCGGCGTCGGCGTGCACGATCACGCCGCGGCCGAGCACGTCGGTCGGGGCGCCATCGCCCAGCGTGGCCCCGGCCAGCCGGGTATCCACCGTGGCCACGCCGGTGTCGTCGGCCACGATGTTGTCGGTGTCACCCACGTGGTGCTCGTCCGAGCCGACGCGGCCGTGCGCGGTCCCTGCGGGATTGAAGTGGCCGCCGGCGCTGGTGGCGTCGGGCGCGCTGCAGTCGCCGTGCTCGTGCACGTGGAAGCCGTGCTCGCTGCCGGGCGACAGGCCGTTCACCTGGCCGGTGATGGCCACGCCGCCGTCGACGGCCTCGAAGCGCAGCTCGCCGGTCACGGCATTGCCCTCGGTCGCGGTCAGCACGGCCACCGCGCTACCGGCCGCGGGCGCCGGGGCCGCGTCGGCGGGCATGGAGTCGGTGGACGGCGTCGTCGCGGCCGGGGCCACCGGCGGCGTGGCGGCGTCGTCAACGGTGTCGGGCTGGCCGCCGCAGGCCGCGAGGGCCAGCGCCAGCGAGGACGCGAGCAGGGTGGTGGACAGGCTGCGCATGGGTGCTACTCCTTCTCTCTCAGGGGGCGCCCGGGGGCGCGATGGTGATGATGCCGCAGGCGACGCGTGCGCCGGTGGCTCCGGCGGTGGACCCGAGCACCACCAGCGAGCGGCCGGCGATGTCGTTGGCCGCGCCGCCGCCAAGCACGGCGCCGGGCACGAGCTGGTCGACCCGGGCCACGCCGCGTTCGTTGGCGATGATGCGGTCGCTGCCGCCGTCGAGCGCGCCGCGGCCGCTGGCATCGAAATAGGGACCCGCGCTGGAGGCATCGATCGCGCTGCAGTCGCCGCGTTCGTGCACCTGGAGCACGTGCGCGCCATGCCGGCTCAGCCCCCCGACCTCGCCCGACAGGCGGACGCCGCCGGCTTCCGCCCGCAGAGTGATGCGCCCGCTGACGAGGGTGGCCGAGGCGGCGGTGAGGTTGGCATGGGCCAGCTCGGCCGTGCCCGCCGCCGCACGGGCCGGCGGCGCGGGTGCCGGCGCGACCGGCGCGGGCGGAGGTGCGCTGGCACAGGCGGCGAGCAGCGCCGCAGCGGCGGCAATGGCGGTGAAGCGGATGCGCATTCGTTCGGCGGGTCCGGACATCGACGGGCAAGGGTAGCGCCGCGGGAGTCGGGTCGGCGTGAGCCGGGTCACCCGCGCCCGCTTCCGCCCCGGCGCCCGCGCGCACCGAGCTTGCGGGTCAGCGTGTTGCGGCCGAGCCCCAGCCGCGCCGCGGCGTCGCCGCGGTGTCCGCCGGTGTGTTCCAGCGCCGCGTCCAGCAGTACCCGGTCGAGGCGATCGCGGGCCTCGGCGTGCAGGCCTTCGGCGGAGGCGGCGAGCCTGGCCCGTGCCCATTCCCGGAGCGGGCGCTCCCAGTCCATCGCCGAGCAGCCGACCCCGGGCGCACCGCCCGTGTCGGCTGCGCTCCCGGGGCCCGGGCCGGCGTCGGGCAGGCCTTCGAGGTCGGCCAGTCCCACCACCTCGCCCGGGGCCAGCGCGGCCAGCCGCCAGCACAGGTTCTCCAGCTCGCGCACGTTGCCCGGCCAGTCATGGGCCTGCAGCCGCTCCAGTACCGGCCGCGACAGGCGCTTGGGGGGCGCGTCGAAGCGCCGCGCGGCGCGCTGCAGGAAGCGCTCGGCGAGCCGCGGGATGTCGCCGCGGCGCTCGCGCAGGGGCGGCAGGCGCAGCCGCACCACGTCGAGGCGGTGCAGCAGGTCGGCGCGGAAAGCGCCCTCGCGCACCCGCGCCTCCAGGTCCTGGTGGGTGGCCGCCACCACGCGCACGTCGACGCGGATCAGCTCGCGCCCGCCGACGCGGAAGAACTCGCCCTCGGCCAGCACGCGCAGCAGCCGCGTCTGCAGCGGCAGCGGCATGTCGCCGATCTCGTCCAGCAACAGGGTGCCGCGGTGGGCCTGCTCGAAGCGGCCGACGCGGCGCTTCGTGGCGCCGGTGAAGGCCCCGGCCTCGTGCCCGAACAGCGCGCTCTCCAGCAGGTCCGACGGGATCGCGGCTGTGTGGATGGCGACGTACGGGCCCGGCGCGACAGGAG
>Ga0079224_100016779_pt1 | contig 10302 bp, 10 predicted proteins | sample Stecom2015_FD_80414 | JGI IMG/M metagenome (GOLD analysis project Ga0079224, IMG submission 80414) | Agricultural soil microbial communities from Utah to study Nitrogen management - Steer compost 2015 | ecosystem: Environmental > Terrestrial > Soil > Agricultural land | place: USA: Utah... | reverse complement strand
CGGCCGCGTCGCCGGTCGGATCGGTGAGCGTCAAGAGGGCAGCGGCCGCCAGCGCCAGGAGGCTCACGTGGGCGCCTCCACCAGCGGCGCGCGTGATTCGCTCACCGGCTGTCTGCGGTACAGCCTGGCCGTCCGGACCAGCGCCGTCGCCAGCTTGGCGCTGTCGTGCTGCGCCAGTCGACCCTCGACGAGCAGCGGTAGGCACTCGACGGGCACCCCTGCGGCCTCGAAACGCTCGCGCGCGACGGCGACGACCTCGGCGCCCTCGGCCGCGTACGACCTCAGACGCTGGTCATCGAGGGGGGCGTCGTTGCAGATCACGACGTCGGGACAGCGGCTGCCGTGCTGCATGAGCGCTTCCACGTGGTCGTAGGCGTCGAGGCCGTCGGTCTCCCCGGCCTCAGTCATGATGTTCGCGACGTAGACCAGCCCGGCGCTCGAGCGCTCCACCGCGGCGCGCACGCCCGGGACGAGCAGGGGAGGGATCGTGCTGGTGTAGAGGCTGCCGGGCCCCAGCACGATGAGGTCAGCACGCAACAGCGCCATCTCCACCTCGGGCAGCGTGCGCGGGGCCGCGGGCGTGAGCGCCACGGAAGCCACGGGACCGGTCACCTCCCGCACGGCGATCTCGCCCTTGACGACGCGTCCGTCACGCTTCGTCACCTCGAGAGTGACGGGCTCGGCCGTAGCCGGGTACACGGATCCGGACAGGTCGAGCAGCTCGTTGAGGACCCTCAGCGCCTGACCGAAGTCGCCCTCGTGCTCCCGCAGCGTCGTGATGAGCAGGTTGCCGAAGGTGTGGCCCTGTAGCTCCTCGCCGCGCTCGAAGCGGTGCTGCAGCAGGCGGCTGAGGCTCGACTCGTCTGACGAGAGAGCCGCCAGGCAGTCGGTAAGGTCGCCGGGGGCCGGCATGTCGAACGCCTTGCGCAGGCGGCCAGAAGAGCCACCGTCATCGCTCACGGCCACGATCGCGGTGAGGTTGGAGGTGTGCTCGCGCAGACCGCGCAGGAGGTTCGAGGTCCCCGTGCCGCCGCCCAGTATCACGATGCGCGGGCCCCTGCCCAGCAGCACGCGCTTGTGCAGCAGCTCGGCGGCGTCCTGTGGTCGCGGCATCCAGTTCGACAGCAGCGAGCGGTTCAGCCGACCGACGGCCGCGGTGGCTACCGCGACGCCGATGACGACGAGCACCAGGGATACCCAGCCGCCCCAGACCTGCCAGGGAGCGGAGACCAGCACGGTCTCGATGGGGTCGGCCAACGTCTCGCGCCGCTCGTTGAACCACCACAGGACGCCGCCTATCACGCCGGCCACCATCACCAGGGCGCCCAGCACGGCCAGCGCGACGTGCCGCTTCACCCCCATGCCAGGCACCAACCACAGGCGCCAGGCGTCGAGCCCGGTCCGGCGACCGCCCTTCACGCCGCCTCGCCCCCGTGCCCGGAGTGCTCGGCCAGCGCCTCCTCGAGATCGCGGTGCTGCACCGTCGTGCGTAGGCCGTCGGCCAGGTCGAGGCTCAGCCTCTCGGCCACGGCCACGGACCTGTGCTGGCCCCCGGTGCAGCCCACGGCGACCGTGTAGGCAGACCTGCCCGCGGCGCCGGCGGCCTGAGCCGTCAAGGTCCTGACCAAGCTGCGCAGCTGGCTGTAGGTCTCCAGCGCCTCGGGCGTGAAGACGTACGCCTGAACACGCTCGTCGGTACCGGGCAGCGGTCTCAGGAACTCGTCGTAGAAGGGGTTGGGCAGGCCCCGCACGTCGAGGACAGTGTCGGCGTCCGTGGGCACGCCGCGCTTGAAGCCGAACGACACGAGCCGCAGCAGGAAGCCGTTGCCGGCCTGGAAGCGGTCGCGAAGGGTCTGAGTGAGGGCGCGCGCCGAGGTCGAGGTGGTGTCTATCACCTCGGCCGCCAACTCCCGCAGCGGCCTCAGCTTCCGGCGCTCCGTCGCCAGGTCAGACGTCAGCGTGCCCTCGGCCAGCGGGTGCGTGCGCCGGGTGAAGTTGTAGCGCCGCACCAGCACCTCGTCGTTGGCGTCCAGGTAGAGCACCTCGGGCGCATGACCCAGCTCCTCGAGGCGCTGGATCGCGGCCGGTGCCTGCTCCAGGTAGTCGCCGGCCCGTATGTCTATGCCGACCACGACGCCGCGCTCGGCGCCGGACAGCAGCTCCAGCAGTTGCGGCCAGAGGGTGGGCGGCAGGTTGTCGACCGTGTAGAAGCCGATGTCCTCGAGCGCATGCAGGGCCGTGGTCTTGCCCGACCCGCTGACCCCCGTCAGGACCACGAACGGCAGCTTCACGGCATGCCGCCGTTCCAGCGGCATGCGACGACGGTGTCGCCGCGCTCGACGATCGCGGCGTCGCCGACCTGCGCCAGCAGGGTGCCGGGGCAGACCACGTACCTCCCGGAGCCCGTCTCCAGCGCCGCGAAGGTCGAGCCGCCCACGGAGGCGCTCACGTACCGGCCGGCAGGGGTGACGGCGCTGAGCGGCGGCAGCTCGCCACCGTCCTGCACCATGCGCCAGCGTTCGCCGTCGTGGACGACGGTGGCCGGCACGCCGGCCACCTGCACCTCGAAGCTGACTGGCCGGTCGTCGGAGACGAGGCGCCAGCCGTAGCCGTTGAGGAACCCTATCGACTCGGACACGCAACCTGGGGCGAGCGCGCCCGGTGTGAGCTCAACCGGCTGCGCCTCGGCGGTGACGTGGCCGCCTAGCGCGCGCGCCATCGCCTCCGCCGCCTCTCTGGTGTCGAAGCAGCCGACGCGGACCCTCACGAACTGCCTGCCCCGGTCCATGGCGAACTCGGTGTACGCCGGGAAGCCGAGGTCTTGCAGCTGCTTGACCGCCGACTGCGCCTCGACGTAGTCGCGCAGCGCCACGGTCTGGACGGCCCAGCCCGCCTGCGCCCCGGCCGCCCCGACGCAGCACAGCGCCAGGACGGCCGCCAGCGTAAGCACGGTGCGCCTCACCTCGCCACCGCCGCTACGACCGAGCGCCGCAGGTTGGAGAGGATCCGCCACCCCACGGCCTGGCTCTTCTCCGGGTGGAACTGGGTCGCGTGCAGGTTGCCCAGGGTGAACGCGCTCTTGAACGTGGTCTCGCCGTACGTCGTCTCGGCCCCGGGCGCCAGCGCAGCGTCTCCGGCCAGGACGGCGTGGTACGAGTTCGCGTAGTAGACGTAGGACCCGGGTGGCACGCCACGCAACAGGGGAGAGTCGCCGTTCGGCATGAGGGTGTTCCAGCCCATCTGAGGCACCCGCACCCGGCCGCGGAAGCGTTTGACGGTGCCAGGCACGATGCCAAGGCCGGGCACCTGTGGGTCCTCCTCGGACCCGTTGCACATCAGCTGCAGCCCGACGCAGACGCCGAGGAAGGGCCGATCGGCCGCTATGTGTTCCCTCACCAGCGGCTCGAAGCCCGAGCGGGCGAACATCTCCGCGACCTGTCCGAACCGCCCCTGGCCGGGCAGCACCAGCAGGTCCGCCCCGCGCGCCTCACTCGGCCGCGTCGCCACGCTGGGGGCGAGGCCGGCCCGGGAGAGGGCCCTGGCGATGCTGTGGAGGTTCCCGGCCCCGTAGTCGATGACGACGGTGCGCACGGCGGGCTGCGGCATCAGATCACCCCCTTGGTAGAGGGCAGGTCGTCGCGGGTGACACGCGTGGCGAGGTGCAGAGCCCTGGCGAACGCCTTCATGACGGCCTCGCAGACGTGGTGGGTCTCCTCGCCCGCCAGCACGCGCACGTGGAGCGTGGCGCCGGCATGGTTCGCGAAGCCGCGCAGCAGCTCGCGCAGATGGAACGCGTTGAAGCCACCTGGCTCGCCCTGGAAGCCGGCGGCCGCGAACGACAGGTACGGCCGGCCGGAGAGGTCGAGAACGACGTGGGCCAGCGTCTCGTCCATGGGCACGAAGGCGTCGGCGTAGCGCTCGATACCAGCGCGGTCACCCAGGGCTCGGCCCAGCGCCTGACCCAGCGTGATGCCGACGTCCTCGGCCAGGTGGTGCACGTCCACGTGCAGGTCGCCCTCGCCGGATATCGCCAGGCCCAAGCGGCCGTGACGTCCCAGCTGGTCGAGCAGGTGGTCGAGGAAACCGTGCCCGGTCGCGATGGTGGGCCCGCCGGTGGCATCCGTGTGGCCTCCGCCGGCGGGGTCGAGGTCGACCCTCACCTTGACGCGGGTCTCGCTGGTGGCGCGCTCGATCTCGGCCGTCCTAGCCATCGCTGTGTGCCCCCTGGGTGATGACGCTCTCCATGGCGCTCAGGAACGCATCGTTCTCGTGCGGATGCCCGGCTGTGACCCGCAGGCAACCCGCCAGGCCCGGCAGGTGGTCCTGGCGCCTCACCACGACACCGCGGTCCAGCAGCGCAGCGTGAACGGCCGTAGGGTCACCGACGCGGAACAGCACGAAGTTGGTCTCGCTGGGGAACACCTCGATGCCTGGTAGGAGAGAGAGGGTCGCTGCCAACCGGCGCCGCTCGTCCTTAGCGACACGGACGCGGGCCTCCACGAGGTCGGGACGCCGCAGCGCCAGGAGGCCGGCCGCGACCTGGAGCGCTCCCACGCTGAACGGCAACAGCACCTTACGTACCTGCGTCGCGATGTCCGGCTTCGTGAGCAGGTAGCCGAGGCGAGCTCCGGCCAGGCCGGCTGCCTTGCTGAACGTGCGCAGCACCGCCACGTTGTCGAACCGGCGGGCCAGATCGAGGTCGTCACCCTCGGCGAAGTCCACGTACGCCTCGTCCAGCACGGTGAGCCAGCGGCCCGTGGCGGCGGCGCTCGACACGAAGCGCTCCAAGCCGACCGCGTCCAGCCGGTTGCCGGTCGGAGCGGCGGGATCGGCGAGGAACGCCACGCCGGCCCTACCCTCGAGCGCGGCCGTGAGCTCCTGCTCGGGCAGCGCGAACCTCTCGCCCAAGGGCACCTCGACCAGTTCCACGCCCAGGAGCCCGGCCTGGGCGGCGTAGACGGCGAAGGTGGGCGCCACGGTCAACACGGAGCGGCCCAGCCCGGCGGCGATCACCAGGGCCTGGATCAGCACGTTCGAACCGGCGGCCACGACGACGCCGTCGGGGTCCCAACCGACACGGTCAGCCAGAGCGACCTCGAGGTCCACCGGGTGCAGCTGTGGGTAGCGGTTCAGGTCCAGCGCCGCGACGGCCTCGGCCAGTTCCTTGGCCAGCACGGCGCCAGGGTCGTCCGGAGCTTCGTTCTGGTCGAGCTTGACCGGCTGCGGATGGTGCCTGAAGTGGTAGGCGGGCGCCCGCCGCACCTCGTCCCGGATGACCATGGCGTCCATGCTAGCCCCGGTGCGCTGCGGGGCGGGGGTCACTGGCCCTACTCCGCCGTCCTCTCGCGGGTAGCCGCGATCAGCTGCTCGAGGGTGGGCCCCAGGTCGGGGTCGAGTTCCACCGCACGCTCGAGCTCGGTGAGGGCGCGCTGGTGGTCCTGCAGGGTGAGGTAGGCCAACCCCAGGTTGAGGTGGGCCTGGGCGTTCTGGTCGTTGGCCGCGATCGCGCTCCTGAGGTTCTCGAGCGCCAGGTCCACACGCCCGGTCTGCAGGTACGCGTAGCCGAGGTTGTTCATCACGATGTCGCTCTGCGGCAGCGACTCGAGGGCCTGCTGGTAGTCGAGGATCGCGCCCCTGTCGTCGCCGGTGAGCTGGCGGGCGTAGCCGCGGTAGAAGGCCGCCAGCGGGTTGCCTTCCTGCGCGGCGAGCGCCCGCGTGAAGGCGTCGCGCGCCGCCACCGCGTCTCCCACGTCGAGCGCGTACAACCCCTGCTGGAAGGCCACGCCGGCCTCCTCGTTGAAGGTGATGTCGGCGTCGCCGGTCAGCTGGCTCTGCTGCTCGAGGATCGAGACGCTGCGCTGAGCCAGCGCGTTGTCCGGGTCGAGCTCGAGAGCTCGCTCGAGGACCCCGCGACCCTCCTCGAGGCGGCCCATGCGCACCAGGGCGGTGCCGTAGAGCGCCTGGAGCTGCGGGTCATCGGGTGAGGCCTCCGCGAGGGGCCTCAACAGCTCCAGGGCGCCCGCCGCCCTGCCCGCCGCGAGGTACACCTCGGCGAGGCCCAGGTCTACCTGGGCGCCGGTACCGCGTTGGGCCTCGAAGACCTGCTTGGCGCCCTCGAGGTCCCCGCTGCGGGCCAGCCCGACGGCCAGCATGCCGCCGACCTCGCGGTTGTTCGGGTTGGCCTCGTACACGGGCCTGAGGAGCTCGGCGGCGCTGCCGGGCTCGCCGGTCTTGATGAGCAGGTCGGCCCTGGCGACGTCGAGCTCGGTACTGTCGGGGAAGACCTCCTCGCCGGCGCTCACCAGCTCCAACGCCTGCTGGGCATGCGAGGCGGGTAACTGCCGCGCCAGGGCGTAGAGGCCCGCCGAACGCGACAGCGGGTCCGCTACCGACTGCTGGAGGTAGCTCAGTGCATCGTCGACGGCGCCTACGTCCAGCAGCTGGTCGACGACGGTCGCGCGGAGGAGCACCGAGTCGGGTGCGTACCGCTCGGCCCGCCGCAGCGTCTGAACCGTCCGTTGGGGGTTGGACTGCAGGGCGGCCAGGCGCAGGTAGGCGTCGATGAAGCGAGGGTAGGCGTCGATGGCGGCTTGCAGGTCGGCCGTCGCGTCGCTGCCCGCGAGCTCCGGAAGGGAGGCGCGGCCCGCCAGCGCGATGGCGTGGTTGGGGTTCGTCTCCAGCGCGCGGCCGAACGCCGCCGCGGCCTCCTCGGCCCGGCCGGCGGAGCGCAGGACGACACCGGCGGTCGCCTGCACCTCGGCGTCGGCCGGCGCCGCCTCGGCGGCCAGGGTGGCGTACGCGGCGGCGGTGTCCATGTCGCCGGCCAAGGCCGCCACCTTGGCGTACTCGGACAGCACCCAGGCGGAGTCCGCGTCCAGCTCGGCGGCCACGCTCAGATCTGTGACGTTGGCCCCCGGCAGGCTGGAGGCGGCGAGTCCCGTGGGACCGAGGCTCGGCAGCGACGGCGTGTCAGCGGCCGCCGCCCTGACGCGCTCCATGACCTCGGCCGGGACCTGCGGCGCCACGACGCGGGCGACGCCCTCCGCCACCTGCACCGCCAGGTCCGCGGGGTCCTGGCCGCTGGCCTGCACCGTCTGGACCTGTCCCGCGATGTCGACGTTGACCGTCGCCTGCACGCCGCCACCGCCCAACGTCACCTGGCCGGTGACTAGAGCGCCTGCGTCGAAGAGGCGTCCCACGGTCTGGTTCACGTCGGCCTCGGCGTCCAGCGCCTTGTTGGCCACCAGGGCGACGTCCCCGATGGGCGGAGCGTAGACGCCCGGGACCTGGTTGAGGGCCCTCTGCACCGCGCTGGGCAGACCCAGCTGATAGGCCTGGGTGTTGGCGGCTGCGTCGAAGGGGAAGACGGCGACGCGGGTTACCTGCGCGGACGCGACGCTCAGCACAGCGGCGCAAACGACCGCCAGGAGGCGAGCTATTGACTTCGAGCTGGTCGGCATGACGCGGCAGTATAACCGTGTGCGGTGAGAACCCTGACCCCGTGACGGGGGCCAGTTTTACCCGTTCAGGACGGCAGCTTCTCGGGTCCGAACGCGCCCGGCAAGAGCCCGCTGACGGTCGTCCGTATGACGTCGCCACGGTGGTTCACGAGGAACACCTCGGCGTCGGGCGCGAACTCGTACAGCACCTGCCGGCAGGCCCCGCACGGAGACGATGGCTCATCGGACTCCGTGTAGACGACGACCTGGCTGAAGGAACGAGCGCCCGCGGTCGCCATGGCTTGTACCGCCGATTGCTCGGCGCACCGCGTCAACCCGAAGCTGGCGTTCTCCACGTTGGCCCCGGCGTACACCTCGCCGTCGCCGGCCCGGAGCGCGGCGCCCACGCCGAAGCCCGAGTATGGGATGTAGGCGTTGCGGAACGCCGCCTTGGCCGCGGCGAGGAGGTCCTCGGGCGGTCGTTGCGCCGCCCCGGCCGGCCGGTCAGGGCCCGGGCCGTTGGCCGAGGAGCCGCTCACCCGCCACCCCATGACGAGAGCCGCGCCAGGAGCGGGGGACCCAGCACCACGAGGCCCACGACCACCGCGCCGATGGAGGCGGTGAGCACCGCCGCCGCCGCGAGGTCCTTGGCGGTGCCGGCGAGCTGGTGGAAGTTCGGCGAGGCCAGGTCCACGACGGCCTCGATGGCGCTGTTCATCAGTTCCATGGCCAACACGACCGTGCAGGCGATGACGATGGGCGCCGCGGGCGCCCTGAGCCACGCCGCCAGCCCGAGCGCCAGCAGGCCTACCGCGACCTCGAGCCTCAGGTTCGGCTGCGTCGACCAGGCGCGCGCCAGCCCCGCTCCCGCCACCGCGAACGACCTGCCAAGCCTCGCCCTGTTCAACGTGCTCATACCTCCACCTGCGGCCCCAGTATGTCAACGGCCCGGGCTTGGGCTGCGCGGAACGCACCCCAGTCGGCCTCCGTCTGGTGGTCGTGCCCCAGCAGGTGCATGAGGCCGTGAGCCGCCAGGGTCATGAGCTCCGCAGCTAGCGGGTGTCCGGCGACCTCGGCCTGTGCCGCCGCCGTGTCGAGGCTGATGAGCACGTCGCCCAGGTGGGGCGTGCGTGGATGCCCGACGTCGGTCGGCTCGTGCAGGGGGTACGAGAGCACGTCGGTGGGTCCCGCCACCCCGCGGTCCCGCTCGTTGAGGTGCGCGATGGCGTCGTCGTCGACGATAACCACGGTCGCCTCGTCGTCCGCTTGGCCGAGCTCCGCGAGCAGCTTGCCGAGCGCGCTCGCGATGTCAGGAACGCGAGGGCAGCGTCCGGTCTCGTCGATCACCTCTACGCCCACCCTTCACCTCCTTGAGCGCGGCCGGCTCGGCGGTTTCGTCGTCCGGCGCCACGGCAGGCCCGGTGTCGCGGCCCGCGGGTAATCCGCGGGCGACCTTGAGGCCCCTGATCTCCTCGCTGCTCGGGTAGTTGATGCGCCGGTGAAGCACGGCGGTGAGCATGCGCTCGAAGGTGTTGGCGATGACCTCCAGGTCCGCGAAGTTGAGCGGGCTCTCGGCGAACTGGCCGTCCTGCTGCCGCTGCTCGATGATCCTGTCGATGAGCCCGCGGATCGAGGACGGGCTGGGGTCGTCGAGCGTGCGCGAGGCGGACTCGATCGAGTCGGCCAGCATCAGCACGGCGGTCTCCTTGCTGCGCGGCCGGGGCCCTGGGTAGCGGAAGTTGAGCTCCTCGACCTTGCCCTCCTCGAGAGCGCGCTTGTAGAAGTACGCCAGGACGGTGGTGCCGTGGTGCTCGGCGATGAACGGCTCGAGCTCGCGAGGCAGTCCGTACTGGCGGGCCAGCTCGATGCCGTCGCGCACGTGGCTCGTGACGATCAGGTAGCTCAGGTGGGGGCTCAGCTGGTCGTGCGGGTTCTCGCCGCTGAACTGGTTCTCGATGAAGAACTGCGGGCGCCTGGTCTTGCCGACGTCGTGGAACAGCGCCCCCACGCGCGCGAGCAGGGCGTTCCCGCCCACGTTCTTGACGGCCTGCTCCACCAGGTTCGAGATGATCAGGCTGTGCTGGTACGTGCCTGGCGCCTCGGTGACCAGCAGCTGCAGAAGCGGGTTCGTAGGGCTCGACAGCTCCAGCAGCCTGAAGTCGGTCAGGAAGCCGAAGACGCTCTCGGCCACGGGTAACAGGCCGAGCGCCACGACGCCGGCGAGCAACCCGCCCGCGGTCACCAGGGCGGCGGCACCCGCCGCCTCGGCCGACGACATGCCGCCGGCCACCAGCACCATCGCGTAGGTGGTGAGGCCGCCTATCGCGGCGCCCGCCAGACCGGCGCCTGCGACCGCGAGGCGGGTACGCCGCGCCTGCACGAGCAACGAGGCGGCGACCGAACCCACGAGCGTGGCCACGAGCGCCTGGAGGGGCGCGGCCGGGACGAGCAGGCCGACCACGACGGCGGTCCAGGCCGACCAGGCGAGGCCGGCGCTGGAGCCCAGCAGCGCGGCGACGACGAGCGGCGCCAAGACCGCGAACAGGAAGTAGGGCGAGAGGTCGACGGCCGCTCGCTGCACTCCGACCGTGAGGGCCGTCAGGGCGAGCAGGAACAGGAGCTGGTTGCGGCTGACCTTCGAGCGCACGTACTGGCGACCGAAGGCGAGGGGGGCGGTGAGCACGATCGCGAGGGCCAGGCAGCCGATGATGATCCAGGCCGTCTGGGTGGACACGTCGGCGCTGGCGCTGTACAGGCGCAAGGACGCGAGCGCCAGCAAGGGAGCCTCGGGGAGGGGCTCGCGGGCGCCCGCCGGCACCGCGCCGGCCCCAAGCGTCCGCTCGACCGCAGCGATGCGCTGCCG
>Ga0079224_100016778_pt1 | contig 10302 bp, 10 predicted proteins | sample Stecom2015_FD_80414 | JGI IMG/M metagenome (GOLD analysis project Ga0079224, IMG submission 80414) | Agricultural soil microbial communities from Utah to study Nitrogen management - Steer compost 2015 | ecosystem: Environmental > Terrestrial > Soil > Agricultural land | place: USA: Utah... | reverse complement strand
TATATGTATACCTTATACGCAAGGCTTATGCCAATGTCAACTGCCCTTAAGCGACAGACAGAATTTCTTCCTCTAGATTCACAGGCCGAATATAATTTCGGTACCGTTTTTGCGTTAGAGAGAAATATCACAAGTTTTTTAGTTTAATTTAAAATTTACTTGGAATTGTTTAACTTTAATCGGGTCATATTCCTCACTAGAAATTTATTATGAAAGTCAATTTAGAGATGGTTCGCCAAGGGGCGAAAAAAGCAGTAGTTGTTGGTTTAATGGTTTTTGGCAGTGCTAATGTATTTGCACAGAATGCTGAGAAAGTTAATCCGTATGTAAAGCTGGGTCAGAAGGCATTGATTGATGGCGATTTTAAGACTGCTGTTACCAATCTTGAAAAAGCTCTGCCTGCTGATCCTCAAAATCTGGATATTCAATATATGTTGGGTTATTCACAATACCAGTCCAATGATTACCAAGGGGCAACAAAATCATTTTCTTCTGTATTGAAGGGAAGGCCAGAAGATGTATCAGCATATTATTATCGCGCTAAAGCACAAAATACCCTCGCTGTCAATCCAGAATCTAGAATGAGCGACAGTCAGCGGAGTACGCTGTTGCAGGCAAGCATCAAGGATTATAATAAGGCAATCGAAATTAACGATGCAGATATCAAGCTTTATCAGAACAGAGCAATGGCCTACAGAGATTTGGGAAATCTAATAGGAACTACAAGTTCAAAAAATTATGACAAGGCCGCTGCACTAGATGCATACAACAGAAGCATCAAAGATTTAGAAGTTGTGTTAAAAAGAAATCCTAACCGTAAGGATGTCGCTTTGGAGTTGAAGAAAATCAAAGTGTATAAGTCTAGTTTATAAAAAAAGACGATAGTTCTTAAAAAAGGCGAATTAAATAATTAATTCGCCTTTTTTAATTTACCGACAATTTCATAATTGTTTGCTCCTATAATTCGCACTTGTTGTTTTTTTACAATCCTGTATAGTGAGTCAGGGAAGTAAGAAAGTTTTTCGTTGCTTTCATATAGTTCATTTGCTGCACTATTTTCGATAAAAATCGAATGCACCTTATCTCCGGTACTAACAACCCTAACTTCCCTTGTTCTTAAATCGTCACTTAATGCTTTGTAAACAACCGTGTCATTTGATTTCTCAGAGGAGTAACTGTTCCTCCAAGAAGGTTTATTAATATCGGATTCAATAAATAAGCTCAATTCCTTATTCCAATCGTTAATTGAAACTTTTTTAGCCTCACTTTGGGTGTTTTTAATAACTTCCTTATAGACCACAGGATTTTCGTTATCCAACTTCCCTACTTCGCCTTCAAAATAGCCTTTGATATCAAAATACGATAACGTCTGCACTTCATTTTGTGTTGGCGAGTTTGAACAGGAAGACATCAACAACAAGCAAGAAATCCAACTAAGATGGTTAAACCGAAACATTATCGATATTTATATTAGCGGTGTGCCCGTCATCTTCTCGGGAATAGGTACACCCATGAGTTTTAGAATCGTCGGTGCAATATCTCCGAGCTTTCCGTCTTTAATTTCTGTAGATTCATCATCGATGAGGATACACGGCACTAAATTCGTCGTATGAGCTGTATTAACGGATCCGTCTTCGTTGCGCATAAACTCGGCATTGCCGTGATCCGCTAGGATAATAAAAGAATAACCGTACTGTAAGCCACATTCAACTACCTGTTTACTGCAGTGATCTACCGTTTCGACAGCTCTCACAACTGCATCAAATACACCCGTATGGCCAACCATATCGGGATTAGCAAAATTCAGACAGATGAAATCAGGCGCATTGTTCTCAATATCTTCACATATCGCTTTCGTTATCAGCGCCGCGCTCATCTCCGGTTGTAAATCATATGTGGCTACTTTTGGGGATGGAATTAATAAACGTCTTTCATTTATGAATTCCTTTTCACGGCCGCCTGAAAAGAAGAAAGTTACGTGTGGATATTTTTCTGTTTCCGCGATTCTTACCTGAGTTTTTCCATTTTGCTCGAGCACCTCTCCTAAAGTTTGGGCGACGTCATCTTTCCTGAAAATTACATTTACGTTTTTGAAGGTCTCATCATATGAAGTCATGGTTACGTAATGGAGATTCAGAGGATGCATTCCAAATTCCGGTATTGCTTTTTGAGTTAAAGCAGTTGTGATTTCTCTTGCTCTATCCGTTCGGAAATTAAAACAGATAACGACGTCTTCATCATTGATTGTCGCGACAGGAATACCATTATTATCAACCCGGATGATAGGATCTACAAATTCATCGCTGATACCTTCGTCATACGATTTTTGAACTTCTCCAATTAGATCAGTAGTTGCTTTTCCTTGCCCTGATACCAGCAAATCATAAGCCTTCTTTACTCGTTCCCAGCGGTTGTCACGGTCCATTGCGTAGTAACGGCCTATTGCTGAGGCTACTATACCTACCTTGGCGGCGATTTGATCTTCTAGTTGTTTCAAGAAGGTTTTGCCCGAATTAGGATCGGTATCTCTCCCGTCAAGAAAAGCGTGAATATATACTTCCGATAGGCCCGCGTCCTTAGCTGCGTCACACAGTCCCACCAGATGGTTAATATGAGAGTGGACCCCTCCGTCAGATAGCAATCCAATTAAGTGAACTTTCTTATTATTCAGACGTGCATAAGCAAAAGAGTTTACGAGCGTCTCGTCATTTTTTAATTCATTGTCTTTGATCGACTTATTTATTCGTCCCAGTTCTTGATAGACTACCCGACCTGCACCTAGATTCATATGTCCAACCTCCGAGTTGCCCATCTGTCCTTCTGGTAATCCTACAGATTCTCCAGAGGCTTGAAGCCTGGAGTTTGGATAATTTTTAAGAAGAGATTCAATAAATGGGATATTCGCAGCTTCCACCGCATTGCTATTATCATGCTTTCCATAACCCAAACCATCGAGAATCATGAGCATTACCTTTTTATCTTTTCGCATACAATTTGTTATAATGAATATAGTCTTTATTATTACAGACGTGTCGCAAATTTAATAATAATAAAAATATTATCACTGTTAGTTGAATTTTTCAGAAGATAACAATATCTCAGTTATAATATTCATATTTGATCTCTGGCATATTTTTGGCTCTCATTAATTTCAAATGTGCACTTTCAATTTAATTGTCGACAAAAACTAATGAAAAGTTATATATTGATATTTATTCTTTTTCTTTTTTCAAGCTTTACTCTCTTCCAGGGGGACTTAATCACTGATATCTCAAATCATTTTCGCCAGAGCAAAACAAAAGACATAGCGAAGCACTTTTCGCCGACGGTAAATTTGGCGATTTTGAATGACAATAATACTTATTCAAAAGTACAGGCTGAAATTATTCTTGAGTCCTTTTTCAAAATGAACCAACCTAAAGGCGCCAAAATTATCCATCGCTTAGATAATAATGCTAACTATAAGCACGCCGTAATATTATTAAGCACGGTGGAAGGTAACTTTCGAGTTTCTTATTCTATTAGGATGAACAACGATCACGCTCAACTTGTGGAAATAAGGATAGAAAAATCTGGCAACTAATAGAGTGGTTTACAATTTTTCGAGGTATTTCAAGTCTAATTCTTACTTTTGGAGTGAAAATTATCTTTTATGGATCAAGTGAATCACCAGTCATTACACAAATTTATTCAATTAGCACTTAATGAAGATGTTGGAGATGGGGATCATACTTCGTTATCAACAATTCCGGCGGATGCCACTGGCGTCGCAAGAATCCTTATAAAAGAAAAAGGAATACTAGCAGGATTAGATGTGAGCCTTGCAGTTTTTGCCGAAGTGGACCCGACCCTGATCACAACGACCTTCTCCAAGGATGGTAATGAAATTAATCCAGGTGATGTAGTCCTTACGGTTAGTGGTAATATCAGAAGTATCCTTTTGGCGGAGAGGTTAGTTTTAAACATTATGCAGCGGATGAGCGGTATCGCGACAGTCACTTCTCAAGTAGTAGCAAAATTAAAAGGTACGTCAACAAAAGTATTGGATACTCGAAAGACTACTCCAGGAATGAGATTCTTAGAAAAGGAAGCCGTTAAGATTGGTGGTGGTGTGAACCATCGATTTGGTCTTTACGATATGATATTAATCAAAGACAATCATGTGGATTTTGCAGGTGGAATACAGAAGGCACTTAATGCTGCAAATACGTATCGTGACACACTGACCAAGGAAATCGAAATCGAGATCGAAGTCAGAAGTCTTGACGAGCTAGCCGAAGTTTTGGCTCATGGCGGAATTGATAGAATCCTTTTGGATAATTTTGAACTTAATAACTTAAGAACAGCAGTCAGTTTAATTGATAGCAAATATATATCAGAGGCTTCTGGAGGAATAACTCTCCACAACGCATTGGAATACGCTTCTACCGGGGTGGATTTTATCTCAATGGGAGCGTTAACTCATTCAGTAAAAAGTTTAGATATAAGTTTGAAAAGTGAATTAGCGAACATTCCATCAAAGGTTAGTGGTAAATGATAACTATCTCTTCCATTCTGGCTTTAATTATCGCGTACCTATTCGGCTCTATACCTACAGCTGTTTGGCTTGGGCAATCGTTTTACGGAGTTGATATCCGAGAGTTTGGAAGTGGTAACGCTGGTGCGACTAACACTTTCAGAGTGTTAGGAGCAAAGGCGGGCGTCGCCGTTATGACCATTGACATCCTGAAAGGATGGACCGCAACCAATCTCGCATATTTTATCGGTGCTTCAGTTACTGGACCTGAGAGCTCTGTTCAGTTTATTAATTTTCAGTTAGCTTTGGGAGTTATCGCCGTCATCGGTCACTTGTTTCCTGTATTCGCTGGTTTCCGAGGCGGAAAAGGCGTTGCTACACTATTTGGGATGATTCTCGCCATCCATTTCGGTGCAGCAATGTTTTGCGTGGCTGTGTTTGTTACGGTATTAGTGCTTACCAGATACGTGTCTTTAAGTTCTATTTGCGCTGGCTTTGCGTTTCCCTTCAGCGTTTCCGTTATATTTCATACATCAATCAGGTCCATTCTATTATATGGTATCTGTATCTGCGCGTTGATACTGATCACTCACCAGAAAAATATAGAACGATTGCTAAAAGGTAAGGAATCGAAGGTGAACCTGTTTAAGCGGAAGAATAGCGTATAGACAATTCTTTACTGGCATATAAATTGCTTTTCTCAATTTAAAATGCAGAAATCATGAGAAACTTAAATAGAATAATACTAGGCCTCCTTATTGTGAGTTTTATATCAGCGTGCGCTACAGTTCCATTTACAGGGAGACGACAGTTAAGTCTTGTGGATGACGGCGAACTAAGACAACAGGCCGCATTGGCATATAATGAGTTTTTAAAGAGTCCTAAAACCACTGTTGTCAGAGGAACTGCGGATGCTAATGAAGTACAGCGTGTCGGACAGCGTCTTTCAAGGGCTATTACTACCTATATGAAGCAAAACGGAATGGGAGATGATTATAACTTCGATTGGCAGTTTACCTTAGTAAAGGACAATAATATAAATGCATGGTGTATGCCTGGCGGCAAAGTCGCGATTTTCACAGGAATTTTGCCTGTGACGGCAAATGAAGGTGGTTTAGCAGCTGTTATGGGACATGAAATTGCTCATGCTATTGCAAAGCATTCAGCCGAGCGAGCTTCTCAAATGACTTTAGCACAGGGTGGAGGTGCCATAATAGGTGCTGCAACATCCGGACAGTCGCAAACTACACAAGCTGTTATTAATCAGTTGTATGGAGTTGGCGGTCAATTAGCAATATTGAAATATTCGCGGAACCAAGAATCTGAATCTGATAAAATGGGTTTAATTTTTATGGCTCTTGCTGGTTATAACCCAAATGAAGCGGTTAATTTCTGGACAAGAATGATGCAGGCTAAAGAAGGTGCGGGTGGACAACCTGAATTTTTGAGCTCTCACCCAAGTGACGCGCGAAGAATAAACGACATTAAGAAATTAATTCCTGAGGCGATGAAATACTATCAGGCCAACTAACGATCATACAATCGTAATTTATAGAGAGACTTTTTGGTCTCTCTATTTTTTTTTCAATAAGGAAATAATAGCAGAAGCTTTAAGTAAACACTCTTCATACTCTTGCTCTTCCACGGCAAGAGCGGTGATAGCGCCACCAACGTGAAACGATAAATAGCGTGTGCTTAAATTGTAAATTATGGTTCGTATGATAACGTTGAAATCAAAATCATGATCTCCGTTGAAATATCCTATAGAGCCAGCATATAAACCCCGGTTGTTCTTTTCATAGTTATTGATAAGTTCCATTGCCCTTATTTTAGGTGCACCGGTCATGGAGCCTGGTGGAAAAGCTCCGGTGACAAGATCGGTGGAAGATAAACCTTCTCTAGCATCGCAGCTAATGGTCGATATTAATTGATGAACCTGCCTAAATGAATACACCCCAAGCAGTTCGTCTACTTTGACAGTACCTGGTTCAGCGATCACCGATAAATCGTTTCTTACGAGGTCGACAACCATTATGTTTTCACTAACTTCCTTTGGGTCATTTCTCAAATGTTCCTTGTTGTCCATATCCTCTTTTGGTGTCTTCCCTCTCGGTGCTGTACCTTTTATAGGTTGAGATATTATTTTATTTCCCTTTTTAGTGAGGAATCGTTCAGGGGAGGCCGATATGATGGCCCGATCATCGTGCTTAAAATAACAAGAGAACGGTGTAGGAGATGTAGAGTTGAGTTCTTTATATGCACCGTAGTCATCTAATTCAGCGTTTTCAACATAAAATTCCTGACAAAGGTTTACTTCATATAAGTCTCCTTTTAGAATATGATCTTTCAATCTATTGAACGAAAAACTGTACTCATCTCTTGACATTCTCGCCTTTATTTCCCCTTTGAAGTTTATAGGACCAGGAGAATCAGCAGTTTCTTCGATAGCCTGTATAATTTTTTCAGGGTTTCTAGCATTAACAGTTACCTGACTGCCTTTACAAGTTATTAAACAACTAGGAACGAAAAAAAAAGCTTCTAATTCATACGTTAAATAACCTGTTATTATCTTTTCCGAGTGAGAATCTATAAAGTTTTGTAGCGCCACTTTATCCACCGGACCGTTTGATCGGTACTCTGATTCTGATCCGACAGCTATCATAAATGAAAGGGAGCTGTAAGGATCCTCGAATCCATTTGAGTTAAAAATGCAAACACTTGAAAAAGAAGAAGCCCATAACTGGGCTTTTTCTCTAAAAGTATCTATATGTGACGGTTTGTAAATCACGTACTATTTTAAAATTAATGTTTGAACCCGGTCAGGTCCAACAGACAGGTACCTTATCGGTACATTCAATTTGTCTTGTAAATAACTTATGTAGCTTTTTAGTGCCTGAGGAATTTCTTCTTCTGTTGTTATTTTCGTAATGTCTTCTTGCCAGCCGGGAAGATTTTCCATTACAGGCTCAGGTTTAATCGAAACAATATCATACGGCATATAATCAATTTTTTCACCATCATGGATATAATGCGTACAAACACTGATTTCTTCGAATCCACTCAAAACGTCCGCCTTGGTCATCACCAACTCAGTTACACCATTAAGCATTATAGCATACTTCAGAGCAGGAATATCAATCCAACCCGTTCTCCTTGCTCTACCGGTTGTGGCACCAAATTCATGCCCTATTTGACGTAATTTTTCTCCTATTTCATCATCCAATTCAGTGGGGAAAGGTCCTCCGCCAACTCGTGTGCAATAAGCCTTAAAGATACCAATAACTTTTCCTATCTTCTGGGGTGCAACTCCCAGACCAGTGCATGCACCAGCAGAGGTGGTCGTCGAAGAGGTAACAAATGGGTAAGAACCGAAGTCAATGTCCAGTAATGTTCCTTGTGCGCCTTCTGCCAAAACAGATTTCCCTTCAGCTAGAGCATTATTAACTAGGTGTTCACTATCAACATGAGGAATTGATTTTAAAAATTCAATCGCTTCAAAAAACTGCTCTTCTTTCTCACTAAAATCTGGTATCTCACCGTAATGAGATAAAATAGACTTGTGTTTTTCAACCAGTTTCTCGTATCGCGACTGAAAATCAGGAAGAGTCGTATCACCGACCCGTAGTCCATTCCTGCCAGTTTTGTCCATGTAGGTAGGCCCAATGCCCTTGAGCGTTGATCCGATTTTTTCAGAACCCATCTTCGACTCTGAAGCTGCGTCAAGCAATTGATGGGTGGGTAAAATTAAATGTGCTTTTCTAGCTATAACTAGTTTGCCATTTGCAACAGGGTCAAAGCCGCTCTTTTTAAGATTATCGATTTCCCTCTTTAATATAATAGGATCTATAACTACCCCATTTCCAATTAAGTTAAGAATTTTCTCGTTGAATATTCCCGATGGAATGGTATTCAATACATATTTTTGTTGGTCGAATTCTAATGTATGACCAGCATTTGGACCACCTTGAAAACGCGCTATCAGATCATATTGAGGACAAAGAACATCAACAATTTTTCCCTTACCTTCGTCGCCCCATTGAAGACCCAAAAGTATATCAACTTGCATAATTTTTAATTATAGAATGTGAACTTAAATGTTTTTAGATTACTGAGGATTTGGATGAGCTTTGTTCTATAAGGTCGGCGTCATTTTTTATCCGTTGGGAAGCACAGGAGCTACACACTCCATATAGGTTCAAAGAATGGTGCTTAATTTCGAAGTTTAACAGCTCTCCAATCATTGACTGAATTTGATGAATGCGAGGGTCACAAAACTCTACCACTTTGCCACACTCAATGCAGATTACATGGTCATGTTGTCTGAAGCCATAGGACTTTTCGAACTGAGCCATATTTTTGCCAAATTGGTGTTTTTTAACCAAGTCACATGAAACTAATAACTCTAGTGTATTGTAAACCGTGGCCCGACTTACCCGATACTTTTTATTTTTCATATGGATATACAAGGATTCCACATCAAAATGATCGTTTCGTGAGTAAATTTCTTCAAGTATGGCAAAACGTTCAGGAGTTTTCCTTAAGTTTTTATTTTCAAGGTAGGCCTCAAAAATTTTCTTAACCACTTGAAATGAGTCTTGTGTAGTCATTAATTCTCGTTAAAGGGACAAATTTACCCAAAAAATATCGAATTGAGGAATATTCCCCTAGAGATATTTTTTTAATCGAAGAATGCTTTTTAATTGGATCAATGAGCAGTTTCCGATTCAAATCTTGTAACACCAGTGATTCCTTTTATCTGCCTCAAATTATTTATCAAACTATCTAAATGGTCCGTTCCGTTGACATAAACCATGATTGATCCTTCAAAAATTCCTTCGTCGCTTGAAATGGTGATAGAACGAATATTAATTTTGAAATCTTCCGATATAACCTTTGTAATCCGGTTTACCAAACCAACGTCATCAATTCCAAGAATCGACAAACCTGTTAGAAATGCTAATTCGTGCTGTGACGTCCATTTCGCTTTCACGATACGATATGCATAGTTGGCCATTAATGTAGCCGCATTAGGGCAGTTGTTCCGGTGAATTTTTATCCCTTCGTTGATAGTCACAAACCCAAAGACATCGTCTCCAGGGATCGGATTACAACAAGGAGAAAGCGTGTAGTCTATCTTCTGTAGATCGTCGCCTATCAACAGCGTTTCTTGATCTTTCTTATTTAATTTCTTTAGTAAGCCGCCAACATGAGAATCAAATTGGTTTGAATTGGCAACGTCGGGCGCTTTCTCTAAAGTTGCGTATTCTTTTAAATCTTTGAGGTCTATCTTGCCTTTAGCAACATTATAAAACAGATCTTGAGTGGAGGGTAGTTTAAAAAATAAGGTGAGCTTATTTAAATTATCTGTGTTATATGTTATTTTGATTGACTTGAGTTTGCGTTCCAATATTTCTTTTCCATCCTCCGCGACTCTTCTTTTTTCCTCTTTCAGAGAAGATTTGATCTTTGATTTCGCTTTTGCAGTAACTACGAAATTTAACCAGTCTTCCTTTGGCGTTTGTTTTGTTGAAGTGATAATCTCCACTTGGTCGCCGTTGGATAGTACATGAGAGATTGGAACTAGTTTATGGTTCACCTTAGCTCCGATACAACTCGCGCCAAGGTCCGAATGGATTTCAAACGCAAAATCTAAGGCTGTCGCACCCAAGGGAAGTTGAATTAATGAACCCTTCGGCGTGAAGATGAAAATTTCGTCTGAAAATAAATTCATTTTGAAATCCGCTACGAAGTCAAGGGCATTAGATTCAGGGTTACTCAAAACGTCC
>Ga0079224_100016777_pt1 | contig 10302 bp, 10 predicted proteins | sample Stecom2015_FD_80414 | JGI IMG/M metagenome (GOLD analysis project Ga0079224, IMG submission 80414) | Agricultural soil microbial communities from Utah to study Nitrogen management - Steer compost 2015 | ecosystem: Environmental > Terrestrial > Soil > Agricultural land | place: USA: Utah... | reverse complement strand
GATGCAGGATTACAGAAGTTGTACTTCTTTATTCACCAAAATATAGAGCTGGAATCGCCGTTATTGGCTGGTCATTTCATTACACACCTGAACAAAGCACTGGATGTAAACCTCAAGATTCCAAATAAAGAGAATACCTTGTTCTAAGATCAATCCTCATTCTCCATTTCCTCGTACAATTTCCTATCCGCCATTGCGCCATCCATATCTCCCAATCTTTCTTTAATCGATGCACGATAGGCATACAGATCAGAATAGTAAGGGTTCAACTCGATGGCTTTGGTATAATCTGCTAAGGCTTCCTCCCAACTCTCCATCTTCTCCCGTAAATCAGCGCGCAATGCAAAAACATAAAAATCCTCTGGAAGCAGTGCTATCAATTTATCAAAATCAGCAATAGCATTCGGGTAATCCTGAATATTGATCAAAAAATTACCCCTTTCTTCATAAATCAGGCTATTTTCAGGTTGGAGTTGTGCAGCTTTATCAAAATCAGCTTTTGCTCTATCATTTTCGCGGATAGCTTCAAATAGCTTAGCTCTCGATAACAACGCTTGAAAGTGAGCAGGTGAAAGATACAAAGCTTCCTCAAAGTCAGCCAAAGCTTTGTCATAACACAATAGTCGCATATAAAGTGCTCCACGATACACCAATACATCGGCATCACCTGAAAACTTATTCACAGCATACGTATAAAGTGCCAAGGCATATTTGTAATCAAACTGCTGCGTTGCCTCTAAAGCATCTTCCAGCAGCTTTTTAAGCTGATTATATGCTGAAACCTTTTTCTGTGTAAGCGATCTGTTTTCCAACCACTCCAAGAAAATATGATAATTAAAATCCAGTCCTTTAGCAACTTGATAGTCATAGAAAGCTCCTTCTTCATCCCCCATTTCTTGGTTCAACAATGACCTACAGGCATGGAAGAACGGTTGATCGGGAAATTGAACTATTCCCTCGCTATAAAGCTTAAGAGCCTCCTCTCTATTACTTGATAAATATGCTTGTTGCGCTTGTTGCGCTATATTAAGTGCCTCATCATTCAAGTCTATCTCTGTTGATACCATATCCTGTAAAGGAAATCTTTGGGAACTGGCTAATTGAAAATAACGATTGTGTTGTAACGGCATAAATTATATAATAAAACCTCTCAAATAAAATAACGTTTAACAATACGGAGTTTATGGGTATAGCGGTTCAGCTCAGAATTAAAAATTCCTTCTGAATCCATTTTATCTACACGAACCCGTGCTGAAGCATGTAGAATATGTTCACTGTCCACCATAATGCCCACATGCGTAATACGCCCTTCCGAATTATCAAAAAATGCTAAATCACCCGGCTGAATCTCTGTCAAAAAATCTACAACCTGCCCAATTTCGGCCTGTTGGTAAGCGTCTCGCGGCAATACCAGTCCAAAATGCCTATATATCGCCTGGCTTAGGCCGGAGCAATCTATACCATAGCGTGAACGACCGCCCCAGAGGTATGGACTATCTTTATAATAATCGATAAGCTTAGGAAATTCTGTATCGAAATCCTTTAACGTTGGCATACGCATTTTACCTTCTATCTCAAACCATTCCTCAGCTGAAAAGGTATTGTCATTTACGTCGATACGCGTTCCTGGCAACAGTTGTACCCTGCGTATAGGACTTTGGGCAATAGCGCCGCCAAGATCCACTATAAAAGCTTGTCGTGCCATCGGTGCTGCATTTTCTATTTCATTCGCCAAAGCATATTGACCTTTCTGTATCCAACCCTCATATCCGGTTTCAAACATTTTAATATGACTCCATTCCTCCTGCTCTTCAATTATTTCAAATTGTTCTGCAAAAAGCACCTGACTGACCATCTCGCTTTTATGTGAAGCAGTAGCCCGCAGTGGCACTATTGATAAGTTGCAAATTCCAAAAACCATATCTATTTCGTATTGATTTGAAAACAAAATACAATTTACATCTGTTTTAACCTTACGAAGATAACTTTTTTAAATAAACCAAAATGACATATCATAGATTTAACCGGATTCTTTTAGCTGTGGACGATACACCTTGTTCGCAAAAAGCTATAGAATATGCGCAAGATTTGGTGCGCGTATTTCATTCTTCCGTTGCTTTAGTGACTGTCGTCCCCCCGACTTCACCTGCAAACTATGGAGCAGATCCCTTGCTAGGACAACAACCTGTCATCGTTCCAGAGGTGTCAGAAATACAACAGGAGTCTGCACAACGTTACTTAGAGAGTATCAGCAATGATTTTGAAGGAGCAAATGAAGTCTTTCTTTTCAACAGGATCGGTGCTATTCGTGATGAGATTTTGAGTACAGCTGCCGAATGGACAGCAGATTTAATTGTTATGGGGTCAAACGGACGTACCGGCTTTGATCATTTTATATCGGGAAGCGTTTCCGAATCTGTAATACGAAAGGCGCACTGTCCTGTGTTCGTTGTTCCTGGAAAATGTGATTAACAAGTTGGGAGAAAGGCCCATACTGTCCTTAGTCTGTCGGGAAGGGATATTGTGTCGAGGACTAAGGACTTTTATTTCAGGTAGTCTCAGACTACCCTAATTCTTCATCCTTAGAGCCATCGTCTAAGCCCTCGTCAGAGCCCAGACACAGCGAGACACAGCGAGACACGGCGAGACACGGCGCTTCGCTAACTCTAATGACACAGATAGGGTCAACCTTTCCGAAGTTGAGCAGCAAACATACTATCTGCTTTATTATCATATCCCTTTATCGTTTCCATCGCTTCTACTTTCAAACCATGTACTTCTTTCAGAAATGAAATGACCTCCTCATTTTCAGCTTTAAAGACGGAACAGGTCAGATAAACCAAGATACCGCCCTCCTTCAAGTAAGGGATAACTCTAGAAGCAATATTCCGTTGACGTTCAGCGTATAATGCGATATCTGAAATATTTAATTGCTGTATCATCTCTGGCGTTCTTCCCCAAGTACCCGAACCCGAGCAAGGCGCATCCAAGAGTATACCATCAAATGCTTCACCTTCCATTAGTCCATGGACATCATTGGTCAAATCCAAGATTTTTTTTCTATATGACGTACGGATTTTCGCTTTCATAAAACGTTCGTCTAAATTTCGTAAGATACTCAAACGAATATCGGAAACCAACAGATCTACATCCGGGTATCTATCCAAAATCATCAATGATTTGCCTCCAGAGGCAGCACAGGCATCCCACCACTTATCTTCTTTTTGGACAGGAATAAAATCAAGTGTTTTCTGCGAAGATAAGTCCTGCACTTCATAGTCCCCTTCTATTTTTCGAAGGTCTTGTAAACGTGTACCATTCGCTAAACGATACGCATTATCCCCACATTGCTCAAAGGCAATACGGTGATGATTCAATTCATTCTCCACACGTAGCGTACTTCCCTTTTTCACCCGAATAAATAAATCCGGCTGCATAAGCTGTGCTTGTGCCAAGGAAATGAAATCAATAGCGTCTGACAGATAACCCGCAAAAGGAAAGACATCGTTCAAATCGAAGCTAACTTCATTCTTTAAGAAATCTACTTTATCCGCAATAGAATAAGACAGCCATTCTACCCAATTAGGTTGGTACAGGGAAACCAAATCACTTTCCGTTTCACATAGAAATTCAGCAACAATTAGCCTATCTCGAATACCAGTATTTGATAATGCATTTCCTATACGGAAGTAGTTATAACATAAACGAGAGGTCATCCTTCTATCGGATGACCCCATTTGTTTGTTTTCCTTAAAAAACCTGCCTAGAAATCGCGCAAAGGGTTCATCATTCTGATAGGCCCCTATAGCTCTTTCAAAATTTCGAAGCTGTTGTTCGACCCTGCGTTCGTTGATTTCTACCATTAATTCAATTGAAAGGATGAACCTTTATATGTTTTATAACTTACAGCCTGATTAACATAGCCCGCTCTATCATCATACTCAAATTTATACGAACTGAACAGGCCATCAAAACTTTCTTTGGTAATATAATCTGCGTATTTATCACCATGCTTACTCAACAATGAACCAAAATAAATTGCCGCATCATAACCTTTGTAAGAGTGATCTGAAGGGTTAACACCATACAGTGTATAGTATTGCTCCTTAAACTTCTCCGCATCGGCCGACCAAGTCATCAAATGGCTCTCTGCCGTAATAGTTGGGGAATAACTAGAAAAGCTAGAAAAAGAACTAAAATCAATACGATCCCATAGTGGATGACCATATAATTTAAATTTATAAAGCTCTTCCGACGACTTTTTCTCCAGATTATTTAATAATGTTCGCAATTGGAATCTATCCGTTGTACCTGCTATCAATAGGTTTTTACCTGTTGGTGTAAGAGCTTCATTCAATTCCTCAATATTAGATACCGACTTAACCTGTATAGCCGATTTCAAAGATCTCAATGCTGCAGCAAAACCCTGTAAAAACTGACGTCCATCATTGTCTGAAGTATTATAGATAATAACTTCGTCAAGAGAAGAATAATCCTTCGCAACTTTAGCAGCGATAGCTTTCATGTGCACATCGATAGATGGTGTTACAGAAACTAAATTCGGCAAACCGAAATCACTTGCCTTGGAAGCCGCTAACGGATTGATCTGCAAAACTCTTTTGTTTCCCAGATTTGTTCCAAAAGTTTTGATCTCCTTTGGGTAAACAGGACCAATAACAATCGCTGCGTTACTGATTTTTTCCGATCTGGCTATAGCAGCACTGTGCATCTCATCGTCTTTGGAGTCCAGGACATTTAGACTAAAAGACTTGCCTTCTTCAGACAATTGATCAAGTCCAAGTTGAAGACCTTGATAAAAATCCAGTGCCAAAGCCGAGCGAGTTACATCTTCTTTGGATAATCCCGAGGGATTGACCCTATCCAACTGAAAAGGCAGTATTAAAGCGATATTATTACGGAGTGCTTCAGCCTTTTTAGCGTCCAACGTAGCATCCGTCGTTTTACTTTCTTTTGTACTTTCTTCTTCTTTTGGTGTTGTTGTACCAGCAACTCCACCCCGATGTTCAGGTGAACGAAGAACACCTGTTGTTTTCGGAGAACAAGCTCCAAAAAACAACAGCAGTCCCATCATTCCCAGAATTAATTTATTCCCACTCAATCGTTGCAGGTGGTTTTGAACTGATATCATAGACAACTCTGTTGATTCCTTTAACATGATTGATGATTTCGTTTGAAATTTTTGCAAGTAAATCGTATGGAAAATGAATCCAGTCCGCAGTCATACCATCTAATGAACCTACTGCACGCAAAGCAACAACATGCTCGTACGTACGTTCATCGCCCATAACGCCTACAGACTGAACAGGCAAAAATATAGTGCCTGCTTGCCATACTTTTTCGTACCAACCTGATTCTTTCAGGTTACGGATATATATATCATCAGCTTCTTGCAAAATTCGTACCTTTTCAGCTGTAATATCGCCCAAAATTCGAATTGCCAGACCTGGACCAGGGAAAGGATGTCTTCCCAAAATGTTAGGGTCTATATCCAATGTCTTTCCAACACGTCTAACCTCATCCTTAAACAAAGTCTTCAATGGTTCAACAACTTTCAATTTCATAAAGTCAGGTAAACCGCCTACATTATGGTGAGATTTAATAGTTGCCGACGGCCCCTTAACCGAAATGGATTCGATAATATCCGGGTATATCGTGCCTTGTCCTAACCATTTCGCTTCAACGCCTTCAGGAAGTTCATGCTGGATGTCTTTGGATGCCTGATCAAAAACATCGATAAAAGCCGCACCAATGATTTTACGCTTTTGCTCGGGCTCAGATATACCTTCCAATCTACCATAGAACAAATCCTTTGCATTGATACCCTTAATATTCAAGCCCATATCCTTGTACGAATCTAATACCTGTTCGTACTCATTTTTCCGCAACAGTCCGTGGTCAACAAAAATACAGTGCAAATTTTTCCCAATAGCCTGATGCAGTAATACCGCTGCCACTGTTGAGTCGACACCTCCAGATAAAGCCATGATAACATGATCATTACCCAATTGCTCTTTAAGTTCAGCTACAGTTGTTTCAACAAAAGCATCTGCCGTCCAATCTTGTGAACAACCACAGATATCAACCACGAAATTTTTAATCAATACCTGTCCATCCGTACTGTGCGTTACTTCCGGGTGAAACTGTATACCGTAAGTATTGGTTCCTTCGATATGATAAGCTGCTACCCGTACTTTGTCTGTACTCGATATCACCTTGAAATTAGCCGGAACATCTTTAATGGTATCACCATGAGACATCCATACTTGTGATTGCACCGGCACTCCTTTTAACAACGGGTTTTCCTGATCTACAAATTGTAGGTTAGCGCGGCCGTATTCACGGATTTCAGAAGGTAGAACCTCTCCACCGGATTGCTGTGCCAAATATTGGGCACCATAGCATACGCCCAAAAGCGGGAAACGATTCTGTATAGATTTATAATCAATTTGCGGCGCATCTTCTTGCCTTACAGAGTAAGGACTGCCAGAGAAAATAACACCTTTTACCGAATCGTCAAATTCGGGCAAGTTATTATAGGGATAAATTTCACAGTAAACGCTAAGCTCACGGACACGACGAGCAATCAGCTGTGTATATTGCGAGCCAAAATCAAGAATGATAATTTTTTCAGACATGACGCAAAGTTAAGGATTCGTAGCGTATTTCCTTAAGGATTTTTATTTGATTTTTTTGTCTTTATATGTTTAATTGTTCAACCGTTGAAATCGTTTAATCCCTAAACAACTAACCCTCTAAATGCTAAACAAAAAACTACAGTTTCATCGACCTAATAAAGCCAATTCCTCATCGTTATACATCTTTGCACCTTTCAAATAGTTAAATATCAACTCTTTGGTATTTTTATCATTAAGCTTATACAAGTTATCTACCAAGAAATCCTTATCCTCTTCTATATTATCCTTATAGCCTAAATAAGAAGGTATATAATATTGAATACAGAGTCGTATATAGCGTAATTCCACATTATTCGGAGCACTCTTGATTTCCTTTTCAAGCATATTACGCCCATTTTTAAAATAGCTCATTTTCTTGAAAGGATTACCTGTATGTTTCGCCATGAACATGTGGTAAGCCGCTTCATAGCCCCGCTCTATTGGAGAATCTGCATGCTTTTCCAATGCTTCCAAATGCTTTTTACATGTTTCCTCGTCCTTATGCCCTACCTTGAAATCTTTACGGATTTCAGCGATAGGAAGCGTTTGGCCCACAACAGAGGCTATAAAAGCAAATTGCAATACCATTATCCAAAAACATTTTACCTGCATAACGTTTATCCCTTTGGTTACAATTGATAGATTACAAAAAACAAGCCAATTTATTTAATCAACTGTTCATAAAGATAATTGATTACCTTGACCGATAAAGCTATATTCCCATCTTCCCGCTTCGGGATACAGCCATTCGTTATCACCACAAAACCAAATTTTTCCTCTGGATGGAAAAACATATTGCTAAAAAGCCCATAAGCATCTCCGGTATGCCCCACAAGATGAATATTCGGAATTAAGGTATCTGTTTCCTGCAATGCCAGACCATAACCCTCCGGTTCACTCAATTTCTGTTGCATGAGCTGAGCACTCTTCTTTTCCAAGAGTCCTCCTCCCGCATAGGCCCCATAGTTCATATGCATACACATATAGGTTGCTAAATCCTCTGCCGATATTTTTAATCCTCCTGTTGGTGAGAAAACAGGAGTACTCTCTCCTAACCTATATTTTTTGATATCCTCCGATCTGGGGTTGTATGCCGATGGTTGCGCCTCAAAATGATTGCTTTCACTATTATACGCATATAGTGTAGCAAAGTTAGCCTTGTCCAAAGAATCAATACAATATCCCGCATTTAACTTTAATGGACGAAGCACCTTGTCCTTGATATAAATATCGAATCGCTGATGCGTTAAACGCTCCAACACAGCCCCTACCATATTAAAATTCAAGTTACAATATTCATAATTCGTACCTGGTGCATAATCATTATAACTTTTTTCCCATTCAGGATTCTTTGCAGGGTTAATGACATCCAATTCAAAATAACCGTTCTTATCATTGATACTGGAAGTGTGCGACAATACCATGCGCAAGGTTATTTTTTGATTTGGGTATTTTGGATTTCGAATAGGAAATCCCATCAAATCCCCAAAATCGTCATCCAACGAAATCAATCCTTTCTCTACTAGTTGCATGATTGCAGTCGCTGAGAAAGACTTAGAGATAGATGCTATACGAAATAGATGATCTGTCCGAAGAGGCGTCTGGCTTTCCAAGTTTTTATATCCCAGTGCTTTTTGGTAAATCGGTTGGTTATCTTTAATAACAACCACGGCTAACCCTACGGCCTTATAGTCATCGACCAATGCTTGCAGCCCTTTATCAACAGACTCTTGTGCCCAGATATTTTTACTTAGCGACAAAAGGAATATAATGCACAGCATCTTTACGGCTATTTTCATCATGTTTAGATTTATAGTAAGAAGTATTCCCATAAAAATAGGGATTATGTCGTATATCTCAAAGCCAATTTCAATCCAAAGCCTATCGCTACTCCGATAACAAAACTTGCTAATGTGCCTAACAAAATGTACTCCGTAAATTTCGTGTCCCGTGCGTTTGTTAGATCCCCAAATCGGAAGATAGATTTTGCTGCCAATAGGAACCCGATCCCGGATAAAAATCCAAGCTGAATAAATAACACGATGAGCAAGCGTTCCATAATACCAATAAGCAATCCAGCATCAGTTAAGGAAGAGGCGGGTTTGCCCTCTAATTCATTTTCCTGTTTCCACCGACTAAAAAACACCCGTAATAAAATAGGGCTAACACAAACGGTCAGTAAAAGCGTAAGTAGATACAACAGGTTCTTTTCTGACAGAAGACCATCGAGCCACTCTACCGATAAGCCATATTGATGAATGGCCACAGCAGCTATAGTTGCTAAATGTAGCCCTTGATCCACCACAAAGATATGAAACGGCTTATAAGGGAATTTACGTTCCCACCAGATTTTCAAGCTGTCAATAAGAAGATGTGAACAGCTTACAAATAGAATAACAGGCCAATTATCATAAAGATCCGATAAAAAGCAAAGCACCAATAACAAAGCATGTATGCCCACATGAAGGAACAAATAGGCTATATTCTCTTTCCTTTTCCGAACTAGCGCTTTGGATTGAAAGACAAAATCGCCCAGGATATGTGCTAATAACAATTTCAAACAAAAGATTATCATAAACGTAACAGTTCTTGCGTACAGTAATCGATAGCTTTTTTAATAGAGCCATAATTTGCCTTTTGCAAGGCTGTGCTTATTTGGCTTTGATGTTTCCTATTGAGCAACCGAGCAAGCTCTATTTGATTGCTATCCTCGTGCAGAAGTGTGCTCATTACAATTTCAGCCATATTGGACGTCCAGCGACCACATAAATCTGCCGATAATGCCATCATTATATTACACATATTATCATACTCCAGGTTAGCAGATTTTACACTTATCGTATCCCGCTTTAATGATTCAAAAGCTTCTCCCGAGTAAATGAGAGCTGAACCAAATGCATTTTTTATGTGCAGTGCATCTACTTCCTTCTCACCTATCCCCACACCTATGCGTACATCCAAATTTACATGAAGCATAGCAGATTTTAGATAAAAAACCGTTTTAAACGTATCCTCCAATTTTACTTCTGCCTGAAAACTGTCTCCTCGAAAAATATCAAATTTTTGAGCAGATTGTCTCAACGCAGTTTCTAATGCCGGCAACCAAATCTTCGGATCTGCTTGTCGGGATTCTATAATATCACCCGTCAGAATGCTAATCATAACTCTTTAATTTATCATCAAATATAATGATAATTTCAAATATCACCAATTTCGATGATAAACAGAAATATCACAATATATGATGATATTTTTTCACAGATAATCACATTTGCAAGACGGTTTAAAAGTGCCGGGAGATACTGTAGTTCTACTGTAATCCTACTGAAGAGGTACTAAAGTAGTAGGACGGAGCTACTAAAGAGCTACTACGGAGGTACTAAATAGGGATATTTTAGTAGAACCTTAGTATAACCACTGTACAACCGTAGTGAATCTTATAAACTATATTGCTTTCCAGAAATAAACATTATAATCCATTACTTTTGTACTATCATGAAAACAATTGCCGAACAAGTTATTTCTTTCAACAAGAACCTACAGTATACTGGAGAACTACCTGTAGGCTTTCAAGTCGTCAACCCCTATTTGGACAACCCTGAAACTT
>Ga0079224_100016776_pt1 | contig 10303 bp, 4 predicted proteins | sample Stecom2015_FD_80414 | JGI IMG/M metagenome (GOLD analysis project Ga0079224, IMG submission 80414) | Agricultural soil microbial communities from Utah to study Nitrogen management - Steer compost 2015 | ecosystem: Environmental > Terrestrial > Soil > Agricultural land | place: USA: Utah... | reverse complement strand
GGCAGCTGCGGCGCAAGGCCGCTCGCCATCTGTTTCTCGCTCGCCGGCGCTCCGGTCTTGTAGTCATAGATCGTAACGTGCCCGGAACGGTCGACGTCGATCCGGTCGGCTCGCGCCGTCAGCCTGAACCGCATGCCGCCGGCCTCGAGGTCCATCTCGCCGGTCACCTCGGAGTACAGGCGGGCGACGCCGTCCCGGAGCGTCGCCTCCTCCGCGACGAGCCATCGCGCCGTGCGCGCAAAGCGCGGCATCCAGAAGGCCCGGACTTCGGGCAGGTGCCGATAGGCCTCGAACACTTCGTTGGCGATGTCGAGCAGGATCGCATGGGCATCCGGCGGCAGAGGTCCCGGGCAGCGCTGTGCGAACGCGTTCAGGATGTGGTGCACCAGGGTTCCCCTCTGTGCCGGACCCGCCGGTTCGGCCAGGCGCGGCAGGGGTTCCAGTCCGAGGATCGATCGTGCGTAGGTCGCATAGGGATCGCGCACCCATTCCTCGATCCGGGTCACGCTCATCCTGGTCGGCCGCGCGGCGACCGGTGGGCAGGGCCTGGGCGGAGCGATCCTGATCTCCGACCGAGGCCGGTCGAGGGCCTCGCCAAGGTGCAGCCAGCGATCGCCGCGGCGTGCCAGGTCGTCCCGGATCCGCTCCGGAAGCAGGGCGCGCAACCGCAGCAGCCAGCGTGACGGGACCACCGGCTTTCCGTTGGACTTGTCCGACCATGTCAGGACCGCTTCCGGCGCCGCCGCGGATTGCACGAAGTCGTGCGCCGTCAGTCCGATCCGCCGCTCCGGCGCCGGCAGGCCGATGGCGGTGCGCATCGGCCTGTTCAGCCATCCGTCCGTGTTCGGGTGCGGTGGCCATGTTCCGTCGGCGAGGCCGCCGAGCACGGCGACATCGGCGCCAAGCAGGCGCGCCTCGAGCAGGCCGCGGATGGCGAGACGCGGATGGGCGCCGCCGTCGGGCCGCACGACCCGCCCCGCCATGAACTCGCGCAGCAGCGGGGCGTACGCTGACGGTTCGATCGCCGGCATCGTCCCGCCATGTTCGATCAATCCGGCGAACAATGCGGACAGGGCGTCGCCTGCGTTGCCGGACCACAAGGCGCTTGCGCCGGCTACCGCCTCGCATGCCGTCACATGCATCTCCACGAGGGCCGGGATCGGCACCGGCGATGCCGCGCCGGCGCCGCTGCACAGGGGCTCGAGCGCGGCTTCGATCCGGCTGACGAGGTCGTCCAGGAGTGGCCAGTCACGCTTGCCGATCCGTCTCTCGGCGGCGTGAGGGCGGCTGCCTTCGGGCGGGTCGGCGGCCAGCGCCAGCCGTGCCCTGATGGCCTCCAGCCCGGGCGGGGGGACCGGTCCGCGCAGGGCGGCGATGTCCAGAAGCCGGGCACGGCGGCGAAGCTCTTGCGGTTCGAGGCCGAACCGCGCCAGCGGATGGGCGAGCAGGGCGGCCAGCGGCACCGGCGCGAAGCCGTTCAGCACCGCATCGAGCACCAGCAGCGACAGCGACGCCGGCGGGGTCGCTGCCAGTGGCCTGCCGGCGGTGTCGTCGGCCTCGATGCCCCAGCGGGCGAGCTCCGCCGATACCCGGCGCGCGAGGCCGCGCGAGGGCGTGACGAGTGCCGCTGTCTTTCCCGGGGTCTCCAGTGCATGGCGGAGGATCAGGGCAATGGCGAGGGCTTCCTCGCGTTCGCTCGGCGCCCGCACCAGCGTCAGTCCCGCCACCGCCGTGTCGAGCTCCGGCTCCAGCGTGGCGGCGGCCGAGTGCCAGTGTTCCGTCGTCTCGGCGGGCCGGGTGACCTCGCTCAGGAGCCTCGCCCGTGCCGCCGCTTCGCGCTTCCGCCTGCCGCCGGTCAGCACCTGCACGTCCGATCGCCTGATCCCCAGGTGGTCGAGCAGCATCTTCATGCCGTACTGCGGATGCGCCTCGCCGACGGCCTCCCATGATCTTTCGTCGAGATCGAGATCGAGCCCCGGCAGCACGACCGCGCCGTGCGGCAGCCCGGCGATGATCTTCAGGAGCCGCCGCGTTGCCGGAACGGTGCCGGTGGAGCCGGCGGCGATGATCGGCCGCCGGACGTCGCCGCCGGCAAGTCTTTCCGCCTCCGCCGCCATCAGCCGGTTGCGGCGGTCTATCGGGCTCATCACTCCGAGCCGCGCCATTTCCTCAGGCACCCGGACGCGGACGATGTCGAGGAACTCGAGCGCCGTCTGCCAGTGGTCCGCGAACTCCCCTTCGGCCAGCGCGAGGATCGCATCGAGGCCGATTTCCTCCGCTTCGAAGGAGTCGATGAGGGCGGCGAGCTCGGCCGCAAGCCTTGCCGCCTGCGCCGGCGTCGGCGGTGCGCGAAGCTCGGCGGCGGGCGCCCGGTCGGCCCAGTCGAGGATGAGGCGGGTGAGCAGGAGCTGGCGGGCCAGCGGATCGATCGCCGGCGGCAGCGCCAGTTCCGTTTCCGCGTTGCCGGACAGGCCGCCGGCGGCGGCGAATGCCGTTTCCGCCTCGTCGACATCGCCGATCGGGCGGATCTCCGGCAACAGCAGCGCCTCGCCGCCGCCGGCGCGCAGGAACGCTTCCGCGAGCGCCCGCGTGGCCCGCCGCGTCGGCACCAGCAGCCGGTACTCGGACAGCGCCAGCGGATCCGGCCGGGCGACCTCCGGAGCCGGAAAACCGCCCGCCAGGACTGCACTTGCGAGCGTTTCGAGGAACGGCTCGCCGGGCGGAATGGTGAAGACCCGCAAGGGTTGCGATTCGGACATGTTCGCGAGTGTAGATGACCGTCCGGCGGTGTCCATGCCGTCGTCGGGCGACTGTCGCCGGAGCGTCGCCGCATCGTCGCCGCATCGTCGCCGCAGCGTCGCCGCAGCGTCGCCGGATGGTCGCCGGAACGCTATCCGCCGTCGAGCATGCGCTCGGCCTCGGCGAGGGCGGCCGGTGTCCCGACATGCATCCAGATGCCGTCGTGGCGGATGCCGAACAGGCGACCGTCGGCGATCGCGCGGTCCCACACCAGGTTCATCGAGAACGGCCCGTCCGGCGTTGCCTCGAGCAGGCGCGGGTGGGCCATGTAGACCCCGGTCAGCGCGAACGGTGCGATCTCGTCCTCGGCGCGCCGCCTGAGGCGGCCGGTCTCGTCCATGTGGAAATCGCCGGGGCCGGAATAGCCGACGCTGGTGACGGTCGATGCCAGCAGCATCAGGCAGTCCATGGCGTCGTCGTCCCAGGCCCGGCGCATGCGCTCGAGCGCGGCCTCGGCGCCCTCGATCCAGATCGAGTCGCAGTTGACGACGTAGAACGGGCCTCCGCCGAGCAGCGGAAGCGCATTGCGGATGCCGCCGCCGGTATCGAGCAGGCGGCGGCGCTCGTCGGAGATGCGGATGACCGGCCGATTGCGGCCGGCGACGTGCCGCTCGACCGCGTCGGCTAGGTGATGGACGTTGACCACCGCCTCCTCGACGCCGGCATCGGCGAGCCGGTCGAGGGCGTGGTCGATCAAGGGCTTGCCCGCCAGGGGCACGAGCGGTTTCGGCACGGTTTCGGTCAGCGGCCGCATGCGCGTGCCAAGGCCGGCGGCGAGCACCATGGCGCGTGCTACGATCTGGTTGCTGTCGACCGGCGTGTGCATCGGACCCCTCGGCGACTGTCTATCCGGTCGCCGTCGTGGTGCGCAAGGTGGCCGGCAGGTAGCGGTCGAACCAGTCGTTCAGATCGCCGAGGACCGGTTGGGCGAGGGTTCGCTCGAGATAGCCGGACACGCGCGGGATGTGGCGCAGATAGCCCGGCTTGCCGTCGCGGCGCGCCAGCCGGGAGAAGATCCCGAGGATCTTGGTGCTCCGCTGGGCGCCGAGGATCGCATAGGCGGTGCGGAACTCGGCTTCGTCGAAGGCGGCGTCGTCCGCCCTCCGGCAGGCGATGTAGTGATCGAGGAATGCCGCCTCCCGCTCCGGCGCAACGTCGATCCTGGCGTCCTGGAGCAGCGACACGAGATCGTAGGCCGGATGGCCCCAGACGGCATCCTGATGGTCCAGCAATCCGAGCCGCGCGATGCCTTTTCGCTCCGGCAGCCACAGGAGGTTGGGCGAATGGTAGTCCCGCATCGTCCATCCCGCTGGGCCATCGAGGACCTTCGACAGGAGCGGGTCCCAGGCGGCGAAGAACCGCGCGCGGACGTCGTCGGCGGCCCGCGATCCCCGGACCTCGGGCCAGAACCAGTCGAGAAGGAGCTCGATCTCCACCGTCAGCGCGCCCCGGTCGTACGGCGGCAGGACGTGGGTTCCGCCGCCGGGGAGCGGGATCTCTGCCGGCGGCGCGGCCGCCGCGATGTGGACCAGGACCTCGGTCGCGGTCCGGTAGGCTTCGTCCCCGGACTGCGGACTGGCGGCGACTTCCGCGAACGTGAGCAACCCCAGATCCTCGAGGATCAGGAGCCCGGATGCCAGGTCGGCGGAGTGGATGGCCGGCGCACTCAATCCCATGTCGCGCAGCCCGACAGTGACCGCCACGAACGGCCGCACGTCCTCGGCAAGATGGGCGATCGCGCTGTAGGGCCGGCCGTCACGGATCGGCGGCCCGTCGGGCTGGCGGACCATGTCCATCAGGATGGCGTGCTCGCCGCCGCGCGACAGTCTTTCATAGCGGCGCGGCGAGGCGTCGCCCTGCAGGAACGAGCGCCGTGCCTTGCCCCAGCCGCTGCCCTCGAGAAACGCGCGCACCGAGCGCATGCGCTGCAGGCGCTTCCCCCAGCTTCCGTGGGGAATGAACGTGATGTGCCGCTCGGTGTCTCCGCCGAACTGTTCGAGACGGATGTCCAGCCGGTCCGGCGGCAACAGGTCCGCCGCCCGTTCCGGCCATTCGACAAGCACCAGCGAACCCGCGAGTGCGTCGTCGAAACCGAGTTCGATCAGCTCGTCCGCGTCGGCGATGCGGTAGAGGTCGAAATGGCTGATCGGGATCCGCGTGGCGTCGTAGGGCTGGAGCAGGGCAAAGGTGGGGCTCGGCACTTCGAGCAGCGCCTCGTCGGTTGCCAATGCCCGGATGAGTGCGCGGGCAAGCACGGTCTTGCCGGTGCCGAGGTCGCCCGACAGACAGATGCAGTCGCCGGTACGGGCGAACAGCGCGAGTTCGCCGCCCAGCGCAGCCGTCTCGGCTTCGGAGCGGGAAACGAGTTCCCACATCGCGTCTGCCTGGCCGTCCATGAACCGGTTACTGGACACGCGCGGCGGCCCGGCGGCCGATGGCTTCGTGGGCCTGACCGATGGCCCGTGGCCCACCGGCCGGGAACCGGCAGACGACGGTGGTTCCCCGGTCCGCCTCCGATTGCAGCTCGACGGTACCCCCGTGCAGCTCGACGAAGCTCTTCACCAACGACAGGCCAAGTCCCGGTCCCCGGTGCCCCGAGCCGGCCGAACGCGACTCGAACCGATTGAAAACCTGGTCGAGGTACTCCGGATCGATGCCGCGTCCGGTATCCGCCACCCACAGCACGACATCGCCGTCGTCGCGATCCGCGCCCAGCGTGATCGTGTCTCCCGGCGAACTGAAGCCGATGGCGTTGGACAGTAGGTTGTCGAGAACCTGGAGCAGGCGCTTCTGGTCGGCGACAAGCGAGCCGACGCCGTCGGATGCGTGGATTCGCAATGCGATGCCGCGTTCGCTCAACTGCTCCTCGACCTCCCGCGCCGCCTGGGTCATCGTCTCGACAACGTCGACGGGTTCCAGCTTCAGTTCCATCGCGCCGGCATCGATTGAGGCGAGGTCGAGAAGCGCATCGATGATGCGCAACAGTACGGTGCTGGCGGCCAGGATGTCCTGGATGTACTCGGCCTGCTTCGGGTTCAGCTCGCCGGCAAGCCCCATGGCAAGGCCGTCCGCGAAGCCGATTATACTCGTGAGCGGCGTCCGCAGCTCGTACGAAATGTTGGAAATGAAGTCGGTCTTGGCCCGGTCGGCGGCTTCCAGCGCCTCGGCCCGCTCGCGCAGCGCCTGCTCGATCTGCGACGAGTCGGTGACGTCCACGTACGTGAGCAGCGTCGCGCCATCCGGCAGCGGAACGCTGGCGAACTCGAACACGGTTCCATCCGGCCGCTTGATGCGTCGCGTGAGACCGCGGCGGTCTTCGCTCAGCCCGGTGACCGCATACTTGATCGGATCCCACACGTCGTCGTCGTCGAGCAGCGGCCGGCAGGCCTCGATGACCCGGTCGATGTGCGGCTCGCCGGCCAGCAGTTCGGTGTCGAGGTTCCAGAACCCGGCGAAGGCCGGATTGTAGAGCTTGAGGCGGCCGTCGCTGCCGAACAGCGCGAGCCCTTCATGCAGATTGTCGAGGGTCTCGCGCTGGACGCTGATCAGGGCGTTGTAGCGGCTTTCGAGTTCGAGACGTTCGGTCACGTTCTCGTAGAGATGCGTGACACCGCCGAACGGGTGCTGTTCGGTGATCACGCGAAGGGTCCGCCCGTCGGGCAGGTGCCACCAGTCTTCGCGTGCATCGACCGACGTATAGGCGTCGAGCTGGCGTGCCTTCCAGGCGCGGTAGTCCGCCTGTTCGGGAAGCCGGCGCGCCTCGCGGAGGTGGTCCAGCACCTCGCCCTCGCGCGGCCGCTCGGCCAGCCATTCCGGATCGAGATCCCACAGCTCCGCATAGGCGGAGTTGGAGAACATGAGTCGCTGGTCGGGGCCGAATATGGCCACCGCGGTCGCCAGCCGGTCGAGCGTCCTGGCATGGGCGTCGATATGGCGGACGAGTTCGGCTTCGACCTCCTCGAGCTCGGTGACGTCGGTGGCAAAGCCGGCGCTGCCATCGTCGAGCGCGACCTCGACCACCTGAAGCGCGCGCCGCTTGCCGGCGATTACCGCATGGGTCCGACGCTCGTGTCGCGACTGGCTTTCCAGTGCGAGGAGCGTCTGCCGGCGATCGGTCTGGTCGAACAGCTCCCGGCCCTGCTCGACCACCTCGTCCACGCCGGACGCCTCGACCGCGGCGACATAGGCGCGATTGGCCCAGGTAAGCCTGCCGTCGTGGTTGCGCAGCCACACCGGGAAGGGCGCCAGATCGACGACGGCGGTGAACCGCCGCAGCTTGTTCTGCAGCGCGCGGTGCTGCTGGGCGAGCTTGGACATCTCGAGGCGTTCGCCGGTGAGGAGCCGCAGCCGCAGCGTTGCCAGTCCGCCGGCGGTCCGCCCGTCGGCCTCGAGCGGCTGGCCGGCCTTGGTGCGGACTACGAAATTGAACGGCCGTCCCTGGCGCTTCAGTTCGGCCAGCCCCTGCGCCAGCGTCTGCGCCGAGGCCATGTCGAGCCAGCGCGAGAAGTTGGCCAGGATCTCGGGCGTCGCCGGAACTCCCTGGACGTCGGGAAGGCGGCCGGAAATGCGCTCCGGCTGGGCCTGGTCGCCGCGCCAGATATAGAGGAGGTGCGGCTCCGCCGTGAGCAGCGACTCCGCTTCATCGAGCTGCGCCTGCAGAAGGTCGCAGCGTTCCTCCGCCCGCAGCCGCGCCCTTGCCGCCCTGCGGCGCGAGACGACCGCGGCGAGAGCAACGACGAACAGGAAGGTTGCAAGGCCGGCCAGCGGCAGGACAAGCCGCGCGTCTTCGAGGGCATCAAGCCACCGTGACGGCGACAGGGCATCCTGCGCCTGCGCGGGGACGACGGGGAGGCAGGACAGCGTGACGGCTGCAGCCACACGACTGGACACGTCGCGGTGCACGTGTGGTCGGCCGCCCGGCATACGTCTCGAACACTCCCTCTCTTGTGATGCAGTTGACCGGTCCCCGATGAAGAAACGCTTACTGACCGGGTGCGAATCACAAACATCGCGCACCCCGTCGAGGTATACAGGCAAAGCGAGTCCGTGCCCACACTTGAGGTATCGGGATCGGCGTGCCCGAGGGGTCGCGCGGTCCCGTGTCTGCGGCGCATCCCTGCGCTGGCGTCCTCGCGCTCCGTGACGCCGAGGCGGTGGAGAGGTCGGGGCGGCCATATCCGGCCTTCAGGGCGAAGCGCCCGAGGATCGCGAGGACGCGGGGAGGCGCGGCGTGGCGAACGGGGTCCCGTGTCTGCGGCGCACCGCTTCGCGCTGCACCGCGCACGGGATGACACGGAGGCCTGCACCGCGCACGGGATGACACAAGGGACGCTGCACCGCGCACGGGATGAAACAAGGGACGCTGCACCGCGCACGGGATGACACGGAGGGGTGTCGCGGACGATTGGCGTTCGCCGGGAGGTCGGTTATTGATTGAGGTTCAAACTCGGCGGTGAACACCCCGGACAGGAGTTGCAGCGATGCCGGCCGTTCTCCAGCGCAAGCACGTGTTCCCCGAACACGCGTTGCCCGATGCCGCCGCCCTGATCGAGGAAGGGCGGAGCATGGCGAAGACCGTGACCGTTGGCCGCTCGCCGTTCCTCGAGCATTACGGTGTGTCATGCGAGGCCGAGTACAAGCGCCGCTGCATGCGCGAGCGGCGCGTGACGATGCACGCGCAGATCGGCTATCGCGACCCTGCCAAGAGCCGCCGCGCCTGGGCCGAGATCTGGGAGGCGCTCGACAGGCTCGGCCACCGCGTCGACCGCTACGGCATCTGCCTCGACTGGAGCATGGGGTATCCGATGGCCAGCCGCAAGGACATGCCGCGTGGCACCGGCCTGATCATCGGTGATGTCGACGAGTGGATCGCGCTCACGCACCAGGCTCCGGTGGCGCCGCATTTCGGCGACTTCGTCATCGGTACGCCGGCGGCATTCGAGAACACCATCGCCGCGCTGCTGGCGGGGTCCACGTCGATCGGGAACCTCGGTCAGTATTTCGCCTTCCGCCAGCCGCACTGGGACGACGACATCTTCACCACCGCGGAATCGCTGAAGGCGATCGCGCTGACCGCCGCCCAGCCGGTGGAGGTCATGCTGCACTCCAACATCGATGACGGATTCGCGTCGATGTTCACCGACCTCGCGTGTTCGCTGGGGGCGGTTCTCCTCGAACAGTACGTGGTGGACGAGCTGTGCGGCGGTCATGCCGCGTGCTGCTATGGCAATACCTACGCCCGGCCATACAAGCGGCTGGCGTTCCAGCGGGCGGTGCAGCAGGTATCCCGCACGCCGGGCACCATGGTGTATGGCGCCACCACCATGTACGGGCCGAGTCACGCCGAGAACTACGCCGCGCTCGCCACCTACCTGCGGATCGACATGTACGCCGAACGGACGCGGCCGGCCGGTCACGCCGTCAATCCGACCCCGGTGACGGAAGCAGAGCGGATTCCCGACATCGACGAGGTGATCGACGTCCACGTGTTCGCCAATCGGCTGGCGGAGCTCGACCAGCCGCTCCATGCCCTGCAGACCGACGAGGAGATCGACGCCGTCGCCGATCGCATCGTCGAGGGCGGCCGGCGGTTCCGCGACAACGTCCTGACCGGGTTTGCCGAGGCCGGCATCGATGTCCGCAATCCGTTCGAGATGCTGCTGGCGATCCGGCGGATCGGATCGAAGAGGCTGGAGGAACTGTTCGGACCGGGCGAACCGGCAGAGGGGCGTCTGCGCGGCAGGAAACCGGTGGTGCGGTCGCAGTCGATCGAACAGATCGAGGCCGACGGCGAGGGCATCGTCGGCCGCCTGCCGGTGGAGGTCCGCGAGCGGATCGGCGGCGCCGGCCTCGTGGCGTGCATTGCGACGACCGACGTTCACGAATACGGCAAGATCCTGGTCGAGACGGTGCTGCGGCAGATCGACGTCGACATCGTCGATGGCGGCACCTCCACCGATCCGAACGACCTCGCCGAGCAGGCGAGCGCGGCCGGAGCCGACTTCATCGCGCTGTCCTCCTACAACGGGGTCGCGCTCCAGTTCGTGACCGAGCTCCGCCAGGAGATGGAACGCCTGGGTCTCAGCATCCCGGTGTTCGTCGGCGGCAAGCTCAACCGGGTGCCGGACGGCAGCAACTCGAGCCTCCCGATCGAGGTGAGCGGCGAGCTCGCCAAGGCGGGGGCAATCGCGTGCCCGACCGTCGAGACGATGCTCGACCGGCTGGCCGACCTCGCCACCGGGAGGGCGCGCAAGGCAAGGCAGACCGAGCCGGCACGGTAGACCGGCGGCGCGCCGGGTCACTCCGCGGTTACGTGTCACCCCGGATGCAGTGCAGCGGCGGGCGAAGCCCGGTGATGCGCTGCTGATCCGGGTCGCACGTGAGGCCCCCGCCGGATGCCACCCCGCGGCCGCGAGATCCTCGCGTGGTTTCCCGCGATGGCGGGATGCGGCCGCCCGGGCGCCCCGGCGTCGGCGGAGCGAGCGGCCGCCGACGCAGGAATGCG